>Ga0210049_1000625_pt1 | contig 30515 bp, 29 predicted proteins | sample CryGeyCG2014_300_2_FD_183964 | JGI IMG/M metagenome (GOLD analysis project Ga0210049, IMG submission 183964) | Groundwater microbial communities from aquifer - Crystal Geyser CG06_land_8/20/14_3.00 (SPAdes) (version 2) | ecosystem: Environmental > Aquatic > Deep subsurface > Groundwater | place... | reverse complement strand
CCGGAAGGTCTCAAAGGGCTGCGAATCCACGGGATTCGAGGAGACCTGTCGGTCCGGGGAGCGGCGGGGTCAGGAGACCCTCGCCGAGCACATTCGCGCTAAGTACGGTTGTAGTATTAGGCCCACCAACTGCCGGCAACGGAACCGGAGGGACTTGCTTCAGTATGGCTTGTCTGCCACTGCGGGGTTGACGAGCCGGGGTATCATCGGATCATGAGACAGCCGCCGGGGACAGCGCTCAGAGAGCGGCAGGTTGCGTCTGACGACCGTCGCTGGGGGTTTTGGCAGCATCTCAGGAGTATTTCAGAGGAAAGCGAGTCAGCAAAGTGAGTGAACAGAGCACCAGCATGCCCACCGAACAACAAGTGATCGAGGCCTTGCGAAGTGTCATGGATCCGGAGCTGAACAGGGATCTCGTGACGCTGAGCATGATTGAGAATGTTACCGTAACCGACGCCAACGTCGCCCTGACGTTGGTCTTGACGACGCCAGCCTGCCCGCAGAGAGACGAGATCCGCCAGGCGGTCGAAGCGGCAGTGACAGCGGTGCCCGGTGTGGCAACCGTCGACATCGCCGTCACGGCTCGCGTCCCCGGGCATACCGGTTTGCCGGACCAGCAGCCGCTCCCCGGCGTGGCAAACATCGTGGCGGTCGCCAGCGGCAAGGGCGGCGTGGGCAAGTCCGCGGTGGCGGTGAATCTGGCGGTGGCGTTGGCGGAGACCGGTGCGAAGGTCGGGCTGCTGGACGGCGACATCTACGGGCCGAGCATCCCGCTGATGCTGGGAATCCAGGAACGCCCGTCCGTCTCCGGAGAGCGCATTCTCCCGCTCCGCAAGTACGGGCTCGAACTGATGTCGATAGGTTTCCTGATCCCCCCGGACAGCGCGGTGATCTGGCGCGGGCCGATGGTGTCGAAAGCCCTGGACAAGCTGCTCCGCGAGACCGAGTGGAGCGCGCTGGACTACCTGATCATCGACATGCCTCCCGGGACCGGCGACGCACAGCTCACCCTCGCGCAGCAACTCGTCGTCGCCGGCGCGGTGATCGTGACGACGCCCCAGGACGTGGCGATGGCGGACGCCGTCCGCGGCATCAGCATGTTCCAGAAGGTGGGCATCCCGATTCTCGGGGTGGTTGAGAACATGAGCTACTTCAAGTGCCCCGAGTGCGGCCAATGCACGCCAATCTTCGGTCGCGGCACGACGGTCAAAGTCTGCAAGCAGCACAACGTCCCCTTCCTCGGCGACATTCCCCTCGACCCAGTCATCCGCGAATCCGGCGATGCCGGCACGCCGGTGGTGGTCGCCGAACCGGAGTCGGGCATCGCCGCTGCGTTCCGTGAGTTGGCGGCGGCAGTCGCGGCGAAGCTCAGCGTGGAGAACCTGACCCACAATCAGCCCGACGGGGCCGGCAAGTGCGAGCAGGGCGGGGAGCCGGGCACGGGTGCCCCGGAATGAGCACTCACCTGCTGGCGACCAAGCGTGCGGCGACCCCGGCGTCCATCCATTGTAGAGGGGCGGCTACGCGCGAAGCGGCTGCTCTGCTCGGGAACGGCACCTCCGTCCGGGAGCTCCTCAGAGAGCACCCACTAAGTCGCCGCGTCCGGGAGCGGCCTGCCTCCGCTTGACTTCCCCTGCTCCCTGCGCCACACTTCCGGCCGTTTCTCTCGCGGTCCCCGCCAAGTCTCCCGTTTCGCGGCGGGGCATTCCCGGATGAGAGCTGTCACTGGCCGCCTGGGTACGTCCAGCCCCGCATGCGTCGGACCGGTCGCGGCACGCGCTGGACTGGTCGGCAGACCGACTGGACGGCTTCCGTGACTGGCTCGGACGTGCCGCCGAGCACCCGCCGAAGGAAGCGAACGCCTTGACGCATGCCGCCCAATGCAGCGACACCGGACTGCGCAAGCAGCCGGCGCCGGCAATGGACGGAGAAGGAGCGGCTGGGTTACCCCATCGTCCAGCTTCCGCTGGCGCTGACGGCCGAGGAGGGCGGGCTGTTCCGTGAGCGCCTTTTCTGGATCGGCTTGGCGGCGGTGGGCGCGTATGACTTCCTCAACGGGATGCACGTGCTCTACCCCATCGTGCCCTCGCTCTCATTCAACGGCTACGACGCCCTGCAGCACTTCACCGCGCGCCCCTGGAACGCCATCGGCTGGACGCCGCTGGCCGTGTTCCCGTTCATCATCGGTCTCGGCTATCTGCTGCCGGTGGATCTGCTGTTCAGTTGCTGGTTCTTCTTCCTGTTCTGGAAGGTGGAGAAGGTCCTGTCCAGCGCCTTGGGTTACCTGTCGATTCACCCGAAGTTCCCGTTCATCGACGCGCAGATGTTCGGCGCGTACATGGCAGTGTGCGCCTTTGCTCTGTGGACGGCGCGCAGCCATCTGGCGGCAGTGGTGCGGGAGGCGTTCCGCAGAGAGGGAGCAGACGCGGCGACTCGCCCCCTGGGTTCGAAGGCGATGCAGAGCCGGTCGGCAGTGCTGGGGCTGGTGGCGGGTCTCGCCTTTGGGGTGGGGTTTGGCAACCTGGCTGGGCTGCCGGTGTGGCTGTCCGTCGCGTTCTTCGGTATCTACTTCGCCATTGCCATCGCGGTGACGCGGATGCGCGCCGAGTTGGGCCCGCCGACGCACGATCTCCACTTCATCGGTCCCGACCAGACGCTGGCTTCCCTTCTCGGAACGCAGCACCTTGGCGGGCACGCGCTTGGCGCACTCACCTTGTTCTTCTGGTTCAATCGCGCCTACCGCTGCCACCCAATGCCACACCAGCTCGAGGGCCTCAAGATGGCCCAGCAGACGCGAACCTCGTCGCGCGGACTGCTGGGCGCCATGCTCCTGGCGTCGCTCGTCGGCATTGTGGCCACCTTCTGGGTGACGCTACACGTTTCGTACGCCCTTGGCGCCGCGACGCGCATCCACGGCTGGAGTTCGCTGGGCTTCGGCACGGAAGCCTACAACCGTCTCGGCTCCTGGCTGGCCGCGCCCACGCAACCGGAGACGGGCGCCACCTTCGCCATCGCGGTGGGGTTCGCCATGGCGACCGCGCTCATGGTCCTCCGCCGGAGCCTCTTCGGTTGGCCGTTCCACGTCCTGGGCTTCGCCCTCTCCGGCGGCTGGTCCATGTGGTGGGCGTGGCTCAGCTTGTTCATCGCGTGGGCGCTGAAGGGAATCCTCTTGCGTTACGGCGGGCTGCAATGGTACCGCAAGGGACTGCCCTTCTTCTACGGGGTGATTCTGGGGGACTTTCTCGTGGGCGGCTGCTGGACGATCTTCGGTCTCGTGATCGGCAGACCGGTGTACAGCCTGTGGAGTGGGTGAGACGCGGGTCTGGTCGGGCGTCGCGGGCGGCTCCACCCCGTGCTACAATGCAGGCGACCATCCGGCGCTCGCGCCCTGCGGAGGAATGCATGCACATCCTGATCATCGGTGTCGGCTCCATCGGCGAACGCCATCTTCGGAACCTCCTGAGGAGCGACGGCGTTCGCTGCTCGTTCGCGGAGCCGAGTCTCACCCAGCGCGAGAAGATCGCCGGCGACTACCAAGTCGCGCGGACGTTCGCCTCCTGGGAAGAAGCGGACTTGTCCGAGTTCGACGGCGTCGTCATCTGCACACCGACCGACCTCCACGTGCCGATCATGGCTCGACTGGTCGACGCCGGGATTCCCGTTCTGAGCGAGAAGCCGCTGGCGATGAAGCTGGAGGGCGTCGAGGAACTCAAGCGGAAGATCCGCAAGAGAAGCGCCGTGGCCGGCGTGGCCTTCTGCCTCCGCCACCACCCGCTGCTTGCCGAGATTAAGGAGCGGATCGTCAACGGCGAGTTGGGAACGGTCCGAGTGGCCAGCCAGTACTCCGGGCAGTACTGGCCCCGGATGCGCAAAGGCTGGCCGCCAGCCTACGCGCAGAGCCGCGAAACCGGCGGCGGCGCGATCCCCGACCACTTGGTTCACTCGATCAACCTGCTCGAGTGGTACTTCGGCCCCACGACCTCGGTGTCAGCGTTGCAGCGCCACCTGGAGCTGCCGGATATCGCGACGGAGGACTTCGGAACCGTAACCATGCGCTTCGCCGAGGGCCAAGTCGGGCAACTCACCCTCTGCCTGTTTCAGCGCGATACGCTCTCGCGGCTCCAAGTCATCGGCGACGCAGGCACCGCACGCTGCGACATGGGCGCCGACCGCCTGGAGCTCTTCGATGACGACGCGGACGCGTGGAAGCCGGGGCGGGCGCAGACCGTTGACCGAGATGATCTCTTCCTGCTCCAGGCGCAGCACTTCCTCGACTGCATTCGCGGGGAGGCGGAGCCGCGTTGTACTGTCGAGGAAGCGGAGCAGACCCTGAGGACTGTGCTTGCCGCAGTGGCGTCTTCCGATGGCAACAGCGAGTTTGTGGACTGCGTCGGACCGGCGTAGGCGGGCGCCCCGGAGGCGCCGAGCCGCCGCGCCAAGCGGGGCGCGAGGAGTCCCTCCGCTGGCGCGTCGGGCTACGTTTCCGAGGGAATCGCCCATGTCCGCGCTCCGCCTGAACACCCCGCCGGACGAAAGCCGTCGCCTTCCCGGGGTAACGTCCTTGGCTGACGGCTGAGAGCTGATCGCTGAAAGCTGCTCTCGAAGGAGTCCAAGCAAATGCTCGGCATGTACGTTCACACCCACTGGGCCTACAACCGGCCGTACGCCGCCCGAACCTGGACGCTGCAGGACTGGGAGGGCTTTCTCGACGGGATTGCGAGGCTCGGGTATGACTTGGTGATGGTGTGGCCGCAGCTCGACTGCATGCCACCGGAACCGATGGCGGGCGACCGCGCGTTCCTTGGCAAGCTCCACCAAGTCATCGACCTCGCCCATGATCGGTTCGGGTTGAAGGTGCTGCTGACGCTCTGCCCCAACACGGTTGGCAATGAGAAGGCTGCCGGCTATACCTTCGAGGAGCGTCCCTACTTCGTGTGCGAGAAGAAGGTGAACCCAGCCGATGGGGGCGAGGTGGGTGCGTTCCTGGCGGCGCGGCGTGCCCAATTGTCTCTTGTCGGCAACGCCGACGGGATCGCGATCATCGACAGCGACCCCGGCGGCTACATCGGCTCGACCAATGCGGAGTTCGTTGGGCTGGTGCAGGCTCAAGTCGCGGTCATGCGGTCGCTGAACCCGACGGCGGAGTTCGTCTACTGGATGCTGGCCGGGTGGGAGAGCTACAACCGGTTCTGGGAGAAGGCCCGCGACGGCGACGAGGCGCACGTGTGGGAGGAGTGGCACGGCGACGACTTCGTCGAGACGCTCACGCTCATGCGCGAACAGCTCGACGAGCCGTGGTGGCTCCTCGGTTGGCTGGACCGCCACCAAGCGGCCATCGAGCAGCTCGGGCTGTCAGACAAAGCCCTGTCCTACCCGTACGGGGTAATCGAGGGCGAGCCCACCTTCCCGCTGACCAACTGGGCGCCGGACAACGTCGCCCACACCGTCCGACAGCACAGCCGCGCTATGTTCCCGCGCGGGATCATGGCCAATGCGCAGACGCACTGCCTGCAGTTGCCTCATATCGCGGCGTTCGCGCACTTCGCCCAAAAGGAACCGAGCGATGGCTTCGACCTGGTCGCCTTCGCGGACCGGCTGCTGCCCGGCCTGGGCGAGACAATCGCCTCAGGCTGGAGCGTGCTGGAGACCCACGAGCCTGAGACCCAGCGCCGAGCCGCTGTCGTCGTCCGGCAAGCAGCGGCGCGCGTGGGCGGAACAGGCGACCTGGGAGGGCTCCTGTTCGGGGACCCGGAACGCTTCCTGATCGACTTGGCGCTCAACCTGGAACTGCGTGCCGCGCTGGGCGACTTCGGTCGAGCGGTCGAGGCCGACTCAGCTCCCGTCCCGGCGCTGCGAGCTCTGCTTGACGTACTGGCACCTTACCAGCGACGAACGGGCTTCGCCGACGCGTACGGCGGCGCCCTTCACACCGGCTTCAACGCGCCGCTGGAACGCATCGCCGACCCGCCGCTGAAGCAAGCCCTGGCAGACTTCACAGACTGGCGCGAGCCGGCCATCCGCAACGGACTGCTGCTGCGCCTGCTCGATGAAGTCGAGGCGTACTGCGCACGGCACGCATAAGCAGAGCGCCGGTCTCACCTCGAACCGACGGCCCCTCACCCCTCCTCCGGCCGATACCGATTCGCCCGCGGGCTGGGGTCGAACGAAGCGGGGACGAAGTTGGAGACCGCGGCCGACCACCGCACGGCGCTGAGGGCGATCACGCCGCCGTCTTCGAACTGGATCAGGGGCACTTCGCCTTCTTCCTTCGGCAACACGACGGCCCGGTCCCGACTGAGGAAGTCCAGGATCTTCTCGCGATGTGGCGACGGCGGGAGCCACGCGGCCAGGCTGGCTTCCAGCCCGGCGGTCTCTGCCTCGCTGGAATCGCGGTCCCAGCCCCGGTTTCCCTCGATGGCCCGGCACTGGGCGCCTAACTCCATGCAGGCTTCCTTGAAGCGGCGCAGCAACTGCTCCTGCTCGCCGGCAACACCCCGCACCTCTTCGGCTTGCGCGGACAGCGCGGCGGTCTCCTCGGTGCTCAGGACGCGACGCGCTTGAAGCCTGCCGACCATCGCCGCGGCAACCTGTTCGGCGTAGGGGCTGCGCGAGTCAGGGATCGCCAGCATCTGCTGTGAGAGCCGGGCGACCTCGTCGCGGAGTTGCTGGAACTCCCGGAGCCGCAGATCCATGCGGCCGATCATGTACACGCAGTCCTCCACAAACCCGGTAAGCGTGTCGGCTTGCAGGCCGGCTTCCGGCTCCTCGTCCATCAGTCGCTTCAACTCATCCACCGTGCCGCACACGTCGCTGAAGCGAGTCTCGCGTAGTTGCGCCATTCCGGGCCTCCTTGGTGCCATTCTGAGGTTGACAGCGCCCCACAGTGTCGCTGCTCTGTTTCGCCCTGTCAAGGACGCGTGAACCCGCCCGGAAGGGTTCGGTCCCGCGTCAGCCAAGCTTGCTGAGTACGCAACGCCAAGTCAAGCCGGAGCCGCCGAATGCCGCTGGAGACAATGTCGCCTGCCGAACGACTCGACGCCGTGTTTGCCCTCCGCCCGCCGGACCGGACCCCCGTGCTTGGCGGGTGGATCGCCTGCCCGGATCACCTGGCTGCGCTCGCCGAGGTGGACCTGGAGGGCTACTGGGCCGATCCCACTGAGATGTCGCTCCGCGCGTACCGGCGGCTGAGCAACGACGGGCTGATTGGCATTTTCGTGCCGCGGCATCGCGACGACTACCGCTGCGTCGATCACGACACATACAGCGCCGCCGACCGCGGGCAGAGCGTAGCGCAGGCGTTGGCCGACATCGAGGCGATGCCTTCGCCGGAGCAACTCGAAGCTGCGTTCGACTTTGAGGCGGCCTATGCGCCGTTCCGACAGGGGCTGGTAGACATGCAGACCCAGTGCGGCGACCTCGTCTGGATGCCGGCGCAATGGGGTGCCGGGGCGCGGATCTCGTGGGACGGACAGTTCGGCTACGAGAACTTCTTCCACCTCCTCGGCGCCCATCTCAACCACGCGAAGAAGCTCATGGAAGTCGGCGGCGCGCAAGGCCGCTCCCATTCGCGGCTCGTCGCGCGCGCAGTTGAGGAGGGGCTCTACCCGCGGGCGGTCCTGCTGGGTGAAGACATCTGCACCCAACGCGGGCCGATGGTGTCGCCTGACTTCATGGAGAAGTACTACTTCCCCCAGCTCACATACGGCCTGGAGCCGCTGCTGCGGGTCGGCTGCAAGCCCATCTGGCATTGCGACGGCGACGTGCGGCCGCTGTTCGACATGCTCATTGAGGCCGGCGTGCAGGGCTTCCAGGGCTTCCAGCCTGAGTGCGGCCTGACCATCGACACCAGGGCGCGCCTGCGCACGCGGGAGGGCGACCCGGTCGTTATCTTCGGGCCGTTGGCGGTGACCACGGAGCTGCCGGTCCTGTCGCCGGCGGAGGTTCGCGCCCGCGTCCATCATGCCATTCGCGTCTGCCGGGAGACGGGAGCGGGGCTGTGCCTGTTCACCGGGAACACCCTCTGTCCGGACGTGCCGTTGGCCAACATCGGGGCCATGTGCGAAGCAGTGCGAGAGGCATAGCGTTGGCCGCGCTGACCGACAAGCGCCCAAGTAGCGAGTCGTGCCCACAAGGAGCAACCTTGATGAGCGGCAACCGAACCCGGAAGCTCGGCAGTCAGCCGTGGCGGCGAGCGGGCCTGTGGGCGGTGCTTGCCGCTGCCACGGCCGGGTGGACGCAACAAACCAACAACTACGAGCTGCGCGCCGTGCCGGCCCCAGGGCCGGTAGTACTGGATGGGAAACTGGGCGACTGGGACCTGTCTGGCGAGATCCTGTCGTGCTACGACCTCGATGCCATGCGCGACACCAACTCGGTACGCACAGCGGCGATGTACGACAAGGACTGGTTGTACGTCTCCTTCCGCTTCAAGGACGCCACGCCGATGGTCAACCGCGTCGACCCGGTCAACGACGCCGCCAGTGGCTGGCGGTCGGACTGCGTACAGCTCCGGTTCTGGGCGGACCACGGGAAGCCCGTCGGTCCCAACGGCGCGCGGATGACCCATGTGGACTGCTACTGGTTCACCGACGAAGCGCGCCCCGCCGCGTTCGTCACCTTCCACGACATGAGCCGGCAAGAGGCCGGGTTCGAGGGCAAGCTCGACAACGCGATCGGCAACGGGGTGGACGCCGCGTTCCGCAAGGACGACGACGGCAAAGGCTACACGCAGGAAGTGCGCATCTCGTGGAAGCTGCTCCGGCGCGCCGGCCAGCCGTACGGCGCAGGCGAGACGCTCCGCCTGGGGATGGAGTTGTTCTGGGGTGACGCCACCGGCTCGCGCTGGCCGGGCCATCGGTTCGCCGACCTTGTGAACCAGGCGCAGCCCCAACGGGAGTTCTTCTGGTCGAACAACAACGCCTGGGGCGAAGTGGCGTTTCTCGGTCACGGCAAGCTGGCGCCCTCCCCCTCAGTCGCGCAACTCTCGGAGGTGGAGAAACTCGCCCGGCTGCGCTACAGCACGCAGGGACCGGTGCGCCTTGACTACGAGCTGCCGGCGGGTGGCGGCGACACTGTGGCGGCCGACCAAGCCAAACGCGCTGTTGGGGCCGTGCGGCGAGGGGATGGTCATGGAGGCCGTCGAGGTCTCCGGTCACAGGTTACTGCTGGCGAGCTGCACCGGTCCGTACCTCTGTGTCGCGGAGCTGCACGACGACTACGCTCGGCCGCTGATGGCGCTGGGTAGCGTCATCAGCGTGTTCCTCCGCGACGGCGCCCCGCCTCCCGAGGTGGTGCTCGCCAAGCGGTGGGATGACCCAGCCCAGCTTGCGTGGGCCAAAGAGAAGTACCCGGCGCTGTTCAGCGGCGTCGGCCAGCACCTGAACCGTGACTTCCACGAACTCATCCAAGAGTCCATCCGCCGCGGCAAGCCGGCGCGGTCGCAGTTTCTGTGGACCGACGGCAATGGCGCTGTGGACCTACCCGAACCAGTGGCCCGGCGTCCATGGCTCGCACAAGGCGCCGAAGGACCGCAACGGCCTGCTCAGCGGCCCGCTGAAGGTCATCGGTTCAGTCAAACTGCAGAACGCAGCGGCAGCCGCAGAAAGCGCAGCCGCGAGTGCAGGCCCCGTAGCCGCGAGCGCCAAGCGAGCGGAGGCCCCGTAGCCGCGAGCGCCAAGCGAGCGGAGGCCCCGTAGCCGCGAGCGCCAAGCGAGCGGAGGCCCTCGAGGTCTTCTGCATGAACGGCAACATGGGCAAAGCGTTCCTCATGACGACCGACGGGCTCTACATTGGCAGTCTCTTCCGCGACGGCCGCGCGGCGCCCGATGCCCTGCCCGAGACGCCCACGCGCGGCATGTCGATCAGCCGCACCACCCCCGGCGGCGAGTGGTTCGGCGGCGACTTCGCGTGGAACCAGGAGCCGGTGGCGAGTTGGAGCGATGACGGCAAACGCTCGGCCGAGGCGACGTAAACGTGCGACGCGCAGAACCTCTACCTCTGCTTCCGCGATGTCACCGACACCAGCCCGATGGTCAACGGCGGCAAGGCGGTGACCCAGTTGTTCAAGACCGGCGACGCCGTTGCGTTCGAGCTGCGAACCCAGGCCGACAACGACGCCCCGGACGTGCTCGAAGGCGACCTGCGGCTGCTGCTCTCCGTCACCGTCCGCGCCACGATCCCGCTGGCCGAGCTTGGTTTCACGCCGGAGCCAGGCAAGACGTACCGCGGCGACTTCGGCATCATTCACTCCGACGCCCTCGGCAAGACCAACGAACTGCGGATGCACTGGGCGAACCCGGCCACGGGCATCGTCTCCGACCGGGCCCTCGAGGCCCAGATCGACCCGCGGCAGTGGGGCGTATTCGAGGTGAAGGCGCAGTGAGCGGCCGCAGCGCAATGGAAGCAATCACCCCAGCGATCCGCCGTCCACAGCGTCCACCAAGTCCACTCGCCCTCGTCCTGGGCCCCTCCTGATGGCGTCCGTCCCTTCTTCGACGCAGACCCTCGGTGCCTGGCAAGGCCGGACCTACCCGCTTCACGTCGGTCCACGGACCCCGCCCGATCGGTTCCTGGTCCTCGACACCGGCGGCACCGGCGGCGGGTTTGGTCAGGGCGACATCCGGCAGAAGCTGCACGATGTGAGCTTCTGGAACGACAAGCTCGGCTGGACGTGCGGCTACGGCGGCGCGTTCCGGACGACCGACGGCGGTTTCACGTGGACGCGGATGAGGCCCAACGGCGGCTGGTATCACGTTGAGATGAGCGGCCCCGAGGAGGTCTGGCTGCTGGAAGCACAGCACCCCGGCGGGCCAGGGAAGGTCTGGCTCCGGCACACCACCGACGGCGGCGCCAACTGGGAGGAGGTGCTGCCAGGCAAGCTGGCGGGCTACAGCGACCTGTACTGCCGCGGGCCGGAACGGTGGGTGCTGTGCGGAGGCTTTCTGTCGTTCCGCAGTCGCGACGGCGAAACGACGTGGGTGCCCGTCCTCGGCGGCAGCAAGCACATTGATGCCTTCTTCGGCTTCAGCGCCTCCCGGCTGTGGGGCGTCGGCGATGTGCCGGGCTTTGTGCCCAACGACTTGGTGCTGATCCGGCGCACCCCCTCCCCGAGGCGCGCTCTGGCGGTGCCTACACCTTGAGCCCCTTCAGCAACTGCGGGCGCGTCCACTGGTTGAGGAGTGGGTCGCGCGTCTCCTCCATCCAGGCGACGAGGCGGTAACGGAGCCGCCCCAACTCGTCGGCGCAGGCGGGAGCCGTGGCGCGGTTCCGCAACTCGCCCGGGTCGGTCTCGAGATCGTACAGCTCATCTTCGGCAGTGCAGTTCCAAACGTACTTCCAGCGCCGGTCGCGAACCATCCGTTGGCTGTAGAGACCGAACTGGTTGCCTTCGGAGGTGGAGACGATCATGTCGCGACCGACGTCGCCCTCGCCGGTCATCCACGGCAGGAGGCTTTGCCCGGAGAAGGTGTCGGGCACGACAGCGCCGGCCGCTTCGCAGAAGGTGGCGGCCAGGTCCAGCCCGTGGGAGACGAATGCGTCGCAGACGCTGCCGGGCCGGATCCCCGCGGGCCAGCGCATCAGCAGCGGCACGCGGACCACGTCTTCGTACAGGATATACATCTTGTCGATCATCCCGTGCCCGCCGCACATGTCGCCGTGGTCGGTGGTGTACACGAACAGCGTGTTGTCTGCGAGCCCCAATCGGTCGAGGCAGTCGAGCAGCCGACCGACTTGCGCATCCAGCAGGCTGATCTCGCCCAGGTAGCGCGACACGACCGGTCGCCAGTCGTCCCACGTCCAGCCGTCGAGTTCCCACGTGCGCCGCTGCTGCGCCTGAATGTAGGGCTTGCCGCACAGGGGATCGGGGAAGCTGGGCCACGGCGCGATGGCGTCCGGCGGGTACAGCGAGTGATATGGCTCCGGCACGACATTGGGCAGGTGAGGCTGGGAGAGATCCAGCTCCACGAAGAAGGGCGGATCGCTGCCTTGCCGAGCCTCCAGCATCGCCACGACCTGATCGGCGCTCCAGGCGAGGCGCGACTGCTCCGGCGTGACGTGCGGGTCGAGTTCACCGAACCAGCCGTTCCCATGCGGCAGTGGCGGCAGTCCGGCGCTGCCGCGCCACTCGCCATACCGGTCCGGAACGTGCTCGTGGAACCCGTACGCTTCGGGGCCTTTCTCGGGATGGACGTGCCACTTTCCGAGATGACCGAGAAAGTAGCCGGCGTCGCGCAACACCTGGGTGAAGGTGGGCAGGTGGTCGGTATCGGCCATCGGCACGGCGTTGCTGCCGTAGTTGGTGATGACGCGATGCTGCGTGGCCCATTGCCCGTGGAGCAGGCAGTTGCGGGCGGGAACGCACACCGGCGAGGGGGTGAAGGCGTGGGTGAAGTTCATCCCCTCCGCCGCCAATCGGTCGAAGTGCGGCGTCTTCAGCAAAGGGTGGCCGTTGACGCCGAGGCAGTCGAAGCGGTGCTGGTCGGAGTGGATCAAGACAAGGTTGGGACGGTTGGGCACGGGCAGGTCCTCTCGCTGAACGGTTTCCATTCGCCGAACGCCCCGCTGCGGGGCACGGCGTTCAGTACCCCAAGCTGCGCAGGTACTCGCGGTTGTCGCGGACGACGGCCACGATATCGCGTCGCGGAGGGTCTTCTTCGACGGCGACCCAGCCGCTGTAGCCGGCGCCTACCAGACCGTCCAGCACTGCCTTGACATCGAGCCCCACGTTGCCTTCGGCCAGGTCGCAGAACCGGCTCGTCTACCAGAAGTCGGGCTTGCGCCGGTCCCAGCCGCCCTGCGGGTCCTCTGCCCAGAAGTTCTTCAAGTGCACGTGCCCGATTAGGTTCGGCCAGCGCCGGAGCACGTCCCTCGGGTCCGAGTTGGCTGCCAGCAGGTGACCGGTATCGTAGAGCAGCCAGAGACCGGGCAGCCGCTCCAGCACTCGCTCACAGTCTTCCGTCGTCTCCAGGAGACACCCCACGTGGATGTGGTGGAACGGCTTCACGCCATACTTCGTGAAGGTCGCAATGTGCGATTCGAGTGGCTGCGCCAACTCCTCCAGTTCGGCGTCCGTCGGGTCCTGGTAGTTCGTCTTCCTCGCCGCCGGCACCTCCGCGGCGTCGTTGCCAAGAGTCGCGTTGATCTTTGCCTTCAGCAACGGGTCGGAGGAGCCGACGTTCACCAGGTGCAGCCCGTGCTCCCCTGCCAGGGCGCCCAACTCCCTCAGTTCCTCAGCGTTCTCCGCATTGAACCCCTCGACGCCGTCGTATCCGGCCTCGCTGACAATCTCCATTACTCTCCGGTGGTCCTGCACGACGTCGCCGGGCCAACCACACAAGTGCGCTGCAAGTTGAAGGGACATCTGACTATACTCGCGAAGGTTAGGAATACACCGAAGTGGAAGTTCGCAGAACTTCACCCGGGGGCGTGTGGTGAGCACCCAACACACTGCTGTGCACGCAGAGGCGTCGAACTTGTGCAATAGCTTCGGTGTATTCCTAACCTTCGCGAGTATACCTTCCTTTCGCCCCTGTTCGAGGGCGCGCGAACCAATGGTTTGACATCGCCCCCGCACTCACCTTGTTGGGCGCTGCCGGCAGGCAACCGTCAAGCGGCAACGGCAACGACGGTGTGGATGTCCACCGCTGGTACGTGCACTGTGGTCACGCCACGCTCGTGCTCCCACTCCGGCACTGCGCCGGCCGGCTCGAGGGTCACTCGCGACGGCCGCGCTTCACTGCGCAAACGGACAACCACGCCTTGCACCGGCACGATCTGCTCTGTGCAACGGTAGTTGCCGTCAACGGGCCGGTCGCCGTGCTGGTTGACGAGGTGGACGAGCAGGCGCTCGCCGCCGTCGGGAGCGGAAGCGGCTGACTGGCGCCTGACCACGACCTCCAGCCACGCCGGCGCCTCGACCTCGACGGGCGGGTCGGGCAGCGTCAGCCGCAGCAGGTTGGCGACGACGTGCTTCAGGTTCCACTGGTTCTTCGCCTGGTAGGCGCGGAACGGATCGCCCGCGAAGTACGCCGCCCACCCCTTGCCGACAGGGCGGAGCGTGATTGCCGGGTAGCCGCTGTCTTCGCCGACCGGCGACCAGCGCAGCAGGGACTGACCGTCGCTGCGCAGGTACGCTTTGCGCAGCCTCGCGAGGCATTCCACGTCCTCGGCCACCGGGCGAGCGAAGGCGAACTTGGCCTCGGCCAGGTGGGGCATGTCCAGCGTGCCCGGGGTCAGACGCGTGTCAGTCACCTCGAAGTAGGCGTGCGATTGGTCGTAGACGCCTTCGTAGCGGATGCCGAGCAACCCCTCCAGCGCGAAGCGGCCGGTGTCGCGGTGATCGTCGTCGAGCGTCCCTGTCAGCGCCGTCGCAACGAGGACCCCGCCCGCCTCCACCCACTCGGCGAGAGCCGGCACCAGCTCCGGTTGTAGGTAGCGCTGGTCGGGAAGAAAGACGGCGCCGAACTCGGGCAGCCGCTCCCGCAGCGTCTGCTCGTGCACGAGGTGGTGCGGAATCATGCTCTCGGTGAGCAGTCGGTGCGCGCCGCGGGCACTGCCTTCGTTGACGAAGAACGCAACCTCCTCCTGCGGGTGGTTTGCCTCGGTCGAGTGCAGCACTGCCACATGCGGAACGGATTCGGCGCCCACGAGGAGTGGCTCGCGCTCCCGCACGAATGCCAGCGTCTTCCCTAGTTCCCCCATCACCGCTGGAGCAACGTCGAACTCGTGGGTCATCTGATAGCCGACCCACGTCAGCCCGCCGTGCGCGAGGACCGGCGCCACTTCCTGCTGCATGGCCAGCGCGGGCTTGCAGCCCCAGTCGCCCCACCATTGCAGAAAGGCTGCGTTCATCACATCGAACGGCCGCTCCAGCAGCGCCCAGTACGACGACAGATAGCTGCCCTCGAAGACTTGGTCGTCCGGGTGGATGTCGGCCACAAGCGCGCCGAGGCCTGCCGGCACCACCTCCGGCATCCGCGGCGTGTAGGCCCAGTTGACGGCCACCACCACTTCCGGCCGGTGCCGATGGATGGTGTCGCAGACCGACTGACGAACCTCTTGGAGCGCCGCCAGCTTCCAGGCGACGAACCGCGGCCACGCCGGATCCTGCTTGTCCTTGGGCACCGCCAGGCCGCCGCTGGCCTCGGCGAATCGTGTCTGGCACGCGGCGCAGTGGCACGGGCTGTGCGCATACGTGCCGTCGAAGAACAGCGCGTCCACGGCGTAGTTGGTGACGATCTCCTCGACGTGCGGCAGCATCCACTCAACAAGCAATGGGCTCAGCAGGCAGATGCTGAGGCCGCGCGGTTTGCCGTCGGCGTCTCGTTCAATCCAATTGGGGTGGTCGCGGGCGATCGGTTCGCTGTTGAACGTGTGGTAGTACCCCAGCGCCCGCAGCCCCCGCTTGTGCAGCGCGGTGATCTGCGCTTCCAGCATGTCCAACCCAGCCGGCAGGTGGGGGTGCTGGTAGCGAACGGTCCCCTTCTGGTAGAACGAGTAGCCGAAGCCGCACTTGGTGAAGACGGATACGGCCTGCGCGTTGGCTTCCTGAACGCGCTCCGCCCACCGCTCAGCGTCAAATCTGGCAGCCAACCCAACAGCGGCACCAGCGCTGTGGAAGTCGAAGAAGAGCTTGCGGAACGATGTGTCGTACCAGGATGTGGGCATTGAGCACCTCCGCGTTGTCAATCAGTCTTCGCAGGATCGAGGCGAGGTGCTCGGGGCGGACGCTGGCAGCACCGGCCTCGGGGGCTACCTCGAGGGTCATCTCCAGCGCCTTGCCCGGGTGGGCCTGCCGGACTGCCTCGGCGACGGAGCCAGCAATCTCCGCAATCTCCGCCTGTTGCGGCTCCGGCGCCAACGGACGGGGACTGGCGGCCCCGAATTCCAGGAGACTCTCCACGATCGCCTCCAGGCGGCGCCACTCTTCGAGGCAGCTCGCCAGGAGGTCGTCGTCCTGGCTGCGCAGCCGCGCCAAGGGCAAGCGGTGACACAGGTCGAGGTACCCGCCGATAACCGTCCTAGGTGTGCGGAGCTTGTGCGAGAGCATGGTGAAGAAGTTCGCCTGTACATGCTGGGCGTGTCGTTCGGCAGTCACGTCGCGCGCTGTCAACACCGCGCTCTCCAACCTGCCGTCTACGTCGAACACCTGGGTGAGGCGCCCCTCTACGAAGAGCGGCGGCGCGGTGTCGGTGCGGGCGATCTCCAGCGTAGTGGCCCGCTCCTCCCCCTTCTGGACGACCTCGAGCGGCAGTGACAGCGTGAATGGTCGCAGCACGTCGCTGAGCAGAATGCCCGCGCCACTGTCGTCAGGCACGTTGAGCAGCAGGCGGGCAGCGCGGTTGACGGTAGTGACCCGCCACTCACCGTCGGTGATAACGATGCCGTCGCCCATGGCAGACACCGCCGCCTCGAGGCGCTCCCGTTCCAGGCCTCGGGCACGCGCCACCGTCAGTTCCCGTTCGCGCTCAGCCAGGGCTGCCTGCAGCCGGAGCATGCGCTCGCCGACCTCCAGGCGGGCCTGCAACTCCTCCCGGTCGAAGGGCTTGGTCAGGTAATCGTCGGCCCCGGCCCGCAACCCGACGACGATGTCTTCCTTCTGCCCCTTGACGGTGAGGAGAATGAGGTAGACGAGCTTCTCCGTGTGCTCCTGGCGCACCTTCCGGCACACGTCCACGCCGTCCAGTTCGGGCATCATCCAGTCCAGGATCGCCAGGCGAGGCGCCGCCGGCGCTCGCAGCGCCTCCCACGCCTCCAGGCCATCGCGGGCGGTGACGATTTCGTATCCCCACTTCTGCAGCGCGCCCTCCAGCAGTCTGCGGTTGGCGGCATCATCATCGGCAATCAAGACTCTCATCCGGTGTCCCCTCTCCGCAACTCGGTCAACGCCATTCCGAGGCGTTCGACCTCCGTCTCCAGCCGACGGCAGGCGGCCGCGCCCTGAGCCCCCTCCCGGTGCCGGTCGATTCGCTCCAGCTCGAGCGCCGCCTCCAAGGCTGCCTTGCTGCCGAGGTTGCCGAGTAGTCCCTTCAGCGAGTGGGCTGAGCGAGTCAACGCCTCGTGGTCGCCGGCTGCCAGCGCCGCCCGGATCGCTGCCCGGATTCGCGGCCAGTCGTCCTGGAGGAACAGATCTTCGACCTCCGCCAGAAACGCCAGGTCTCCGCCAAAGCGGCCCATGACCGCCTCCGCGTCAAGGACCTCGTCATGAGCGGCATCGGGCACGACTTCGGGCGCCGGTGGGGCGACGGGGACCGGGCTCTCGACCCCCTCGAATAGGACCTGCGGCTGCAGCGGCTTCGAGACGTAGCCGTCCATCCCCGCCGCCAGGCAGCGCTCCCGGTCGCCCGCAAGCGCGTGCGCAGTCATCGCGACGATGGGGAGGTGCTCGCCGGTCTCCTGTTCCCGGGCGCGGATGGCAGCGGTGGTCTCAAACCCGTTCAGTTCGGGCATCTGCACGTCCATCAGTACCAGGTCGAAGGACTGCGCGGCCAACTGCTCCAATACCTCGCGGCCGTTGCCGACGGCCAGTACGCTGTGTCCGCGCTTCTCCAGCAGTCCGCGGGCCAGCACTTGGTTGGCCGCGTTGTCTTCGGCCAGCAGGAGCCGAAGGCTTGCCGAACTCCGTGCGGGGCGCGATGGCGGAGGGGCAGTGCCTCCCGTTTCCGGCGGGGCGGATGCGCGCAGCACGGTCAAGAGGCTGTCCAGCAGTTGCGACTGCTTGAGAGGCTTCAGCAGGTAGGCGGAGAGGTCGTGCTCCCGCACGCGGGTTCCGCTAAGCCCCTCGGCGGAAGACAACCTCATCCGCGTCGTCGTGCCGGCGAGGGCCGGGTCCGCTGTGATCCGCGCCGCCAGCTCGAATCCATCCATCTCCGGCATCATGGCGTCGAGGAGCACCAGCGGGAAGGGGGTTCCGTTGGCGCGCGCCTCCTCGAGGGCAAGCAGCGCTGCAGCGCCGCTGTCGACTGCAGTGGGCTTCATCCGCCAGGTTGCCAGCACCTCCTCGAGAAGGCGCCGGTTGGCTGCGTTGTCCTCCACGATCAGCACGGGGAGACCGGCCAGTTCCGACCTGGTGACGGCGGCGGGTTGCGCTGTCGTTCCTACTTCCACGCCGAAGTTCGCGGTGAAGTGGAAGGTGCTCCCGGGCGAGTCGGTGTCGGTTCCGCCAGCGGCCGCCGGAGCTGCGGCTGGCCGTGCCGGGCTTTCCACCCAGATCCGGCCGCCCATCAATTCCACCAACTGGGAGGAGATCGCCAGACCCAGCCCCGTCCCGCCATACTTGCGGGTAGTGGAGCTGTCCGCCTGGTCAAAGGCGCCGAATATCACCGCCTGCTTGGCCGGCGGGACACCGATCCCCGTGTCGGTGACCGCGAAGTGCAGACAGACGCCATTGGCCGTCTCCGACTCGGTGGCAACACGTATGACCACTTCGCCGCGCTCCGTGAACATGATCGCGTTGCCGACCAGGTTGGCGACGACCTGGCGCAACCGGTCGGGCACCTCGGGCGAGAGGTGGCAGACCAGCTCCAACCCCTTCTCGTGTGCTCTGAACGCGAGAACCGCCGCCGTGTCGCCCAGGCTGTCGCGCAGGTGGTCGGTCGTCAGCGCTGCCAACCGTTGGCGCGCACCGTCAGCGGCACTGTCTGAAACGGTGGTCACTCGCCCCGGGCTGCCATCAACGAGTGGGAGGTACACCAGGCTCTGCGGCGCACAGAGGAGACCGAACAACTCAAGGATGTCCTCGATGACCTGCTCCTCGGTCAATCCCGCCGTCAGTCTGCCGATGACGTCGTAGACCATGGCGTACTCAGCCAACTGCCGACGAGCGTCGGACAGGGCCGCGTCAGCCTCTGTCTTCGCCTGGTCCAGGTTCCACTCAGCGACCGCACGAAGGACTCGCTGACGGAGCCCCTCAAGCCCAACGGGAACGCGCTCGGACGGCAGCCCGACGAACTCGGCGAACTTCTGCAGGTTGTCGCCGGCCGCCTCATCGACCTCGGTGTCCAGCAGCACCAGTCGCGAGGCGACCGCAATGGGCAGGGAACGTCAGCAGGGAGACGTCGCCAATCGCCTCCAGTGCCAGCACGGCCTCCACTTCGCGCCGGAGGTTCTCGCACGCCAGGATCCCCAGCCTACGAGGCGCCGTCATAGTCTTTCACCCAGTTGAGTGGATACTCGCCCCACTTGCGCACAGCGTCGGCGACGGCCAGCAGCACGTCGTCCGGCAGGTAGGCATCCGGCAGGCGCTGGTGATTCTCCTGATCGCCAAGGCGATCACCTTCCTCACGGGGCTCTCCATCGCCGCCATCTCGACCAATACGGAAGTGCAGGGCGGCGGGCCGTACTATACTCGCGAAGGTTAGGAATACACCGAAGTGGAAGTTCGCAGAACTTCACCCGTGGGCGTGTGGTGAGCACCCAACACACTGCTGTGCACGCAGAGGCGTCGAACTTGTGCAATAGCTTCGGTGTATTCCTAACCTTCGCGAGTATACCTGATCTCGCGGTCGTTGGGTCCCGAGTTTGGCGGCGCCATCGGGCTGGCGTTGTGGGCGGTGTACGACTTCCTTCAGGACCAGCTTGGCTGTCGCTGGATCTGGCCGGGCGACCTCGGCCGGGTGGTGCCCAAACGCAAGACGGTCGGCGAGGCCCGCGCGACAGCAGGCGGCCGGACTTCGTGAAGATGTCCGTGTCGAACCCGCAGTTGTGGGCGGTCCAGCTTGCCGAGTTGCGTAGCGGACTGCGGAAGAACCCCGAGAAGCTGTTCCTGAACGCCTGCGAGAACGATGGCAGCGGCGGGTTCTGCGTGTGTCCTCGGTGCCGGGCGTGGGATGCGGACCCGAACGCCGGAGGGGGGCGGGACGACGCCGCTCAAGCAGGAAGACGGCTTCGACGTGGACGTCGACTCCAAGGACTTGGAGCCTTCGCCGCTGCCCGACTGCCTCTCTGACCGTTACGCCCGTTGGTACAACGAGCTGGCCGTCCGTGCCCTACGTGATCGCACACGCGCTGGCGGAAGACACCCGCTGGCAGATCCGCAACGGGATGCGGGCAACGGACTACGACTGTCTCCAGGGGTACTGGGCGGTAATGGGACCGACGGACTATGTGCTGGGACGTCTCCTGTGGGAGACCGACGCGACGACCGAGGACTTGCTCAACGAGTTCTACTCCGCGTTCGGCCCGTTGGGCGAAACGGTGAGAGCCTACTACGACTACTGGGAAGACTTCACCGCCCGCCTCAACGGCGCCCCCCTGTTCGCCGACCACAAGCGGAACGAGCGGAAGGCAGCGTACCCCGCCCTCTACACGGAAGAGGCGTTCAGCAAAGCCCCTGCCCTGTTGGCGGAGGCAGACCCGGTGTTGGCAACAGCGTCAACCGAGGAGCGCGAGCGCTTCCGCAACGTGGAACTGGGGCTGACCCACGCCGAGCTGATGGTCGAGGCGCTCAAGGCGGGGAAGATCATGGCGACCGACGCCGGAAAGAAGCTCATGGCGTTCCGGCGCGAGATCGCCCCGCGGAACGGGGCCAACGTCTACTTCCTGACGGATAAGGAGATTGGGTACCGGCTGTTCGAGTAGGGCGCGGGTCCTCTCTCACCCCCTCAGCGCTTCGTCGTGGAGTCTGCCTCGGTACTTCGGCTCCAGCCCTGCCTTCGCGGCAAGCTCCTGCAGCGCCTTCGTCTCGTCGCTCAGGTCGTCGAAGTTCCAGTACCCGGAAAGGCCGCTCTCCGCTTTGGGGTCAGTGAGCGTGACCGGCTGGGCGAAGCGTGCTTTCAGGTCGTCGGTGGAGAGAGCGCGGCTGTACACGCGCACCTCGTCGATGACTCCCTTGAAGTAGGTGTAGCCGTCCTGGCGGCGACCGATGTCCAGCGGCGTGCTGCCGGGGACGCGCGGCTTGTTGATTGCTTCCGAGCCGACTTCGTTGCCGTCGAGGTAGACCCGGAGCGTTGCCCCGTCGTAGGTCATCGCCAGGTGGTGCCAGTCGTTGGGCGTGAGTTGCCCCTCCGGGGCCCACGCGGAGTAGCTGTTGTCCTGCCCGCCGCCGATGTTGAGGTAAGCGCCCGCCCGGTCCTCGTCGAGCACCAGGCCGTAGTGGCCCTGCTCCCACTCGTTCCGGTTCTTGTTGACGATCCACTTCCTGGCGTCGCCTCCGGCGGGGAACTCGGGGAGCTGGATCCACGCCTCCACGGTGAGCTGTTCCGGCTCGAGCTCCGGTGCGTTGGGCACCTCGAGGTGCGCGCTCGATCCGTCGCACGCCAGCCCGGAGCCGAGCCTGCCCGGTGCGGGGAAGACGCCGCCGAAGTGGTTGTCTTTCCATTCGTGCCAGTCGCGGCCGCACTGGTTGAAGCGAACCGGCTCGGCGCTGGTGCGGTAGATGACGTTTCCCTCAAACAGGAAGCCTCTGCTGCCTTCGTCGATGAACATCCCGTTGTTGGGCGCCGCCTGCGCGTAGCCGCTGCGGGCGACATCGTGGATGTGGTTGCCGCGGAGGACGGTGCCCGGCTGGAAGCCGAGGGTGTAGATGCCACCGCCATCGCCCAGGCGCTTCATCACGTCAGAAATGTGGTTGTACTCAACCGTGTTCTCCCTGGCGGCTGTCGGTTCGGGGTTCCACTGCCAGCCCAGCGAAATGCCGCTGTAGGGCAGATCGTGCACCAGGTTGTGGGCGATCACGGCTTGCTGGGCGAAGCCGGTCCACATGCCGACGGCACCGTGGTAGTCGAGCCCGCACGCGTGCACGTGGTTGTTGGCGAGGCGGCAGTGCTTGGGGACTTCGGCCTCGTCGCTGGGGCCGCCCAACATCGTGCCGTTGCCGCTGATGTCGAAGACCTCATTGCCCTCGACTGTGTCATTGCTACAGCCCGCCACAAGCTCGATCCCGCAGCCGCCGAGGTGGGCGACCGCGCCGTCCTCGAAGCTGCATGAGTCGGCCCAGTTCCACGAGATTGCTGCGTCAATCCGCCCCCACGGGTTGCCGCTCCAAGCCGTGCCCGTCGCGAAGTGACACGCCTGGATGCCCAGGTAGCCACCTTGCGGCGGCGTCCAGTCGGCATGCTCGAAGCGCAACCCGCGGAAGTGCAGGTTGCGCACGGGGCGCTCCGCAGTTCCGGTGACTTCGAGTAACCGAGTCAGGCGCGGCGCGACCACTTCCGCAGTCGTCAAGTCCTCGCCGGTTCGCGGCCAGTAGCTGAGCGTGCCGGTCTGCCGGTCGAGGTACCACTCCCCGGGCTGATCCAGCTCTTCGAAGGCGTTCTCAATGTAGAACCACCGGCCCGCGGCTGGTGCCATGGCGTCGTGCGGCTTGGCGTGTGGCCCAGCCATCTCGGCGGTGCCGGTTGCCGGGTCGATAGTCTCGAACCGCTTGCGCGTGGTGGCCCAGTTGCCGAAGACAACGCACTCGACATCGGTCAGATTCCGCCATTGCTTCACCTGCGCCGGTTCGAACTGGTACGTGTGCGTCTTCAGGTCGTCGCTCAGGCTGGCGCCCTTCAGTTGCCAACACGGCTGATCCGCGTCGCCGTTTGGCGTCCGGGCCCGACTAGCGCGCTGCCCGTTGACGTAGAGCTGCCGGAAGTACCACGTGCCCTCCGCCACTCCCGGCATGCGGGCTGTCCACACCTCGCCCTCGCCCTTCTTCCAGCCCGCGATCTTGGCGCCGCCACTGACGATCACTGTCTCCTTCGGATAGGCCGCGTAGGTGATCGAGTGGGCCGCTGTCCCCGAGTCGTCCGGTCCGTACGTCAGCGGCTCCGCGAGCGCATACGTGCCTCCGCGAATGAGTACCGTCACGTCGGCGCCCAGGCCCGCGACCACCCGTTGGCGAACAGCCTCTTGGGCGCGGGTCAGCGTGGCAAACGGCTTCTCCTTCGTGCCGGCGCTTCCGTCGTTGCCGCTGGTGGCAACGTAGAAGTCAGCGCCGGCAGCCGGCTGTTCCGCGAAGCCAATCGAGAACACGGCGAGCAGTACGGTCAGGATCAGTAGTGCCTGTTGCATGGAGGGTCTCCTTTTGCAAGTTCCAACGGGTGCCCCTTCAGTCACCGGCAACGGCCACAACGTTCCGCCTCGTTCGGAAGAACAGCGTCCCTCGGGAGATTGCCGGTGTCGCCATACATGTCTCACCCATCGAGTTGGTGCCGAGAAGCGCGAACTCGGGGTCAGCCTTCGCGACGTGCACGTCGCCGCTCTCACTCGTGAAGTAGAGCTTACCGTCTGCAGCCACGGGCGAAGCGGAGAAGCCACCTTTCAGCCGCTCCGCGTACACCTGCTCCCCGGTCTTCGCGCGGTAGCAGACGAGCGTTCCGTTGTCTCGGCAGCAGTACAGATAGTCACCGTACACCAGGGGCGTGGGCATGTAGCAGCCCTGGCGCGGGTAACTCCAGCCGACCCCGTCGTTGGCTGCCGCTCCGTCCGCAAGTGAGACGTCGCCCCGTGCCTCGGCCTTGATGGCGTACAGCGGGGACAGCCCCCCGTGGGCGCTGGTGAGGAAGAAGAGGTCGTGGGCGACGAGGGGGGTGGGCACGGGGATGTCGCCACCGCCCGTCAGCCGCCACACTTCGTTGCCGGTCTCGAAGTCGTAGCCGCCGGCGTGCCGGAAGCCGTTCACGACGACCTGCGCCTTGCCCTCGCGCACGGCAACCGTGGGAGTGCTCCACGTCGGCACGTCGTCGCGAGGCGTGCGCCAGATCTCGTGTCCGGTGGCGACGTCGAGCGCGGCGAGGAAGGAACCCTTCTGGACATCGCACTGCACGATCACGCGGCCGGCGTGGATGATCGGCGAACTCCCGAAGCCCCACTGTGCCGAAGGCATCCGGAAGAAGCCCGAATCGAGGAGACCCAGGTCCTTCTGCCAGAGCAACTTGCCCGTGATGTCGTAGCAGGAGAGCCCTTCGGAGCCGAAGAACGCCACGACGTGCTCGCCGTCAGTCGCCGGTGTCGAGTTGGCGTGGGAGGACTTGGGGTGGCGCTTGATCTTTGGCACGCCGGTGTTGGCGGTCTGTTCCCACACGATCGCGCCGGACAGCGTGTCGAGGCAGTACACCTTCCAGGCGAACGCCTCCGGTTCGTCGACCGGCTCCACGTCGCCGTACATCCCCACCTTCAGCGTCGGCTCGTCTTTGTTGCTGACCGCCGTCGTCACGAACACTCGGTCACCCCAGACGACCGGGCTGGAGTGTGCCAATCCGGGGAGCGGCGTCTTCCACTTGAGGTTGCGGGACTCGGGTACGCTCCAGGATACGGGTGTCGCATACCCCTCGGAGACGCCGCCCGCCCGCCAGCCGCGGAAACCCGGCCAGTTGACGCCGGGCGCGTCGGGCTGCTCGGCGCCACGAAGGGGAACAACTGCGAGGATCAGGACAAGGCACACGGGACTCTTCAGCTCTTCAACTCCATTCTCTGCGACTTGGCGCCTTCGCGTCTCTGCGATGGAAGGCTGGTCGCCTCGCTCACTCCGCCAGCCCAATCACCGGCCCAAACGGCGCCAGCGCGCAGGTGTGATACCGAATGCCGATCAGGTCTTCCGTCCGGCGCGCCTGCTTCCAGAGGCGTTTGAGCATGTCGTTCTTCAGGCATTCGTACGCCGGGTCGTCGATTCGGTTCACCATCTCCAGCGGGTCGGCGTCCAGGTCATACAGCTCGTCGAAGTCGAAACCGTTGAAGACGTACTTCGCATACTTCGTCTGCACGAAGCGCTGTGTGTACCACAGCTCGACGCTGCCCATCTGGTTGTAGTACTCCTGCGGCCAGCCCTCGACTTCGCCCGACCTGAAGAACGGCGCGAACGACTGGCCGTGGGTGGGGAGCGGGTCCAGCCCGGCCAGTTCCAGAAAGGTGGCGTGGAAGTCGGCCAGCGTGACGAACTCATCGACTTCGCGGCCGGGGTCGGCGATGCCTTCCGGCCACCGGACGATCAGCGGCAGGCGCATGGCCTCGTCGAAGGCGGGCACGCCTTTGCAGTACAGCCCGTGGGCGCCGACGTAATCGCCGTGGTCGGAGGTGAAGATCAGAACGGTGTTGTCGCGGAGGCCCAAGGCATCGACGGCGTCGTACACCATGCCGCGCAATTCATCCACCAGCGAGCAGTCTGCCCAGTAGTGCCGGACGGAGTCGCGCACTTCGTCTTCGCTGAGCTGCGCCCAGAGCTGTGCCTGGCGCTGGTAGAGGCGCGGCTTGTCGCGCAGGTTGTCGCGGTAGTTGGGCGGGAGCGGCACGTCGGCCAGGTTGTACCGGTCGACGTAGTTCTGCGGGACGACGTACGGATCGTGCGGATTGGTCGGGCCGCAGTGGATAAGGAACGGTTTGTCTTCTCTTGCGTACCGCTCCATCGCCTCGATGGCTCTGGTGACCACCTTGTAGTCGTCGGTGTCCTCAATGCCGCCGGGGCGGACGCCGTAGGCCAGGTGGCGGCCGTAGCCGGGGTTGACGATCTCGCCGGGACTGCGGGGGGTGTCGAAATCGAAGCCCTTCTCGGCCAGGGCCGTCCACTGCTCCCAATGGACGCCCATGTGCGCGGCCTTGGTGGCGGTGGGGTAGACCTCGTCCCAGCCGCGCTCACCGGGGTCTTCAGTGTCCGAGCAGTGCCACTTGCCTGTAATGCCCAGGTTCCAATCGGCTTCCCGCAGACACTGACTGAAGTGGGTCAACGCCGGGTCGTAGGTGCCACTGATCTTCTGCGCGTTGCAGACGTTGTTGTAGACCTTGGCCACGGACGGGTAGAACCCGGTGAAGTAGGTCGCTCGCGCCGGGCAACTGTGCGCCGAGGTCGTGTAGCAGCGACGGAACAGCAGCCCTTGCCGGGCAAGCTTGTCCGCGACCGGCGTCAGGCACGGGTGTTCCGGATTGACGACCTGCGCCTGCTCCTGGTCAGACATGAACACGAAGATGTTGGGCGGGCGGCTTGGCATGACGAGGACTCCCAATGGGTTTTGGATTTCAGATTTGGGATTGGGGGGCCAGCCCGGTGGCGGTGCGGCGCGCCGCATTGTAGTGCCCTCACGGCCGGGCAGCAAGCGGCTCCCTCATCTGCTGCGCCAACCACTCGAAGGCTGCCTCCTGCATCTCCGCGTTGAACTCGTGCGGCACGTCCCGCAGCCGCGTTTCCAGCCGGTCGCCGGCGCCTTGCGACTCCCACACCGCTCCCATCTTCGCGTATGCCTCCTTCACCGATGGCACCGGGAAGAGCGCGTCCTGCAAGTCGTTGTAGAACAGCATCGGCTTCGGGCACGCCAGGCTGGCCACGTCCGGGTAGTCGAGGTGGTTGGAGAGACCTGGATGCACCATGGTGAAGCACGACTGCCCGCGGGTCTGGTTGTTGCCGGGCGTCATCAGACCCTTCACGGTTGCCATCCAGCAGATCGCCACGCCGGCGCGGATGTGGTCCGATAGAGCGGCTACTTGCCACGTGCGGAAGCAGCCCCTCGAGAGTCCCAGCGCCGCCACGCGCCCCGGGTCCACCTCCGGGCGCGTCGCCGGAACTCGGCTGCCCGCAGGTCTTCATGGGCGATAGTGCCCGCGAGCGACGTGCCGAGGTGGAGCAGGTTGCCGGCCAGCGCCTGCTGACCTTCGTACCCGGCGCCGCCCCGGTCCGACCAGTTCAGGGCGTCGTGGCTGAAGCACACGTAGCCGCGCTTCCCCAACTCGTCGCCCAGCCAGCGGCCGCCGTAGTACTTCCCCACCCATTCGTGCGCAGACGCCATTCGCTCAGCGATGTCGGCGAACGGCCGGATCCTCTTCTCCTTGCCGATGTCGAACCGCGCTCCGTGATCGTGCAGGCACAGCACCGCCGGGAACGGATCAGCGCCTTTGGGCACGGTTATGTAGGCCAGCACGCGGCTGTCGCCGGTGAGGTTGAGCACGACCTTCCGCGTGACGTACGTGCCCCGGTCCTCCTCTGCGACGACCTGCGGCGCGAACTCGACGGCCGGTGGCGGCGACTTCCTCCGGTCGCGGTCATGGCGGGCGCGGAGCGAGGATCCGTGCACCGCGAGACCGCCGCTCGCGTGCCCTTCTAAGGAACGTGCAGGTGTGGGCGGTGCGGACCGCGAACCCGTGGTGCCTGAATCGAGACGCAAGTGCGCCCGACCCAAAGGTGAACCCAACAATGAAGGCCGTCCGAATCTCAGGCGAACGACAGGCTGAACTGATCGACCTCCCCGACCTAGAGGCGAAGGGGGAATACATGGTCGTCAAGATCCACGCGACGCCCATGTGCACGGAATACAAGGCGTACAGAGCGGGACACCTGTGGCAGGGAATCGGGCACGAAGCCGCAGGCGAAGTGGTGGAGGTCGCGCAGCCGGGCAAGGTAAAGGTGGGTGACCGCGTGGCGGTCATGCCGCAACTGCCGTGCGGCAGATGCGCGTTGTGCCTGAAGGGCGAGTACATCCACTGCCAGTACCTCGAGAACCTGACGGAGGCGACCGGCTACGAGGGCGGCAACGGCACCTACGCCCAGTATGTGCTCAAGCAGGACTGGCTCCTGCTCCCCCTCCCCGACGGCATGTCGTACGAGCACGCCGGCATGGCCTGCTGCGGACTGGGACCGACGTTCGGAGCGATGCAGCTCATGCAGGTGGACGCGTTCGACACCGTGCTCGTGACCGGACTGGGCCCCGTCGGACTGGGCGCCGTGGTGAATGCGGTGTACCGCGCCGCCCGGGTGATCGGCGTCGAGGGGCAGCCCTTCCGGGCGAACCTGGCGCAGGAGCTTGGCGCCGAGACCGTGATCGACCCGGCGGAGGAGGGCGCGCTGGAGCAGCTCATGGAGCTGACTGACGGCCTCGGCATCGACAAAGCCATCGACTGCTGCGGAGCCCCCAGGCGCAGCGCCTGTGTATTGACGCGGCGCGACGCAAGGGGCACATCGCCTTCGTCGGCGAAGCAGGCGAGCTGACCCTCAACGTGAGCCAGGACCTGATCCGCAAGGGGCTGACCCTCCACGGCGCGTGGCACTACAACCTCGGCGACGCCTCCCGAATCATGCAGGTGATCCGCGGCTGCGGCGATCTGCTGGACAAGCAGATCACCCACACCTGCCCGATGAGCAGCGTCCGGGAGGCGTTTGAGTTGCAACTGACCGGCGACTGCGGCAAGGTCGTGCTCTATCCGTGGGAGTGAGGCCGGATGAGAGCGCACGGCGGTGCGGGGTGCAACCGTGGCCCGGTCACGCGCGGCCGGAAGCAGGCGGCCGAGTTCCAGCCGCCTCCGTTGTCAGGCGCTCTCGGTCTGCAGGAACTCCTGACGAATCCGCTCGATCAAGCCGGGGAGGTTGGGTTCCTCGAAGCCGATTCCCGGCGCGGGCGCCCTGTTGCGCTTGATGTCTGGCGGAAGGTGCATGTGGTGGGGGAAGGTTCCGGCGAGTTCTTCGGCTTCCGGATGCTCAAAAGGGTCATACCACCGTACCTTCTCGCCACCGACGTGGACCTCGTAGCTGTAGTTGAGGAGCCTCCCGGCCTCAAAGTCAACGAGTTCCCACACGTCCAAGACCACGTCCTGTCGAAAGGTGACTTGCCCCTCCACCTTCGCGAGCGTTCGGCCGATGGAAGCGAGGACCAGGTTGGAGTGCAGGATCTGGGGAAACCGGACGGGCAGCGAGTAGACCAACTCACCGTAGCCCCGGAAATCCGGCATCGACACTACGCACCTCCAGCGGGAACGGCCTCGGGAAGAAGCCGCAGCGACGATCGTCCTTCCGCTTGCCGGAGTCTGCGCAGATGCTCGTACAGGACCTCACGGTACAGGCTCTGCCGCGCCAGTTTCGCCTCGTAGTAGCCCACCCACTGGATGAAGTCCTTGGTCTGGTCCAACTCGCCGGTTTTGTAGAGGTGGTAGAAGTCCGGCGACAGAAGCCCATACCGGTCTTCCAACACTGCGAGTTCCGCCTCCAGCCCGTGAATGTCCTCGACAATCTCATGGAGTCTCAACGCAGTCCTCACCACCTTCCGAGAACCGACAAGGCACTGCCATAGCAGCCCGTTGAGGAATTCGATTCGCGCTCACCGGGCCTTCGCTGCAGCCACGTACACGCGCTTTCCCGCCGGGAAAGCGGCGCGAATCGAATTCCTCAACGGGCTGATAGCGCCTCCTCGGTTGCTTACCAACCGGATTCTACCGGCGCCGAGCATTGCCGTCAAGCAGGAAGCCGCTGCGGCTACGCCGCGCCTGCGGTTTCCCCAAACTCCACCGGGGAGGGTCGCAAAGTACATTGGCTCCCTGGTTGACCGGATCTTGCCGGCTGCGTTTCGTCGCGTCCTGGGGCATCCTGGCGCGTCGTTTGCGGGCGGAACGCCGTGTCGGACGCCGACAACGTGTCGGACGCCGACAACGTGTCGGACGCCGACAACGGGGCTGCACAGCCAAGTGAGGGCGTTGAGAGAAGAGAACGCCATGCTGCGATCAGAGTTCGCCGAGTTGCGGGGTACCGGAACGGTGACCGACGTTGAGCGGGCATGCGTCGAGGCGTTCGCCAACGTCGTGCTGCACTACGCAGGAGTGGTGAAAGTGGCATCCTGGAAGGAGGCGGAGGCGCTACAGGTTCGCGTCCTCACCGACGATTGGGACTTGGATGTCCAGCGATCGATCATCGCGCGAGAAACCGAACTGCTCGACTCCCAAGCACTCGGGCATTGCCTGGAGATCGTGCCACTCTATGGTGAAGCCCCCGGTGCCGTTCTTCCTGGTGACCGGGAAGTGATGTGCCACTGAGATGAACACTGGGGTGACAACGGCGGGCCAGTCAACGTCTACGCGGGTCGCGAGTCTTCGTTCGGAGTTCATGGAAGGTTCCTAACACTGCTGCGGGACTTCGCTCGGGGCAGGTCTCCTCAAACGCTGCGCGTTTGCGCGCCCCGGAACACCTGACCGGAGGTCTCAAGCTGCTGGAGACCTATCGGTCACCAGTGCGACGGGGTGGCCCGGCGGGCACCCCAGACCCTCGCCGAGCCGGGTATTTTCCACCGGGAAGGAAGGACGCGGGCAGCGGCGAAACGGGGGCTTGGTGGCAAGCTGGCCCACGGCCAAAGGCAAGGCCGTGGGCAACAGCGTGTCGGACGCCGACCAAGCCCAATGGAGGATTCGTCATGAGAAGGACAGTTGGTGTTCTACCGTTGTTGCTCTGTCTGGCAGGTTGTGGTGGCGGTGGAGGGCTACTCATGTGGCGATTGACTGGCGCGGTACCCATTGCATTGCTGGTGATCGGCAGGTTGACAACGCCGGCAAACGGCGAGCCGGTAAAGGTGGCGGACGGGACCATAGTGAAGCTCAAAGTGCTCAAGGAGCTGCGTTCCGGGGCCAGTCAGACGGGCGAGTTGGTTCCGTACTCAGTTCTGACCGACGTTGTTGGCCCGAATGGCGTGGTGTTGATCGCAAAGGGAGCGAGAGGCGCAGGGAAGGTCACTCGCTCTAAGAAGCGCGGGATGTTCGGGAAGGCGGGGAAACTGGAGTTCACTGTTGACACGGTGACCGCCGTGGACGGAACTGAGGTTGCACTTCGAGCTGTTGAGAAGGCAGGTGGGAAATCG
>Ga0210049_1000622_pt1 | contig 30526 bp, 37 predicted proteins | sample CryGeyCG2014_300_2_FD_183964 | JGI IMG/M metagenome (GOLD analysis project Ga0210049, IMG submission 183964) | Groundwater microbial communities from aquifer - Crystal Geyser CG06_land_8/20/14_3.00 (SPAdes) (version 2) | ecosystem: Environmental > Aquatic > Deep subsurface > Groundwater | place... | reverse complement strand
TCTCTTAAAGGAGGTGATATTCATGGAAGTTTGGAGGGAAATGGTAGCTTTTTAAGCTGAAATGTCCTTTTTAAACTTGTATGTGCTTGAAAAATTTGTTTATTTTTTCAAATGTGACAATGTCAAGTTATAATAAATGGTGAAAGAAAGTTATCATTGCGTGGACCAACAGCGATATGGCAATCCCTTCAAATTGCTTGTTCTGCTCTCAATGACAACCTGTGGAAAGTCAACTTATTTGGTAACTACTCAGGCACAAAGTGGCAAAGGCACATAGGCACAAAGCAGAGCAGGGTCGTTTCGTTGTTTTTTCCTAACTTTGTGCCTTTGCTGCTCTGTGCCTTTGCGCCTACCTGAGTAGTCAACTTATTTGCACATTGCTATTAAACGATCTCAAAGCCTTACCCAATTCCGCTATATCATTCAAGTATTCACTCTTCAAGTCTTCAAAGGTCTCTGAATTCCATCCAGACTCCACAAGTTCAATAGACTTTAAGAAAAAATCCAGATTTATTGAAGAAAATTCTTTTTTCAACTCTGTATATTCTCTTACAAGATTACTGTCAAGATACTTTCGGTTATAGTGGCTAGTCCATATATCTATATCTAAAAGAAGCCTATCCAAATCCGCCATTCTTCTTCGAATCGGTGATAAACTCCTTGCAAGGTTTTCTATGCCAGGTTCTGCATATCTGTACAAAAACCCCCGTTTATATTCGTTCTTGGAGATTATCATGCCTTCTTCTTCCAGCTTCTTAAATATTCCTACACCAGGATAAAGCTCCATTCGGTTTGAGAAGTGCTGAAAAAAACACGCATGGTTTATCCTCTCCAGGAATTCGGCATTTATGCGCAGGTCATCAAGGGTAGCGTATGGATGAAACATAATAAATCCGAGATGGAGAACAATATTGTGTTCTGCAAGGATTCTGGCTATGCGATAATGCTGCTCTAGAACAGTCTTTTTGTTAAAGAACTTCAATGTTTCAGGTGAAGCGCTTTCTATCCCGACAATGATCCGTTCTAGACCAGCTTCTTTCAAAAGGGGGAGTAACGATTCACACCCGATTAGAGATTCTGCTGTACAGAGGATTCTAAACTTAAGTCCCAAACCCCTGGAGATCATACCGTCTGCTATTTGTTTTATCCGTTTTCTCCCAGCTTCACCAGGTCCAATAAAATTATCGTCAGCAAAGAGAACTGTCTTAACGTCGAGTTCCCCTTGAAGATATGTCAACTCCTCCAGTACATTCTCTGCTGATCGTGCCCGCCAGAGATGTCCTTCCTGCAGTCTTTCAAATGGTGGAATACTGCAGAAACTGCACTCTGCTACACATCCTCTACTGCTCATAACTCTTGCAGTAGGAGATTCCCCTTTTTGGAGTTGCCATTTAAGGGCGTCACGGGCAGGAAATGGGATTAAATCCAAATCCGTAATCTTTTTACGAGGTGGGTTCTTACAAATAGTGCCGTTATTACCTTTGAAATACACACCTGGAGTACCCTGTAGTGATAACCCCAACCGCAATCTATCAGCCAGGTCCAGGATGGTAAGTTCGCCCTCACCCCTTACTACTGAATCGAAACTCGATTCCTTAATCAAAAGCTGCTCGGCCAGGAACGTAGCGTGGTGTCCCCCCAAACATATATGGATCCTGCTATCAGCTTCTTTTAAACGGTTGCTTATGTGAATAGCATCTTCCATAGTTGCAACAGTAGGAGAAAATCCCACTATGGATGGAGAAAAATCCAAAACTTCCCTAACGGCTTCCTGGTTATATAGATTTCTCGTTGCTGCATCGATGATTAATATATCATATCCATGCTTACGCAGCACTGATGTTAAATAGCCAATCCCTATGTGTTCCAGAGTAAAGCTTGATCCGGCAAATTGACAGGGTATGCGAGTCTTCAAATTGACAAATACTATTCGAAAATCTTTACCTTCTTTACTCATCTATTACTGGTCTTCAACCTATTAATTACTTCCTCCTGAAAAACTCCCTTTTTCATTACCTGGAGCAGATTTTTTGATCCACCGTAGGCGGATTTATTCTAAAGGAAATTTTTCATTTTCAGGGTGGACTTTAATTAGTTCTATGGGTTTTCTGATTCTTGCCCATATCAGGAAATTATGTGTTAAGTTAACATACTTCACCGCTAACTGCAAGAACTAAATACCTGAAACTTCGAGATTTAACCGTACTCTCCTTCTTCCGTCCTGGTAATGCCTTTCGATTACAAACAGGACTGAGGCAATTGGGTTTGCAACCTCTTTCAAGTTCAACATTAACCTCTATAGATTCTTTAGAATAAGAAATTTGCTTGAGTTTACACCATATATAACCTAAAATACCTTTGGGGATTGTTGCTGACATACGATTACTCCTTTCTTGTGAATAGGTTGTTTAGATAACTCCCTATTCTTTCAAAAGAAATGTATATTTTGCAATCCCTATTTCCCCATTAATTCAACTGTATCTTTTGGGAGAAGAACTAAGTTTATCGTTTGAGTTTATAATATTGACAACCTCGTAAAAAGTTGCGAGAATCTTAAGGATTCAAGGATTCAAGGGGTCAAGGATTCGAGTGGTTAAGTCATGAAGTCAGATAAGGGGGCTTCCTTTTTAAATATCATCCTGGATAGTATAGCTGATGGGGTCTTCACCATCAATGCTCGAGACCAGATTACCTCCTTTAATCGAGCGGCAGAGGATATCACAGGATTTACCAGAAATGAAGCTATCGGGCAGTATTGTTTCAATATCTTCAGGACCAATATCTGCCAGACTCACTGTGCCCTCAAACAGACCTTAAGGACAGGCAAGGCTATCACCAACTTACCCGTCAATATCCTGAACAAAGAGGGAAAAGAAGTGCCGGTCAGTATCAGTACGGCTGTCCTCAAAGATGAGAAAGGAGAGGTCTTTGGCGCAGTAGAAACCTTTAGAGACATCTCGGTAGAAGAAGAATTAAAGAAGGAGATATCCAAACAGTATTCCCTTGAGGACATTATCAGCAAAAATCATCAAGTTCAGGAGATATTTCATATCCTTCCAGACATTGCCGAAAGTGATTCAACAGTCCTGATCCAGGGACCAAGCGGCTCTGGTAAAGAGCTTTTTGCCAGGGCTATCCACAACCTGAGCCACCGAAAAAACAACCCTTATATCAAGGTAAACTGTGGAGCCCTCCCTGATACCCTCTTAGAATCTGAACTCTTTGGTTATATTAAAGGGGCATTTACCGACGCCAGGAGAGATAAACCAGGCCGATTTGCCCTGGCAGAAGGGGGCACCATCTTTCTGGACGAGATAGGGGATATGTCTCCTGCTCTTCAGATAAAACTCCTTCGGGTCTTACAGGAAAAGGAATATGAACCCCTGGGAGGAATAACTCCAGTTAAGGCTGATGCGAGAACAATAACCGCCACTAATAAAATCCTCTCTGATCTGGTTAAAACCGGAAGCTTCAGGGAGGACCTCTTTTATCGGCTTAATGTGGTAAAGATCGAACTTCCTCCTCTGTCCAAACGGAGGGAAGATATTCCCCTTCTTATAGAGAATTTCATTCACAAGTTCAATTTAAGGAAGGGGAAGAACATCGTTGGAGTTTCTGATGCTGTGATGGAGTTTCTGATGGGGTATGACTTCCCCGGTAACATAAGGGAATTGGAAAATGTCATTGAATATGCCTTTGTTCTGTGTAAGGACAGGATAATCGAGATAAAACACCTGCCCCCAGAGCTTACCAGTGGTCTCAGGGAGAGAGAAATTCCCCAAAAACCAGCCATGAATCATCCCTTAAAGAATGCTGAGGCAGAGTTAATCCAGAGAACCCTGGAAAAACACCATGGGAATAGAGTAGCAACAGCGAAGGAATTAAAGATTAACCGATCCACTCTCTGGAGAAAGATGAAGAAGTACGGCATTTAAACACGAATTGCAGTTGCATTTATGCAACTGTTGCATGCAATACAATGCACAATTGCATCTAAATACCCTCCTTTCCCTTCCTGACCTGTAACCCCCAATTCTCGCAACTTGTTTTAACTACTATCTTTTCTACGCATTCCACCAAAAACTTTATTCTTGGCACGTCCTTTGCTGTTTTTCATCTACGGAGGTGGAAGGTGAAGGTTGCCATTCCTCTTTTCGACAATTGGATATCTCCCCGTTTCGGTTTCTCCCCGGAGATGTTGATAGTAACTATAGAAGATGGAAAGGTTATATCCCAAAAGACGATATCCATGGCCGGGCTGGCACTTCCTCAATGGTTTGACCAGTTTGCTTCCCTGGAGATTGATACTCTTATCTGTGGAGGAATAGACGGGTTCTGCCATCACCAGCTTAAGAGTCTGGGGATATCGGTTATTCCTGAGATCGCTGGTGAGGCCAGCGAGGCACTAACCCTGTTTCTAAATGGGAAATTAGAGCCTGGTCTCAGGATGTGTAGGGGGAGAGGAAGAGGGCTTAGAGGAGGAAAGGGTGAATTCTTTGGGCCACCATGGGCAATGAATGATAAAAAAAAATGAAAGGAGACATTATGGATAAGGAAGCATGCGACAAGAACTCCACTTGTGAAACCTGCAGTCAAGATGGCACCTGCTCGCAAGAGGAGAAGGATGCCCATTCCGAGGCATTACTCAGGGAAACGATTGGAAGGATAAAGTGCAAATTTATGGTAATGAGCGGAAAGGGAGGGGTAGGCAAGAGTACAGTAGCTGCTAACCTGGCAGTAACACTGGCCGGAAATGGGCATCAGGTTGGCTTGCTCGATGCAGATATACACGGCCCTAATATACCAAAGATGTTGGGACTGGACCTGAAAAAACTCGATGGATCGCCTGACGGGATAGAACCGGTTTCTTTCTCTCCCAATCTCAAGGTAGTCAGTATGGCCTTTCTCCTGACTGATCCTGATACTCCTATTGTCTGGCGGGGACCGCTAAAGCACGGGGCATTCAAACAGTTCTTAAGCGAGGTCTCGTGGGGTGATCTCGATTACCTGATCGTCGACCTCCCGCCCGGAACAGGTGATGAACCTTTGAGCATCGCTCAGTTGATCAATGATGTGGATGGTTCAGTTATCGTGACCACTCCTCAGGACGTAGCCCTCCTTGATTCCAGGAAAGCGGTGACTTTCAGCCGGATGCTGAAAATCCCCGTAGTGGGAATTGTAGAGAATATGAGCGGGTTCTCTTGCCCTCACTGTGGTGGATCCATCGACCTTTTTAAGACAGGAGGGGGAGAGAAGGCCGCTTCGCAACTCAGGGTTCCATTTTTAGGAAGGGTCGTCTTCGATCCGGATATCGTTCAAAAATCTGACAGGGGGATACCCTTTGTGGAGAACGTTCCCGACTCGAAGGCGGCCAAAGCCTTTCGCGAGATTGGGAAGAAATGTGAGGAATTTGGTAATAGTTCCGGATCGAAATCAGCAACAGTAAAGGGGGTAACTACAGGTATGTCTGAGGTGAAGCAGATGTTGAGGGGAAAGAGACATTAAAGGGATACTTTTTTGCAGAGGGACATAGTTTTTTAGAAATTTCATTAACAAGAAGGAGGTGGATAATATGAAAATAGCCGTTGCTAGCGATGGTAACATAGTTTCCCAGCATTTCGGCCATTGCAGAGCTTATACCATTGCTGAAGTGGAAGATGGAAAGGTGATAACCAAAACCTTAATTGACAATCCGGGCCATGAACCTGGCTTTTTGCCGGTATTTTTGGCAGAGAAAGGGGTAAATTGCATCATTGCCGGTGGTATGGGTGGAAGGGCACAGGGGTTGTTTGCCGAAAAAGGGATTATTGTTATCACAGGGGCCTCTGGTTTAATAGATCGGGTGTTGGAAGACTTTATTAATGACCGATTAGAGACCGGGGCAAATGTCTGTGATCACTGAAAGGAGGTGAGAGATATGCCAGGATTTGATGGAACAGGACCAAGAGGGCTGGGCCCGATGACCGGGGGTGGAAGAGGATTCTGCAATCCGTCCTTCAGAGGAATGGGGGCTCCCTATATGGGATATCCCTACGGAACTCCATACGGATGGGGAAGAAGAGGGATGGGCAGAGGCTTTGGAATGGGAAGAGGCAGAAGATTTTGGGGGCAGATGCCTTTCCCTCCTGGGGCAGGGATGTCTCCCTTTAGACATCCTATGACCCCAGAGGAGGAGGTACAGTTTTTCAGAGATCATGCCCAGATGTTAAAGGAGGAATTAAATCAGATCAATACCCGGATAAGCGAATTGGAGAAAGCAAGCTGAGAGTAAAAAGCTCGTTTTCCAGTTTTTCAACAGATTGTTTATGCCTGATCCAATAGGCTTATCCGATTGAAAGGGGGTGAATTAGATGAAAATCTGTATTACTGCTACCGGCCAGGGTTTGGATGCCGAGATTGATCCACGTTTTGGCCGTTGCCAGTACTTTACTATCATTGATCCTGATACCATGCAATTTGAATCAATAGAGAACAGTAGCATCGGTGCTTCTGGCGGGGCTGGTATTCAGGCTGCCCAGTTTGTGGCCAATAAAGGAGTAGAGGTTGTCCTTACGGGAAATGCGGGCCCAAATGCGTACAACACATTACAGGCTGCCGGCATAAGTGTAATTACCGGCGTCTCCGGTAAAGTCAGACAGGCGGTGGATGGCTATAAAAACGGAAAGTTGCAGCCCCCCGCTTCAGGACCTACAGTAGGTTCTCATTTCGGCACGGGTGGAGGGACAGCTTCAGGTCAAGGCTTAAGACCTGGCATGGGGGTGGGAAGAGATACAGGGACGGAACAGGCTCAGACCTCAAACGATGATGAGCTTAATGCCTTGAAGGAAAAGTCTCAGACACTCAGGTCTGAGTTGCACAACATCATGGATAGGATAGATAAACTGGAGGGAATTAAGAATCCTGTTACCGAAAAACAAACCGTAGGGATCTCAGATGTAAAAGAAGCCCTGAAAGATAGAGCAGACAGAACTGATCCCGGATCTACTGAAGACACGTATTTTAATTCAACACCGATTCTATTTTCTAGATCCCAGCGATAAGTCAATAAATTCAACTGAATATTTGGAAGAGGAGGGATAAAAAATGCCAAGAGGAGATGGAACATGGCCTCCTGGAGGAGGCGGCACGGGCACGGGGAGGGGCAACAAGGGTGGAAGAGGTAAGGGCGCAGGGAGGATGGGCGGCACGAGGCCAGGAGCCGGTCCCGGCGGAGATTGCATTTGCTCCAATTGCGGTACTACAGTCCCCCATCAGGTAGGGACTCCATGTAACCAGATAATCTGTCCAAAATGCGGTACAAGCATGGTGAGGAAGTAAGAAAGTTGAATTAGGGCAAGAGAGTGCAAAATTCAGAGGACCGATGCATTCCCAGGGACATTCCCTACCACCTTGGGAACCTCCTTCCTCTCTTGCCCTAAATAAGATACAAATAAGTAATAATCAATTATCTTTGATAGAGGTTATTCTATATGATAATTTCCATTGCCAGCGGAAAAGGGGGAACCGGAAAGACAACCATAGCTATTAATCTTGCCCTTTCATTGAAAGATGTCCAGTACATGGATTGTGACGTGGAAGAACCCAATGGCCACCTCTTCTTGAAGCCCCTGATAGAAGAAAGAATCTCCGTGGGTATTCCGGTCCCTCAGGTGGACGAATCCAGATGCACATATTGCGGCAAGTGTGCCGAGATTTGTGAGTTCAATGCCATTGTGGTAATAAAGAAAAAAGTTCTTCTTTTTCCCGAACTCTGCCATGGATGTGGGGGGTGTTCGTATCTTTGTCCGGAGGATGCCATAGAAGAGGTGGAGAGGGAGATCGGTGTAATCGAAAGGGGAAGGGCCGGGCACATTGAGTTTGTCCACGGTCTTTTGCATGTGGGAGAACCAATGGCGCCCCCTCTGATCCGCAGGGAAAAGAAGTTGATAAATGGCCGGAAGACCGTCATTATTGATTCTTCACCGGGCACCTCATGTCCGGTGGTGGAGACAGTGAAAGGGAGCGACTTCTGCCTGCTGGTCACGGAACCCACCCCCTTTGGGTTGAACGACCTTAAATTAGCAGTAGAAACAGTACGGAAGCTCAATATCCCTTTAGGGGTATTGATCAATTGCTCCGATATAGGTGATCGTAAGGTCTGGCAGTACTGTGAAAGAGAAAAAATTCCCCTCCTTATGGAGATTCCCTTCGAGAGAAGAATAGCGGTGGCATACTCTAAAGGCGTTCCATTGGTAGAAGAGATTCCTGAATACAGAAAAAGGTTTCAGGACCTTTATTACAAGTTAGTTCCTTCGCAACAAACTTGAGAAGTCAGAAGTCAGTAGTCAGAATGGAAATAATTATAAAGATCCCGAGGCGTTAAGACAGAAAAAGGGGGCAGGAGAAGAACAAATGAGACAACTGACCATCGTCAGCGGTAAAGGGGGGACAGGAAAGACCACCATAACAGCAGCCTTTGCTGCGCTGGCCCAAAACCATGTCATGGCAGATGGGGACGTGGACGCCGCAGACCTCCACTTGATCTTAACCCCACATATAAAAAGAGGAGAAGAGTTTTATGGGGGGCGTGCTCCATCTCTTGATAAAGATAAATGTGATCAGTGCGGTATCTGCATGGAGGTTTGCCGTTTTGACGCTATCCATAATTTTACTATAGACCCCATCTCCTGTGAGGGATGTGGGCTCTGTATGCATGCTTGTCCGACTGATGCCATAAAAATGGGGGAGAAGTTTTCAGGGTACTGGTTCATATCCGATACACGATTTGGTCCTATGGTTCATGCCAGGCTGGGGATCGCAGAAGAAAACTCCGGGAAGCTGGTTACTCTGGTAAGGCAGCAGGCAAGGTTAATAGCCGAAGATGAAAACAAGGATTTGATCATTATAGATGGCCCTCCTGGGATAGGCTGCCCTGTCATTGCTGCCCTCACGGGTGTAGACCTTGTCCTGGCAGTTACCGAACCAACACTCTCAGGGATCCATGACCTCGAAAGGGTATTGGATGTAGCCAAACATTTCAATGTTCCCGCCATGGTCTGTGTTAATAAGTGTGACATCAACCCGGAAAATACACGGAAGATAGAGGATTACTGTCAGGATAAGAACATAGCAGTGGTGGGAGAGATCCCTTATGATCCTGTTGTGACCAGGGCAATGGTGGAGGGTCAAGCGGTAGTGGAATATGATTCGGGAATTGTTACTGAGATAATTAAGAAGATGTGGGAAAGGATAGAGGCTAAACTTCAGGATGGACTTAAAAGATAAGGTCATCGAGAGATTAAAAACGGTAATAGATGCGGAAACGGGGATGGATGTGATCAGCATGAGGCTGATTAAAGACCTGATGATTACGAATGAAAGTAAGGTCAGTTTTAAGTTTCGTCCCTCTTCTTCTGTATGCCCTCTGGTTTTCCCTCTGGCCTTCAAGATTCAAAAGGCAGTTAAAGAGATAGAAGAGGTAAAAGAATTGAAAATGGTGGTTACGGATCATCAGATGTCAGAGGAGTTGAATAATCTCTTAAGGGCAGATTAAACCGGAGGAGTGCTCATCATGCCAATCTATGAATATCGTTGTAATCAATGTGGAGAGGTCTCAGAAATATTGACCGGCGTTGGTTTTCATAGTGATCTTCCTCTGTGTAAGAGCTGTGGGAGCGCTAATCTGGAAAAGCTGATTTCGGTATCATCCTTTGTATCCAAAGACAGCAACCGACCCTCTGGAACTACATGCTGCGGGAGGGAAGAACGTTGTGATACGCCGCCGTGCTCCGCCGGCGACGGGTGCAGGAGAGGTTGAGGATTACAGAAAGAGATATAACTTATGACTGGCGGAAAAGGGATACCTTTAACATGGATGCAAACGGGGCAGAGCGGCACGGTGATTCAAATTCAAGGCGGAATTGGCTTAGTCAATCGTCTCGCTGCTCTCAATATTAGACCGGGCAAGAGGATCACCAAGGTCAGTTCTATGCTCATGCGGGGACCGGTGACTATTGAGGTGGATAGGACCCAGGTGGCTATAGGTTTCGGCATGGCTAATAGGGTGATTGTGGAGCTGGACGAGGCGGCAAAATGAGGATATTGCTGATGGGCAATCCCAATGTGGGCAAGAGTGTCGTCTTTTCCCGCCTGACAGGGGTCAACGTTATTGCTTCCAATTACCCGGGGACAACAGTGGGCTACACCCGAGGGTTCATGAAGCTGGGGGAAGAGAAGGTTGAGGTCATTGATGTGCCTGGCACGTATACCCTGGAACCAACGTCTGAAGCTGAAGAAGTGGCCCGTCGGATGCTTGACACCGGAGATATTGTCATCAATGTTGTAGATGCCACCAACCTTGAGAGGAACCTGTATTTGACCTTACAGCTACTGGAAAGAAACATCCCGGTGATAGTCGCCTTGAACATATGGGACGATACCAGGCACCGCGGAATAAACATTGAGCTGGATAAACTACGAGAGCTGCTGGGGGTGCCGGTGATTCCTACCGTAGCTACCACAGGTCAGGGAATAAAAGAGCTGGCAGGAAGTATCCCCAATGCCGCTTCACCGCAGACGTCTGTCAGAAGCCGTGATGAGCGCTGGGCTACTATTGGCAGTATTATTGAACAGGTTCAGCATGTTACCCATCGCCACCATACCTGGTTTGAGCGTCTGGCAGATGCCAGCGTAAAACCTTTGAAGGGGGGCATTATTGCTCTGATTGTTATAGCCGCCACCTTTTTTGTAGTTCGTTTCATTGGTGAGAGCCTCATTGGCTATGTGCTTGAGCCCCTATTTGAGAACCTGTGGGCGCCGGTAATATTGAGGTTAAGCAGCCTCCTGGGCGGCGAGAGCTTTATCCATCACATCCTGATAGGCAGGATAACCGGCGATGAAGTCAATTTTGTGGAATCGTTTGGATTATTGACCAGCGGGCTCTATGTTCCCTTCGCCATGGTGTTGCCCTACATTATCGCTTTCTACCTGATGCTCGGGCTGCTTGAGGATAGCGGCTATTTGCCGCGGCTGGCAGTTTTAATGGACACCATTATGCACCGCCTGGGTCTGCACGGCTATGCTGTTATTCCTATCCTGCTCGGGTTTGGTTGCAATGTGCCGGCTATTCTGGCTACCAGGATTCTGGAGAGCAATAGGGAGCGGTTCATCGCCGCCACCTTGATATCTATCGCCGTCCCCTGCGCGGCGCTTCAGGCAATGATTTTCGGCCTGGTGGGTGAGCGTGGAGGACAATACGTAGCTGTCGTTTACGGGACACTTTTCGTAGTCTGGATCATTTTGGGAATTATACTCCGCTATGCGGCAAGAGGTTTCACCCCTGAGCTGCTGATTGAGATACCGCCCTATCGCCTGCCGCAGTGGCGAGCAGTAGTACAGAAATTGTGGATGAGGGTCTACGGCTTTCTGGCAGAGGCGCTCCCCGTAATCCTGGGCGCTATCCTGGTAATCAACATACTGGATATCCTGGGGATATTCGGCGCCATCGCCAATTTCACCGCCCCGGTCGTGACCGGTCTTCTGGGATTGCCCAAAGAGGCGGTGACCGCCTTAGTCATCGGATTTCTGCGCAAGGATGTCGCTGTTGGCATGCTGGCGCCCCTGGCGCTGACTGCTGAGCAATTGGTGGTTGGCAGCGTGGTTCTGGCGATGTCCTTTCCGTGTATTGCCACCTTTATTGTTCTGCTTAGAGAACTGGGGGTAGTAGGTATGGTGAAAGCAACAGGAATAATGGTATCTGCCGCTCTAATAGTGGGGGGACTGTTGAATGTGGTCTTATAGATGAGTAATTTGAGTGTAACTACTCATGTGTTTAGGCTGAAGACCGAAGGCTGAAGTGTCCTAAAAGTCTTCAGCCTTCAGTCTATCTACCTGAGTAGTTACAGTAAATGTAGATAAAAAGATGAAAGAGGAGTGGACATAAGTATGGCTACGGACGATACTTCTGACCTGGATAAGATGATTGAGGAGACACAAGCATCCATTATCAAAGATGCCAGGGATACCTTTTCAGAAGAGGTTGTGAATCGCTGGCTCAATCCGAAAAACTTTGGCAAGATGGAAGATTCAGATGGGGTTGGACGCGTAACCGGCCCATGTGGGGATACCATGGAGATATTTCTGAAAGTCCGAAACGACAGAATAACCAGTGCTATGTATATGACTCAAGGCTGCGGGACTACAATTGCAGCGGGAAGTATGGTAACGGACCTGGCAACTGGAAAAGATATAAAAGACGCATTAAAGATAAGTCAGGAGGTTATCCTGGATGCATTGGGAGGTCTCCCTGATGATAGCAAGCATTGCGCCCTTTTAGCCTCAAATACCTTAAAGGATGCGATCAAGGATTATTTGGCTTACAAAAGGGATCCGTGGAAGAGAGTGTATAGAAAATAGAATCGGAGTCTGAAATGGTGATCATTGGTGTAACCGGCGGCATTGCCTCGGGGAAAAGCACGGTTACTAAGTTCTTTATAGATTTAGGGGCATACCTGATTGACTGGGACGTCCTTGGTCATGAAGTGATGCTCCCCCAAAAAAGGGCGTGGAAGGGTGTTGTGGACTATTTTGGAACAGAGATCTTGAACGAGGATCTATCTATCAATCGACAGATTCTGGGGCAGTTGGTCTTCAATAAACCCGAAAAGTTACAAAGGCTGAATCAGATAGTTCATCCTGAAATATTTAAGGAGGACAAAAGATTAGTGGAGAAGATAAGGAGTGAAGACCCCAATGCTATAATAATTAAAGATGTGCCGCTACTAACCGCTGAGATTAAGCAGACATTGGTTGACAAGGCAGTTGTAGTTTATGCCACTGAAGAAAACCAGATAAGGAGATTGAAAGATAGAGGATTTACTGTAGAAGAAGCGAGAAGGAGAATAGGAGCACACGTTTCTATAGATGAGAAGATGAAGTTTGCCGATTTCGTTATCTACAACGATGGATCGATAGAAGAGACGAGAAGGCAGGTAGAAAAAATCTATGATCAGATACTCTTAGAAGAACGTCATGTATAAAAAGGACTGTTATGATCTTATAGGTCTCTCTTAAAGATAGGTATGGGGAAATGAGGAACAACCTCTAGTATTTGAGGGTAAAGGTAGCTGAAGATTGAACTCGGTGAAAGACGCTACCGTATTCACAAAGGAGGGGTGAAAATGGATATCAGGAATATTTTTGGGGAAGCGGAACTGGGGAGGCTGCATCTCAAAAACAGAATCTTCATGGCTCCTCTAAAGACAGCCTTCGGTACGCCTGACGGCAGGGTTACCGACGGACATCTAAATTTTTACAAGAGTATCAGTCGAGGAGGAACCGCTGCAATTATACTCGAACCTACAGCCGTCCTCCTCAATGGTAAAGAACATCCAAAACAGCTTTGCATACATGAGGACAGACATATAGCTGAGCTTAAAAAGATTACGGAGGTCATCCACTCAAATAACGCCCTGGTCGGTTGTCACCTGAACCATGCGGGCCGGGCAGCTAACCCCAAGGCAACAGAAACACCTCCCCTCGCTCCCACAAAGATGACCTGTCCATCTAGCGGAGCTGAGGCAAAAGAACTCACAGACGAACAGATACAGGAAATCATAACTGCTTATGGGGACGCAACCAGACGGGCAGTGGAATCTGGTTTTGATTTTATCGAGGTTCAGGCTGGTCATGGTTACCTCATTTCCCAGTTTTATTCTTCACGCACCAATCAGAGGAACGATCACTATGGTGACAGTATAGAAAACCGTCTCCGTTTTGCCAAAGAGGTATTCAAACAGGTCAATGATAACGCTGGTGTGTTACCGCTCATTGCCCGAATTTCAGGCAAGGAGTTTGTAGAGGGTGGGCTGGATGTTGGCGATCTTGGCCCACTGATTGAATTGATTGAAGAAAGTGGTTTTGCAGCCCTTCACATCGGCTATGGCAACGTTTGTGATAGCCCACCCTGGTACTTTAACCACATGGCATTACCCGAACAACCCCAGTTTGACATTCTGCGAGCCATTAGAGGAGTGACGGACTTACCCCTCATTGCCGCAGGTAGGATGGGATATCCCGATAAGGTTCAAAAGGTGATAGGAGAAGGTCTTGCTGACTTTATCGCACTGGGGAGGCCCCTTCTGGCAGATCCTGAGTTACCTTCTAAATGGGAATCGGGGAGAGAGGAAGAGATCACTTATTGTGGCGCATGTCTTCAGGGATGCTTGACCAATGTTAAGAGTGGTAACCCTATCGGTTGTATAGTTAATGCTGAGGTTGGTACTGAACCTTTAGTTAAGGCTGGTGAACCAAAAAAGGTAATGGTAGTAGGGGCTGGTCCCGCAGGCATTTCTGCCGCCGTAACCCTTTCTCGCTGTGGTCACATGGTTACTCTTTATGATCAATCCGACACCCCGGGGGGTGCTTCCCTGCTTGCCCCCAGGGCACGTCATAAGGAGATGATGGAAAGGCCAATCAAGGGTCTTCAGACAAAGTTAAGAAACGCAAATATAAAAACCATCTTCAATCAGCGAGTAGACAAGGAAGTTGTTAATCAGGAAAATCCCGATGCGGTTATTCTGGCCACTGGCGCCAGGCAGCGGGTGCCTGATATACCGAATCTTGATTCACAGCATGTTCTTACCTCTGTCGAGTTTTTTAAAGGGACTAAAGAGGTTGCTGGGGACAGGGTATTGATAATCGGGGCTGGAAAGGTGGGGGTAGAAGTGGCCGAGTCGCTTACAGATGTGGGAAAAGAAGTCGTCGCGACAAAGAGGACAGATACCATAGCAGAGGGGATGGAACCAATAACAAAGAAGATGTGTTTACAGAGGCTGGCAAAGAATCCAAGCCTGAAACTAATGCCCGAGACTACCGTGATCGGTTTTGAATGGAAAGGAGTAAGGGTCAGAGAAAAAGGCATAGAGAAGTTGTTACCTCCTTTTGACACTATTATAGTTGCCGCGGGGATGGTGTCACAAGTGGAACTGCTTGAAGAACTAAAAGACTTCCGTGGGCATATCTTTACCATTGGTGATGCCCGTGAGCCTTCCGATATCCAACAGGCATATAAGGAAGGGTTTGAAATTGCGAAGAGTATTTAGCTAGAAGATTTGTAACTACTCAGGTTATCAGGTTCACGGTTCAAGGTTAGTTGGCTTGCGCTCTTCATATTTCTTGAGATAGTTGATGAATCCACAGTCTAACCTTGAACCTTGAACCCCGTAACTGCCCTAAGTGTGGCGCTGAGCATCCCCAGAGAGCTATTTCCATGTTTACTACTAGCGGCAGCTCGGGGGGCACTTGCACCCCTGCCAGCTCTGGCTGAAGGGTTGGCTTTTGAGGTCGGGTACCTCAACAAATCATGACTTTGAAGAAGAACACGACGCTGGTTAGTGAGACCAGATGCCAGGCATAAGAAACAGCAAAAGTGAAGGGGAGAAAATGGCTTACAAAATTACAGAGGAGTGTATCAGTTGTGGAGCCTGTGAAACAGAGTGCAAGAATGGGGCGATCTCAGAAGGGGAAGAGATATATGTGATCGACCCCGATAGGTGTACAGAATGCGTGGGGAATGCCGAGTCGCCCCGATGTGTGGAGATATGTCCGGTAGATGCCCCTAATCCTGATCCAGACCATAAGGAAACCCGGGAGGAACTCCTTGCTAAGTGGCACAGGTTGCACCCGGGCGAGACACCCAAAGTGGCATAGAGTTGAAATCACAATTATTTCAGCAAATAGACTATAGCTTTATCGCTGAAGCAGAGAGAAAGGTAAGAGCGTAAAATAACAAGGAATAGAAGCCGTGCCTTACAAACTCTTAATTTTTACCTGTTATGGCGGATGTGCAATGGGCGTTGCGGCATCAAAAGCTTGTATCAGACTATGGGAAGAAAACGTGGGTGAGGTGAAAATCGGATGCCTTCCCGCTGTAATAGTACCATGGAAGCTTAATGAAATCAAAAAATCCGAGAAGCGAATTTTGATCGATGCCTGCGGTGTGCAATGTGGTAAAAAGCTAATTGAGAGGGAAGGAATGCCGGTAGATCGTTATATCGAGCTCACCTCAGAACTTGGCGTAAGGAAGGCAAAACAGTTACCCTCAAAGGCATTGGAGGAGCAAGTCTACAGAGTTATCCAGAAAGAAGTGGGTGCCCTCTTAGGGGGAAACTTATTGGAGGAAGAGAAGAAGGAGGCAGTATGAGTAAGGTAGTGGAAGTCACGGATCGAACCTTTGATGAGGAGGTTCTAAGGTCAGGCCTCCCTACGGAGGTTGACTTTTGGGCACCCTGGTGTGGACCGTGTGGAATGGTATTACCTATATATGACAAGCTCTCAGAGGCATACGAGGGCAAATTTAAATTCTGTAAGGTAAATGTGGATGAGAATCCACAGATGGCAACGAAATATCAGATTATGAGCATACCCATGCAGATATTTTTTGCTGATGGCCAGAAGGTTGACGAAATCCTCGGCGCAGTTCCTGAACCTGTAATTCGGTCAAAGGTGGAGGATATTCTTAAAAGGTTCCCGACTGATGAAAGATGAGAGAGGAAGGCTCAAAGCGTTTTTAACCTTCTGGACTGAGCATAATAAAGAGGATAGCGAGAAATTTAGGAAATGGGCGGAGAAAGCCAATATACCGGAAGATGAGTCAATTTATAATAGCATATTGCAGACAACACGAGAGATGGAAGAAGCGGATGAGAGGTTATCTCACTTATTGATCGAGTTATAGGAAAGAGAGTAGAGGAGGAATGTGGCAATCACTGATAAAGAGAAAATAGGGAATATCTATGAAATTCTACCCAAGCTGAATTGTGGATTCTGCGGATTTGGGAGTTGTGGTCAATTCGCCAGAGCAGTAGCTGAAGGGAAAGCATCGCCTTTTGGTTGCCAGCAGAATCCCTGGGTAGGCTACAAAATAAGTGAAATTATTGGTACGAAAGTCCCGGCCTTCGGCTATAGATATGGATTCTCTCGGCTTCTTTCTGCTCAGAGAGCAGGGTCTCCTCCTCCTCCAGCATCATTAAGAAAAGAGGTGGGAGCATTATCCCAAAAAGTTGCTGACATCTTGGCTAAAATCGAAAATTTAGGGAAGAAGCAAGAAATTCCAGATAGAAATTTGGCAATCGCTTCAGCGAAAACCAGGGAATGCAAAGGACTAATTTAGAAGATTGTACCTTCTGTTATTGTCCGTTTTATCCTTGTGGAGAAGAATCTACAGGAGGCAAATGGATTAGAGGTGCAATTTGGTCATGCGAAGACTGTAATTGGATCCATCGGAGTGAAGTTAAGTTGAGGAAAAATATCCATGTCTGAGATAAGATTATACCCTGATCCTATTCTTAGGCAAAAGTCACTCCCCTTAGAAATCATCGATTCAAAAGCGAAGGAAATGATCGATGACATGGCGAGGACGATGTATCTATATAAGGGGATTGGTCTTGCAGCATCACAGATTGGTATCCTGCTCAGGGCAATTGTAGTCAATTCAGAGTATGGTTTAATGCAAATGATTAACCCGGAGATACTTGAGTCTGAAGGGGAAAACGCAGGAGAAGAAGGGTGTTTGAGTCTGCCGGATGTTGAGGTAAATGTTACGAGAGGTTCAAAGATACTGATTCGGGGGATAGATCTCGATGAAAAAGAGATGGAATTTGAGGCATCGGGACTCCTGGCCAGAATATTTCAGCACGAAATTGATCACCTGGAGGGGAAGCTGATCATAGATAATCTGTCTAAGTTAAAGAGAGACCTGATCAAATCCAGGCTTAAAAAGAGGGGAAGGATGTTAAATAGTGACAAGACTTCATGCCTTGTTTGAAATGATAGATTCAAGAAGAAGGTAAGAGAATGGCTATAGTAGCAGGCGTAGATGTGGGTTCGTTATGTACGAAGACAGTGATATTGGATGGAGAAGGAGATATCCTGTCATACGATATTATGCGAAGCGGGCACTACTATCAGGGTGCGGCTGAGGAATCGATAGCTAATGCCCTTAAGTCAGCCGGCCTGAAGAAAGGTGATATAAGTTATACATTGGGGACAGGTTATGGAAGAGGGGCTGTTGCGGAGGCCGATGCCGAGGTTACTGAGATAACATGCCATGCACGGGGAGCTGTAAGGCTTTTCCCCGAAGTTCATACAGTCATTGATATTGGCGGTCAGGACAGCAAGGTAATAGGAATTGGTGACAACAGTAGAGTAACCAACTTTGTCATGAACGACAAATGCGCTGCCGGAACAGGTCGGTTCTTAGAGGTGATGGCCTTGGCTCTGTCGGTTGATATTGGGGAGATGGGGGATTTGTATTTTGCTTCTAAGGAGAAGGTGGAGGTCAGTAGCATGTGTACTGTCTTTGCTGAGTCAGAGGTTATATCCCTCTTTGCCCAGGGTCATAAAAAGGCCGATATTGCAGCGGCCATAGCCGATTCTATTGCAAGGCGTATCGTGGGCATGGTGGGACAGGTAGGCTTGAAGGAAAAAGTGATTATGTCAGGGGGGGGTTGCAAAGAACGCAGGGGTTGTCCGTTCTATCGAAGAGAGGATAGGAGCCAGTCTCCTTGTCTCTCAAGAACCGCAGATTGTTGGCGCCCTTGGAGCTGCAATTATTGCTTCCGAGCGGGTATAGTCCCCATTGGAAACATGGTTTCTAGCGGGGCAAATGCAGTTAATCAAAGGGCGGAACTAATGAAAGTCTCCTTTTCTAAAGGATGCAGCGCAACGCCGCAGATGGACTTTTTACAAAGCCATCAGTCTTGGAATACACTGGTTTCTGACTCAAGAAATAGGCATAGGCATAAACTCTACAAAGGAGAGTAAATCATGAAAGACAATGAAAAACTGGTTATTGTCGGTTGTGGTGGTGTTGGTGGTCCTGCTGCCATGCTGGCAAAGAGACTTATGACGGATGTAGATATAACTATTACTAGGGACGAAGAACGTTTCATCGTTAGATGAGCTCTGCCCCATGTAGTGGCCGGTCTGGCTACAGTTGATTCTATCACAAATCCCCCTACGATGTTTGAAAATGCAGGCATAACCAGCATTATAGCAAGGGTAACCCACGTGGATACAGAGAAAAAGATGGTCGAGTTATCAGATGGCCGCACCATCCCCTACGACAAGATAATCCTGGGAACCGGCGCAAGCCCCATGATACCTTCAATGGAAGGGGTTGACCTTGATGGGGTCTTTACCTTAAGGACCACACCCGATGCGGAAAAAATCAAACGCTTTCTGGAGGAACGAAGGGCCAGGAATCTGGTCTTTATAGGAGCCGGATTTATAAATCTCGAATTGGCCACACTTCTTTCACAGACAAAACCAGATTATTACAATGTAACAGTAATTGAGCTTTTAGGACATCCGCTACCCATCATGCTCGATGCGGAGATGGCGGTCAAGATACAGGAATATCTGGTTGAAAAGGGTTTCCGCATGATGATGGGTCATAAGGTGAAAAGAATATTGAGCGAGAACGAAAGTGTTTCTACTGTGGAGCTTGAGACCGGCGAGAAAGTTGATGCCGATATGGTCATGCTTTCTGTGGGCACAAGGCCTAATCTGGAACTGGCAAAAGATATGAATCTGGAACTTGGCAGATTTGGTATAAAGGTGAATAAATTCCTTGAAACATCAAACCCTGATGTCCTTGCGGGTGGAGACTGTGTAGAAAAAATTCATTTTGTAACAAAAAACCCTGCACCTTCTCAACTCCGCGGCTCTGCAGTTATTCAAGGGCGTCTTGCAGCCAAAAGACTGGCAGGGTATGAAATTGAGTTTCAAGGTATATTAAACAACTCTATGGTCAGGGTTTTTGATAAATATATTGCTGCTACGGGATTGACAGAGGAACTGGCACAGAATGAGGGGTTTGAAACTATCAGTGTTATGGTCAATTCCAGAAGTAAACACGGGATGATACCAGGTGTAAAACCGTGGACGCTAAAGCTTGTCTTTGATAAGGAGACTCAAAGGATAATAGGTGGACAGATCATCAGTGATAGTGACTCACCTGTAAAGGAGATCGACACAATTAATGCCTTGATTTTAGGTGAAAAAACAATCCCTGAGATGACCACCCTGATTTGTGCCGGGAATCCTGACTGTTCCTCTGAACCGAGCCTTGAACCTATTACAATCGCTGCGGAACAGGCACTACAGAAGTTAAGAAAGTAGCAATTAAAATGACCCTAAATATGTGATGTGATTCCCAAGACCCCAATGGTTCAAGTGGCAGCGATAGCTAAAAAACTAATAGTTTTGTCATTGCTAATACCTTTAATCATTGGTATACAAAAGACGAGGGGTATGGACCCCCGGGGAAATGAAGCATCTTCTCCTGAGATTGAGTGGAGTTTTTCCGAAAGGAAAAATTTGGAATGTATCGACTTCACGGACATCTTTGTTGTTTATGACAATAATACCTATGATAAAAGGCTGAAGACCGCCTGGGGTTTTTAAGTGTGTTGAAACTTCCCCAAAAGGCCATCTTATTTGACACTGGCGGGGATGGTTCAATTCTGGTATTTAAGAAGCACTATAATAATAATTATATCAAGTGTGGTGTCGGAAAAGAGATAACCATTAAAGAATAACTCTCAGGACAGGTAATTCTCTGTGAGACTTGTCATAATAGGTGCAGATGCAGCGGGAATGAGTGCTGCCAGCAGGGCCAAGCGTAATGATCCAAACCTCGATGTACTTGTTTTGGAAAAAACTAAGGATGTCTCCTACAGTGCCTGTGGTATGCCCTATAATATTGCCGATCCAAACCGGCCTATCGAGGAGCTGGTAGTGAGGCGGGCCGATGTATTCAGGGAAAAACAGGGGATAGATCTGCGTACAGGACACAGGGTAGATATGATCGAGCCTGCCAACAAGCGGGTAAACGGTATAGATACAAAAGGCAATGCCTTTAGCTTCGATTATGACAAACTACTCATTGCAACAGGCGCAATACCGATCCGGCCCGACCTTCCTGGATTTGACTTGCCTGGGGTAATGGTTCTTAAGAGCCTTGACGACGGCAGGCGGATCAAGGAATACCTGAGGGTTCAAGGGGTAAAGAAGGCGATCATAATAGGGATGGGGTATATCGCCCTTGAGATGGCAGAATCATTGAAATCGAGGGGTATTGAGGTGTCAATGGCAAAACCACGCCCCCGTTTTATGCCCTGGATGAATGGAATAATGGCCGAGCGAGTTCAAAAGGAGCTTGATACCCATAGGGTTGAAGTTTATACTGGTGTTGAGGTGGAAAAGATAGAAAAATCTCAGAATGGGTTAAGGATTGTCGCAAAAGATGCTGCGTTTGATGCCCAGATAATACTTGTTGCCATAGGGGTCCGTCCAGCTTCTTACCTTGCTGAGGAGGCCGGATTGGAGCTGGGTCCTTCTCAATCAATTTCTGTAGATCGCCATATGCGAACATCCAATGCAGACATATATGCAGCAGGAGATTGTGCTGATGCCTATCATGTGGTCACAGGCCAAAAGGTATGGATACCTCTGGCCCTTCGGGCTAATCGGTCAGGATGGGCAGCGGCTGATAACATAACAGGGAGAGAAAGCATCCTGGATGGTGTCGCAGGAACCTCTGTATTCAAGGTCTTTGACCTTCAGGTTGCCCAGTCAGGTTTGAACATGGAAGAGGCTGAGAATGCGGGTTTTGATCCGGTAGAGAGCGTGATAAAAGCATCCACACGAGCACATGCCCACCCGGACAGTGCACCCATATGGACACAAATGGTGGCGGATAGGAAAACAGGAAGACTCCTTGGTGCACAGATCGTTTCCACGGAGGGGGCTGCCCATCGTATTAATGCCGTTGTTGCTGCCCTTCACGCCAAAATGACGGTTGCTCAGTTTTCACAGGTCGACTTCGCCTACGCACCACCTTTTAGCCCCGTATGGGACCCGCTTCTGGTCGCTGCCAATCAGCTTATGAAAAAAATGTAGCAGCAGAGGAATAAGTCCCTTAGCCTTTTGCCATTCGCCAAAAGATGAAAAGACCAATAAGGTTGCTTTGTCGCTATTGCTATCGTAATGATAGAATACTTTTGGGGAATGTGGGAAGCTCTATCGAGACATGAATCGGGCAATGGTGATAAGGATACGTTCTTTGATGTTTAGAGGTATTTTGAGGAGGCAAGGTAATGTTGATCAGAAATAAAATCTTCAGCTCCATGGCAACCACTGCCATGTTCTGGAGGTATGAGAGGAAACTTGTAAAGGCCATAGTAGTTGGCTTATCGGTGCAGTGGGAATCTGTGGCATAAGTGATATAGTAATGCCATACTATTCTGGCAAGCTCCTCGGCATTAAAATGCACTGGCATATCTGTATAGTGGAACACCCACAGATCATCTTAACCTTTACTGCCGTGGGTATATTGATTGGATTATTGGTGCCAGAGGTTAGGAAGAGTACAATCTTTTCCCATTCCGCCCATATCTTAATAAGCAGTATGGCATCTATCCTCTATCTCGTCTCTTTCGGGCTAACTGAGTGGGTCCCTGTGATAGGCATGGTCTTTGTATACATGATATTGGCGGTGATAATCCCCTGTTGTACCAGCGATATTATCTTTCCTTTGCTTTTAACTGGAGAAGAAGCTAGAATTGAAGAGAGTAAGCACAAGCAGTAGTTATGTGAGCCTGGGAGGTCAAGATTTATGAAAACCTATCTGGACTGCCTGCCCTGTTTTCTAAGACAGGCCCTGGAAGCCTCGAGAATGGCCACAGAAGATAAACAGGTTCAAAGAAAGGTTCTGGATTCGGTGATGGAACGGCTTCCTAAACTCTCCTTTAATGCTACTCCTCCAGAGATTGCCCAGGTAGTCCATGGATTGGTCAAAGACATTACAGGGAATCCAGATCCGTATAGGGAGACTAAGAAGATACACAACCAGATTATGCTGAATTCATATCCCGTTATAAAAGATATCATAGCTAACTCTGATGATCGCCTACTGAGTGCTGTAAAGATGGCTATTGCAGGGAACATAATAGATTTAGGGGTTCAAAATGATGTAAAAAACCTCGAAGACTCTATCCACACTGCCTTTTCTTCCAATCTGATTATTAACAATTATGATGAATTCAAAGAGACTTTGATGCATTCCAAATTCCTTCTCTATCTGGGTGACAATGCCGGAGAGATAGTCTTTGATAAAATCCTGATAGAAGAAATAAAGATGCTAAAGGATGTGGAGATAGTCTTTGTTGTGAGAGGAAATCCTGTCATCAATGATGCTACCATAGAAGATGCTGAATTCGTCGGCATGAAAGAATTAGTAAGGGTTATCTCCAATGGTTCCGATGCCCCGGCCACTATCCTATCGCAATGCTCTCCAGAGGTTCGCAAACTTTTTTCTAAGGCAGACATGGTCATTGCCAAGGGACAGGGAAATTATGAATCCCTGAGTGAACACGAAGGGATATTCTTTCTCCTAAAGGCAAAATGTCCTGTGGTAGCAAGAGACCTTGGAGTAAATGTGGGCGATACTATCTTAAAAAGCAATAGCGTAAGGAACTTAATACTACTCCGACACATTGTCATTCCGAGGAGCGCAGCGACGAGGAATCTCACAAATGAGACCCTGGAGGGAAGATTCTTCACTCCCTTTGGTCGTTCAGAATGACATAAAACATGAATTGTCGGAGTAGTATTAACTTGAGGGAAAAGAGATTTTGCCCATATTGTGGGAGGAGGGGTGAGGACATATACCGGCAAGGCAGAAAGCGCCTGTATTGTGGCTATTGCAAAGAAATACTTTACGAAAATCCTCTCCCTGCCGTTGCTGCCTTAGTAGAAGAAGAGGACAACAAATTACTGATGGTCAAGCGATCGGTGGAACCTGCCCAAGGGAAGTGGGCACTGCCCGGTGGTTTCATAGAGACAGATGAAGAGCTAGAGGAAGCGGCTTCGAGAGAACTGAAAGAGGAAACTGGATTGAAGGGAAGAGTGAAAGAATTGGTAGGTGTCTCCTATCAACTCAGCCAATTCTGGGGTAAATCGATCATTGTTATTGGATATTGGATAGAGACTTTTGATGGCGTGTTAAAGCCAGGAGATGATGCCTCAGATGTCAAGTATTTTGATATAAATGACCTTCCTCCTATCCCATTTTCCTCTCATGAAAGATTAATAGAAGAATTCAAGAGAATGAAACGACCGAGCAGACAGAATGAGAAGCTTCAGAAGAAATTGGGATAGATAAAGGGGGGGGATAACGCGAAAAATACAAGGGTTTTCAATTCCGTACGAAAGGAGGAATCGCAACATGAGTGAAGAACGAAATCCCACTGTCCAAATAAAAGAAGCAGACAGGGTTGAAATCACCGCAGTTATAGACAACTATTCAGATCATACCCTTCCAATGAGTGAGCCCCCTTCCGAAATGATAAAGAGGGCACCTCCGGCAGTTGAAGGGAGGATACCGTCTGATGCACTCCTGGCAGAACACGGTCTTTGCTTGTTGGTCAAAATCTTCAAGAATGAAAAGCACTACAGCGTACTACTCGATGCGGGCTGGTCAAAAGTAGGAGTACCCCATAATATAGAGATGTTAGGGGTGGATACTTCCGAAATAGAGGCAGTAGTGATAAGCCATGGTCACATGGATCATTTTGGGGCGTTGCCCGATGTACTGGAGATAATGGCTTCCCATGGTGTTTCACTGATTATCCACCCAGATGCCTTCTTACCACGGGCCCTATCCTTACCTACAGGAGCCAAAATAGAAATGCCTGTTTTAAAGGAGTCAACCATTCAAAAGACAGGTGTAAAAGTGGTGAAAACAAGGAATCCCCATTCCCTTGCCTCAGGGCTGGTCTTTTCTCTGGGAGAGGTGGAACGAGTCACTGACTTCGAAAAAGGAATGCCCGGGGCTATCATTGAACGGGAAGGGAAATTTGAGCCTGACTCGCTCATGGATGATCATGGATTAGTAATGAACATAAAAGGGAAGGGGTTGGTCATTATAACAGGCTGCGCCCATTCTGGAATAATCAATACTGTTAAGTATGCAAAAAAAATTACAGGGGTTGATACAGTCTATGCTATAATGGGGGGGTTCCATTTAACAGGCCCTGAGTTCATACTGCTTACTGAGAAAACAGTCCACGAACTAGAAAAGATAAATCCATCAGTAATCGTTCCTATGCATTGTACCTGTTGGGTAGCTATAAACTGGATTGCAAGTAGGTTTACAACGCAGTTTCGGTTAAACAGCGTGGGGACGACTTTTTGTTTCTAAGCGCTCTGGTTCATAAATTCGGTGACATACTATGGTTCATGGTTCATGGTTCATGGTTCATGGTTCATGGTTTATGGTTGGTTGATCTCTAACTTTGAACCTTTGAACCGGGAACCTCTGAACCTGAGATTGGAGGTGTGATGAATCGCCTGGCACTATACTTCAAAGGGGTCTTACACAAGTTTCCCAAAACTCTGCCTGAACAGATACTACTGAGCTCACTTTCCGTGTGGGGGTAGGAAATGACAGGTTATTCATACATTTACGGTCCCGTTCTCTCGCGGCGATTGAGACGTTCTCTGGGAGTGGATCTTGTGCCTTTCAAGACATGCACATACGATTGCATCTACTGCCAGTTAGGACGCACTACAAACAAAACAATCGAACGGAAAGAATATATCCCGATTGCAGATATCCTCGCTGAACTGGAGAAGAAATTAGCCGTTGAACCCCTTCCGGATTACGTAACCCTTGCAGGATCAGGAGAACCGACCCTAAATGTACAAATTGGAGAGCTTATTCGAGACATAAAGCATTTAACGCCCATTCCCGTAGCCGTTCTCACCAATGGCTCACTCTTAGGGATTCACGAAGTCCAGGATGCCTTGATGGAGGCTGACCTCGTAATCCCCTCCCTAGATGCCGGGAACGAAGATATATTCCAGTATGTAAATCGTCCTCATCGGAGTATCGATTTCGAGATTATGGTCAATGGGATCGCCGAGTTTAGAGAGCGTTTTCCTAGGCCGGTGTGGCTTGAGGTATTTCTACTTGGAGGCGTTACGGCCATAGAAGCAGAAGTTAAGAAGATTGTTGCCCTTGCCAGGCGAATCCGGCCGGAGCGCGTCCAGTTGAATACCGTATCGCGTCCCCCGGCCGAAGAATTTGCCTATTCAGTATCTGCAAATCAGATGGAGGTGTTTGCAAACCTCTTCGACAGGAAAGCAGAGGTGATCAGCGAAGAGGTGACCGACGAAGTGCGGGCGCTTACTCTGTCGGCAGCGACAGATAAAGATATTCTGGCTCTATTGAGCAGACGTCCCTGCACAGCCCAGGGTGTTTCGGCAGGTCTTGGTCTGCACATTGGCGAGACGACAAAGCGATTGCAGGCGCTGATCGAAGAGGGGACCGTTTCCTCTCTGCGAAAGGATGGAGCCTTGTTTTACGGGACAAAAAAGGCGAAATGATTAACGAAGTTATATCTCTTAACACAAAATCGAAAGGAGGATTCGAATGTTTTGTTTTCAATGTCAGGAAACAGCCAAGAATCAAGGATGCACCCTTAAAGGCGTATGCGGCAAGCCGGAGGAGACCGCTGATCTTCAGGATCTGCTCATTTACGTGTGTAAAGGGATCTCGATCTATGGTGAAAAGTTAAAGGAAATGGGCGCTATGGACAAGAACGCAGCCCACTTCGTGTGCAAGGCACTTTTTACCACCATCACCAATGTGGCATGGGACGATGATGTCATCATCGACCGGATTAAGGAAGGTTTCAAGATTCGGGACGCACTCAGGGAAAAGGCAGGAGCCGCCATGTCCGGCGCGCTCCCGGATTGCGCCACCTGGTTATCAGAGGACAAGGGGGCCATCCTGGCCAAGGCCATGTCTGATGAAGTGCGCATCACCGCCGCTGAAAACGAGGACGTGCGCTCCCTCAGAGAGCTGCTCATCATCGGCTGTAAGGGAATCGCAGCTTATGCCGATCATGCCGCGATTCTTGGTCATGAGAAGGATGATATCTACGGCTTCCTCATGGAGGCCCTGGCATCCACCACCAAGGATCTTTCAACGGATGAGATGATCGCCATGGTCATGAAGGCAGGGGAGATGGCTGTAAATACTATGGCCCTTCTGGATGAGGCCAATACAACTGCCTATGGCAATCCCGAGATCACAGAGGTCAACATTGGCGTCAGAAACAATCCCGGAATCCTGATCTCCGGCCACGACTTGAAAGATATGGAAGAACTGCTCAGGCAAACCGAAGGAACGGGTGTGGATGTTTACACCCACGGGGAAATGCTGCCGGCCAACTACTATCCGGCCTTTAAGAAGTATGACCATTTCGTGGGCAACTACGGCGGGTCGTGGTGGCATCAGAACAAGGAATTCGAATCCTTTAACGGTCCCATCATTCTGACAACCAACTGCCTGATTCCCATCAAAAAGGAAAACACCTATCTGAAACGGCTCTTTACTACCGGTGTCGTCAACTATCCCGGGGCCAAACACATCGCGGACAGACCGGAAGGCGGGACAAAGGATTTCTCCCCGGTCGTGGCGCTGGCGAAAACGTGCAAGTCACCGGAAGAGATAGAGTCCGGCAAGATCGTGGGCGGGTTCGCCCATAACCAGGTCATGGCCCTGGCTGACAAAGTGATCGACGCCGTTAAGTCAGGAGCCATCAAACGCTTTGTTGTCATGGCCGGGTGCGACGGCCGCCAAAAAGCCCGAAGTTATTTTACTGAAGTGGCCGAGAAGCTACCCGAAAACACGGTAATTCTCACCGCCGGATGCGCCAAATACCGCTACAACAAGCTGGCCCTGGGTGACATCGGCGGTATTCCCCGCGTGCTGGACGCCGGTCAGTGCAACGACTCCTACTCCCTGGCGGTGATCGCCTTGAAACTCAAGGAAGCATTCGGACTGAACGACATCAATGAGCTACCCGTCTCTTACGACATCGCCTGGTACGAGCAAAAAGCAGTGGCCGTGTTGCTGGCCCTGCTGTTTCTCGGCGTCAAAGGAATTCGCCTGGGTCCCACATTGCCGGCCTTCCTGTCTCCCAATGTGGCCAAGGTCCTGGTGAAAAAATTCGACATCAAACCTATTGGAACTGTGCAGGATGATATTGCAGCAATGATGAAAGGAGAATAATACGGTTTGAATGAAAAATACGATATAACAAGTCGCTCCACCGGACGGCAATTCCGCTGCGCTCCATTGCCTCCGGTGAGCTTGGTCGGGTCGTCAGCTTAAACAGGGGGAAGTGAATAGATGGCTAAAGAACTCTATCCGAGATGTGGCAGATGTGCCAAAATGGTGTGTCATCCTGCGATAAGAGCCGATGAGGCGCCTCCCTTTGACGAGATGCCCCCTTTCTGCCCTATGAGGCTGCACGCCGAGCTTATTGAAAAAACTGTCATGGAATATGATAAACCGGAGGTGAAGGAATTTGCGCGTCTGGCATCTGTCCAGGAATTTGAATGTTATGAGTGGACGGAAGAGGGCTTAAGAACCAAGATCCCGCGAATTGAAGAGACGATTCAGTTTGCTGACAAGTGTGGTTATCACAGGTTAGGCATCGCCTTTTGCGCCGGCTTAAGGAATGAAGCGCAAATGCTCACCGACATTTTAGAAAATAAAGGATTTCAGGTTGTGTCTGTTTGTTGTAAGGCAGGAGCCATGGCTAAAGAAAGGATTGGCATAAAACCGGAACAGAAAATAAGAGGATCCGTAAATTGGGAATCCATGTGCAATCCTGTTTTTCAAGCAGAGATTCTCAATGCTGAGACAGTTGATTTAGCCGTTATGTTAGGACTCTGCGTTGGACATGACACTTTGTTTATCAAATATTGTCATGTCCCCATAACTGTGCTGGCGGTAAAAGACAGAGTTACAGGACATAACCCTTTAGCTGCCCTGTACTTATCTCAGTCTCCCTATTATAGAAGATTACGGGCTAAAAAAGAAGTAACTATTCAGGTTCAAGGTTCCGGGGTTCACGGTTCAAGGTTAGACTAATGAAATATGAAGAACGCAAGCCAACCAACCCTGAACCGTGAACCTTATAACCTGAGTAGTTACAAAAAGTCTTTCCCATAGGAGGTAAAAAATGGTTCAAACTGTTGTAGACAATAGGATACTTGGCTATACAAAAAACATGCACGCCGGCGCAGAAAACCTGGATAATGGGAACACGATGGCAAGGGTGAGGGTGGATGATACGTTTTTGTCCGCTGAACTGGAAATAGAAGTCAAAATACCGGATTTAAAGATTGTATCAATACAGGGCAGGATAATTCGCTCATTTGCCGAGGAGTGCAGGAATAATGCTGAAATCTTGAAACGGGCAGTGGGTATGCGTGTAGGTTCAGGTATTACCAGGTTGGTTAAGGAGACAATAGGAGGATCCAATGGGTGTAACGTCTTTGCCGATATGATACTTGAAGGCTGCAATGCGGTGATAATGGGATTTACCGTGGATGAGCTGGACACACAGCTTGCAGCAGAGACCGACGAAGCCTTTGGACAGGTGCTGAAGGATATGCTCGAAAATAATCCAAGGGTTGGAAGCTGTATAGCCTTTGTTGAAGGCAATGAACTGAGAAGAAGATTGGGGGTGTGATAATGTTTGAATTCACAAGGTCAAAGTCCATAGGTGTGGAGAAAAGGGAAGACGGCATCTTTTTGATACATGGATTCCTCGATGACAATGTCTATACCATAGAGCTGGATCTGGGGGTAAAGACTCCGGAGTTTACTATAGTAAGCGCGAAGGGGAATATGAAGAGGTACACTACTCCAGAATGTCCTAAGGCTCCGAGCATCCTGGATGATGCAATAGGGCTTCAGATTGGGGGCGCTGATTTTGAAACAAAGGTAAAGAAGCTCGTGGGGAGAGGCGGATGCCGCCACCTTGCAGATCTCTTTATAGAGTGCTGCAATGCCGTTTTTCCCGCCGTTATACAGACCCAATGGAAAATCGCTAGATCTAATGGGATGAGTAAAGACGATTTTATTAAGGGACTGGTGAACAAAGAACCTAAAATCAGAGACAGGTGTATGACATATTCCAGGGAGAGCGAATTGGTTAGAAGACTGGGGGTTTCGTGGTGAGCAAAATGTTAATAGACCTTCATGTCCATACTAAAGGGCTTTCTCCCTGCAGTGAGATGTCCCCAGAAGAGGCAGCGCTGGAAGCTAAAAAGATCGGGTTAGACGGGATATGTTTTACAGAGCACAATAAACCGTGGGACCATCACGAGATTCTGGAGGTTGAGGAGAAATCCGGAATTTTGATCTTCCATGGAATCGAGGTAGATACCACGGAAGGACATGTACTGGTTTTTGGGCTTCAGAAGAACTTTGAGGGGATCACCCCTATTGAAGACTTACATCAAATGGTGAACGAGGTTAATGGGTTTATGACAGCAGCCCATCCCTTCAGGGGTTTTTTGTTGTTTGGGTTTTCCAAATTGCAGATGGACGTGGATGATGCCAGTAAAAACCTCCTCTTTAAATTTGTTGATTGTATGGAGGTATTCAGCGGGAGGCAGA
>Ga0210049_1000614_pt1 | contig 30635 bp, 27 predicted proteins | sample CryGeyCG2014_300_2_FD_183964 | JGI IMG/M metagenome (GOLD analysis project Ga0210049, IMG submission 183964) | Groundwater microbial communities from aquifer - Crystal Geyser CG06_land_8/20/14_3.00 (SPAdes) (version 2) | ecosystem: Environmental > Aquatic > Deep subsurface > Groundwater | place... | reverse complement strand
CAGACAGCCCCTGCTGTCGGTAAGCTGAGCGAGCGGGGGCTCGCAGGGAACAGGTGGAACCGTCACATTACCCCTGTAGCAGGGGCTACAGGGCTGACGATCACGGCGGACTCACAGAGTCCGAATCGTGCGCCATCACAAATATTACTTACACCCCACCCAGCTTCAACCTCTCCCACGCCTCCAGAACCAGCCGACGCGTGCGGTATTCGCCGAAGGCTTTCTCTTCTTTGTTCTTCAGCACCCGGAAGGTTTCGCCGGGGAAAGCCAGGGCGGGGGCGGCGGGGAGGAGGTGCGGGCCGGAGCAGGTGGGGTCTTCCCACGCGTCGAGGAGGTCTGCCAGTTCTCTTTCGCTCAGGCCGTGAGGGTCGAGGATGTAGCGGAGCTGCTTGCGGGTGAGTCCGTAAAGTTGGGCGTAGTAGGCGTCTAATTCGGCGCGGAGGAGGGCGCGGCGGGAGTCGCTCCATTTGAAGGGCGGGAGCGGGATGCCGCTGCCCCCATCCCCGACCCTTCCCCCGTCGCTGACAGGGGAAGGGAGCCAGTCCGGTGGGTTCCATTCGTGGCCGCCGGTTTCGGCTTTGTTGGCTTCCCACTGCTCTTGTAGTAGCGATTTCAATCGCTCATCCGCATCCCGCCACAGGTCGTCGGCAAACGCTTTGATGTCCCATGCGGTGTAGACCAACTCCAGCACGCGCGGCACGATGAAGGCCACGGCGGAGGAGGTATAGGCGGAGGGTGGGAGCACCGGGAGTTGTTTGAAGATTCCAAAGGAATAGTGCATTCCACCGATCTTCTGTCTCGCCACGTAGTCGAGGGGCATGCCGTTCATGTTGGCGAGAAAACAAGGTGTGAGAAGCGATTGGATTGGGTTGTCGAGGAGAGCCAAAGGCAGCGTGTGCCCCGCTGCCGACCGCGGTATGGCGCCGAAGATGCCCGTCCGTTCGTTGGTGGCGTTGGTCACGTCTCGGAAACCGAGAAACCACCTTGGGCATCGATTCTCAATGATGAGCCGAGCTGCTGTCAGCAAATCGTCGGGATGCTCACGAATTATTGCGAGGTCGCTTTCCGTCAGCAGGTGCGCGGGGTCGTCGTTGTCGAGTGAGGCTTCGGCATTTTTACGCCGCATGAGATTCCCTTCCATTGTATCAGAGACATCTATTGACAGTTTGTCCAGAATGAAGCGAACCGTCTCATCGTTTCCCATAGCATGATGATACTGTGCCAGTAGATACCCAAGCAGGCGATTCGCATTCATGGCGTCGCCACTCTCCACGCACTGGATGAGTTCCGACGGCACTCGGGACGTCCGCCGGAAGACTCCCCACCGGGGCACCCAGTAGAAAGGCTGCGGTGTCCAACAGGGGTCGGCAAGCTGCTCGACGCTGACTTCCTGAAGGCTCGTGAACCCCCGCTCGGCGCGCCCCTCGTAGCTGCCAAAGCGGTGGTCGAACTGCCACATCATCTTCGCCTCATACAGCGGCAGCAGACCCTCGCCCGGTTCCGTCTGAAACAGGTGGCTATCGTTTGCCATGTGGAACATCGCCATGAACCTCACCCCCCACGGGTTCTCCCCAGTCTCCTCATTCACCAGCACCGGCACGCGGCGGTAGATGGCTTTGGTCAGTTCGGCGTCGGCGCGGGTGCGGAAGATGGGGCAGGTGCGGGTGTTGGGGTTCAGGAGGGCGAAGTCGTCTCGGGAGAGCTGAAACCGCCGCTCTGCTTGCTGGAGGTCCTCAAAGTGGCGGCAGAAGAAGATGAATTCAGCGCGCTCAACCTTTACTTGGTCACCCGACATGGTGAGCGTGCAGAACTTGAAGGCATGGTGGACGGCGGGGAAGATGAAGGCTTCGTTCTCAAACCCGATGAACTGAGCGAGAGATTCCTGTGTTGCCAAGTCGTCAAAGAATGCCTTCGTCGTATCATCCGTCGCGATCCCCGTCGGCACGATGATGCCCGCGCGGCCGGCGGTGTTGAGGAGCCGCCGAGCCAGTTCCGCAAACAGGGCGTAGGTGTTCACGTCACCCACCGCTGTCAAGGGGAACCGTCCGCTGTCGCGGGCGGATTTGCTCTCCGCTTCTGCCGTGTGCTTCGCCTCCTCAAACGCCGCGGCGAGTGCGGGATTGCGTGTCGGCAATTCCTTGATGAGATTCTCCCTCGCAGCCTTGTTGGGAGCGTTGGCAATGTCCCTATCCTGCCCGGCGAAGAATTCCTGCTCCTGCAACTTGATGCGCTCCCACGGAGGGTTGCCGAGGAGAACGTCAAAGCCGGAGTGGGAGAAGACCTCCGGGAATTCGAGTGACCAGTGGAAGAAGCGATGCTGCGACGCCAGAGCGATGGCGTGGCCGGTGAGATTCCGGGGAATCTGGGCGGGGTCGGCGAGGAAGTCGCGGAGAGTGGCAGTCGTGGGAGGAATTGAACCGCGAAGGCGCGAAGAGCGCGAAGAAGACTCCAAAGAATCTTCGCGTCTTCGCGGTTCCGATAGATTCCAGAAGAAGGCCGAGGTCCAGAGGTGGGCGGCGAGGCGGTCGTTGGCGAGGGTCTCGCTGGCGTAGAGCTGGTGGTAGCGCTCGGCTTTCTGCTTCACCTCGGAAGGAGTGTCTTCCCGGAGGGCGGTCAGCTGGCGAAAGCCATCGGCCAGTTGGCCGAGGGGATCGCCCGCCGTGTCGTCGAGGGTGAAGGCAAGTTGCCCTTTGCTCCGCTCTTCCTTGTTGCGTTTCTTCAACACCGCAGCCGTCGCTTTGTCGTCGCCGGTGACGGGTTGGTAGGCTTCATCGGGAATCGAGTCCGGCCAACCCACGTAGACCAGCGCCTCCCGCTCCCGGATGAGCTTCTTCCATTCCTTCTTTGCCTCGGCGCTGCGACTGGACTCGATTCGCAGTTCCTCGATGCGCTCGTCCAGCCGCTGCCGCTCTTCTTTCACCTGCCGCTTCGCCGCCTCCACCTGTCCGGGCAGCGGAATCCCGATCAGGCTGTTGCCGCACTTGATGCGGTGGTTGAGGAAGCTGAGCGGCTTGCCCGCCCAGTGCCCCTCCAGCCAGAGGGCGAGTTTGCACAGGTCAACGGCCAACGGGTTGAGGTCCACTCCGTAGATGCAGTTCGCAATCACATCCCGCACGGCGAGGCGGAACTGCTCCGGCGTCGGCTCGTCCTCACCGCTCCGCACCCGCGCCAGCTCCCGCCCGATGCGCCGCGCGGCAGCGAGGAGGAAGTGACCGCTTCCACATGCCGGGTCGCAAACCTTGAGGGAGAGAAGAGCCTCTTCTGAACCGCAAAGGCGCGAAAAACGCGAAGAAGAACGCGAAGAAGACCCAAAAAAGTCTTTGCGTTCTTCGCGCCTTCGCGGTTCAAATTCACAGCTTGTTCACCATCCGTTTGACGCCGTCTTTCATCAGGGGCACATTCCAGTTGAGGATGAACCCAAGTTTGCACTCTTTCAGTTTGAGATAGGTCAGCAACTGCGCCTCAACCACCGGGTGAACCTTCTCGACTGCTTTGTTTTCCACAATCACCAAGTCGTCGATGAGCATGTCAATCCGGTAGCCCACCTCGATGCGAACGCCCTCGTATTCAAGGGGAAGCTCCAACTCGCACTCGACCGCGTGGCCCCGTTTGCGAAGCTCGTAGGCCAGACACGCTTGGTAGGCCGATTCCAACAACCCCGGTCCGAGGGCGCGATGGACTTTGATCGCGCAGTCAACAATGTCCGTGGCAATCCCTTCGATGTCCTTCATAAAACCTCTCCTTCCGACTATTGAACCGCGAAGGCGCGAAGGACGCGAAGATTATTTCTTGGGCTTCTTTGCGTTCTTCGCGCCTTCGCGGTTCCAAAGATTGCGTCTTCGCGGTTCACTTGTCTTTCCTCACTCCCTGTGGGACTGGAACGTAGACATACATCCCCAGCACGTCTACCGGCAGGTGTGGGCGGACGGTGAAGCCGCGGAGCCGTTCATCGGTGAGGCGACGGACGCGTCGATGGGCGTCCAGCTCGTGCGCAACCGCCTCCAACCTCGGCGCAAGCGCCGGGAGCAAGTCCTCCACGCTCTGCAACAGCCGCGCTGCCTCCGGTGGGGCAACGTTCTCTGTCGGCGTGGCTTCGGTGAGCAAGCGCAATGCGTCGGACTCTTCCAGCAACTCCATTTCCCCAGAACTCCCGCGCACTCCGAAGACGACCAGCTCCTCGGCGAGGAGAGTGCGCTCACCCCCGTCCCCTCTCCCAACGGTGGGCGAGGGGCGTTTGGTCTCCAACAGGAACCGGATGCGTAGCAGGAGCAAGGTCGTCCGGCGTTGCACGGCATCGGTGCGGATGACGCCACTCCGCGAGGCGGGCGGTTCGGCGTTGGTCGTATCGAAGGCACAGTCGAGCAGGTAGTCGGCGAGCGCGGCGGTGAAGGGATGATTGCGCCCAATGTATGTCACACCTTCGGGGACCGGCGTATCGAAGGTGATTGCCAGAATCTCCTCTCCTGCGTTGGCGGCTCTTCGTCTCCCCGGGGGGGACACGGCAGCGATGTCCATGCGCTCACGAACGGGAACGGGCAAAGCTGCGAGGTCAACTTTCCAGACGCCCTCACCCCTGGCCGCTCTCCCAACTGTGGGAGAGGGGCCAGGGGTGAGGGGCGCGCCGAGGCGTTCGCAGCCCGCGCGCACGAACTGTTCGACGGCTTTGACATCGCCCAATACCGCGTCGGTCTCTACGAGTTCCCGCTGCACGTCGTCCGGGTGAATGCTGCGCTGTGCGAACCGGCTGCGACTTTCCCGTTCCGCGGCTCGTTCCCACTTCTCGTGCAACTCAGCCACGGTCGGTGTTTCAAGGTCAAGCGTCAATTGCTCAGTGGTGACGGACTTCCCGCGCATGAACAGCGCCTTCAAGACCGCTTCCATCACGGTCTCACTGTTTACCGGGATCGGCACGGAGATGCCCAGCGTCTTGTGAATCTGCACCGCCTTGCGGATGAGCACGTCCAGAACGACACCGTCCACCGGGTTGTCGCGACCGTAAAGCAGGACGGTCTTGACCTGCGGCGCGGGTTGTCCAAAACGATCCACGCGCCCTTCCCGCTGTTCCAACCGGTTGGGGTTCCACGGCAGGTCGTAGTGGACAACGGCGGTGAAGCGCTCCTGCAGGTTGATGCCTTCGCTGAGGCAATCGGTGGCCACGAGCACGCGGCGCGTCGATTGTCCCAGTTCCGCGACCAGCGCCCGTCGCTCATCCTCAGACCGCGCGCCCGTAACGGACGAGACGTGAACGGGTGAACGGGTGAACGGGTGAACGGGTGAAAGCGGCGTCGCCCTTTCACCCTTTCTCCCTTTCACCCCTCCATCATTGAGGCGCTTCCTCAGTTCCTCCGCGACATAATCCGCCGTTGCGATGTAGCGGCAGTAGACGATGGGGTGGAAGCCGTCCTTCAGGAGCTTTTCGACCTCACGCGTAGCGCACGCGACCTTCTCATCGGCTTCGCCCTTGAGGACCGTGGCGCGGCGAGCGAACTCTCGCAGGCGTCGGCGCTCAGTGTCCGGCATAGTCGTCTCGCCTTCATCCACGATGTGAGTCGGCGCAACGTCCTCGTTGGTTTCTGCCTCTGTCGGGTCGTAGACGTAGGGCGCAAAGAAGCGGTCCTCCGCCTCGGACTCAAGGTCTTCGAGGGCCGCTGCGCCGCCTTTGTCGGCGAGGCGCTGGGCGCGCGCAAGGAGGGCGGCCTCTGCGGCGGCAGGGCTGGACATGACGCACCGAAGCAAAGCAAGGGCTGTCCAATAGCGGACACGTTGACGGAAGCCGGTCAGTGTCGCGACAGACTGCACCAACTCTCGTGCGAAGGCGTAGATGTCGTTGAAGAGCTTGCCATAGCCCTCGGAAACAGCGTAAGGCACCTCTTTGGGATCACGGTCGGGGAATGGGGTGATCTCCCCCAGCCAGGCTTTCACGTCGGCGCGAGTGCGTTGGATGAAATGCCGGGCCAGTTCCTCCCGCTTGCCCTCAGACAGGGACTCGAAGTTCAATTCAGCGAACTCGGGCTTGAGCAAGCCGAGCAACGACAGGAAGGACTCTTCGATCCCGCTGTGAGGCGTCGCGGTCAGCAGGACAAGATGCCGGTCGAGTCGCTTTGTGAGGTCAACGAGCAACTCGTGGCGCTGCTGTTGGGAAACATGGCGACCGGCGGGCTTGGCGCAGGTGTGAACCTCATCCACAATGACGAGTTCGGGGCAGTGGAGAAGGAACGAATGCCGATGCCGGTCGGACTTCGCATAGTCCATGCTGACCACGAGGTGTTGGTAATACCCAAAGATGCTGTGGTCTCCGGGAGGGAGACGGCGCTCCAACTGAGCTGCCGTGCCGGAGCGCACGACCTCGGCGTCGATGTGGAACTTCTCGGCAAGCTCCTGCTGCCACTGGTCACACAGATGCGGTGGGCACAGAACGCAGACACGCCGCACCTCACCCCGGTCGAGCAGTTCGCGGGCGATCAGGGCGGCTTCGATAGACTTACCGACCCCAACGTCGTCGCTGACCATGAGCCGCACCGTTTCCTGCCGCAATGCCATGAGCATGGGAACGGTCTGGTAGGGACGGGGGCGCACGGACACACGCCCGAGACAGCGGAACGGACCCGCGCCACTGCGGAAACTGAGCCGCGCCGCGTCCCGCAACAGTCGAGCTGAGATGTATACTCGTTACGGATGAAAATCCACCTTTCCCCCTCACCCTGCCCTCTCCCCATCGGGGGAGAGGGTCGGGGTGAGGGGGTGTTTTCACCCGTAACGAGTATAGTCCCCGGCAACACTCGGATCGGGTGGAGGGAATGTCGCCGGTTCCACCTTGTCCAGCAGCAAAGGCAGGTAGACGCCGCAGACCTCGCTTTCACTGCCGCCCAGAGGACGCAGCAGCAGCAACTCCGGGGAGTCCGAAGGCATGACCACCCATTCACGTTCGCGGCAGCGGACCAGGGAGCCGACCTGATATGTGCTCAACGTTTGCACCTTTGTGGTTCAGTCCGGGAGGCGCGGTCTCACATAGTCCGAATGGATCGCAACTTCTGGGCTATTGAGCCTTCACGAATCTACCTGGTACTGAGGGAGTGGTACTCTGCCCACGACTGGAGGCAGAATCTTCCGACGTCATTGTCGTCAAAATGGAAGCGATCCAGGAAGGGTTTGCCCACCAACCCATCACATCCATCGGCGCGAGCGATCTTCACGACCGCTGCGTTCGCATAGGCGGGAACCTGACGGTCAAAATCCACATCCGGCATTACGACTCGCACCATATACCCGGACAGCCATCCGAAGTTGCTGGGTTTGGGCTCGATAACATTGAGCTTCAGCCGTTCAAGAGTGCGTTCGTCGAGAATCATTTCCACCGGACAACCGGTATCGACTATGAGGCGTTTGGTCGTGTGACTTGCGGGGCCACTTCTTTCGACTTGACCTACGAGCGTCACCTCCACGCAAAACCGTCCTGACCGATCATCCATACACTGCTTACCCAATACGACTCACCGCCCCATCACCAATATGGTGACTTTCTTCCGGTAGTCCTCACCGGCGCGGAACAAGAAGCGTTTGCCGGGGTCGGGTTCAACCTGCATGAGGGCAGCCGTTACTTCTTCAGGGGTTTCGCCAGCGGCGATGAATTGCCCACGCACCAGGCCAACCCATTGCCCCTTGTAGGTTGCATCCAGTTGTTTGTGCAGGCGCCGAGCCGCTCGAAGGTTAAGACGCCGTTCTTCTTCCGTGGTGAGACGCATGGTCTTCGAGGCGGACACTGATTTACTTTTGGGCATGGCTTCCTCCTTCTCCTGACAAGGTGGACGAACTCGGTCGACGCTTTCACCACAGCCCTATCACCGATCACGATACTACGAATGACTCGACAGGGTCAAGTCAACCGACCTTCCCCGCGAGACCTGCCAGATCGAGGCACAGACAGAATGGGGATACTCGCGCTATGCAGCCGTCTTCCCTTCTCCAAACACGTCGGCGTAACGACCCACCTGGGCTTCAATGTCTTGGTCGTAACGGATGACGACCACCCGGTAGCCCCCGTCCTCAAGGTCGGCGCGAACTCGGCGATCTTCGGCCTGCTGCTCAGCGGAATCATGCACCGAGCCATCACAGAAAGCGCACGCACGGCCGTCATCATAGAAGAAATCCGGACAACAGGGATAGTCTTCAAGGTTGCGCTGGGCATGATCGGGCAGGCGGCGGTTGGAGCGGTAGAGGTGGTCGAGAAACTTGCGCTCCAGTTCCGAACGCGTGTCGGTGAGGCTGCGCAGCCATTCGTAGTGCGCTTGGTAGTTCCTGCCTCCGTGCCCACGACGGGTGACACTGCCCAGCAACTGGAGCAGCAAATCCCGGACAGCATGACGGTTGATGAGGGGATGATCCATCTGGTTCGTGTAGGACAACAGACAATCGTAGCACGCGCGGGCACAGGCGTCGTCCATCCCGCCACCATCCTTGGCTGCCCGCAGGTCATTGCCCTCTGCGTCGAAGTGACATACGTCGAGGGCTGCGGCAGCAACACGCTCCAAAGCACCTGCCTCGTCTACCAGCCGATTGAGCACCCCGGCTCCGCCTTCGGCGGCTTCATACAGAAGAATCCCGCGCTGCGCTTCCTTCCCGATCCGTTCCGAAGCCAGTTCGGAATCCTCGACCTGGAACACGGTTTCGATTCCACGCTTCAACGCGAACTGCAGGGCGCACAGACGTTCCTCCGGGAAGGACTCACCTTGCGGCGCATGAATGAGAAGCAGATTGCGGGTGTCGTGGACGTACACGCGGACGCCGGTATGAACCGTCTGAACCCCTGCATCGAGGGCATTGTCTTCCTCGTCGTCAGGCCGCTTCCCCCACACTCCCTTTGTTGGATCGAAAGTGAACCCGTCCTGCACGCCGCGCCGCCATTTGTGGTTGATGCGCCAGAGCGTGGCTGCCGGGACGTAGGTCAGCTCGAGCAACGCATGACCATGGGCATCCTCGACCGTGGCGCGCAAGCGCCGGTCCGCATCCGGCGGGAAGCGGAAGTGAGTGGTGATCTCGTATCCGGTGCGGACACGCTCTTCCTCGTCACTGGTGATGGAGTTTGCACGCTGGGTGGAGACCGTGGTCATCTCGAAGAGCTTGTCCACGAATTGGCAGTTGTCCCCGTCCAAGAGAGCATCGCAATGCTCGCAACGGTCTTTCTTCAGGGACTGGTCATCGTGAAAATAGCCGCAGACCACACATAACTTGGCGCGTGTGAACCGACCTTCGGCTGTGCCCGGCGGGAGGAGGCTGCGGACAACCCGATACTTCTCTCCCTCGTGATAGATGATGTTGCGAGGCCCGAACTCGTTGAGAGCGAGGAAACGAGCGCGAGAGATGAAGTCCCCTTCCTTGCCGCGCGTCGGCACGAACGCTCGCACCGGGAGGCGAGGGAAGTTGTAGCCGGGCAGGAACCCCTCGCTGGCAAGGTAGCGATAGGGGTAGAAGTCCGACTCGAAGGATTTGGTGTTGGTGCAGCACAGCACGTCTTTTTGCCGCAAGGCTTCCCGCTCGCGCTGTCGAGCCTCGTCCACCTCTTGGCGGGCGATGCGGGTTTGATGGGAACGGTCAATGAAGGCGCGAGCCTCGGCAAGTTGGTGATCCGCCGCGGCAAACATCTCCCGCCAGCGGTTGCAGGCGGCGTCGAATTCCTTGGGAGTATTCCGCAGGACCGTCTCCAGCCATTCATCGGAGTGCCAATTTCCCGTGACTGCTTCAGGGCACGACTGAAGAATCCGGTGGCACGCGTCACGGCACTCACGGCGTCGCGATTCGGAGAGCTGTGTGTGTTCCGCAATGTTGGCGTGGAGTGGGTAGTTCTCAACCACATTGCTGGTATCGAGCGCTTCGGTCAGCGAGTTGCCCAGACGCAACCCGGTTTCGGACAGCCACACCGCGTGGACGTGGGCGCGAATCAGGTCTTCGTTGCCGAGGTCGAGGCGAGGCGGAGCCACGGAGCCTGCGACCATCTGCTCGCGGCGGCGGAAGAAGTATTGGTCGTGTCCGCTGCCGACCGAACAATAGGTGGCGATGAACGCGGGCTGTCCACTGCGTCCGGCCCGCCCGCTGCGTTGGGCATAGTTCGCAGGTGTGGGAGGAACGTTGCGCATGTGGACAACGTTGAGGTCGCGGATGTCTATGCCGAGTTCCATCGTCGGGCTACAGAAGAGGCAGGCGAGAAGCCCGTCGCGAAACCGGGTCTCCCGATCTTCCCGGTCTTCCTTCGAGGTCTGCCCGGTATGTTCCCGTCCCTCCATGTCGGCAAGGTGATTGGCCGTGCGAACATAGAAGTCGCGGAAGAAAGTGTTGACCTCACGTTCGACGGCTCGGTCCCGGTTTCCCTGCAATCGTCTCGACCGCACAGGATCGGGTTCGACGGTCGTGGCAGTGCCCCGCTTCCACATCAGGCAGTCGGAGCGGAGTTGGACGCCGGTCTCCTCATCCACCTCGACGAGGAAGTGCGCTCCACGTAGAGCTACCACGAGAGTTTCCGGCAGGGGAGCATAGTCACCCTCCGACAGGTTCGCCGTGAGACCCCATGTCTCTTTGTTCCGGAGGAAGCGGCCAAGAGCGCTTCGGGGAGAGAGGCTGTTTTCGCTGCCCCAGTCACCGTTGGAGTCGGGCGGACGGAAACGCGGGACTGCTCGCAGGAACTCGTTTTCGTCAAACGTCCACGGTTCCTTGAGGGCTTCCCGAATGCGGCGCTTGAGCGCCTCAAACCTATCCGGGCGCAGGCATTCGGCGCTAATGGCAAGGGAGTGGCGCATGTAGTTGAGCAAGGCTCGCACGACAAAAAGACGCTTCCCGGCGTTCGCCTGAGCGAGGAGCAGGTGATCCGTCCAGAGAGAATGCTCGGCGCAGACTTCCTCCAGGTCGAGGTAGTCCATCTGCAGCAATCCACATTGCTCAAGATTGGGTTGGTTGACCCGCCAGCCACGACGCAAATCCTCGTAAATGCGGAACTCGACCAGAGCCTCCAAAGCCTTGAGGTTTCGGCGCGCGGCTCCTGAAAAACGCCCGACTTCCTTTGCATAGGCTTCCTGGGGAAGGGCAAGGATGCCCACGGTGCGCGAGGCGATGTCGGTGTGATCGAGAGCGCCTTCATCCGGGAGTGCGTTGTAGATCGCAGACCGGAGGCGGGCAACTTCGACGAAATCGTTGAAGTGCCCGGCTTGTAGCGAGGCATCCTGGCGGTTGTCAGTGAAACTGAGGAGCTTGCGCGCCTCTTCCTCCACGGAGGCTTCACGCCGGAGGTGAGAGATTGCGGAGATGGACAGCAAAGTGGTGGCGGTACTGCGGCCTTCACTGCTGAGGCGGGACAGCTTACGAAAATCGTCTCGGTCGCGACGCGTGTAGACGACGCCACAATGCAGGCAGGTGAGAAACGGACGCGGCAGGAACCAACATTGCACTGTGCCCGTCTCCGGCCCGTCTGTGACAGTTCCATCCGCCCGAACATGCAGACGGCGTGGGATGAACTCCCGGAAATCAGACTTGACACTGCCTCGACCGGACTTGTTGAAGTTGAACCAACCATCGGGGAGTGAATCCTCGTCGGACTCCGACCAGAGGGGCGCATCCGGGTCGGTGTCCAGCAATAGGTAGCCCTCGCGCCGCCCGCCATAGGGCTCGGAAAAGGAAGCCAGCGGAGAGCGCGGTCGGACATGACGTTCTTTCTCGCTCCACTCGCCGAGGCAATACTCCTGTCCACACTCCCGGCAGAACACCAAGGGAAACAGCAGTCGATCTCCGCCATCGCCCGGAGCATAGTGTTGTCCATCAAGTGTCAGCAGGCGACCTGAGGGAGCCTCCAGAGTCGTGTACACCGCTCCGCCTTGCGAGATGAACTGATGGAGTTTGAAAGCAAAAGGGTGGGACCCGTCCGATGAATTTGTGACTTCACTGCCGATGCGGAACATCTCGCGGAGCCGTTTCTCGCATACCACGACGTCCACGCCTGTTGCTGCGGCAAGTTGCTCCGCGCCATACCTGAGGCTGATCGGCGTTCTGCGTGTGAGGATTCCTTCTTCTTCGATGATGCCAAATGTATCCTCAATCCACGCAGACAGTGGATTGGAGCTAAACTCGTCCCACGAGGGCGAAGACGTCGGGACATTCAGGGCAGCAGTCAACTCAGCGGCAGTGGGCGGTGTGGGACGCGGGATAGTTCGGCGTAGAGATTCCTCGATGACGTTGTCGGGCTTCACCGTGACGCCGAAAATCTTGCTTGCGACCTCTGCGACCGCCTTGCGGCGTTCGACACGCGTGCCACCCGCGACCATCGTCGCGCTGGTGCCGATGCAGATCAGGTCGGCGTTGCCGCATCTTTCGCGCACGCGCCGCGCCAGCATCGCGACGTCCGCGCCCTGCCTCCCGCGATAGGTGTGCAACTCATCCAACACAAGGAATTGCAGCGCAGAGGCCGCCCGGTCCACGAACGCGCGCTCATCGGGACGGGTGAGGATGTATTCGAGCATCACGTAATTCGTCAACAGTATGTGCGGCGGGTTCTCCCTGATTGCAGCCTTCGCCGTGTCACTCTCCTGCCCGGTGTATCGTTTGAAGGTCACCGGACAGGGACTGCCGCAAAGATTTGCAGCGTAGGCTTCGAGAGCCTTCTGCTGCGAGTTGATGAGCGCATTCATCGGATAGCAGATGATTGCGCGAACCGTCTTCTCTTCAGGTCTGTGTTTCAGAACGTGATCGAAAATCGGGATGATATAGGTCAGGCTCTTGCCCGATCCGGTGCCGGTGGTCAATACGAAATGCTCGTGTTGTTGAGCCGCCAGAATTGCTTCGTGTTGGTGCCGGTGGAGGCGGGTGTCTCCGAAGATGGCGCTGCATAGAGGATGCAGAATTCCCTGAGCCGTCAGGTCGGAAACGGTAGGCCCCGATTCGTAGGCAGGATTGAGCTGGAGGAGCGCCTCGGGCCAGAGAGCGCCCTCTTCCAGACGTTTAGACACGAAGTTTTCAATGCGGAGATCGCGAATTCGCAGGAAGCTGTGAACGTATGATGAGTATTCCTGAATGACCTGCTTGCGCAGGGCAAAAGCATCCATGCCAGTGTCACCCAGTAGTGTCGCTCAGTTATTCGCAACGGCTATATGATGCGAGAGCCTTCGATACGGGCCGCCAGTGATTCGGCGGAACCATGCAGCACCGTCCGATCAACGTGCCCAGGACGAAACGTCGAGATTATAGTGGGTTTGCGGTAACAATCCAAAGAGTATCAGGCAGTAGCCCTGCACTCCCCGAAAGTAACCTTTCGTCAAAACGTAACATTCGACGGATGAGGACCTTGCCGACACCTTCGCTGCCGGAGACGTGACCCCAACCACGGTGACGGCAGGTGCATCCCGGAATTACGGCAAAGCGGATACATCGACTTTGTCACCGTAGGGTAAAGCTCCAGCTTTGTCAGTGGCAGACCTTTTCCCCGCAATTTCAGTGTGCATCTGACAAAGCTGGAGCTTTATCCTACGGCAATCTTCGTAATTCCGGGATGCACCCCATGACCTCTACCTCAGTCTGTACCGATCAAACTGTGCCGACAGTATCTTCTGCAGGTCCGGGGCGTAGTTGAGGTGGTTCAACCGGATGATGCCTTTGGTGTCGATGACCACCAGATGGGGAATGGTCTGCACTTTGTATGCTTCAGCAACCTCGGCCTTCGTGTCCAGCAGTACGGGGAAAGTCAGCTTGAACTCTGCAATGCCTTTCGGGACCGCCATCTTCGCAAAGGGTCCATCCAGATTGACGGAGAAAATCTGCACACCCCTGTTCTTGTAGTGCTTGTGCAGTTTCTCCAGGTCCTTCACCACAGACCGACACGGGATGCACGTGAAGCGACCGAAGTCGAGCAGCACCACTTTCTTGCCGCGGTAATTGCTGAGTTTGTAAGTCTTCCCGTCGTAGCCCTTGAGAGTAAAGCGCGGAGCCGGCGCGCCAACCTTCAAGCCTCCGGCTTCTTCGGCGCGCAGGATGGACGGCAGGGCCAATAGAGGAATCAACACGACCAGAACGTGCAGGGGTCGGCTGGGTGACGCGACGAACCTGGGAATCCTTTGAACCATCATTTTCCGCAACACCCCCCTCCGCTCCTAAAAGGACTAAGTAGTGCATCATACAGGGCATCCGGCGTTGTTGGCCCGGACAACTTCCCGGCGACGCGCGCCGGAGCGAAGATGAAATGGATCGTCGCTTCCTCCACCTCCGTTTCCAGTTTGAAGCGAGAGAAAATGTCTTTCGCCTGAGGGTCCGCTGGATCGGCGACGACCACTGCCGCGACATCCTTCATGCGATCCTCCTCCGCCAGTTGGCGCGCCGCGTCCAGTGACTCGGCGTTGTGCCGGGTTGCCTGGCTCTGCACACAGAGCAACACCGCCTTCCCCTCCTGCAATGCCTTGAGTGTCTCGGCCAACTTTGCTCCGGCGAGGCTCTCCTGCAATTGCTTCTCATCCGGCGGCGTGTACGGGAAATGCTTCACCAACGCGCCATTAGGCGCGAAGACAAGGATCAGGGGCATGGGGGCGTAGTCGAGATTGTACCGCTCCACAAATGCGCGCTCCTTCTTCGCGGTCACGTCCAGTTGGTACAGGAGCACTTTCTTCTGCCACTCAGGGCTCTCCTTCAACTTCGAGAACAAGGTTTGCGTCGCCTCAATGTCGGTCTCCTTTCCCCGGTATACGTGGACCAAAGCGTGTTTCCCTTCCTTTTCGGCCTGCTCCAGTATCGCAAGGGCGGTTGCAGAAGGCGGTTCCTGTCCTCCTTTCCCATCGGGTTTTGGGTCCTGCGCGGCCCAACCGCAACCGCAGAGGAATACCAACCCCACAAAGACCCGTTGACCGAACGCTGCGCGTAGTTTGTTACCAAGCATTTCGTACTCCTTCCTTTCTCACAAAACCTCAAAGATATGCGCCAGCACAAAGTAGATGCCAATCACAACGAAGGCGACTCCCGTGACCGCACGCACGACGGATTCGACCTTCCCGATCTTCTGAATCCACTCCCCCACCGCTCGCACACCCACAGCGAGAGCGCCGGCGATGATAACCACCGGCAATGCGGTGCCAACACCATAGATGATTGGGTACAGCAGGTGCGGTTGCTGTTTGACCGACAGCGGAATCAAGGAACCGAAGAACAACGCCGCCGAGACGGGACAGAAGGAAAGGGCAAACACAAACCCCAGAATCCCTGCCGCCGCCAGACCCCATTGTTCGGCACGAGACTGAATCCTTTCGCCCAATCCGCTCGAATACGTCGGCAGAGAGATCAGGTCGAGCAGTAGTGCTCCGGCCACGATAAGCACGGGGCCGAGTAACTTGTTGAAATACTTCTGCAGAAACCCCGACGCCCCGGGGATCGACAGGAGTCCGGCCACAATCACCGCTGCCAACCCCGTGTACGCCGCCGCTCGCCCGAGGGTATACAATCCTCCCGCAATCAGCACCCGCCGGGGCTGTGTGACATCCCGCGCCAGGAAGCTGATCGCCACGATGTTGCTCGCCAGCGGGCAGGGACCGATGGATGTCAAAATCCCAAGCCAGAGCGCGGAAACCACCGGAAGTGCATCCACTACGCTCCCGCCCCTTCCAGAAAAGTCGCCACTGCCTTCCGAACGTAGGACTTGAACTCATCCGGTTGCCTTAGCAACTCCCAGACGCGCTGCAGATTCTTGTGGCGAGTCTCACTCCCGTTGACGCGTTCCACCAGCACGAGCGACTTGGAGACGAGTTGGTAGTCCTGCACGAAGTGTTCGTTGCCCGGTTCTTCAACATTGACGACTCGCAGGCTCAGCCGGCCATCGCTGAGGGCTGACTCGAAGTTCTCCTCAATCGCCTCTCCGGACAATCGCTCAATCGTCACGCAGGAAGGGCAACGGAAGCTGGTGTGGAAGTAGTAGGCGACCACCTCCCGCTCGGGATGAACGCTTGCGTCTTTCTCGCTTTGCCCTCCGTTGAGCGAAACGTCGCCTTTGGTGTTCCTCAGTTCCTTCGCCGCAAGGACAACAAGACTCCCCGTAGCGAAGAGCAGGAGCGCGACTCCCGCGATTCTTTTCGCTTTCATGTGCCGTTCCTTTGTTGGGTGAGGAGTTATCAGCTTACGGCGGCGAGGAGGGCAGCGCCTTTCTCGGCCACTTTGGCGATGTTCTCTTCCGTTACCGGGGAGCTGCCTTTCTCCATGCCCAAGTCCGTCATCCGCAGATGCTGGAAGGTCACGAAGCCTGCCTGCTCGAGGCAGTTCTTCGCGCAGTCGAGTCCGCACCCGTCAATGGCGAGGATGTCCGACGCGGCTCGCGTGGTCTCCATGATGCCACTGATGCGTCCGCCAACACCGGCGAGACAGAACATTTTCCCCGCTCCTTCCCGCGTCAACTTCCGGGCCGCCTGGTCGGCGATGCCGCCCACGTCGGCCGCCCCGGAACAGGCGAAAATAAGTTTCGGTCCCGCACAACAACTCTGTGCTTCTGCCATGACAAATTCCTCCTTGTTTCCATTCTCCGTTGATGGATGAATCCACTGAAAAAAACTAAAGCTCCCGCAGAATACGCAGAAATCGCAGAAGAAAAAGACCAGTGCATCCGTTCGTAAATTCTTCCCCATTAGACGCCGGATCGCTTCAGCGTCCGGTAGCTCACACAACTGACTACCGAGCGCCAAGAAAGGATATCTTTTTCTCCCCTTTCAACCCGTGTTCGGCACGAACACGGGTTGAAAGGGGAGAAAAAGAGGGTAGCCTCCATCGTGTAGCTGCCTGTGTGAGCTACCGGACGCTGAAGCGATCCGGCGTCCTTTTGTGGGGGAACTTCCAAAACGATGCACTACGCCGCGTGGCAGAACCACGGGATCCCCTTCAAGCACCAGGCCGCGCACCCGCAGCACCTGTGGTTGCGGATGGCTGATATCGTTCACCCCAATGCTCTGGGGCACCTCGCCATGTTCCGTGAGCTGGCGCCGGTATTCGGGGTGTCGCCCAATTTCCCATGGGAGGAAGTCTCACGGGAGCCAGCATAGTCTCCTCCCCCCGGAACAGTGCATGGCAATTTCTCGCCGAGGCGCCACGCGTTTGCGCGAAAAAAAAGCTATGGTTGCAGATTCTGCATTTTGTGTTAGAATCTGTGAACAAATCCCTCGCCTGTTGCGGAGGGAAAACCCACGAGAGGAGGTAAATCGCATGATCAAACGGTTCGTTCGAGAAGATGAAGGACAGACTCTGGTGGAATATGGCCTGCTGGTTGCACTGATCGCCCTTGTGGTGATCGCCATCCTCACGTTGCTCGGGACCAAGGTGCGCAACGTGTTTGTTTCGATTAATGGCCATTTAGTCTCCACCACGTAGCCCAACCACTTCCAGCTTTTCATCACACCAGATTTCCCCGCCCTCGCAAAGAAGGCGGGGTTTTTTCGTTACTTGTCTCGTGCGAAATGTTGCTCCTTCTATACTTCAACCGATTGGGTAACCGGGCTGCTACCGGTTGAGTTTTGCGACCCGGTGATCGGCCCTTGACGAGCGCGCCAATACTGCGCTACATTCTTCCCGCCATGCTTCTTCGACAACACCGCCGCTTCGCAGGTTGCCTCGCTGTGGCAGGCGTGTCCTTTGCTCTCTACCTGTACACACTGGCGCCCACAGTCAGTTATGGCGGCGACTGTGGTGAGTTGACTACCTGCGCGTATACTCTCGGCGTGGCGCACCCCACCGGCTACCCGCTGTACCTGATGGTCGGGAAGCTCTTTACAGCGCTGCCGGTGGGGGATGTCGCCTACCGCATGAACCTCATGTCAGCCTCGTTTGCGGCGCTGACCGCAGGGGTTCTCTACTGGGTATTGCTGGTCACGTCGGGTAGACTGCTTCCCGCTGCCATAGGCTCTCTCGCGTTCGCGGGAGGTTACGGTGTCTGGTCTCAAGCCGTGATCGCGGAGGTCTATACCCTCAATGTTTTTTGCATCGCTCTTCTCGTGCTGGCGGCTGTTTTGTGGAACGAGCGTCGAGATGTCCGCTACCTGTATGTTATCGGGTTCGTTCTTGGACTGAGCCTGGGTGCCCACGGTATGACGCTGCTCACTGCGCCAGCATTTACTGTTTGGTTCCTTATGAACAGGAGAGGCGAGCCAATCCTGCGCACCGTCGCGGTGGCGTTCATCTGTGGTTGCGTCGGGGCGCTTGTGCTGTGCTATCTCCCACTCCGCGCGACAACCAATCCCCCCATCAACTGGGGAAACCCTCAAACGTGGGACAGCTTCATCGCCCACGTTACCGCGCGACAGTTCGACACGCTTCTACTGGGTTCATCGATGGCTCAACTGCCGAGCCGTTGCGTCGCATACTCCTACTTCGTCTTCACGCACTTCCGGGTTCTTGTGTTGTTTCTTCTGGCTGGGGTTCCGTCTGTGGCGCTTAAGCAGCCCAGACTGTTCGTGCTCTGCCTGCTGATCCTCCTGAGTAACAGCGGGCTCTTTCTCACCTTTGACCAACCGGGCGCCTACTTCCAGTTGCTCCCATCCTTTCTCGTGTACGGGGTGTTTGTCGGGTTCGCATGTGCGAGTCTCCAGAGTCGCCTGGAACGCAGTTTTGCTTCATGGCGGGGCTTTGGCGCGACGGCGGTCGCCCTCGTTGCGGGAGTCCTGTGGGTTTCGCAAGTCGGTCTGACTTTTCCTGATGTGAACATGCGGGGCAACTGCCACGCAGTTCAGGATGTGCGACAGGTCCTCAAGGAAGCGCCCAACGATGCAGTAATCGTGTCCGGGTTTGATCAGATCTGGTTCACGCTGCTCTACTACCGCTGGGTGGAAGGAGTTCGCGCGGATGCAATCATCGAGCACACGGGCGACGTTGGGCGCGTGATGCGACAGTGCCCGCGTCGGGTGGTTTGTCCGATGTTTCCACCGACGGAACTGCCGAAGGGGTATTACTTCGAGCCCGTGGGCACGTTTGGCTACGTGCGAAGCGGCACTCCGCTTATTCGCTACGCAAGTCCGCCTCCCGCTCCACTCAACACATTCCCGATGGACGGTGACTCGTCGATCGAATTGCTGGGGGCCCGAACAAACCCGGTCTCCATGCGCCGGGAAGGGATGTCCACTCTCCACACATACTGGCGGTTGACCCGCGTCGCCGCAGAGAATGTCGCGGCGCTGTTCGTCTTTGAGCTCAAGGGGCTGTCAACGGCGGAAGGGGGAGGAGGGCTTTCGTCCGCCGACCGGGCGGCTTTGTCACAGGATCAGTTCGCATGGACGCAGTACCATCCCTTCACTGCGGGGGGAGGCGCGCGGAATTGGGAACCCAATCGCGTGGTGGAGGACCGACTGCCCATACGTCCTCCGTGGCGAGTCGTGCAGGGAGTGTACTCCATACGCGTGGCGATTGTCCCCTGCGCCGAGGACAACGATGTTACCGACGACTCTCTGCCACAGTCGAGGTCGCCGTCGAATTGGGTGGAGATCGGTGAGATCGAGGTTTACATGCAGTAGCGCGGGCCGCCGCTACTGCGTTTTGGCTCCGCACGCCGCACAGAATTTGGCGCCCGCAGACAGTTCTGCTCCGCACTCGGTGCAGTGTTTTGTCTGGGGCATCGGCTTCCCGCATCCCGGGCAGAATTTTGCGTTGGACGGCGCGTCCGCCCCACACTCCGCGCACTTTATTTCGGGGACAGCAGGCGCCGCCACCGCTTGCTGACCGGGAGCCTGCTGCGGCTGCTGCATGGCCTGCTGAAGCATCCCGGGGATGGTCATACCCAGACCGAGACCGACACCGGCAGCGGTAGTGCTGCCACCCGCGCTCTCGTTGGCCGCCGCGGCCGTCATGGCCTGCGCGGCTTTGATTTGCATATACTTGCCGGCGTCTGAGATCGCGGCCATCCCTGCCTGCTCATCGATCATCTTCTGGACTTCCTCCGGGGGCGTAACGGCCTCGATGAGGAAATCGACGAGAGCAATGCCGTACTGTCCAAAGTCGTCGGCCACCCGCGCCTTCAGGGCCGCTGCCAGTTCATCGTACAGCCGCGGCAGATCGATGATCGTCTTCATATTTTCGCCGAGAACGTCAGTCAACCTGGCGACGATCAAACCACGCAGGAAATCTCCAATGTCGCTCGCGCTGTACCTGCCCTCGGTTCCGATAACCTTGTTGACGAAGAGTTGAGGGTTGGTTACCTGCAGAGAGTATTGTCCGAAGGCGCGCAGTCGCACCATGTTGAAAGTGTCGTCCCGGAACATGACGGGTTCCCGCGTTCCCCACTTCTGGCTGGTGATGACGCGCATACTCACAAAGTAGACCTCTGCGCGGAACGGGGATTTCTGAAGGATCGGTGCGGTGAGGAGGGCAGTGATGAGTGGAAGATTGAGGGTCTCCAAGGTGTGCCGTCCCGGCCCGAAAGTGTCGAGTGCCTTGCCGTCACGGAAAAAGACTGCCTGCTGGTTCTCTCGAACGACCAACTGAGCTCCCAGCTTGATATCTGCGGAACCCACGGCCGGGTAGCGGTGTACCATTTCGTCCCCGATTTGGTCTGTCCATTCGATGACTTCAATTCTCATGGTGCGCCCTCCTCACTCAGTCCGGTCACGATCTGCTCACGGCGGGCCCATCGGTCGCGTATTTCCTCCGCCCGCGTCTCGATGTCGTCGAGTAATGTTGGCAGGTTCTCTCCCGTGGCGGTTTGCAGCCCCGCGATCGCCTGCCCCAATTCCCGAAGCGACGCGGCGACGGAAGAATCGTGTTCGTACAGCCGATCCAGGTCGCCTTCGTCGATCTTGATTGCGTCGAAGAACCCTGTGATACCGTAATCCGCATAGCGAATCGAGTCGACCAGTGTTGACATTTTGCGCGCGAACCTGTCCAGATCGTCGAGTTGCTCCAGTTGCCCCTGATTGGTGAAGTGGAGCTTGATATGGTCGAGCTGCTTCAAGCTGGCACCGAGGTCGTTTGCGAGCTGCTTGCGGAGAATCTGGTCTGCCGCTCGCCGATTGTCGCGTTCCTTGTAACCGGAGAAACCGGGAATGTTACGAGCAAGTCCCTCCAGCCAGTTTTCGTCCGCCTCGATACGCTGTCGAATGTCAGGCATTCTGTTCACTCCTTTGGAGTCGTCAGGTATGTGGGGCTACCCCATTGCAGTTGTCCGCTTAGCATTCTTGGCGTGTCTTTTCAGATTTGGCAGAGTTTTTCCCCGCAATGCGGTATCTTGTGTCCGTGTTTACGGAACCAACTCACGGAGTTACCGTCAACTATAGCACAAAATCCGAAAGGAGTGAGACCAATGTCAAAGCGTTCTGCTGGAAGCTGGGTGTTTCTTTTCGCGTTCCTGCTCAGTGTTCCGTCCTGGGCTGGGCTGTTTGATGTCAGCGTGAAGAAACAAAAGGAACTCGGGGCCGACGCCGCAAGGGAAATCGACAAGAAGTCCACCATCGTCGGGGAGGATGTCAAAGCCCCGCTCATCAAAGGGAAACCCATCGATCAGATTGTCAGGGGCATCGGTGAAGACTTGGCGCGTGCAACGGGGGAGTATGACAAGTGGGACTTCACCTTCAAGATCATCAAAGACGACCAGATCAATGCCTTCGCTCTGCCCGGTGGCTACATCTATGTTTACACGGGGCTCCTCCAGTCCCTGAAAGTGGAGGCCGACCACAATCTGTTGAAGGGACGTGACATGCTTGCTGGAGTCATTGGGCACGAGATTACCCATGTGACAGGACAGCACTGGGCGAAGCAGTATGAGAGCGACATGAAGCGGAGTGTTGGGCTGGCTGTCATTCTGGGCGCAACAGGTGCAAGTGACGCGGTGCAGACGGTGGCCGGAATCCTCAACTACTCTCAGTCCCAAAAGTACTCCCGGAAGGACGAGTATCGGGCCGATGACGGGGGAATCAAGCTGATGGACAAGTCTGGGAAGTACAACCCTCAGGGGATGGTCGACATGCTAAAAATGCTGGACAAAGCCAGCGAGGACACGCCGAGCTACATGGTCTGGTTGAGCAGCCACCCGGAAACTGATGATCGAATCAAGCGGGCCCAGACAAACGTGAACAAGCTGGATGACTGACGTCAACGATGAGAGTGAGCGTAGTCCCTCAATGTATGGATAACAAGCGGCGCTGGTTTCTCTTCAGAGGAGGGGACGGACGTGGAACTCCACTTCCAGTCTCCTCCTTCCCTTTTTGTGTGTTCATTCAACCCCACTGCGAGTATCGTCAGCAATCGCCCTGGCGTGATTGGGCGCATCAACTCATCCTGCAGAGCCGCAGGGATGGAGGCCACTCGCATGAGAGCTGATGCGTCCGTCTTTGAATCCGTGCCGACGACGAGTTCGGATCCGATCACATTGACCATGATTCCTGTCTTGAGCTTCAAGCGGTCCAGCACTGTCCTGAGTGTGAAGTCGCTCTCGATTCTCCCCATGCTGACCGGGCTGGTTGCAACGATGTCACCGTCATCGCCACACCTTCGTCGGATCAGCGCCACGTCCACGACCTTCCCCTTGTTGGTTCCCTTTTCCAGCCCCCAATCAAAGGCCCGATTGTTGCACACCCAGTGACGCGGCCCTTTCTGTTCGACGAACGGCGCGCGCGCGAGCCGGTAGTTTTGCTTCTCAGGAGTTCTTTCCTGCTCAGGCAGTCTGCTGCCTTCCCATCCGGAGCCAAACAGGAAGTGGAGCGCCTCGGAGACGGTGCGGAATTGCTTCTCACCAATAAGATGTGGAGGCATTACATAAGATGCGGCATATGTCTTTGCTCCCTCATCGAGCCGGATGATTGCTCCGGTGCGTGTCTGCAACAGCGTTAGCAACGCTGTCAGGGGTGTGCCTAACTTTAGGCGTAGGGTGATCGGCTCGGTGGACGGCGCGGAGAGCTTTCGCTCTTTGTCTGGCGGGGTTGTCTGCGCATGGCAGAGCGAAGTCCAGAGCATTGCCATGCCTGCAATGAAGATCGATCGCATAGCGTACATGTGTGTCTCCTGTCAGCCTTGTGAATTACGGTCTCCGCACGTCCATCAGTTCATCCAGTACCCTCTCAACGGCCGCGTGGTGACTTCCCTGCCAGTAGATGTGCTTGCAGTGGAGGCAGCGCAGGAAGCGCTCATGCTCCTCGTGAATGTGAACGGGAACCCGAAATCGCACCGCCTCTCGATCCACGGGTTCGAGCCGTCCGTTGCAACCCACGCACCGGGAGAAGCGCTTCCCGTTCTCAGCGGGATCCGTCGTGAGATGGAATTCACAGACGACCTGCCGCAACTGCTCCTTCCAGCAGTCGCTCTCGATCAGGGAGCAGTTCCTTGCGAGTTTCCTCTGGGTGAGGCGAAAATCGCGAGTCAGCAATACGCGATCTTCTTCTATGGAGCGTTCCAACAACTCCGTGTCATTCAGAGATGGCTCGTAGACGGTATCGACACCCAACATCCGCAGCCACCGGGCCAGCTTCCCCAGCATGGCGTCAGCGATGAACCGCGGTTTCGGGCAGGCCTCATCGGCAGTGGCTGAATGTCCCCGCTGATGTTGTTCGGCGACCACGAACGTATCCCGTCCGTTACGCAACCAAGCTCGCGACAAAGTCGCCGATCTCGGTGGTGCTCATGCCCATCCTGCCGGCGCTCATCGACTTGATCTTGCCGCTTTCCAGGGCCGAGACAACGGCTTTCTCGATCGATGCCGCGGCCTCCTCTTCACCAAGCTGCTCGAACATCATTTGCACGGCGCAGATACAGGCGAGAGGATTGATGACATTCTGTGCGGTGTACTTCGGGGCAGAACCCCCGATAGGCTCGAACATGGAGACGCCGGCAGGATTGATGTTCCCCCCCGCAGCGATACCCATGCCGCCCTGAATCATCGCCCCGAGGTCGGTGATGATGTCACCGAACATGTTCTCCACAACGATAACATCGAACCACTCCGGATTCTTGACAAACCACATGCACGTTGCGTCTACGTGTGCGTACTCTCGCCGGATGTCCGGGTAGTCTGCCTCGCCGACCTCGTTAAACGCCCTCCACCAGGTGTCATGCACGAAGGTCAGAACATTGGTTTTGCCGACGAGGTGCAATTGCTTCATCCTGTCCCGCTTGCGGGCAACGTCGAAGGCAAAACGAATCGCCCTTTCTGCGCCAAAGCGGGTGGTGAGGTGCACTTGGGTGGAGACTTCCTGGGGAGTGCCCTTGTATTGGAATCCGCCCATGCCTCCATAGAGACCCTCCGTGTTTTCTCGGATGACAACGAAGTCGATGTGCTCGGGTCCCTTGTCTTTCAGCGGGCAATCTACGTTTGGGTAAAGTTTCACAGGGCGGAGGTTGATATACTGGTCCAGCTCAAACCGGAGCCTCAACAGGATCCCCTTCTCAAGAATCCCCGGCGCAACGTCCGGGTGACCGACGGCGCCGAGCAGAATGGCGTCGAACTGGCTTAGTTCGTTCGCGGCAGTATCCGGTAGCGCTTCACCTGTTCTCAGGAACCGATCTCCGCCGAAATCGAACTCCTCATATTCACACTGGATACCCGCAAACCGCGTCGCGGTGTCGGCAACCTTGAGCGCCTCCCGAATCACCTCGGGGCCGGTACCGTCCCCAGGAATCACTGCGATTTTATACATCCGTCTCGTTTCCTCCACGGTCTCAATTTCGCGCCGGACATTATGAGTAACTCGTCCCGCGACGACAAACGTCGATCATTATAGGCGCAGCAAGAATGGGGTGTCAATTGTGCTTGAGCAGGTTTAGAGTAAACGCAATCAGTTCTCTTGTCGTCACTGCCACCACCCAGAAAGGTCGGTGCTCTATCCTCTCCCTTCGCTCGGGCCGCTATGGATCCCACCGGCAATCCTGCAAGTTTGTTCATCGCTTGATTCACGGATGGTAGGAACGACTGTCGCCATTCCTTGCTGCGCTAAAGGCCGCTCAAGCAACTCGGGAGAAACCCCTGAGCTCTTGGACGAAGGAGTCAAATCATGACAGGAAGATCAATGCCTTCCATCTTCTTGCACCTCGGGCATTCCTTCTCAAACGCGTCCATCACGTAACCGCACTTCGGGCACTGTATCTGTCACGCCTCCTTAATTCGACAGCGTTCATTGTGGTGGGGGGATTGGTGCAACCTCAGGGTCGTTCGGCAAGCCCGACGGGTCGGGGTCAGGTCTTACCGGACAAATTTCCCTTTGCTCACCATGCCAACCATGCTACAATCTCCTCCGAATCTGAATCCGTACCGAGAAGATAGGAACCCCGTTAAGGGTGTATTCATAGTGAAAGGTAGGTCGTCGATTACATTGTGGACAACACGGTTGGCTTGCTGGCTGACGCAGCAGCGAAGAAGGTAGATAACCTGCGCCCCAAGGTGGACAAGGAAATCAAGTCGCTGGAACGCAAACGGCGCGAATGGAAAAGATCAACCGAAGAAGACGCGGCCAAGCACATCGCCGATCCAAAGGGGGAAATTGAAAAGCAGAAACGCCGTTTGCTCGAACCGTTCCTCGCATTGAAAATCCTCGACCCGGCCATGGGCAGCGGGCATTTCCTCGTCGGCACGGCGGACTTCCTCTCCGCACGCATGGCAGCAGCAGCAGAAGCAGCAGGCGAACTCCTTTTGGCACTCGAACAGGCAACGGATGAAGACCCACAGACGTTTTACAAGCGACTGGCCGTTGAACTGGCGAAGCTCTCGCTCTGGCTGCACACGGTCAGCGCGGACAAGGCGCTTTCGTTCCTCGACCACCATTTGCGCTGCGGCAACAGCCCGATCGGGGCGCGAGTTGAGGATGACCTGATGAAAGAACCACCTCAGTTCGACGCGCGCGGCCGGCGCACGAACGCGGAGGGCGGTCAACTCGTGCTGGGTTTCTCCAACGCGCTCACCGCCACGCACCTGCAATACTCCCTCGACACCTTTCAGGAAATCATGGAAACGCCCACGGCGACGCGGTGATGGAGCGGAAGAAAGACGATCTCTATCAGGCGATGGACGCCGTGCGTGACCGCTTCCGACGCGTGGCGAACCTCTGGCTCGCAAGGTGCGCGCCTACCACGACCACGACTTCGACACGTTGGTCTCCGTGCTGCGCTCCAACCGGCGCAAGCTCAAAGTCAACCCCGACACCCGCGCCGAGCGGGAGTTCAACAAGAGCCTCGCGAAGCCGAGGCCGCTCAAGGAGCGCCTCGCCGCCACCGACCGGCCGATCGACTTGATCGTGTATCGGTTGTACGGGCTGACGGAGGAAGAGATGGCCATTGTCGGAGGCGCCACCTGCCAGTAGAATGAAGTGCACAGGAGGGGGGAACACTGCGATGCCTACGACTCAGACGCTACGACACCCACTCGCATATCTGGCGCGCGCAACTAAACGGCCGGAATCGCTGATCGTCGCCGACGCGGTGGAGACCGCTCTGGCGGCGATGGATCGTTTTGAGTTCGACTTGGTGCTCTTTCCCGTAAACTACATTCTCTACTGCCAGGCTAATCTTGGTCCACAGGTAGTGAAGAAGGCGCGCGAGAAAGGAATGGGTTGTCTGGCTCTGAAATCACTTGCTCTGACGACCAGCACCGCCGACTCCAAGAAGCAGTTCCCGAAGTGCTGGTACAAATCCATCTCGGATCCCGCGCAGGCTTCCCTCGCATTGCGGTTGACGCTCTCCGAGGGCGTGACGGCCTTGTTGCCGCCAGGCGAGGAGCAACTTTTTCGTGTTGCGCTGGACGCGGCGGAGAAGTTCACTCCCATCTCACGCAAGGAACGCGAGCAACTGCGCGCCTCCTCTGAAGGTCCGGAGTCTGTCTTTCGGCTTGAGGGGTAGCTGTCTGAGACGCACGCAACCGTACAAAGGAGATTCACTTGCACCACCCCCTGAAAACCCGATACCTGTCCGTGGCATTATGCACGGGAGACGCCGTTCGCGTCCCTGTGTGGATTTTGGATTCCGGTGTTCCCGGTCCGGCGCTGCTGTTGGTGGCTGCGCAGCACGGCAACGAGGTGCAGGGGAGCGAGGTGATTCGCAGGTTCATCGAGAAGGCCGCCAAACGGAGTCTTCGAGGGAAGATCCTCGCCGTCCCTTTCGCCAACCCAACGGCCTTGCGTCAGCGTAGACCCCACCTCAATATGGGACCGGAACAGCCGTATGCGGATGACCGCGGCCACAACATGAACCTCACGTGGCCGGGGAACCCGAAGGGGAACGACACTGCGCGGGTCACGTACGCCATCGATCAGGCGTTTGGGGAAGAGGCAACGCATGTCTTCGATCTCCATTGTTGGTCCGTACAGATGGCGCCCATGGTGCTGATTGACGATGAACCGGAATATCGTGACCTGGCGCGCAAGCTCGGACACCGCTTCGTGCACGTGCGGAGCCTGGGTACGGTAACGCTTGCCGGAGTTCTCCACCACCGTGGGAAGATCGGCATCACGTATGAACACGCAGGGCAGTATGAGGTCAATGAGCTGGAGGTCCTCCGGTGTCTGCGCCTGGTCACTAACTACGCAAAAGCCATCGGCCTGCTGCGAGGACGTCTGGAACCCGGCGATGAACCGGTGCTGTTCTCTGATGAGACCGACGCGGTAACGGTAAAGTCGCCCACCAGCGGTCTGTTCGTTCCTGCAGGCTGTCGGTTGTGTGACGCCGTCATGAAGGGTTACCGATTGGGGCACGTCCTTTCCGACGTCAACCTGAGAACCACGGAAGTCGCCTCCCCCGTGCGAGGGTATCTGCGGCAGTATGGCGCGTTTCGCAACAACGCTGACGTTGCACTCACCGGACGGCACCCTTATGTTGAGAAGGGCGATCCGCTTGCTATCATTGTATGCCCGGAAAGTGACGGATTCTCGGCCAGAAGGGGATGCAAGGGTGGAAAGTCACAGACTCGTCCTGCCTGAACACCTGAGCCACTACGGGTTCTTGTTCGGCGGATACATGATGAAGTGGGTGGATGAATTTGCCTGGATCGCAGCGCGACTCGACTACCCCGAATGCAATTTTCTCACCATCGCTCTGGACGGAGTCGAGTTCAAGAAAACCGTGCGCGGTGGGACAATCTTGAGATTCGTCGTTGAGAAGATGAAGACTGGCAATACCTCGGTCCAGTACCAAGTCAATGTCTTCCGAAGACGACCGGATGAAGATGAAATTGAGGAGGTCTTCTCCACGCGGGTGACTCTTGTTTGCGTGGATAGCGACGGCAAGAAGACACGATTGCCGAGGTAGTCGGCGCATGCCTGCAAGGCTACCAACGGAGTTGTCACCGGAACGGAAGGAACTCGAATGTCATCAACGAGAAGACCCGTCGATTCGGGCACGCCCAATATCCTGTACCTCCATTGCCACGACGCGGGCAGGTATGTGCAGCCCTACGGCTATGCCATCCCAACCCCGCATATCCAGCAGCTTGCGGAGGAAGGTGTGCTTTTTCGGCAGGCGTTCTGCGCCGCGCCGACGTGCTCCCCCAGCCGCGCCTGCCTGCTGACAGGGCAATGGGCGCACAGCAACGGGATGCTCGGCTTGGCCCACCGCGGCTTCAGGCTGAATGATTATTCCCATCATATCGTTCAGATACTGCGCGGGGCGGTTTACGCCTCGGCGCTGGCAGGCATGCAGCACGTGGCGAGCCAACCGTACGCTGACATCAACGAAATTGGGTACGATGAAATATTGACGACCAACTCCGACTTCGATGCGCCCACCCGCGCCGCAGAAGACTACTTCGCAAGGCAGCATGACAGGCCCTTCTTCCTCTCCGTCGGGTATGCCGCTCCGCACCGAGCGGGAGAAGATTTCCACCGCATGTACCCACCCGAGGACGATCGCTATCTGCGTCCGCCCGATCCTCTGCCGGACACTCCTGCGACGCGCAAGGACACGGCCCGCTACCAGGCCAGCGTTCGGGGAACCGATGTTGCCTTCGGTCTTGTGCTTGCCGCTCTGGAGAGGAGCGGCCTCGCGGAGAACACGCTGGTTATCTGCACAACGGACCACGGCATAGCGTTTCCGGGGATGAAGTGCAATCTCACCGACCACGGGATCGGCGTGCTGCTGATTGTCCGAGGCCCCGGTGGGTTCATCGGTGGCAAGGTGAGTGACGCGCTGGTGTCGCAGATCGACATCGCTCCAACAATCTGCGAACTGGCTGCCGTTGCTATCCCGGATTGGGTACAGGGCAGGTCACTGCTTCCACTGATACGGGGTGACGCAGAAGAGATTAACGACGCCATCTACGCGGAGGTCAGCCATCATGCCGCATACGAACCGATGCGCTGCGTGCGAACGAGGCGGTGGAAATATATCCGCCGGTTTGACGACCGAGGCAAGGTCAATCTCCCCAACTGCGATGACAGCCCCTCCAAGCGCCTTTGGTATGAGAACGGATGGACAGAGCAGCCTTGCCCGCCCGAAGCTCTGCACGATCTGGTCTTCGACCCTCACGAGGTCTGCAATATCATCGGCCGTCCCGACTTGGCAGAAGTCGCCGACGCAATGCGCCACCGACTGGATGAATGGATGCGGGCAACAAACGACCCGCTCCTTAACGGGCCCATTCCTCTTCCCGAGCGCGGCGTTCTCACCGATGCCGCCGACTACTCCCCTCTTGGTGGGTGGCCGGAGAATGTGCATCGTTGAGCAGATCGCCAATATACCATGCAGGGAGAGACGAGCCGCAATGAATGAAGTTGAGTCCCGCGTGCCTGCCCCGTTACTCTTCAAGCCCGACCTCACAGTAGCAACAAGGCGGTGGGAGGCTTACTTCGCGGGTGAGGTGATCGACCGGCCGCTGGTGTGCGTTACCGCGCCCATCGAGGGGAAACAGGCCGTTCCGCTCAGCACTTACGCCCAGCGCGCTCACGGTGACTTGGATGATGCCATCGACCGCGCGCTCATCAATGCCGAAGCAACTTGGTGCGGGGGTGAAGTGATGCCTGCCTTCTGGTTGAGCTTCGGCTGTGACGAGATCGCCGCGTTTTGTGGATCGGAGCTTGTGTGGGGCGGAAATTCCGGTAATACAACCTGGTCAAAGTCCTTTGTAAATGACTGGGCGGAGTGCCTCCCTCTGCGGTTGCAGGAAGACCACCCGCTGTGGCAGCGAATGTTGTCCTTCTACCGCAAGGCGGCAGACCGTCTCGAAGGGAAGATGCTTCTCAAGCCGCTGGATCTCCACACAAACATGGACCTGCTTGCGGCAGTTCGTAACCCGCAGCGACTGTGCATGGACATGATCGATCAGCCGGAGATGATTGACCGCGCCATGAACGGCGCTCGGGCCATCTTTCGGGAGGTTTGGGAAGCCATTGCCGCCGCAGGCAGGATGGATGAGTTGGGCGACTATCACGACTTCTACTCCAGGGAAGGCGCGGCGTGCCTGCAATGTGACTTTAGTTGCATGATGAGCCCGGAGATGTTCCGACGATGGGTGTTGCCCGCGCTGGAGGCGGAAGCCTCCGTCGTGCAACACGCTCTGTATCACTGGGACGGTCCCGGCGCCCTCGCGCACACCAACGATCTGCTCGCGGCACGTGGTTTGCATACCCTTTCCTACGTTCCCGGAGCGGGGCACGGCGAGCACATCGACCATCTCGATCTGATGAAGCGCGTCCAGGCGGGCGGAAAGTTTGTCAGCGTCGCGGGAACGCCGGAGCAGTTGAAGCTCATGCACC
>Ga0210049_1000611_pt1 | contig 30680 bp, 39 predicted proteins | sample CryGeyCG2014_300_2_FD_183964 | JGI IMG/M metagenome (GOLD analysis project Ga0210049, IMG submission 183964) | Groundwater microbial communities from aquifer - Crystal Geyser CG06_land_8/20/14_3.00 (SPAdes) (version 2) | ecosystem: Environmental > Aquatic > Deep subsurface > Groundwater | place... | reverse complement strand
TGATTGTAAAAAAAGATTGGAATATTTATAAGAAAAGTTATTAGGCCAAAAATAAATAGATAATTAATTATTTTGAATAAATCAAATTGTTTAATTGATATTTTGATCAGGGCGAAAATTACACAAAATACGGAAAATAAAATTGAGGTAGGGTCGATAAACACAGAAAAGGCGAGACTAATACTAAGTAAGCAGGAAAATTGAAAGAAGAAGAAAAAAGACGTGGGGAGAATGTCGACAAAATGTGGATGAATATTTCCAATTAAGAGTTCCTAAACCGTAAAGAACGGCTGTCAAATATGACGGGTTGAAGTCTGAAAATAAAAGGAAAGAAATACCAAAAACCATGATTACCCCCAATGCACCACAAAAAGAGTTGAACATAACTGTGGATGCTTCCAGGCTACTTTCGGCAATGATTCCTTCACGTTGACCGTTGTAAGGAAGAGACAAAAAGTGATATTTGTCAGCTATTTTCGAGACTAGATAAAAGGGAATAGCCAGAAATGATTCTCCGGGTGAGCGGCCGGAATAAACTTTATCATTTTGATAAACAATATCCGGCCAAATCAATTCGTCACTACTATCGATAGAATATGAGTGACGATTGACAATTGATTGGGTTAAGCGGTATTGGGGTGAATCACCGGAATTTTGAAGACCGACTCCAGAGAAAAAATAAAGTCCTAAAAAGAATATAAATAAAATTGCTATTTTAATCTTTTTCATTTTTGAAAATTAACACCTTAGGATGGTCGTAGACAGTGAAAGCTTCTTCAGCAGTATCATCGCGAAGATAAATACCCGGGTAAAGACAGTTTGGGTCTTGAGCAAACCAACCTTTTTCTAACGGCTTATTGGTGGGGCCAAAATAGTAACAGGATCTCAAAAAAGGTAGAGAAAAACCGGGGTAAGAGTTAAATTCCTTTAGGGGTTTTTCTGAAAAAAGACCCTGATAAAAGGAAGAGGTTTCCGGAAACAGTTTGGAAACTTTAGTGATGGAAGCCCAAGCCCGATTGGAGGAAAGAATTAGATAGTCAATTTCCTTTAATTGGTCGTTTATTTTTTCCCACTTTTCGGGAGTATCGGGTGAGGCAATAGCCAGTGTTTGAATGTCAAAACGCTGATTATTATCAAGAGGAAGAATATCATCCCAATACTCGGTACTTAAAACTGAAGCAGCAGGTAAATTTTGATTGATCCAAGTAGACGCCTGAACCCGGGAATGAGGGTGGGAATAAATTCCCAGAAAAGTAAAACAAAACAGAAAATGAAATACAATAAGAATTTTGGGCGGAGAAAATCGACTGAGAATAAGGATTAAAAAAGGATAAAGGGGGAGAAAATACCTCATGGTATAAACGGGTTGAGTACCTTGATAAAGCAACAAAAATATAATCCAAATTAGTGACAATATTTCAACATAAGATAATTTAAGTTTTTTTATTTTAAGGAAAAATGGAGAGAGAAATAACGGTATACCAACCCCCCAAAAGATAATGTTTTGGAGAGGAAAGATAACCTTGATTTTACTCATCCACTGAACTGACGGCGGAAAATAAATCGAAGGAACAGTGAGATTTTTCAAATCCTCGAGGGATTTAATAAAAACCGGATTGGGGGTGAAAAGAGAGGTAAAAGCATAGGGCTGAAAGAGACGAAAAGTTATAAAAGAACAAAGTATAAAATACCAAGGACCGGGTAATTTTTTATGAAAAAGGAAAAACAAAAAAACAATTGGTAAAAAATAAAGAGCAGAGATTTTACAACTCATGGCCAGACCAAAAGTAAAACCGCCAAAAAGATACTTTTTTTGACTTAATAAATAAAAGGTTAAAAATATAAAGAAAGTTAGAAAGGTATCAACGGCGAAAAAATGGGAAAGTTGAAGAGGTAAGACGGTGGCGGTGTAAAGAAATGGGGCGAGGAATTTTTTGGTTAACAAATATAAAATAATAATGTTGCCGGTATCGAAAAGGGCTGATAAAATCCGACCGACTAAATGAAGGTGGGAATAGTCATTGAGTCCGAAAATAACAGCTAATAACTTAGTAAGAAATAAAGGGAAAGTACCGTAAACAAAAAACTGATATGGAGGATAATTGCCGGGGTTAAGAGGAGAGGTGGCGGTAGAAAAATATTGTGATATCGACGAGGGTAACTTGATGTCGGAAGCAACCATGGTTAGAAAACGCTCATCCGGATGCAAATGATTTCCCCCATCCCAATTGAGACCATAAATTCGGAGACTGAAAGCCAGTAAAACAATTAAAAGTAAGATGATTTTGGTTTTAATTTTCATGGGAAACTTTTTTAAATAGGCGGAGAGTGGGTTGGTCGAAAACCGAATAAGTTTCTTCGGCAGATTCGGGGTTTAAAAATAAACCAAGAGGCTGGTAAGTTTTAATTAGTTGAAAGCCCGAAGCACCGTTGAAAAGTTTTTGATAATAGCTGGCCGAGTCGGGAAAGAGGGGGGCAGTTTGGTTTTTGAACACCCGACGACTGGGAATCAAGATATAATCGGAGGCGGAGATCAAATAACTTAGGCGGGTTTGATTGGATTCATTAAAATCAAGATCATAAAAATCAAAATCAGTAACTTTAACGTTGGTCGACAAGGGCAAGGGATAAACATTACCACTTTCGGATAATATTGCTGAACCCGGGGGAAGACGACGGTTGATATCGGCAGCGGCCAAAAGTCGGATATCGGGGCGAAGGTAATTTAACCAAAAGACAACACCCGGAAGACAACATAGAAAGACCAGAAGATAGCAGATATCAGATCTCAGTTTTTTTAAGTAATGAAAAAAGTAAGTGGTAAAAAGGGGAAAGACAAAAAAGAGCGGGGCCATAAACCGGGTCCATTTGGTAAAAACTGCACCAAAATAGAGAAAATAAACAAGAGAAGAAAAAAGAATAATAAACCAAGCTTTAAAATTTTTGGGAATCTTTTTGATAAAAGAAAATAACCCTAGAAAAAAAAGAATAAAAACGAATAAACCGGAAGTGTAGGGAAAGATTTTTATAAACTGGAAAAGGTAGGGGGTAGTGCCTAGAAACTGGCGGGTGTAAAAAACCGAGGTAGCACCAGTAGCAATGGCGGTTTCATAACTTATAGTTGAGAAAAAGCTTCTAAAATCAATCCAATTGTAGGGGGAAAGGATTAAGATAAGTAGAAGAGTAGTAAATAGATAAGTAGTAAAGCTGAGAATTTTTTTGTTTAAAATAGAAGCGAGAAAGATGGGAATAATAAAAAAAACGGCGGTGATTTTGCTACTAAGGCCAATTCCGGTAAAAAGAGCGGCCAATAGAAAATCAGAAAGATGGGGGCGAGAAAGAACCCTGACTGAAAAATAAAGATTGGCCGTGAAAACCAAACAAAGAATGCTTTCGGTGGTGCCAAAGTGCGCCAGTTGGATTAACCCCGGACTACAAATTAAGAGAATTAAAAAAATAAAAGAAGAAGAGTTTTTTTTGAAAAGGGTCTGACCGATTTTGAAAGCAAAAAATAAATAAATAAGTGAAAAAACAGCCGACCAGAAACGAAGCGCCAGAATAGAGGCAGAAAGCGAGGGGTAGTTGCCAGTAATTGGAAATAGGCTAAAAAAAGCCAGATACAAAGGAAATTGGCCATAGGCAAAAAAATGGGGATTTAAATTTGTCAGTGACAGGCCGGAAACAGCCGTAGCCATGTTGTTTTCATCGGGGTGAAAAAAATATCCCTGTCCCCAACCTAGTCCGACAAGACGGAAGATGAGAGCCAAAATTGTTAATACAATAAGGCACTTTTTAGATGACATAGAGAATTCCCATCATCATCAGGCCCCAAGTGACAACCGAAAACAGTAGAGGAATATCGGTGGTAATCATCCGCTCCGGTTTTTCTCCCGCCTGCATCTCAAAGATTATCTGACCGTAGCGCATAATACCAAAAATTACCGGTAGAAGTGTAACCATATACCATTTTCTACCTAAGGCATCGGGGAAATATTGCAGAAGGAATCGATGCAGTGGTCCTTCGAAAACGATTGGTTCGGTCAAAAACGTAAACATGGCGTAACAAATCAAGGTAGAAACAGCAAACATGGTAATATAAAAACTCAAAAGCGATTTGCTGTAGCCGGTCATGGCCTGACGAATGTGTTTGCCGGCGTTGAAAATTTCACTGCGGCGTTTGCCGCTGGCAATAAACAGTGATAAAAAAATGACGGTAAGCATTATCCAAATCGGAAGGTGGTAACCCGTAGCGACTTCTCCGGCAAAGGCCCGGAGAATGAAGAAAAAAGCGATACTGACGATGTCGAGAATAGCCTTCTTTTTGAAAACAAAGGAATAAAGATACTGAAGAATGATAAAGAAAATGGCGAGTGTCAAAAAAGTAGGAGTGATTTTAGCGGCAAAAGATAGGCCGACAATCAATAAGAAAAGGAGAGCGATGACAGCCACCGGAGGAGATAAGTCCCCCCGGGCTAAAGGACGATATTTTTTACTGGGGTGAAGACGATCTTTGTTGACATCAACCAGATCATTGAGAAGATAAGAGGAAGAAGAAAGCAAACAAAAACTAACAAAGGCAAAACTGCTCTGAATAAAAGTGATCGGATCGAAAAACTTACCACTGAGAATGGCGGCGGCAAACAAAGAAAAATTTTTGATCCACTGGCTGGGTCGGAAAGATTCAAGAAGAATTAACACAATTACAATAATATCAAAAAGCCCAAGATGGTGACGATACCACCAAGAAGTGTCAGGGTAAGGGATGGAAACTCAAAACCAGCCAGGGGAAGAAGGATCCGAGTGGGTGAAGGTTCGCCGTCTTCGGATAAAGAGACGGCGGAAAAGGGAGAGGTATCGGTGATTTCGATTATCGGAGTGATGGTTTTAGTTGGAGCAGAAAATTTAACAGAGGCAGAGGTAGGCTGAAGGTTGTTTTGATTGGATCTGACTAAATAGATGCTGCCGACAAAAGAGAGGAACAAAAAAATTACGGAAAATATTACATAATATCTATTTTTCATTTTTCTGGTAATAAAACAAGGAGAGAATTAAGGCAAAAATGGAAAATAAAACCAACATTAGTCCCGGAAGGACAGAACCAGTAACCGGAACACCTGATTTAGTGGACGGCTTACTGGTGCGAATAGTAGGAATGGGGGTCGGGACTTCAGTGGGAATGAGAGTGGGAGTAGGCCTAATGGTAGCCGAAGGGGTGGCGGTAAACGAAAGAGGGTCACTGCCACTGGCGGCTTCGACCATAAAACTACGCTTGATTGTTTTTAGTAAGCCGGCAGCGTCTTGGTAGCTAACGGTAAGGGTGTGGGTGCCGGGACTAAGATTTTGGGGAGGAGACCAATTCCAGGAACCGTCGCGGGCGGTAATGACGCTATCTTCATAGACCGGAAAAGACTCAAGTTTGATCTGGAGTTGAGAAGAGGCCGGACCGACACCAAAAATATCGGGACGAAGGGTGTGAATATTTTCAGCTTCGGCGGGATTACTTACTTCCAGTCTAGTGTCGGAAGGAGAAGATGGACCGGTGGGCAGTAAACCTGAATCCGGAGGAGATAGGGAGGAAAGATAGTTTTGACCAACAATAATATCGGGAATAGGGTCGTTTTGAGAGGTGGTGTGGCTAATTTGGGTCAGGATACCATCGGGAGAATAGACAACTAAATCCTCAGGAACAGAGGGTGGAGGAGAAAACCAAGAATTTTTGGATTCGGAAAAACTATTGGCTAGGGAAATATGCCATTGTCCGCCGGAATCAGTGATGGCCGAAAGAGGCAGGGCGCCGCTGACGGATAAATAGATAATAGTGTTGGGGCTGGGAGTAAAATCAGCTTTGACAATTTTTCCCCAGGCTAAATTGGAAGTCGGAGCTTCCAGGGCTGGCTTGGTCCCAGTTTTGATCTTATATTCGGGAAGGTGGTAAATCTTCCCCCCGGAGGAAATTGAATAAGAATAGTCGGTGCCGGGATTTAAATTATCAACCCGAAAATAGTGGGTAAGAGACGATTCCTGAAAATTGGGAAGACGGCGAGAATTTATTTCCAACAATGAAAGACAAGGCGAAGAGGTGGTAAAAGAGAGATCAAGCGAACGGTGGGTAAGATTGGTAATCTGGACACCGGTAGGAAGGCAAGAACCGCTGGCACCGGAGAAAAGGGTGGTTTTGGAAAGAGATAATTTTATCCCCATAAAAAGAATGGCTAAAAGCAGAAGAAGGCCAAGAATGGAGGGGATATGTTTTTCTTTCATGGGGTAGGTAAAAACTCTTTTCGTTTCTCGATTTGATCGAGGATGGTCAGATCAAGATTGGGATCAATAGGAACAATTAAGTTACTTTTTTTGGCCTCGACAGTGGCCTTCATTAAATTATCGTAGCTTTTTTGAGCAATCAACACAAAGATGGCTAAAAAGGTGGTAACAGCCAATATTAGAAAATAACGGGAATATTTATTTTTTTTCACGGCTTTGATCTTTCCAATAATAAATGTTTAAGGGTAAGTTAAGACTCACTTGACGAGAGCTGGCTGATTCTTTGTCCACTGAAAAACCAAGATTGGGGATTTCCAAGAGCCGTCGGTTTTGAAGGAGAGAGGCAACCAGATCAATACCGGAGATAAAAGAAGAGGCGGTAGCAATAGAGGTGGAGAAATATTGGCCTTCCTTAATTTGAAAGTCCAGCTTACTAAACTCAATCGACCGTTCGTCCAGAAGTCCTTGGATTTGACTGGTGGCTTGAGAAAAATGGGGAAGAGCAGGAAGACAGGACTCCACCACTGAATATCTTTCCTGAACCTGAGAAAAAAGGTCCTGGGCTAGAATAACTGACGAAATTTTCTTTTTCATTTCCCGGGAAAGAAGTTCTTTGGATTTGATTTCACCAACAAGGGCCGAGATGGTAAGGACCGTTGGACGGATGGCAAAGAAAAGAAAAAAGGAAATGAGAATGAAGGTAGCGGCCAATTTGACAGTTTCCCGGATTTTACGACTTTCCTGGCTCTTTTTGATATAGTCGAAAAGCGGGGTTAGTTTAGAGCTGACTGAAAGATTTTGACTTATCATTTTTTTTAAAAGTTAATGAAATATCGACATAATATTTATTATCTTTGGCCTTTTTTTCAATCCGACGGACATTGACAGAGTCAATATCGGGATTAAGGGTCAAGTTGGTGATAAAAGAGATAATTGAATCCTCCTGATAGGTATAAAGACTTAAGACTGAGATGAGGCGGGAGGGGTCAGTTTCACTTTGACCTAAATTGAAAGTTTGGAAGAAAACCCCGTCCGGAACCGTGTTGACCAAACTTTTGATGGTACCCGGATAGTCCGGTTGCTTTTGAAAAAAGGTACTAATGAATTTAAGACGGGTTTGAAGGGCGGAAAACTCTTTTTCAAAGTCGGCGGTGCTGTTCAGAATCGCTTTTTGCTGACGAAGAACTTCCGACAAATCCGAATTTTTCCGGTCAAGCCAAAAACGGGAAAGGAAGGCACTAATAACGATGAGTTCGGTAAAAACAATGATAAACCGGCCAACAGTGGTCAGCCAGCGAAGAAGACGGGCCAATGGGGTATTTTGATTGGCCTCATTGGGTAGGAGGGAAAGTTCTTTTTTCCCGGGCATAGTTTATATAAAGAGTATAAGCTATCGGGCGGTGAAAATGGAAGAAATCCGCGCAAAGAGAGAACTGAACTCGGAAAGTTCTTTAATTTTAAAAATCCAAGACAGGAAAATGTAGGAAAAAAGACCAGCGACTGAGGATACTGCTAAAACCAGAGCCACCTGAAAAGTGTGGGCAGTGTCAAAAACAAAAACATCAAAAGCCTTTAGGAAAAACCAACTAACGAATCCGGAAATAACAGAGACAAATAGAATTTGGAAGAGACGGGAAAAGGTAGATCCCCAACCAAGGCCATTGACCCGACGAATAAAAACAAAAAATAGACCGAAACATTGAACCAGATTACCAATGGAGGTGGAAACGGCCAGTCCCAAAATCCCCCAGTTGGTGAAATTGATAAAAAAATAGCTGGACAGAACATTGAAAAACAAAGAAAAAGCAGAAATCTTTAAGGGGGTTTTGGTGTCGTGAAGAGCGTAAAAAGAACGAACCAATATTTGAACAATGGCTTGAGCCACAATTGCCGGAGTAAGATAGGCTAAGGTTTTGGCGGTTAACAAAGTGGCTGACCAGGGAAACTGTTTGGCCCCAAAGGCCAAACGAACTATGGCTACCCGGTTAACTAAAATCAGGGCGGTAACCGGCAGTGCCAAAAACAAACTTCGAAGAATGGTTTTTTTGACGGTGTCCCGAAAAATTTCCAGTTCGTTTTGGGCTATATTTTTTGACAAAATGGGAAGAGATGCCTGACCAACGGTGGTACTAAAAATCCGACTGGGTAAATACATTAGCTGGAGGGAAAGATTGAGAAGAGAAAGTGAGCCGGCGGCCAGAGTACTGGCAAAAAACAGGGTGACGGTGTTTTCGATTTCCCCGAGACCCAGAGATAATGATCGGGGAAGCATTAGACGAAAAATTTCCTTAACTCCGGAATGATGAAAGTCGGCAACGGGAAGATAGGTAAACCCGTGGCGTCGAAGGAGAGGGATTTGGATGGCCAGATGGAAAAAAGCCCCAACCACAGCTCCGTAGACCGGACCATAAATTCCAAAGGCGGGAACCAGAGTAAAGATACTAAGGATGATAAAAATGTTGTAAACAATCGGAGCCAGAGACGGGATTAAAAAATTTTGCTTGACCTGAAGAATTCCGGTAGCAAAATTACTTAACAGAAAAAATATTTGGGCAACTAAAAGAATCCGGGTCATATTGACCATCAGATCAATCTGATAGCCGTTGAAACCTTTGGCGATAAGTTCGGAAAGAGGACGGGTGAAGATTAGAATAATTATGGAAGCAACTAAAAAAACCAAAAAAAGGAGATTGATAACCGAGGAAGCCAAACGATGGGCTTCCTGGGGTTTTTTGTGCAGGTAACTACTGAATACCGGGATAAAGGAGGCCGACAGAGCGCCGGTAACCAATAGTTTGAAAATTAAATCAGGGAGACGGAAGGCAGCATTGTAGGCATCAAGATCTAAAACACAGCATTGAAAAAAATGGGCATAGAGAAAGCGGCTACGCAGGAATCCGAGAATTGCCGATAAGCCAAAAGTAATTGCTAAAATTAATGAAGCGGAACTGATTGAGTTTTGGGGGCGGGAAAGAAGACCCCTGATTTTGGACCAAGACAACATGATTCATATTATAGCTGTTGTAAAGTACAAATCATTAGGCTAAAATATCACCTATGCCAATTTCATTGTCAGCTAAAAAATCATTGCGAAAATCGATTAAAAATAGAAAAGTCAATTCTAAATTTAGGGATAAAGTCAAATCAACGATTAAAAAGTATCTTTTGAAACCCAACGAGGCAGGCTTGAAAGAGGTGTTTTCGATGTTGGACAAGGCCAAGAAAAATTATGTCTATCATCAGAACAAAGTAGCCAGGTTGAAGTCGAGAATGAGTAAAAAGCTAGTGAAGCCAACTGCAGATTCTAAATCTACCCCTGACCCTCCTTTGAAGAAAGGGGGGAGTAAGAAAGTAGTTGCTAAGAAGAAAGTGTCTGAAGAAATGTCCTAGCCACGTAATGCCGAATCGGCAAACGTGGCTGATTAAGTTATAATTTACTTAATTTAAAGGACATTTATGAAAAAATTTTACGTTACTACAGCAATTCCCTACGTCAATGCAGCGCCACACATAGGTCACGCCTTGGAGTTTGTGGAAACGGATGTAATTGCCAGATTTCACCGGTTACTAGGAGAAAAGGTACGGTTTTTAACCGGAACTGATGACAATGCCCTAAAAAATGTTCAGGCAGCAGAAGAAAAAGGAATAAAAGTGGAGGAGTTAGTTAAAAAAAACGCCGATATTTTTGAAAATGTGGTGAGACGGCTAAATTGCTCGATTGATGATTTTATCCGAACCACAGAAAAGAGACATATCGAAGGTGCTCAGGCTTTTTGGTTGGCCTGCAAAAAAGAAGATATTTATAAAAAAAGTTATCAAGGGTTATATTGTGTGGGGTGCGAGACGTTTTATTTGGAAAAAGATTTGGTGGAGGGAAAGTGCCCCGAACACAAAAAGAAACCAGAGGTTGTCAAAGAGGAAAATTATTTTTTCCGACTATCAGTCTACCAGGACTGGCTTTTAAAACTAATTGAAAGTGATGAGCTAAAAATAGTACCGGAATTTCGGAAAAATGAAGTGGTGTCCTTTATTAAGGGGGGTTTGGAGGATTTTAGTATTTCTCGGTCGGTAAAAAGAGCTAAGGGCTGGGGAATACCGGTGCCAGAAGATCCAGAGCAGATAATCTATGTCTGGTTTGATGCGCTGACAAATTATATTACTGCTCTCAACTGGCAAAATAATGATCCCCTCTTTGGGCAATTCTGGCCGGCGGATGTTCAGGTAATCGGCAAAGGGATAACCCGTTTTCATGCCATTTATTGGCCGGCAATGCTCAAAAGTGCCGGTTTACCACCACCTAAAGAAATTTTTGTTCATGGTTATGTCACGGCCGAGGGAGAAAAAATTAGTAAGAGTTTGGGAAATGTGATTGACCCGCTGGAATATATAGAGAAATATGGAGTGGATGCAGTACGTTATTACCTTCTCAAAGAAATCCCCTCTTATAATGATGGTGATTTTTCGCAGAGCCGCTTTGTGGAGGTGTACAACTCCGAACTGGCCAATAACTTGGGTAATTTAGTGAGCCGGGTGTGTAAGTTAGGAGATAAATTACAAATTACAAATTATGAATTACGAATTGATGAAGAATTCAAAAAACTAATTAATCAATGTAGTTTCGATCTGACCGTAAAATGGGTTTTTGAAAAGTGGATTGACCCGACTAATGTTCGACTAAACGAAACCACACCCTGGAAGCTGGAAGCCACCGACCCTAAAAGAATCGAAATATTAACTGAATGTGTGAGTAACTTGCGACAGGCAGCCTATCACCTTTTGCCCTTTATACCCGAAACGGCCCAAAAAATTCTCGATTGTTTTGCGGGGGAAATAAAACCGCTCCCGAAGGCGTTGTTTCCGAGGATTGAAACAAATCCCTCCCCCGCTGATGGGCTCAAAACCCCTCTCGGCTCTGCCGTATCTCCCCCCACCACGGCGGGCAAGCTTGACAGGGGAGACGGTACCAATATTTTATCGTCAGATCGGAGATATTGGGTCGATGAAAAAGCAACTAAAGTTGGGGTGAAATTTCAGGTAGCTGAAATTTATGGGGTGACAGTGAAAAAGAAGAATCCAGAATTGGAAAAAGATAAAAAAGCTATAGCTGAATTGGTGAGAAAAACTGATTATTCTCGAAACCCAATACTGTTGGGGTATGAAAAATTATATGTTACAGCCGGAGTTAAAAATGCGGTGGCGTCACCCACATCATTATTACAATTGGTAAAGGAAAAAGGTGTTCTACCAACAATTAATACAGTGGTGGATGCCTATAACGTTAAGTCACTTGAGACAAAATTAGTGGTTTCAGCCCATGACTTGGACAAATTAAAAGGTGATGTCAGAATCGAAACCACCACTGGGAAGGAAGTTTTCTATCCACTTGGATCGACAACTGGCGAGACTTTACCAGTTAATGAATGGGCGGCAGTGGATGACGTTCACACTCTGTGTCGACTAAATTGCAAACAAAGTGAATTGTCAAAAGTGACGCAAAGCACTAAAAACTTGTTGATTTATGTCCAAGGAAGTGAGGCCACCAGTGACGAATATCTCCACCAAAGCCTCGTCGCCATTTGTGAAAATGTCGTGAAATATAATGGCGGGAAATACGTAGTACTAAAAGAGAAAGTTTAAAAATGTAAAGTAGAGACGCGATATATCGCGTCTCTACAAACTCTATTCCGACTTTTTTGCCTGGGATATCTGTTCTTTAAGTATAGGTAGATCCTTGATAACGGTCTCCCAGACAATACTCATGTCGATACCAAAATAATGATGAATGAGTTTGTCGCGCATGCCAGCAATTTTGCGCCAACTAATCTCGGGGTGTTGTTTGCTAAAGGCTTCGGGTATGTTTTTGGCGGCTTCGCCAATAATTTCCAGTCTCCTAACAACAGCATCTTGGATTTGAACTGATCTGGAAAACTTTTCTTCGGAAATACCGTCGATACCTTTCTCTATTTCGGTGATACTTTCTAAAATGTGGGAAAGAAAAATCTGTGGATCTTTATCCATAAATTACCTTCTGATCTTTTAAGATAATGTCTCTGAGTAGTGGGTTTATAGAGTTATAAGTTAATAAATCGACCTTTTGGTGAAGAATTTCTTCGAGATCTAATTCTAAACCAACAAAGTCAAGTAAACTTTTTTTCTCACCAAAATCAACTAGAATATCAATATCACTATTTTGCTTGGCCTCCCCTCGAGACACCGAACCAAAAAAAGCGGCCTTGGTAACCCCCTGGCTTTTGAGAATAGGAATGATTTTGGCACTAATATCTTGCATGGTCATAGGTAAATTTTAACATGATGCAATATAATTCAGTAATGATTGACACTCATGCCCATATTAATCCCTCTAAATCTCCCTTTGACAAGGGAGACTTTAAAATAGAGGGATTGGAATATGTGATATTGTCGGGGGCAAATGTTGAGGACAGTACCAGAAATGTGGAGTTGTCGAAAACCAATAAAAAATTGCTGGCGGCGGTAGGGATACACCCGCAGGAAATAATTTCAAATTACGAATTATCAATTACGAATTTAGAAAAATTATTAAAAGAAAATCCGGAAATTGTGGCGGTGGGAGAGTGTGGATTGGACTACTCAAATCCCCCTAAATCCCCCTTTGACAAGGGGGACTTTCAAGAGATGGAGGAATTGTTTAGACAACAAATCGGGCTGGCCAAACGATATAACAAGCCTTTAATTGTCCATGCCAGAAAAGCCATCGAGGAAGTGTTTGATATATTAAGGGGAAGCAACATGAGGGGGGTAATTCACTGCTTCTCGGGGGGTAAAAAAAGAGTTCAGAAAGTACTGGATTTGGGTAAAGACTGGTATTTTGGAATTGATGGAAATTTGACATATGAGGCAGGTTTGGTCGAGGTGGTCAAGGTTATCCCTCACGACCGACTGCTGGCGGAAACCGACTCACCGGAGCTAACTCCTCTGCCTTTTAGGGGGCAAAAAAATAATCCCTCTTATGTCAAATATGTGTATCAAAAAATAGCAAAGATCTGGGGGATGGAATTTGAAGAGGCGGAAAAAATCCTGGATGAGAATGCGAGAAAATTATTTGGGATCTTCACGTCATTGCGAATGTAATCACGTGGCGATCTCCACACTGTGGTGATTGCGTCGTCGAGGAATCCTCGCAATGACGATCGTGTTATTTCTCTAACAAATAGCGGCGATAGGGCGGATGCCAAGAATTACCATTTTTTTGATCGAAGTCGGCAATGATTTTAAAGCCAGAGTCCTGAAATAGTTTTTGGTAATAAATGGCAGTGAAACAAAAACGGGTAAGACCCTCCTGGGCCTGAAAGGTCCAAGGTTGAAATAAACGGAGAGATTTGTAGCGGGGGTCAATGACCACTGACACTAAAACTTGTCCTTTGGCCTTTAATAGTCGAAAAATATTTTCCATAGATTGTTGATTTTGAGAATGGGTGGTATTAAAGTTTAGGCGAAAGTCGTTGATAATGAGATCAAAAGTAGCATCGGCTAGGCGGGAGTGACGAAGATCATCAAAAACCGCATGAAACAGGGGTAAACCTAGTTTGTCGATTTGGTATTGATGAAGAATCAGAGCCCGAGAGTCAAAGTTGGAGAAATAAACTTCGGAACCAGATAAATATTTAGCGATAGCGTTAACGTTGTCGGCAGAGAAAGAGTTGACGACCAAAATCAATTTTGGATGTTTGATGTTTATAATGATTTTTTCTTTTTTGGCAACAGAAAATAAATCAGTCAATACTTTACGGGGATTTTGGGGATTGCTCATGTACTCTAGATAGGCTTGAGTAGGAACAGTACCCTCGACGGGAAAGGTTGGGGTGGAAGGGATACTACTTTTGCTTGAAATCAAAACATAGCCACGGTTGCGGATTGTCTTGACAGTATATTTTGAAGAAAGTTTGCGACGAACAAGATAGATGAGACGATCGATTTGCCAATCGGAGTACTTCTTTAGCCAGCGCTCACCCCAAACAGCCTGGGCGATTTCGTCGCGAGAGACGATTGAATCTGATTTCTGTACTAAAATCTCAATGGTCTTGGACTCCTCTTTGGTAAAGTGGGTCAAAGTATCCTTGGCTATATCAGCTTCATTTAGCATCATTATAGGATATCAAAAAATCAGATTGGTGTCAAGAAACCTCCCTCTTTTGTCCTATAATGCGGATATGACGGGCAATAAAGAAAAAAGGGTGGTCACAACCCGAGGCATCATTCCGGGTTATCGAACGGGTCTGCGGGTTGCTGCTCAACAAGCTACCACTCTACCCGGCAACTTGGTTATAGTGGATTTAACAGAATTGTTACGAGGTGATTTTCCAACACCCCGAAAACCATTTATTGCTGTAGATTTCGTGTGTACAGATGCCGAAAGAATTCGACGAGGTTTTTTGTGTGGAGCAATTGACGTGGTGGGGTTTTCGCTAGACGTTAATGAAATGGTTAAAAAATTTGATAAAGATTTTAGTCTGGACTAATTATTTGTTATTCATTTATGTAACATGACGGAAAAATTTATAATATCAAAATATTTTACGGATGATCACGCGACGAAAATACGAGTGGCCTTGCCGCTGGTTGGTGGATTACCAGATAGTATTTATGTGGCAACGGTATCTGAGGCTCATCCACCCAAACCGTTTATCGTCGTAGATACTGGTCTATATAAGAGTTGTAAATGGCTAGACGCTTATCGTCGAGGAGCTCTAAGGGTGGGGGATATGGACTTTAACCCGGTGGAATTAGCGAAGAATTTGTCTCTAAAATAGACTAACAAGGTCTATTGAATATCATCTGAAATAAGGGCTTCGAGGTCGTGAAGGAGTGGGTATTTGTCGAACCAAGATTTACCCTATCTTTGCATACAGTGGTACAAACTCCACTTCTTTTCTCCCCAATTGTCTGACTTTATTTATTGACCTGTTCATCACTACATAATGATCCACCATTTCCCCATAGGCTAATTCGAAAGTACTGAATATTCTCGGAATATTATCTTCCTCTCCGCCTTTTACCTCTATCGGCACCAATTTTTTTGCCAATAAATCGTACAGCACAAAATCAATTTCAAAGCCATTTTTCCTTTGCCAAAAAAACAAATCAGCCGTCTCTTTTTTTGATTTTAAAAGTTGTCCAAACACGAAGTTTTCTTCTAATTTACCAGAAACACCCAACATTTTTTTACGCAAAACATAATTTAGCAATCCATTATCAATAAAAAAAGTTTTTTGGTGTTTCTTAATTTCGTTAGCTTTATTCAACGGAAATGGTGGCAAATGATAAGTGATAAAACTATGATCCAACACTTCTTTTATTCTCTTTAGAGAAACTAATGACAACCTTAAATCTTTTCTCATATTCTCCCACACCAAAATCGAACCAACATTTTTTGCCAAATAACCCAAGACATCTTCAAAACCAAAATATTCCTCCCGAGTCAACAATAATTTAACATCCTCATCCAAATATGACTGAAATATTTTCATCTGGCAATTTATTTTTTCTTCAGCTGTCTGGGCTAGCACCACTTCCGGATATCCTCCCCACTCTAAATATTCCTCCAGATATTCTTTTACTACTTCAAAATTCACTTTCCCCAACTCAACGGATATTAAATCTTTACCTTTAATCAGTAAGAAATCTTCAAAATCAAACGGATATATATAAATCATCGATTTTCTTCCCACCAGTTCATTCCCTAAACCATGGTAAATTTTAAAGCTCCCACTTCCTGTCACTATCACTTGATATTTCCCTTCGTCAAAAAAATTCTTTAAAATTATTCCCAAATTAGACAAATAATGAGCCTCATCAATAAATATTCTTTTTTGACCATCAGTCAACATTCCATTAAACTTCAAATAATCTACCAGTTCGTCTGCTGTCTTGAAGTCCCTTTTAGGCAGCTTATCTGCCAACATATAGGCATTTTCCGAAACATTTTCCTCCACTAATTTCCTAATTATTGTCGTTTTTCCGACTCGTCTCGGACCCACCATCACTACTAATCTCTCTTTTTCTACCAACTCTTGTACCTTAAAATAAGCTTTTGTCTTAATCATATTAATTTTCTATCACTAATAACTGAAAAAGTCAATACTTTTCCTTATAAATCTGCAAGAAAGTCAACATCCGCTCCGATTTCAGCTCAACAAAAAATCATTTTATATAATCTGAAATAATAGCTTCAAGTTCTTTGAGAGGCGGGTATTTATCAATGAGGGCGACTTCATTGTTGATCAATAAGATTGTTTTACCCTGTAGGCCCATACTATAAACCCGATGCATGTCCTGAATGTATTCGGGGTCAAAGTCTATTTGAAGACGCTTGGCAATAATTTCAATATCGATAAACATCTTTTTGCCGGCCGGTGAACCACGATCATAGAGCTGGATGCGCATAATTAATTATAAAATACTCATGACCTAAAGGCCATGGTATTGTGTTTCGCTTTATTTTTTTATGTCTCTGCGATAAATCGCAGTTTATTGGATCTCTTGAAATAATTCTAATCTGGGATTGATGTCTAATTTTGAATCATTAATTGATTTGTCTTTTTGAAAACGATAAAAGGCGACCAGAGCAATCATGGCGGCATTGTCAGTGTTGAGCTTCTTTTGAGGTGGAAAAAAGATGGGCAGAGATTTGGTTTTGGCAAATTTCCGCAATTGACGGCGGAGAGTCAGATTGGCCAAAACTCCGCCGGAAGCCAGAAGAGAGGCTGGATGATATTTGTCAATAGATAAGGAAAACTTACGGATTAAGTGCTCAAATACCGAGGCCTGAAAAGTGGCAGAAAGATCGGAAAGACAAGAGGCAATTTTGGTGGCAGACCAATCTTTGATTTGATAATAAAAAGAGGTTTTAAGACCGGAAAAAGAAAAATTTAAAATGCGGCGGGGTTGGAGCGGTCGGGGTAATTTTAAAAAATCAGTTTGACCGGCTGTGGCGATTCTTTCAATGACCGGACCACCCGGGTAACCGAGGCCTAAAAGTTTGGCTGATTTATCCAAAGCTTCGCCGGCGGCATCGTCCAGAGTCTCCCCCACTACCTGATAATTTCCAATGGCTTTGATTAAAACAATTTTGGTATGACCGCCGGAAACGGTCAGACCAAGAATGGGAAAGGAGGAAGTGAAGCGGGGTAGGCCATTTTTATTTTTAAGAAAAACGGACAAAAGATGACCCTCAACATGATTGACGGCCACAAAGGGAATATGGTTAGTTTTGGCCAAGTCTTTGGCAAAGTTAAAACCGATACTTAGGGCAATCCCTAATCCCGGACCGCGAGTGGCGGCGATTAAGTTGATGTCCTTTAGTGTTTTCCCTGACCGTTTAAGGGCTAAAGTGACAATGGCCGGAAGACGTTGCTGGTGGGCTCGTTTAGCAATATCGGGAACAACGCCACCATAGACGGAATGAAGATTTATCTGGGAAGAAATAATGTTAGATAGAATCCGGTCGTTGTGCAAAACCGCGCCACAGGTATCATCGCAACTGGTTTCAATGGCAAGAATGTACATGGGGGTATTATAGCTTGAAGAAAATACAATTTAGTGTATTTTGGGTGGATATTAAATTACCCAGGTCTGATATCAATCGACGATGACATAACGGAAAGTTTCAAAATTTTTCTTGTTTTCCGGATCCCATTTTTTGGTAAAAAAATCAGCCGATCCTTGGGCATCTTTAACCGAATATTGAGATGAGTGTTGGGCGTGAGCGGCAACTCTTTTGACAATAAAATCGGTCACATCAACAAAGATGCTATCTTGGTGATCGTAAGAGTCAACAAAGAGAAATTGAGTGCAGATCCAGGACTGGGCCTGCGGATCCTGAAAATGCTCGGGGTAAAAGAGAAGATCCCGGGCATAGGGGTAGGAGGCATCTATAACAACTTGACCGGTGTAGCGGTGATCACGATGATTAAACCAGCTGACATTTTGGTCAAAACGAATAACTAAATTCTGGGGATTGTGGGTAATAATCAGATCCGGCTGAAACAGACGGATTTGTCGGGCGACCTTACCAATTGTTTCTAAGTTATTTTCAACTTTACCGTCACCGAGCCGAAGATAAATATTATTTTCGGAAGTAATTCCCAGCTTCGACATGGAGGCGGAGTCTTCTTTTTCGCGAATAGATAGCAACTCGTCAGAAGCAATTTTTTCCTGACGTGAGCCCATTTCGCCACTGGTTATTTTGACAGACCGGACACTTCTACCATCGGCAATCAAGCGGGCAACAGTACCACCGCAGTAAAGTTCAAGATCATCGGGATGAGCAAAAACGACGAGGATTTTTTTCTTGCCATTAAATATTTTTTGGTAGGCATCGGTAACCGGTTGTCTCACATCTTCATTCTATCAAAATATCTTAGTGAGTTCCAATTCTAATTGCAACTAGTTGCAATTAGAATTGGAACTCACTTAAAAAGAAAAAGTTAAACGGCGGGAGGTTGGGGAAACATACTCAAAATTAATCGAAAAATAGGAGGTATTTTTTTTAAGCCATTTTAAATTGGCTACCCCCATGTTTTCGGGCCACTCAATACAGGAAAGGGTATGTTTTTTAAAATGGGAAAGAAAATCAATGTCTTTAAAGTCAGTGGGGGTGTTTAATCGATAAAGATCAAAGTGAAAAAAATTTTTAAAAAATAAATATTTAATTGGGTATTGATTGTAAATAATAAAGGTGGGAGAAGTAATGGTGTCGGAAACTCCAAGATGTTTTCCGACAGCTCGGGAAAAAACGGTTTTGCCACAGCCAAGATCGCCGGAAAGGGCCAGGACAATATTGGCGAAGGTGGCGGTTTTTAATATTTTTTCCAGTAAAAACTCAGCTATTTTACCGGTTTCTTTTTCTGAATTGGAGAGAAAACTTTGGGAAGGGGCGGCGACAAGATCACCACGACGAAGAATTTTGAGTTCGGGTTCGGTGGCATCAATAACAGTCGATGGTTTATTTTTGGGTAATTGACCGGCATCGACAATTAGGTCTATTAGATTTAACTTTTTTTGAGAAAGGGTTTTAAAAAAGGAGGCAATAGAATAATGGGGAGTCCGGCCGGAAAGGTTGGCGGAGGTGGCGGTAATGGGAAAACCTAAGTTTTTAACCAAACTTAAGAGGGTAGAAGAGTTGGGAATACGGACACCAAGGGTGCCGTTTTCAGCTTCGATGCCTGAGGCCATCCGATGAAGGCCGGGAGAAACCAGGGTAAAGGGACCGGGAAGAAGATTTTGGTAAAGAAGGCGGGTGTTGGGTAATAACTTGACATAATTTTGAGCCATCTTGATATCTGATACCGCCACGGAAACGGCTTTGCCCGGCCAACGGTTTTTGAAGGACAAAAGCTTTTTGACAGCCGTGGGGTTTTGGGGGTCAACAGCCAAGATATACACGGTGTCGGAAGGATAGATGACCAATCCCCCATTTTTGATGACGGCGGCAGTTTCTATTAAAAAATTAGGATCGGTGGTTTTGATGATTTTCATAAAGACAGACAAATTTTATCATTCGGAGTACTTTTTTTGGGTTAACTGGAGGTTGACAAACTACAGTACGTATTGTATTATGATTGTATATGAATACCCAAATGGTGTCAGTGACTGACGTTCAAAGAAATTTTAAATACATCCTCGATAAAATGGTGTCAGAAAATCCGACAGTGGTTTTGAGAGATAGCGTGGCAGAAGCTGTCTTGATCTCTTTTGAAGAATACAAAAGACTGGCAAATCTGGAAAAAAATATTCTCAAGACAAAGATCTTGACCAATATTGAGTTGTTAAGTAAAAAAAATAAAAAGATTTCAGCTAAAGAAATAAACAAGGATATTGAGTACGCAAAAAAACATGCTCCAAGCGGTAATTGATACCAATGTTCTTATCCGCGCCAACATTAGAAAGAGTGGAAGTGATTTCTTGGTTTATAAAGCTTTTCTGGAAGAGAAATTTGAGCTTCTGTATAGCGAGAAATTAATTTCAGAACTTCGCCGAGTCCTTAATTATCCGCGAATATCCTTTAAATATGGTTTTAACGGGGAGATTGTCTTGGACTTTATTAACTCGATAGTGACCTTCGGGAAACTGGTCTATAAACCGACAGCGGTAAAAATATGCCGAGATCCAGACGATGATGAATTATTGTCGATTGCCTTGACCGTCTTTTTAAAAAAACCGATTTGGGTGGTTTCCGGGGATAAAGATTTACTTGAACTTGAAGGTAAAGTTAAGAGCATTAATATAGTTTCGGCAGGAAAGTTTGTTAAACTTTTGAAATGAAAATAAAGATTAATACCTACGGTTGGTCGGGGCCACTATTGATAGCCATAACTTTGATTAATTTGTTTTCGGTGATGAAATTTTCGGCGGGAGAAAGATATGTAGCCAGATTGAACAGGTGGTATAGTCTGGCCAGTTTAGGAAAATGGACAGCGGCAAACAAACTGGAAAAGAGATTAGATCCGGCAGATACGGAGTGGTATAAAAACCGAAATAAGGCGGAAGATTTAAAAATACGATTAAATGAACTGACGATAAAAAGTGATAAAACAGCTGATGATTGGATGGAGGTGGCGAGTATTCAAAGCCGGCTACAAAAAACGGATGGGGCTAAGGTGTCGGTAAAAAAAGCTCATGAACTGGATCCGATCAGAAGCGATATTGAAAAAATTTATTTTTCTTCTTTTTGACCCTTGTCCTCGACTTTCTCGGCTTTTTTAGCTTCATCGTCGGCGGTTTTTTCTTCCTCGGTTTTTTGCTCGGTAGCCGGGACATCACCAGGCGTGACTTCGGCCTCGGGGGTAATCGGCTCTTCTTCAACCTTGGGGGCTTCAGTCTTGACTATGGCAGAGGTCAAATCAGTTTTTATTTCCACTTTGGCAGAATCATTTTGAAGGTCGGCAACGATAATCATCTGATCAACATCAACCAGAGAGGAGATGTCGACGATGAATTTTTCAGGAAGATCGGTGGGTAGAGCCTCAACCTCGATTTCGTCAAGAATAGGAACCAGAACATTACCGTTTTTGACCGCCAATGATTCGCCGACGAATTCAATCGGGACAGTGGCCACAATTTTTTCCTTTAAATTAACTTTGTGACAATCAACGTGAAGAAGGGCGGAAGTCAAGGGGTGATATTGGGGATTCTTAAAAAGAATGGGGTATTTGTCTTCGCCAATAACTACCTCAACTAAAGTTGATTCACCGGCGTGGGAAAAAGTGGATTGAAGGAGAGCAGAATCAAACTGAACCGAAAGGGGTTTAAATTCGTGGCCATAAATAGAGGCGGGGGTGATGCCGGCTTTACGAAGGGTATGAACTTTACGGCCGGTAACGGTACGAAGCTGCGCGGGAATGGAAACAATTTGTTTGGACATGTGGCGATTAAACTAGGGTTGATTTTAACACACCTACGGCTGTTTTGGTGATCGAGGCGGTAAAGTTATGGTAATGGCACCTCCCAATAATTGGCATTGCCTTGGTTTTTGTTTTTGGGGTAACTGATTTTCCAAAGCCGTCTGCTCTGCTAAAACTGCTTCTCTTTCAGCGGTAATAGCTGCTGAATCAGTACCGGGAACGGGAACGGTAAAGGGGTTATATTTTTGACGATCAAACAACTTCATGGTTGATTTTATCACGAGGAGTGGTAAAATGCCTCTAATGTTATCTAAAACTGTATCTCAAATCTGGTGGTGGAACAATAAACCCCAAGCGGGAGGGATGGTGACGGCATAACAGATTTCTAATTTGTCAACCAACCCGGCCGCTGCCGGGTTTTTTTGTGCCTTGGATGGATAGTTCAAGGGTTAGAACTCTTGTCCCCAAAACAGGCAATATTGGTTCAAGTCCAATTCCATCCACCATGATTTATAAAAATATAAAACTAGACGAGTTAAAAAGTATCCTGTCTGACGGGAGATTTGTTTATGGTGCTTTGCCAGACATAGATGAAATTTTAAAAATAATTATTCAAAAAACAGAGAATAAAGAAAAGATAAAAATTTTTTATGGGGAAACCTATGACCTGCTGGGAATAACCATTGACTCGATTAAGTATTATTTCTTTTTGTCGCAGTTAACCGGGAAACTTCAAGAACTGGGAGCAGAAGTCGAGGCAACGATACTGGTGGCAGATAAGGCGGCAACCCTAAATAAATCGAGCCAAGACAAGACCGAAGAATTGGAAAAAGAAGGAATAAGACGAATGGAATATTGCCAGAGACTTAAAAAGTTTCTTAAACTGCCGATTAATTTCGTATTGATGAGTGATTTTTTTGTTCACAACAAAATGGCCGAAAAAATAGAAAGAGTAAAAAGAGTGGCAGACGGTGAAAGAGAAATAAAAGAGTTGTTGGCCAAAACAGTCTTACAAAACCGACTGAAGCAAGAGGAGAAAACGGGCTTTCGCTACGGATTGGAAGAAATTGCTACCGGAATGGAATTTGATATTAAAATCGGACCACCGAGAGAAAAATATTATGATGAGGCGGCAGAGATAATTTCCCAGAAGTTAGGAGAAAAAAGTTTAAACAGTGTTTATCTAAAACCGACATACCCCTTGGGGCAAAATTTTGCCTTTTCTTTGACCCATCCGGAAATCGAAGAATTCGGACTGACCCCCTACAAAGCCGGTAGTAACCAAATGCAGGATTTTCGAATAATAATTGGAAAAACAAGCGTTGAGGAAATGAAAAAACTAATTGACAAAACCTATATCCCAACTGATCCGAAGCTACCCAATCCCATATCTGACTTGGACTTTATTGCCCAAATGGCAGGGAAAACAATAGAAACATTATTAGTTGAACTAAACAAAATATGAGCAGTAACTTTGCAATTGCTGAATCAGAAAAGGAATACAGCCAAAAATTGGAGATAAAGAAACGACTTTTAAATTATTATTCTGAACAGATGTTTAAAAACGGATTGTCGAGTTTAGAAAAGGTTAAATTATACCTACCACTTGAGTTACAACCACTGGCCCTGCGGCGAGGAGTAGCAATTGCCCATCTCAATATTGAACCGATTATCGAAAAAATTGCCAACGGAGAAGGATTTACAGTGGTGTCGGGACTTAATCCATCATCTCCTCTTCACCTGGGTCACAAAGCGCTGTTTGATTTACTCTTTGATTTGCAAAAACTTGGAGCAAATATTTTTATTCCATTAACTAATGATGAATCAGTGGTGGACGGTAAAGCTAAAAACTTAGCCGAAAGCCGAAAAATAGCTAGGGAATCAATACTACCGGATATAGTGGCGATGGGTTTTAAGTCGGAGAAAACGAAAATTTATATCGATTCGGAATATCCGGAGCTTTATAACCTGGCGATGCGTCTAAGCCAGGAAGTGACCTTGGCCCAATTGGTGTCGGTTTTTGGCAAAGAATCGCTTTTAACTCCGGGACAAATATTTTATCGGGGGGTAGTGCAAATGGCCCAAATACTGCTACCCCAGCTGCCGGAATTTGGCGGATCGAAAGTGACTTTAATCCCGGTAGGGATTGACCAACACCCTTATGTCCTGCTAGCTCGGGATGTAGCCAAGAAAATTGGAATGATTCCCCCGTCAGAGCTAGTAATCCGATTTTTACCAAGCCTTTTGGACCCCGAAGCCAAAATGTCGGGATCAAAACCTAATACAGCTATTTTTTTATCTGATACGGCTGATGAAATTAAACGAAAAATTAACCGAGCCTATACCGGAGCGGTATCGAGCCTGGACGTTTATCAAAAAATGGGTGGAGTGCCGGAAATTTGCTCAGTTTTTGCTCTACTAAATTTTCTTAATCCCAATGATGAATCTGTTAAACAAATCAAAAACCATTATAAAAAGGGACAAATAACCATGAAGAAACTAAAAGAAATAGCAACTGGCTTTGTGGTTGGATTGATCGGACAATGTCAACAGAATCGGGTGACATCCCTAAAAATTTTGGATAATTTTATTTTAAAAACGCCGTTGGATTCATTATTGAGAATATGACACTAGAATTAGAAAAATCATCACAAGACAGGAGACCTTTGGCTGAGATGCCACGCCAGAGGTGTCTTTGGAGAAACGAAGGATCAAAGAAGGCTTAGGGCTCCATTAATGGCTTCGCCCTTAAAAGTTTTTGACAGGGGAGACGGTGATCAAAGAATCATAAAACATCTAGGTGAGGTGAGACCAGCAGAAACTTTTTCTCAAACAGAAGTAAAAATGCTACAAAAATTTTTGAATGGTGAATTATTGGAAGCAATAGATATGGGTGGAGTCCAAAAGGCCGTCGAGACAGCAAAGAAGTTGGTGGCGAATCCAAAGTATGTCGAGCAGATAACGATCAAAACCGTTTTTGGGGCTACGGAAAAAGTGCCCCTACGGGCTTTGGCCTATCCCCTGCCGGCCATATATTTAGCTGAGGAAATTGGGAAACAAAATGGTGGAAAAACGCCTAAGATTGAACTGGTTTTTATGCTACAGGCGGGTATCAGCGCCAACAACCTCAACAAAGAGGTTGTTTGCCAAGAAGCCTGTTTGCTAATTGACCAGATAAAAAAATATGTAGGCGAATTTCATTCTGAGCTATTGCCCTATATCTCATTTACAAACGACCTGGACTTTACACCAACGGTGATGGTCTCAAATGACTTCGCTCGACTAGTAGATGTATTGCGTCAAGACGGGCAAAACGAACAATTGGTAGCTATGGGTGAAAATCATGGTGGGAGGGAAGAATCCCTGGGTTACGGTGTTTTGCATTCATATATTCACGATATGGTTCCATCCGATAATCAGACAGATCTGATAATTTCGGTCGGAGCTCAACCGGAAAGACATTTTTATAAAACCAGACAAAAATTGAGGGGGTACCTTGGTCAAATTGATAGTTTTAGGCTGGTTCGGACTATTCAATATTTAGCTCCTTTTAACGTCCCACCATATCAACCACTGGCCAGCTGTGATCCGTTATTGGCAGATGTGATTAATGATTTTGACCGCGTTGACTTGGATAACATTCATACCCCGGTCCGACAAGCTATCGAGATGTTGTCAGATGATGCGGGTGGAGTGGGCTTACTGTTTGCTTTTATTAGTTCAACTAAAAGGAGGTGAAAATATAATGACGACATATGAATACTGCTCATACGGAATCACACCGGTGGTTACGCGTGGTTTTCGGATCAAAAACAGGTGTGATTCCAATTCTAATCCACTCCCGGACAGGGCCATCGAAACCAGAACAGTCTTTAAACACCCAGTAAGGATTTGTGGCGCCGAGACTACCGAAGAAAAAAAAATATGCTCTGGTTACCGAATCATGTCGATAGATATTTGGGATCCAGCTTCCAGTATCCGCTGGTAAAAAAGGCACCGGCTTGGCCGGTGCTTAAAATTAAATGTTAAAATTTAATATGGACTAAGAAGATCGAGTCCGGAGTCTTGACGTTGCGGGAAGGTTTTGGTATCATTTAAACACTAAAATCTCCTGCGACACTGAAAGGTCTTCGCAGGATTTTTTATGCAAAAATGTATTATTTTAATTGATGGAAGTAACTTTTACTTTAAACTAAAAGATCTTCATCTTAATAAACTCCTCGGATTTGATTTTGCTAGTTTTGCCAAAAACTTGGTCAATAAAGACAAAATTGTGGAGGCGACTTATTTTATCGGGGCGGTAAAAACGAATGGAAGCGAAAAAACTCAACGACTGTTTAACGATCAACGAAAACTGTTGGCACACCTTTCTAAAAATAAATTTAAATATTCCCTGGGATATTTAATGAAATCGGGAGGTGTGTTTCGTGAAAAAGGGGTGGATGTAAATATCGCAGTGATGCTTTTGGCGGCGACATATGAGAATACAACTGACCGAATAATATTGGTTTCATCGGATACAGATTTATTGCCGGCAGTTAAAAAGGCGAGAGAAAAGGGTAAAATAGTGGAGTATGTTGGCTTTTCCCATAAACCAAGTTTGGCTATGATAGCTAACTGTTCGAGTTCGAGACTGCTGACCAAAAACGATATTAGTCAATTTATAAAAGAAAAATGAATAACAAAATTGTTTTGGATTATAGTCAAAGATTAAAGGACCTTAACATTGAACATTCATTTGTCGAACATCCATCACTCACCGAAGTGGTGGATGTGATGAATTTTATAGGACGACCTATTTCCGAATCCTCTGCAACTTTAGTGATGAAAGCCGACGACAGATATATCGCTTTTATCCGTCGTGGTGATACGGAGCTTGATATTCCTAAAGTTAAGCAAATGTTGGGGATTGGGAGTTTACAAATCGCCAGTCCAACAGAATTTACCAAACTGACAGGTCTACTTTCGGGCACAGCCCATTTTTTAACTGGACTAGAAACCTTGGTCGACAAAAAAGTTCTAGAAAAAGAATATATTTATGGCGGATCAGGAAGTCTAGAAATTACCACAAAATACAAAACAGAGGATCTGGGTAAAATTCCCAATAGTCAGATTGTTGATATCGCCAATATCAAAGTCAAACCAATAATTTTGACCGGAGATACGCCCAGCGGAAAACTGCACATAGGCCATTATGTAGGCACACTGGAAAACCGGGTAAAATTGCAACACGAATACGATACCTATATTCTTCTGGCTAACATCCACGCCTACGCCAATGACTATCGGTTGGCCCAAAAAATTAACGAAAATGTTTATCAGGTATTTTTGGATAACCTGGCGGTGGGTATCGATCCAAATGTCTCCACCATTTACCTGGAAAGCGGCATCCCGGAAACACTGGAATTGTATAGCTACTTTTTAACCATGGTGACCCATGCCCGAGCCTTACGAAATCCGGCCATCAAAGACGAATTGAAATACAAAAATCTGGACCCAGCAAACGTGGTAATGAGTGAAGCCTCGGTGGGCTTTATCTGTTACCCAATTTTGCAAGCGGCGGATATTTTGGGTTTTAACGCTAACCTGGTGCCGGTGGGCGAAGACCAATCCCCCGTCATCGAACAAACCCGGGAAATTGCCCGTGATTTTAACAAGGCCTATGGCGATACCTTTGCCATCCCCGAAGCCATGATTGGCCGCGTACCCCGACTGGTAGGAACTGACGGCAAAAAGAAAATGAGCAAGAGCGGAGGCAATGCTATTTTACTGTCCGACGATGAGGAAACATTGAAGAAAAAAATACAGGCTTGTTACACGGATCCCAACCGGATTCATGCCACCGACACGGGAAAGGTGGAGGGTAATCCGGTGTTTGAATACCACCGGGCGTTTAATCCCAATATTGAGGAAGTGAAAGACTTGGAAGACCGCTACCGAGCCGGAAAAGTAGGCGACAAAGAAGTTAAAGAAAAATTATTTACCGCTTTAAACACTTTCCTAAAGCCGATTCGGGGAAAAAGAAAATACTACGAAGATAGACCAGAAGTGGTTAAAGAAATTTTGGTTGAAGGAACTAAGCGGGCGAGAAAAGTGGTGCAGAAAACTTTAAGGAAAGTAAAAGAAAAAACGGGGATTAATAAACTGATCGAGTAAAAAATGGATAGGAATATAAGGCTGGCGTATGTGATCGGAACGTTAAGAAACTCATGGTTTTGGTTAGGGGTGTGGATTTTGTTTTATTTGTCAATTACTAACTACGCAGGGATTGGTATTGTGGAATCGACATTATTTTTTACGGCAATAATATTAGAAGTACCCACAGGGGCAATTGCCGATATGTTGGGAAAAAGAATAAGCAAGTAGAGACGCGCGATCGTGCGTCTCTACAAAACTTCTTTGTTGTAATATTAATTATGAAAATACACTGGGGGAGAGTGTGGTAGATGTCAACAGAAAAATTCTTTGAGGAGTTTGTTGACTTGAGGTGGAAAAAGTTTGGCGTATTTTTTGACTATTTTTGGATCCAGGGCATCCAGATTCCACTCATTAGGGTTAACTTTTCGGCGACCCAAGGACATTAAATAGACTTCATCTAAAAGCGCTTTCTCAACTCCGGCCACATAAACACCGTGGCTTAGAGAAAAGCCAAAAAAGAGAGTCGGTTTTAGTTGAATATACTCACACTCAATACCAGATAAAAGAATTTTTTTAGAATGTCTGGTGGTAGCCAGAGTAATTTTGTTAGCCCCTTGATTGATCACCCCATACTTTGACAAGACATTTTCAAAACTTAGATAACTTGGGAAATAAATCTGGGTGGCCAAAGATTCTAAATCGATGGTGGTATTTTTTAGACGATAGATACCGCGAGTTATTTTTACCAATACTTCTCTGTCTACCAGTCGCTTGATGGGAGTTTTGATATTTAACTCGCCGGGAAATAGCCGGCGCAAATCCTTAATAGTAAAAACGGATTTTCCCAACTTGTTGATAGTATCGACTAAAGTTGATGTCTTCATAATGTAAATAAGTCCATAGTTTTTTGATATTGGTAGGGCAATAGCGGATTTAGACCGTCCATTAATTCTTTCCGAGAATATTTGTACCTATCTTCTATTTTAAACTCTTGGTGTAATTTTTGGCAAATATACCAAGCATCAAATAAGTCCCGGGGCTGGCGGCGAGTGTTATTTTCCAGTATTTCAAGTTTGTCTTTTAAAACAGCTTCAAGAGTAAACATACGGGTGACGACCTCAAGGTTGTTGAATGGACTTTTAGATAGACCGATAGTGTGGACGAAATCAACCTGTCCCCTATTTTTGTTTATTTCAATTTTGATGCCGATAGGAATGGGCTTAAAATCAACCCTGAAAACTATTTTGGCATAAAGGGTGTGGTATTTGTCGTAAATGTCCTGAATTTTTGACTGGGGAAACATATGAACAATCTGTTTGACTGACTTTTGAAAATCGACAAAATCAACATCATTTAACAAGGAAAAATCAAGATCTTCGGAAAATCTGACTGAAGAATAGGCTAATCTTAAGGCAGTGCCACCTTTGAATACCAGAGAATCAGCAAAGCCGGATTGATATAACTGGTCTAATATATAGATTTGATAGTGTTCCTTTAAGACATTATCGACGACAGTTTTGTTTTCAGCGGCAAATAGTTGGGCTTGGCTTTGTGTTAACATAGTATACATTAATGTACACTAAGCTAGCGTAGGTGTCAAGAGGGAAAATATATCTTGGTGTAAAATAAATTATGAAAATACACTGGGGGAGGGTGGCGGTGGGGGTGGGACTGACATCAAGTTTGGTGTTGGGATATAAGTATGTGGGGCAGAAGTTTTTCCCCAAAGACAATTGGAAGATGGAAGTAAGCCGGGTAATTGACGGTGATACTTTGGATACAGCGGCAGAAGTAAGGGTGAGGTTGTGGGGAATTGATGCGCCTGAATACCCGGAGGGGTGCCTGTCGGAAGTAGCTAAAAAACGGTTGGAAGAACTGGTGCTAAATAAAGAGGTAACTATCGTAAACAAAGGAGTGGATAATTTTAACCGAACTTTGGCTCTGGTTTATGTTGACAAGTTGTTAATTAATCAAGCGCTATTAACCGAAGGAATGGCAGTTTACGATGAGAAAATAAACGCTGATGATATTGATCTTCAAGCGATGGAAGCGGCCGCGTCAAATGCGGCTTTGGCCAAAAGAGGGGTTTGGTCGAGTAAGTGTAGTCAGCCCAACCCTAAATGTGTGATCAAGGGCAACCATCGGCAAGCCGGAGGAACAAGGGTTTATAGCTTACCCGATTGCTACAATTACGACCGAATTGTGGTTAATCCGGTGGGGGGAGATAGATGGTTTTGTAGTGAGTCGGAAGCAATAAAAGCCGGTTTTAAGAAATCACTTGATTGTCCGGGATATAAATAGGATGAAATCCTTTGTCACCCGGTGACATTTCCCTTCAAAAGGGTAATTTTAAAAAACATTGACAACCATTATATGAATAACACAATAATTCAGGTACCAATCAGTAAAAGTTTTAGAAATGAGATGGTGGAAAAGGCTAATAATTTGATTGTGCCAAAAATGGTAAGTATTCCAACGATTCAATTATCGCCGAAAGCAGCCACCAGATATGACAAAATGGCGGAAGAGCTGAAGACGGGCAAGGTGAAGGGGAAGTCTTTTGAATAAGTTACGATACATATTCGACATTGGCATTCCGGCCAATGATGAGAAATAACCAGGGAGAAAAAACAACTTTACACTACACCTTTGGTAAGATTTCGGGATACAAGGAGGTATCCCAGATGTTATCTAGTTTACGTAAATTCAATCAAAGTGAGGTGGCTCGAGAGAGGCAGAGAATCTTAAACTACTATGATCACTATGGTGGAGCAGCCACTCTTGACGCCTTTGGGGTCGATCGGAAGTTAATCTATGTTTGGCGCCAGAGATTAAGGCTGAACAGTAGGAAGCCATCAGCTCTTGTCCCGGAATCAACTATTCCTAAAACCAAAAGACAAA
>Ga0210049_1000607_pt1 | contig 30777 bp, 35 predicted proteins | sample CryGeyCG2014_300_2_FD_183964 | JGI IMG/M metagenome (GOLD analysis project Ga0210049, IMG submission 183964) | Groundwater microbial communities from aquifer - Crystal Geyser CG06_land_8/20/14_3.00 (SPAdes) (version 2) | ecosystem: Environmental > Aquatic > Deep subsurface > Groundwater | place... | reverse complement strand
GGAAACATCAGCGCTTATATTCCAACCAATGTTATTTCTATTTGCGACGGCCAAATTTATTTTGACAACAATCTTTACTTGAAGGGAGACAGGCCGGGAATTAATATCGGGCTTTCGGTTTCCAGAGTCGGGTCCAGCGCCCAGACTAAGGCGATGAAGAGAGTGAGCGGAAACTTAAAGTTGGAATTGGCTCAATTCCGCGAGTTAGAAAATTTCTTGCAATTTGTTGACGAGGTGGATCCTGAAACTAAAGAGAAAATAGAGAAGGGAAGAATATTAGTCAAAGCTTTATCCCAGAAAGAACATGAACCGCTTTCTTTTGAAAAGCAGACGGTTATTATTTTTGCCGCTGTTAAGGGATTGCTGTCCAAGTTGAAAACAGAGAACGATGTCAGGAAATTTGAGAGAGACTTTTATTATGAGATTGAGCAGAAGAACCCGGGAATTTTCAGGGACATAAAAGAGAAGAAAGAATTATCGCCTGGGAATGAAGCTGAATTGGAAGTTATTATAAAGAATATTTTAGAAAGGCATGAGTTATCAGAAAATTAAGCAGAAAATAAATTTAACCGGAAATATATCCGAGATTGTCCATGCCATAGAGGTGACTTCAATTATGAAGATGAAGAAAACCCAGAAGATAGCCTTGGAATCACGGCCTTTTGCGATTAAATTTTCCGGAATTCTGGCAAGACTATTGAGATATCAGGAGGGAGGCGGTTTTGAAAGTGATTTTTTTAAGGAAGGGAAGGGAGACAGGATTTTGATGGCCGTTTTAACTTCCGACAGGGGATTTTGCGGATTTTACAATAAGAGCGTCTTGAAAATGGCTGAAGAAAAAATTAAAGAGTTCAACGGCAAACAGGAAATAGAGGTGGTTGCCATAGGGAAAAAAACAATTAATTTTTTCAAAAGAAGAAATGCCAAAGTAATAAAAGAATTTGTCCGGTTAAGCGATTTTCCTTCTATAGACCATATAAAGCCAATCAGCAATTTTTTGATCGAGCAGTTTGAAACTCAGCAATACAAAAAAATACTTTTTTTCTTCGGACATTTTGTTTCCACATTCATTTACGAGCCGAAGATGGTTGAACTGCTGCCGTCAAATCTTGAACAGTTCACTGAAGAATTGGAGAAGGTTACCGGAAAGGCGGAGATAGGGAAAGAAAAGTTTTACGATTACATTTTTGAGCCGTCGCCGGAAATTATTTTTAAAAAATTAATTCCCTTACTGATCAGATTCAGAGTTTATCATTTGGTTTTAGGGGCAAAGGCGGCCGAGTATTCAAGTCGGATGGTGGCGATGAAAAGAGCTTCTGAAAACGCTAAGGATTTATTAAGAAAATTAATATTAAAATACAATGAGGTGAGGCAAGAGCAAATTACCAGCGAGCTCTTGGAGATTACTTCGGCAAAAGAAGTTTTAATTTAAATTTAGACTAAAGAAATTTTAAATTTATGGCAAAAATAATTCAAATATTAGGACCGGTAGTAGATATTCAATTTGACGAAGAAGAGAAGCTCCCTCAGATTTTTGACGCTTTATTGGTGCAAAAAAATAAGTTGATTCTGGAAACAGAACAACATTTAGGAGGAGGAAGAGTCAGGTGCGTCGCCTTGGGATCCACCGACGGTTTGAGCAGAAGCGATGAAGTTGTTTCTTCCGGTTCTCCGGTGAAGGTTCCGACAGGAAAAGAAACATTAGGTCGGGTTTTCAATGCCATGGGAGAAGTTATTGACGGCAAAGGACCGCTTAAGTCAGGGGACTTGAAGTCCATACATAAAAAATCGCCTGCTTTTAAAGACCAAAAAACAAAAATTGAGATTTTAGAAACAGGAATTAAGGCCATAGACTTATTAATTCCCTTGCCTAAGGGTGGGAAAATAGGCCTTTTTGGCGGAGCGGGAGTAGGGAAAACGGTTATTATTCAGGAATTAATCCGTAATATCGCTCAAGTCCACAGGGGTGTCTCGGTTTTCGCCGGCATCGGAGAGAGGTCAAGGGAGGGAAATGAAATCATCAGGGAGATGGAAAAGAGCGGAGTGTTGAAAAATTGCGCTTTGGTTTTCGGACAGATGAACGAAACATCGGGAGTCAGGTTCCGTACGCCTTTTACAGGATTGACGATGGCTGAACATTTCAGAGACGTTGAGAATAAAGATGTTCTGGTTTTTATGGACAACATTTTCAGATTTATTCAGGCAGGGAACGAGGTCTCCGTTCTTTTGGGCAGAATTCCTTCCCAAACAGGATATCAGCCGACTCTCTTTTCTGAAATAGCTCAAATAGAAGAAAGAATTACTTCAACTAAGAACGGCTCATTAACCGCCATTCAAGCTGTCTTTGTTCCGGCTGACGATTTGACCGATCCGGCTGTTGTTTCCATATTTAATCATCTTGACGGAATAATTGTTCTGGCGCGTTCTTTAGCTGACAAGGGAATTTATCCGGCCATTGATGTGTTGGAAAGTTCTTCTATGATTTTAAGGCCGGAAATTGTCGGAGAGAGGCATTACACAGTGGCGAAAGAGGTGGTTAGGGTTTTGAAAAGATATAAGGAACTGGAAGACATCATTTCTATTTTAGGACTGGAAGAGTTGTCGGAAGAAGATAAGAGGATTGTCAATCGGGCCAGGAAAATTCAAAAATTTCTTTCCCAACCGCTTCACGTTGCTGAGGTCTTCAGTGGAATACCGGGGCAATATTTAAAGATAGAAGAGACAGTGGAAGATTTTGAAAAAATTGTATCAGGCAAGCTTGATGATTTAAGGGAGGAAGAGTTTTATATGAAGGGCAGAATCTAAAAGCAGAATCTAAAAATGTTTTTAAGCATATTCGCCATCAACAAAATTATTTTTCAAGGAGAGGTCTCTGCGGTTTTTTTGCCGGGGGTAGAGGGTGATTTGATGATTCTCCCTGATCATGCCCCTCTTCTTACTTTTTTGAAAAGCGGGCAAATAAGGATAGAAACAAAAGACGGCGGGAAAAACAGCTGGGAAGTGGAGAGGGGTATTTTGGAGGTTAGGGAGAACGAAGTCGCTGTCCTTATGTAATTTAAGAATATGGATTTGGAAAAATTGGAAAGCGTTTTTATAAATGAGCCGGCTTATCGCCTGAAGCAAGCTAAAAGAAGTTTGTTCGTTGATTTGATTGAGGATTGGAAGGAGGCGCTTGTCTTGCCCTTGCCTCTACGGGAAAAACTGAATGAGGATTGTCCCATCGGCATTGATGCGGAAATATTTTTTACCGAGGATAAAAATACAATTAAAATTGCGCTTAAATTAAACGACGGGGCAGTAATTGAGTCGGTTTTGATGAAGCACAAAGATAGCCGGAATACCGTCTGTGTTTTTTCGCAAGTCGGCTGTCCCTTGAATTGCTCTTTCTGCGCCACAGGGAAATTAGGCTTTAAGAGAAATCTTGCCCAATATGAAATTTTGGAGCAAGTTTTATTTTTCAGCCGTTATTTAAAAAAGGACCCGCCTGCAACGCTTCGCAAGCAAAGCGTAGCGATGCGGGCAGGAAAGGTTTCCAATATAGTTTTTATGGGGATGGGGGAGCCTTTCCTCAATTATGAAAACGTTCTTGGGGTGATAAGGATTCTGAATGGCAAAGAGGCTTTTAATATAGGTGCCCGTCACATTTCCATTTCAACTTCCGGCATAATCGAAGGAATTGAAAAATTAGCCGAGGAAAAAATTCAAGTTAATCTGGCTATTTCTCTCCACGCTCCTGACGATGAATTGCGTTCAAGGCTTATGCCCGTTAATGAAAAATCTCCTTTAGAGGGTGTTCTTAAAAGCGTTGACGATTATATTATAAAAACGAAACGCCGAGTTATGTTTGAGTATTTGCTCATAAAAGACGTGAATGATTTTGATTCCTGCGTCAATAAATTAGCGAAAATTATGAAAAGACCTCTTTGTTTTGTCAATTTGATTTCTTACAACCCGACCGGGGTTTTTGTTCCTTCTCCTTCTTGGCGGATTGAACAGTTTAAGGAGATTTTGGAAAAAGAGGGGGTCCATACCACCCGGCGCTATCGTTTCGGCCAAAATATAAAAGCCGCCTGTGGCCAGCTGGCTTCATCCGCGTTGTCTGGCGATGAAGATGATTTTGGGTTATGATCAATGGACAGGTATGTTGATAAAAGTTAGGGTATTTGCAGATTCAAACCAGACAAAAGTAGTCAAGAAAGCGGAAGACAGCTACGATGTTTGGGTAAAAGAAAAACCGATAATGGGACAGGCCAATAAGGCGGTCATAAGAGCATTAACTGATTTCTTCAAGATGCTGGAAGAAGACGGTTCAAGAATTAGAATAATCAAGGGCTTCAAAGAACCCCACAAAATAGTAAAAATTTAAAATTTAAAATTTAAAAATTTTGAAATATGTCGTTGAAAATAGGGATTGTCGGGTTGCCTAATGTCGGCAAGTCAACTTTATTCCAAGCCATTACAAAAAAACAAGTTGATAAAGCTAATTATCCTTTTTGCACCATAGACCCCAATGTTGGGGTTGTGGCCGTGCCCGACGAAAGGGTGGAGAAATTAGTTGAATTAACTAAGTCGCTTAAAAAGGTCTACGCAACGGTAGAATTTGTTGATATTGCCGGATTGGTAAAAGGGGCGAGTAAGGGGGAGGGTCTCGGTAATAAATTTTTAGCCAACATCAGGGAGGTTGACAGCGTTATTTATGTTTTAAGATGTTTCAAGAATGACAACATTATTAATGTTCAGCCGACGATAGACGTTTTAAGGGATAAAGAAATTTTGGAAACAGAGCTGGCTTTGAAGGATATGGAAATGGTTGAGAAAAGGATTCAGGGATTGGAAAAGGATGCTCGGGCAGGGAAAAAGGAAGCAATAAAAGAATTGGAGACGATGAAAAAGGCCTATGTTCTTCTTCAGGAAGGGAAGCATTTAACTTCGGCCATAGGCCGATCGTCCTCTGGACGAGATTTTTCATGGGACGATGAAGAACAAAAGATTTTGAGAAGCTACCAATTTTTAACTTTGAAGCCGAAGCTTTATCTTTTTAACGGAGTGGGGAAAGATGTTCCGGCCGAAGTTTTGGACTTGTTTAATAAAAATAAACGGGCTTATATGTTTATTGATGTTTTGACGGAATTTGAAGCCTTTGATTTAAAGCCCGAGGAAAGAGAATCTTTCGGCTTGGCGCCTAATCTGCAAATTGATAATTTAATAAAAGAATCCTATAAATTGCTGGATTTGATAACTTTTCTGACCACCGGTCCGGATGAAACGCGGGCATGGACATTAAAAAGGGGAGATAAGGCTCCTCAAGCCGGAGGCGCGATACATAGCGATTTTGAAAAGAATTTTATTAGGGCTGAAGTTATTCACTGGAAAGACTTGATTGATGTCGGCGGTTTTTCCCAAGCCAGGGAAAAAGGATTGATTCGCACCGAGGGCAAAGATTATGTCGTTAAAGATGGCGATGTCATTGAAATTAAGAGTGGAGCGTAAAACAAATCCCGCTGAAAGCGGGATTTGTCTCGATGAAGAAAGAATGACTATCTGTCGTTTCTTTTTTTCATCCAGCATTCTTTGCAGTGAACCGTAGATTCATCTTTTGGCTGGAATGGGAGTTCTGTTATTTCAGCTCCACATTCAGCGCATTTCCAGTTGCCCTGAACCATTTGTCTTGGCGCAAAGCTTCTGTTGTTGTCTCTACCGGAATTTCTTTTTTTCGCCCAGCATTCTTTGCAAGAAATCGGTCTGTCCGGAGATGGTTCAAATGGGAGTTCTGTTATTTCAGCTCCGCAAGTAGAACATTTCCAGTTGCCGTGAATCATTGGGCGAGGATTGTTATCGAAAGCCATAGTATTTTTTTGTTTTTGTTTTTTGTTAAAGCGACCTTTTTAATTAACTCCGAAGTCGCTCTACTTAAAACAAGATACTTCGACTCGCAAGTTTTCTCTTGGGTTTATCCAAAAGTTAAAATCATTATATCTCTTTAAATTTGTAAGTCAAGTGGCGAGGGATGTTTAACTGTTGCCGACCCGATTTTGTTGAAAAGGGAGGGGAAAAGGGATAGAATTAAAAAATGTCGCAGTTTTATAATCCCAAAAGAGAATATAATATTTTTAATCCGGAAGGCAAAGCGCCTTTTCGGCTAAGCCGTTCAAAAATTGATTTGTTTTTGGAATGTCCGAGGTGCTTTTACCTTGATCTAAGAATGGGCATAAGCCGGCCGCCCGGTTTTCCTTTTACCTTGAACAGCGCCGTTGATAAGTTGTTGAAAAAAGAATTTGATATTCATCGCGCCGGCAAAACCGCTCATCCGTTGATGACCCAATACGGCCTTGACTTAGTTCCTCTTCAGCACGAAAAAATGAATGAGTGGCGCGACACAAGGGCCGGCGTTAGATATTTTCATGAGCCGACCGGATTGACGATAATGGGCGCCATTGACGATGTCTGGGTTAATCCTGAAGGAGAGTTGTCCATAGTTGATTATAAGGCGACTTCAAAAAACGGAGAAGTTTCTTTGGATGCTGAATGGCAGAGGGGCTATAAAAGGCAAATGGAAATTTATCAGTGGCTTTTCAGGAAGAACGATTTTAAGGTTTCCAATACAGGATATTTCGTCTACTGCAACGGCAATACGGACAAAGATTCGTTTGACGCTAAAATAGAATTTGATATTAAAATTATTCCTTATGAAGGAAGCGATGAGTGGGTGAACCAAGTAATTATTGACGCCCATAAGTGCCTTTCAAAAGACGCAATTCCGGTGGCAAATCAGGAATGCGATTTCTGCGCTTATAGGAAAGAAATAGGCAATATAGAAAAAATTATTGAAGAAAGAAGAGGTCAGAAAATTAAAATTTAAAAATGGAAGCTAAGAGTGTTTTGTTAAAACTTAAAAAATTTTCTAATCCTAAAAATGTTGCCGGCATGACTCGTTTTGGCATTCAGGGCAAGAAAATGTTAGGGGTTTCTATGCCGGAGTTGAGGGAGTTGGGAAAGGAAATCGGGAAGGACAGTAAATTATCTCAAGAACTTTGGGAAACAGGAATTCATGAAGCGAGGATTTTGGCAGGCATAATCGCTGAGCCGAAAATTTTTACTGAAAAACAAATGGATCGATGGATAAAGGATTTCGATTCTTGGGATGTCTGCGATCGGGTTTGTCTTAATTTATTTTGGCAGTTGCCACCGGCTTGCGAAAAGTGCGTTGAATGGAGTTCCCGCGAACGTGAATTTGAAAAAAGAGCCGGGTTTGCTTTGATGGCTGTTCTGGCCGTGAAAGATAAAAAAATAAAAAATGAACAGTTTGAAATTTTTTTTCCGATTATCATAAAGGCGTCCGATGATGAAAGGAATTTTGTCAGAAAGGCTGTTAATTGGGCGTTGAGGCAGATAGGGAAGCGGAACGCAGTTTTAAATAAAAAGGCCATTGAGGTTGCTAAGAAAATTTTGAAGAAGGAGTCAAAAACCGCCAAATGGATCGCCAACGACGCCATCAGAGAATTAACCGGCAACGCAATCCAAACCCGACTTAAATAAATAATAAAGAGTTATGGAATTTTTAAGGGAAATAAAAATTATTTGGAAATATCTGAGGGGATACAAGAAAGAAGTTTATAAGTTCGTGTTTCTTTCTTTGGCCAGTTCTATTTTCTTGGCAATAGTTCCCTACATTTACGGAAGATTAGTGGATATAACTCAAGAAGGCTTGTCAGATTTGGGCATCATTTTTGCTGTTTTAGGCCTATGGTTTTCGCTGAACATTATCGGCGTTTTGCTGAATTTAAAATCTGACCAAGGGACTACTTTTTTGGGCATAGATATTTATACTGATTTAATTTGTCTGGCGTCATGGCATGTTTCAAGATTGCCCATCAGCTTTCATAAAGCCAAGAAAATGGGCGGTATTTATTCCAAGATTGAGAGAGCGGCTCATTATATTCAAACCATCGTAGATGAAGTCTTGGCTTGGTTTTTGCCTCAAGTATTGACGGCCATCATCGGAATCGCAATTTTGTTTACGATTGAATGGAAATTGGCCCTCGGAGCAATTTTTATCGTTTTGGGCTATTTTCTGATTATTATTTACAAAACTCCCCCGATTATTAAGGCGCAAAAAAATCTCAATAAAGTTTTTGAAAGCGCTTCAGGCAACCTTCACGACTCTATTATAAATACTCAAACAATAAAGGCTTGCACAGCTGAAGAATTTCAGAAAAAGATGACGAGGGAGGATTATAAAGAGAAAGCCGGAAATGTTTTGAAGAATTTTAATCTTCTTTGGATATCTTTGGATGTATGGGAGAAAGTTTTTTATTCCATCGGGTTTATCGTTGTTTTCGGAAGCGGAATATGGTTTTTGAAAATCGACGGGATATCAGTCGGTGAATTTATAATGTTCCTCGGTTATTTGGATTTGCTTCATGAGCCATTAACGCTTCTGGGGTATGAGTGGCAGATATTCAGAACCGGAATGACTGCTATTAAAAGAGTGGAAAAGCTTTTGGAGGTTAAAAAAGAAAATTACAACGAGAAAGGAATTGTTTTGAAGGACGTTAAAGGCGAGGTTGAATTTCGAAATGTAAGTTTCGGCTACAAGAAGGGGAAAATGATTTTAGACGAGATTAATCTTGTCGCCAACCCCGGCCAAAAAATCGCTTTAATCGGCGGAAGCGGAGAAGGGAAAACAACATTAGTTGATTTGCTTTCCTTATACATTATTCCGAATAAAGGAAAGATTATGATTGACGGAACCGACATCAGGAAATTAAAGTTAAAAAATTTAAGAGATAATATTGCCTATGTCCCGCAGGATATAATTCTTTTCAACAATACCATTAAAAATAATATCAGGCTGGGTAAATTTTCCGTTTCCGATGAAAAAATAATAGAGGCGGTCAAGGCGGCCAACGCCGACCATTTTATTGAAAAGTTTCCCAAAAAATATAATCAATTCGTCGGGGAGAGGGGGATTAAGCTTTCTGCCGGACAAAGGCAGAGAATTGCCATTGCCAGAGCTTTGATCCGCGAGCCGAAGATTTTAATTCTGGACGAGGCCACTTCTTCTCTGGATGTCAGGACAGAAAAATTGGTTCAGGAAGCGCTGGATGTTCTTGTCAAAGGCAGAACCACTTTTATTATTGCTCACAGATTGAGCACAATCAGAAATGCCGATAAGATCTTGGTTCTTAAAAATGGAAGAATAGCGGAGCAGGGCAATCATCAGGAATTAATGGAAAAACAAGGCGAATATTACAAACTTTATTCCCTCCAATTCTCTGGATAAAGAAATCAAATAAGGAAATTGATAATTGACAAGGGAGGGGCTATTTATTAAAATTAAAAATATGAAACAGAAATTTACAGCTATATATAAAAAGAGAGGGAAATGGTATTTGGGATGGATAGAGGAAATTCCGGGGGTTAATACTCAAGGCAGAATCATTAAAGAAGCAAGGGAAAATCTTAGAGAAGCGCTTTTTTTAATCCTTGAAACAAATCGATTGATAGTAAAAAAAGAAATCGGCAAGGTTTTCGCCAGAGAGCAATTCACTATCTCTGTTTAATGAAAAGAGTAGATTTAATCAGACATCTTGTTAAGAATGGGTGTGTTTTTCTTAGAGAAGGCGCTAAGCATAGTGTCTTTTTTAATCCGTTGATTAAGCGATCATCTACGGTTCCCAGACACAAGGATGTGGATAATTAGCTGAAAAAATTTGTCGCGATCTCGGCGTTCAAGAAGTAAAAAAATAAAAAAAATAAAAAAAATAAATAAGATAAGTAATTTATGTGGGTTTTGCTTTCAATTTTGGCCACCTTATGCTGGGCAATTTCAGCCACGATAGATAAATTTATATTTGCTAAGTGGATTAAGCAGGCATTTATTCCAATGATATTGCTTGGTTTTTTTGGTTTGATAATAAGCGTAATAATTACCGTTTACCATGGACTTTCTTCTTTGTCTTATTTTAATATTTTTCTCGCCATTGTGGCGGGAATAGTTTACATCTTGTCCAATGGATTTTTTCTAAAAGCTTTGCAGGTTGAAGAAGTCTCAAGGATTGTCCCCTTGGCTTATCTTTCATCGTTGATTGTCCTATTTTATGCAGTAATATTTTTAGGCGAGGTTTTAACCATATATAAGTATATCGGGATTTTTTTGTTAGTCCTCGGGGCGATTTTAATTTCAATAAAAGATTTTTCTAAAATAAGATTCAGCAAGGCTTTTAAATAGACGATATTGTGCGTAATAATTTTGCCTGTAAATATAATTTTAATAAAGTACGTTTTGGATTTCACGGATTATTGGACAGTTTTTGCTTATGTGAGAATAGGGGTGGCAATCGCGACAATTCCAATCGTTTATTTTTACTTGCCGGAATTGATAAAATCTATAAAGGAGTTTGGAGCAAAAGTCATTATTGTTATGTCTATAAGCAAGGGTTTGTTCCTCTTTGGAAGTCTTTTGCTTACAATCGCTTTGTCATTTGGCTATGCCTCTTTGGTTTATAGCCTATCTTCCATTCAACCATTTTCGTTTTGTTAATAGCTGTAATATTAAGCAGATTTTTTCCCTCAATCTTAAAAGAAGAAGTTAGTAAGTCTATAGTTTTGGTAAAAATTATAGCAATCATTTCAATATTTATCGGTGCGTTTTTAATAACCTAAACAGATTTGTTATCATATAAATATGAATGGATTTAATATTTTCAAAGCAGGGGTTTTTATAACAAGAGGGAACTGGAGTGATGCAGACGATTTTGCTGATTTTTTCAAAAAAAGATTTTCAAAGATAGGTTTTGATAAAAATCTTGTAATAAAAGAAATTGATAGAACAATAGCCGAGCTTAAGGTAGAATCGGAAATAGGGCAGATGGAAGCTTTAAGAATTTTATTGTCAGAAGACATTGAAAAAATTAAAGAAAATATTGAAAAGATTAATTTTAAGGATACTGAAACTGAACTAAAAGAGAGTTTTGAAAAATTTAAAAAAATTTTACAAAAAGAGGGAATAAAATACAATAAGCCATTGTTTATTGTTGATAATTTTCCCAAACCATATGATTTTTTTGACAGGATAGGCGTGCGCGGGACAAACTTCGATAAAGCGGACAATAAGATGTTCGGCTTGAAGGTGGGAATTTATTTAAAAAAACAAACATTGAGTCCCATAACCTCCACTTTCTTATTGTCTCACGAGTTCGTTCATAATGTCGTGGGGTTAACGGATTGTAATCAGTTAGCGAGGGGGCTGGAGGAAGGCTTTACTCAATTTTTTGGAGAAGTTTATCTATGTTCAGAATTATTCGGATTTGAATTTGTCAGAAATTATCAAATAAACAATAGATTATTTTATCCATTTACGGGGCAGAGATGGGAGCTTTATTATGATTGGTTAAGACAGGGCTGCGTTTTTTACCAAAAATTTGGATTAGATGGGATGATTGAGGTAATTAAAAAAGGGAGAATAACTGAAAGAAAAATTGACGAACTTATATTAGAGGGTAAATTAAGCGAATTAAAATTAAAATCAGGGAGATGGACAAAGGAATTGGATCAGATAGCAGAACTTATTCTCAGCTTTAACAGAAATATGGTTTATAGTCCTCTGGCGGCTTATATGTCAAGATTTATAAAAAAAGGCCAAAGAGTAGATAAGCTTATAGAAGATTTTAATTTTAAAAAAACTGAAGCGGACAGGGCGTTGAAAGAACTTAACGAAAGGATATTTTCCGTAAATATTTTTAAGGGCAAAATAGCAACGGATGACACCAAGCCATACCTTAGGACTAATAACTTAAGATACGAAATAAAAAAGAGGAAATGAAAAATGAGGAATTGTCCTGCGGGGCAAAAGTAAAAAAGAATATTATTGATAAGGAAAATTACTGGAAAAGCCCGCTGAAATTAAAAAAATCAAAAGAAAAGTAGGGCTAATTTAAAAATCAAAAAATATGGAGACGACTAAAATTGCGATTTTTCAAAAAAGGAAATTAGAAAAACTATTCATAATAACGAATGGTGGTTTGTGATTACCGATGTCATATCCGCATTAACCGATTCTGTCCAGCCGGATGGATATTTAAAAGACATGCGTCGTAGAGATCAAGAGCTTTCTAAGGGGTGGGGGCAAATTGCCACCCCCCTTTTGATAAAAACCATAGGAGGAAAACAGAGATTAAATTGTGCTAATACGGAAGGTATTTTCCGCATAATTCAGTCAATCCCATCATCAAAAGCAGAGCCGTTTAAGCGATGGCTGGCAAAGGTTGGGTATGAGAGGATAAAGGAAATAGAAGACCCTGAACTTGCTACAAAAAGAACGAGGATGTTTTATAAGCTCAAAGGATATTCCGATAATTGGATAGAAAAGAGGATGCGAGGAATTGCTATCCGCGAGGAATTGACCGATGAATGGCTGAAGCGAGGCGTAAAAGAAGAGAAGGAATACGCAATTTTAACAGCAGAAATTTCCAAGGCGCGCTTCGGCATAACGCCGAGCGAATACCGGAAATTAAAAGGGTTAAAAAGAGAAAATTTGCGCGACCATATGGATGACTTAGAATTGATTTTTACAATGTTGGGAGAAAAAGTGACGACCGAAATTTCTCAACAAGAAAAACCGGACATTTTTCCGAAAAATAGAAAAGTGGTAAAAAGGGGCGGATTTGTCGCGGGCAAAGCCAGAAAAGAAACAGAAAAAGAGATTGGCAGGAGCGTAGTTTCAGAAGAAAATTATTTACAAAAACTTGAAAATAAAAAACAAATTAAAGATTAAATTTACGAGTGATTTGCGCTCATCTGCGTTTGGATTTGCGCGTATCTGTGTTTTGAGTGTTGACAAGGGGTTTGATTTGATATAAGTTCTTTTTTAGATGGTTTTAATGGGGTTCGTCTCCCATTGGCCTGATGCTTAAAATTAGAAATTTTTTTCAAAAAATGATTACAGAAAAATTAATTCTTGACGAGGAATTAAAGATGGATTTGGAAGATGGTGATGAAGATAAAAATTTGGATAAAGAAGAAGAAGGTGATGGTGATGATGAGGGAATAACGATGGAAGAGGATGAAGAGGATGAAGAGGATGAAGAGGAAATAGAGGAAATAGAGGAAGAAGAGGAAGAAGAAATATAAACGCAAAATTTTAAAAATATAAAAACAGGAAGCGTCCTTTATGGACGTTTTTTGTTTTTTTGATAAAATGGGTTCATGTTTCAGGAAATTATTTCAGGCATTGTTCAAGGCATTTTTGAATGGCTTCCGGTGAGCTCCGAAGGCGTCTTATTTTTATTGCAGGCTAATTTTTTTGATCCATCGCAGGAAATGATGGATATTTTTAAGGGCGTTCTTTTCCTTCATTTAGGAACCTTTTTAGCAGCCTTAATTTATTTGCGGAAAGATGTTCTTTCTATTTTTAAAACCATCATTAATTATAAATCAGGAGGCCTTGAGGAAAAGAACATTTTCAAATTTCTTTTTGTCTCAACCCTTGTGAGCGGTCTCTTGGGGCTTCTTTTGCTGAAATTTTTTACCGGATTTGACGAAGAGATTAAGGGCGTGGGTCGGATTCTGACGCTGATAATCGGTTTACTGCTCTTGGTTACAGCTTTTCTTCAAATTAAGACTAGGGGAGGCGGGCCTGCCCGTAATGCTTTGCATGGCGATGCAGGCGGGTTGAAAGGTTACAATGATCCGACTCTTAAAGACGGGATTCTGCTTGGTTTTGTTCAGGGCTTATCTGTTTTGCCGGGCTTATCAAGGTCAGGTCTCACAGTATCTTTTCTCCTTTTGAGAAAGTTCGGGGAGGAAGCAAGTTTGAGGATTAGCTTCTTGATGAGCTTGCCGGTTATTTTGGCAGCTAATATATTATTAAATTTACCCGAGGCCTCACTTTATTTTTCAAAAGAAGCTATGGCCGGTTTTTTATTCTCTTTCCTTTTCGGTTTGTTGACCATAGACCTGTTGATTAAGACGTCCAGGAAGATAAATTTTGGTTTTTTTGTTTTGTTTTTCGGCATCCTTACCATTCTGTCAGTCATTATATTTTGACAAGATAGACAAATTTGTTAAGATAAAAGAATGAATTTTGCTAAAAACCTTCTATTTTTCTTTATTTTTGTTTTCGCTTTATTCGGTTTTTTTACTAATGGGGTAAGTTCGGTTTTTGCCCAAAGCGGGGAAGGGGATGGGGATGTTATTTTTTTCTATAAGCATAATTGTCCCTTTTGCGCCGCTGAAGAAAAATTTTTAGACGGGATTGCAATAAAGTATCCTGAAATTAAAATAGACCGTCATTATATAGGCGATTCAGGGTGTCAAAAATCTCTGGAAGAATTATGCAAAAAACTGGGAGCAGAAAAATACCTCGGTTTGGTGCCACTTACTTTTATTGGCGATGACTTTTTCGCCGGATTCGGCGATTCAACCGGTGGCGAGATAGAGGCATCTATAAAAAAGCATATTGAAGGTGGCGCCGGCGGAAGCGGGAACGATAAGGGCGGAGCAGGCAAGGTAAAAATTCCTTTTATCGGCGAGGTTGATATAAACAAATACTCTTTACCGGCTCAAGCTGTTTTGTTGGGTTTTTTTGACGGGTTTAATGTTTGTTCCTTGGGGGCTTTGGTTTTGATTTTGGCATTGCTTCTGAATCTCGGTTCAAGGAAAAGGGTTCTTTTGTTCGGCGGATTGTTTATTATCACCGCTTCTGTTATTTACGCTTTTTTAATCTTAATTTGGTATCAGCTTTTTTCTATCCTTTCTTCTTATCTGAAGGCAATGGAAATTTTGATAGGATTACTTGGACTAGGCGGAGGAATTTATTTTTTCAAACAGTTTATTAAATTCAGGAAATTCGGACCGGCTTGTGAAGCGATCCAGGGGGATGGGTTAGTTTCAAAGTTTTTTTCAAAAATTCAGGAAACATTAAGGGGCTCAAAAGGGATTCTTGCCGGTCTTGTTGGAGTATTTTTATTTGCGGCTGTGATTACAATTGTGGAATTCCCGTGCTCTGCGATTTTGCCGGTATTTTTCGCCGGGTCTTTGGCTAATGCGGGGATATCAGCTTTTCAGGAATTTTTGTATATCTCCATTTATATTCTTTTTTATATGTTGGACGAGATTATTGTTTTCTTGATAGCCTTGTTCACTATGAAAATACGCTTGGCCTCAAATAAATTTGTCATTTGGTTGAGTTTAATTGAGGCAATCGTCCTCTCCGCCTTCGGCCTATATTATCTTTCCGGCATCTTCAGCCTCCCGCTTTGAGATTTTTAATTAAAGCAATTAATCAGTTAAAAATTATTATGGAAAAATTTTCAGGAGAATTTTCAGGAGAAAAATTTTTAAAAGGAAAATACAACGATATCCCTGTGAACAAAGAGAATCCTGTCAGTCAGGAAGAAAGAATCGCTGAGTTTCTTAAGGTTATTGAGCAGACACACGGATATCACAAAGATCCGAGAGTTTTTGAACGCCTCAAGAAATCTTATCATAGGGAATATGTCATTAAGCCCGAAGATGTCCCGGAAAGTTATTTTGAGAATCAACAGAGATTGGCCCGCGAACGAGGACATGGAGACATTGAAATTACCGAGGAGTTAAGAAAGCAGGCGATAGAAGTTATTGTCAGAGATCAAGAGTCAACTTTTGACAATTGGGTTGATTATCTTTGCTCTTCGGACGCCCCTTACCCGACCTGGGCAAAGTATTGGGTTTTTAGAAGCATATTGAATCTTTCTACTTTTGACAAGGAGAAGAAAGCCTTTGCCAAGAGAAGAAAGGACACGGTAGCTCCGTTTCCTGATTTGGACAGAGAAGCTTTGTCTTGCGTAATGGACATCATTGTTAAAAAGGTAGGGAGAGAAGAGATTTCAGGAGAGAGAGAAAATGCTGAATTGCAGAAAATCATTCAGGGTGAAAACTTCGGCAAACTTTACGCTTACGCTATTGAAAAAGTCACTCCGGCCGAACAAAATGAATTACTTACAACTGAAGGACAATGGGTTAAATATTGTCAAAATCCTGGAGAAGAAACTTTAAAGCGTTTAGTAGGTTCATTACAGGGGCACGGCACAGGCTGGTGCACGGCAGGAGAGGAAACAGCAAGAGCTCAACTTAAAGGAGGTGAATTTTATGTTTATTATTCCAATGACAAAGACGGCAAACCGACCGTTCCTCGGGTAGCCATCAGGATGGAAAATGGAAAAATAGCTGAAGTGCGGGGAATCGCGCCCGAGCAGAATCTTGATCCCTACATCAATGATGTCGTTAAGGAGAAGTTAGAGGAATTTCCTGACAAGAAAGATTACGAAAAGAAAATTTCCGATATGAAGCGATTAACAGAGGTAGACAGAAAGACGAAAGAGAAGGAAGAGCTTACAGAAGAAGATCTGAGATTTCTTTACGAATTGGATGAAAAAATTAAAGGATTCGGTTACGAGAAGGATCCGAGGATTGAAGAAATACTTGCGGACAGAGACATTAAATCCGACCTTGCTGAAGTAACAGGATATTCTAAAGAGGAAATCAGCACGACGAGGGAAGAGTTTTTGAAAGGCGGATCTAAATTTCATTACAGCGACCTTGATCTTAGCGGACTTAAATCAGCAGAAGGACTTGTTTTGCCCGAAACAATGAATGGCAACCTTTATCTTAGTGGTCTTAAATCAGCAGAAAAAGAAAAAATAAGAAAAAAATATCCTCAACTAAAAATTGTTTAACAAGAGTCTCATCGGCATCTTCAGCCTCCCGCTTTAAAACGAGGTTGTCATTGTGAATAGGCTTAGTTGACATTTCTCACAGGGGTGAATAATGTCAACTCCCTTATTTATTTTATTAAAAATTTTGATTAACAAGGTTGGTTGTAAAATTACGAAAAATATTTAACAGGTGTTCTTGTCTTGTGATATTATCTGGCATAGAAATTGTCTTTAACAAGGAAATATCCAGATTAAAAAAGTTAAAGTTACAGATAAAATTAAAAAATTTAAAAATATTAAAAATTAAAGATGAAAAAGGCAGAAAAACATAAAGGTACAAAATATAAAGGTAAGGAAATAACGATAATAAGCGAACGTGATGATGGCATTGATAAATTTGACGTTTATTTTTTTAATTCTTCGGAGGAAGGGGTGTTTCCCAAAATTCCCCACAGCGGAGTTCCCTCGCTAAAGGGTTTTCTTAGCATCAAGGACGCTCTGAGGGCCGGAAAGAAGGAAATTGACAAACATCAACTTGAATTCGTGAAAGAGGTGAGTCGTTACAATATCCACGTTTACAGTCCTTGGAGTGAATCTAGAGGAAAAGGTGATGGTAGATGGGGATATTGCGTCGAAATCAATGATGAAATAACATTTAAAGGGCTTGGCTTTGATTCTCGCGAAAAGGCCATTGAATTTGCCGAGAAAGCTATTGAATCTGCGAATGAAAAATCAGTTAGCAAGCAAGGGAAGGCGTAGGGGGGGGATTTTCTCTCCTTTTTTATTTTGGATTTTGAAATGAAATGGGTTTTGTGCTACAATTTCAAATACTTAATAGTCGTTGCTTAATACTAACTAATTAATACTAAAAATATGGCAAATGAATGGGTTAAACAAGTTAAGGACAGAACCGAAAAGGTTCCTGTCTCCGGCGGCCGGACCGATAAGCTCGGCAAAATAAGTTTTGACGATTTGGTTTTCGTTCCGGCTCAATTAACAAAAAGGCCGGTGGATTATTTTAGAGACAAAATAAACGCTAAGACAATTGTTGGGAAAAAGAGCAAAAGACCATTGGAAATTGAAACGCCGATTATTTTCGGCGGAATGTCTTTCGGCGCTTTGAGCCGTGAGGCCAAAAACGCCATGGCTAAGGCCTCAACCATGGTCGGAGCGCTGAAAAGCACAGGAGAGGGGGGAATGCTTCCTGAAAGCAGAATATTGGCTAAAAAATTGATAGTAGAATACAGCACCGGCCGTTTTGGAATCACAGAAGAGGTTTTGAAACAGGCAGATGTCCTTAAAATAAAAATAGGCCAAGGAGCCAAGCCCGGACAAGGAGGACTTTTGGCTAAAGAAAAAGTGACTGATGAGATCGCTGAAATAAGAATGGTTGAAAAAGGCAAAGATGTTCATTCCGCTCCTTATCATTCAGACATTAACAGTATTGAGGATTTGAAGAAAAAAGTTGACTGGATGAGAGAGCTTTCAGGCGGAGTGCCGATTGTTATAAAGCTGGGAGCCGGCGACGTGGAAAATGATGTAAAATTGGCTGTCCAAGCAGGGCCGGATGTTATTGCTATAGACGGAATAGAAGGAGGAACAGGCGCCGCGCCGGAAATCATGCTTAATGATTTCGGCATCCCGGCTTTAGCTGCTTTAAGAATAGCCAGAAAAACTTTGGATAATTTAGGCGCGGAACAGGAATTATGGATCGGCGGAGGATTGAGCAAGGGAGCTGATTTCGCTAAGGCTTTGGCGATGGGAGCTGACGCAGTCTTTATTGGCATGCCTTTATTGGTGGCGATGGGTTGCGCTTATTGCAAAATGTGTTATTTTGGAAAGTGTCCCAAAGGAATAGCCACTCAAGACCAGGAATTGAGAAAGAACTTGAATGTTGATGAAGCAGCTCAAAAAATAGCCAATTACATTAAGAACTGCACTGAAGAAATAAAGATGGTAGCCGGGGCCTGTGGGAAAGACGATGTCTATAAATTAGATAGAAATGATTTGAGGGCATTGACCTCGGATATTTCAAAAATTAGCGGAATAGATTTAGTCTGATGATAATTAATAATTAAAATTAATTAAAAAAATATGTCAAAAAAATACATAATAGATGAAGATAAATGCGTTTCTTGCGGAGCTTGCGTCTCTACTGGTGGAACTGAATTTGAAAACGATAAGGAAAAATCGGGATATGGGAAGGCAAAAGTAGTCAACAATGAATTATTGGAACAGAGCGGAGGAAAAGACATTTGTCCTGTTGGGGCAATTAAAGAGGTTGAAGAGGAGAAGTAATTAAGGTAGAATAAAGATGTTAAGAATTCTAACCAAAAGGTCGATCGTTTCTAAAAGCACATACAAAGTAAAACACAACTAAATATATGGAAGCATACTGTGTAAAATGTAAAGCTAAAAGAGAAATGAAAGACGCAAAAGAAGTTGATATGAAAGGCAAAGGAGGGATGAAGAGATCAGCGATGACAGGCGTCTGCCCAAAATGCGGAACAAAGATGTTCAGAATTATGGGCGCGAAAAAGTAAATCGCAGAAGTAAATTGCAGAAAAAGAATATTCTTTTCACAAAAACCGCCGAAAGGCGGTTTTTGTCATCTTGTGGTAATATGGAAATTATGAAAGAAGGTTCAAGGAAAATTATTTTGGGAATTTTTGGTTTTTTGATTTTTGTCGATGCCTTGGCCTGGCTGGCGGTTTGGGATTTGAGCAGACCTCAATTATTTGAAGTTGATTTTTTTGATGTCGGACAAGGAGATAGCATTTTTATTGAAACGCCCGGCAATCAACAAATCTTAATTGACGGAGGTCCGGATTCAACTGTTTTGGAAAAATTGGGAAAGGAGATGCCTTTTTGGGACAGGACCATTGATTTGGTTATTTTGACTCACCCCGATTACGACCATTTAGACGGATTAATTGAGGTTTTAAAATCATACAGGGTGGAAAAGATTTTGTGGACAGGCGTGGCGTCCGATAAGAAAAGAGGGGAATATGACGATTGGCTGAAGGCTCTGAGAAAAGAAAAAGCGGAAGTTTTCATCGCTCAAGCCGGACAATCAATCAGCGCCGGCGATGTTCCGATGGAAGTTTTAAGCCCCTTGGAGAATCTTCAAGGACAGGAGTTGGCTAATTTTAATAACAGTTCCGTTGTTATCAAAGCGGTTTTCGGCCAAAATTCATTTCTTTTTACTGGCGATATCAGCAAGACGGCTGAAAAGAAAATTATCGGAAGCGGGGCAGATGTGAAGGCAAATGTTTTGAAGATTGCTCATCACGGAAGCAATAGTTCAACATCGGAAGAGTTGCTTACAGCTGTCTCTCCGGAAACAGCTGTTATTTCGGTTGGAGCTGGAAATACTTACGGTCATCCCAGTCAAGGGACTTTGGATATCTTAAATAAATATGGTATAAGAGTTTTAAGAACAGACCAACAGGGCGACATTAAAATTATTTCTGACGGAAATAATTTTAAAATTATCAATTCTCAATAACCAATTTTCAAATTATGGATTTTCCAATATTTAAAACAAAAATAGAAGGTTTGGATAAGAAGTTTAACTTAACTGACTCTGAAGAGAGGAAGCTTTATTTTGAAGCCAAAGCAGGTCCGGAAATAAAAAAATTAAGGGATTATCTTGAGAAAAATACCTTCATCGTTTACCTTATGGGTAAAAAAAGTTCCGGTAAGGGAACTTATTCTAAAATGTTCGCCGAGCTCATAGCCCCTGACAAGATAGAGCATCTTTCCATAGGCGATATCATAAGAACATTGGACTCAAAACTGAAAGATGAAAATCAGAAAAAAGAATTGGTGGAATTTTTGAGAAATAACTACCGGGGATTTTTACCCTTGGAAGAAATAATTTCTTCTTTGGAAACCAGAAGCACCAAGAAATTGCTGTCCACGGAATTAATATTGACTTTGGTAAAAGAGGAAATCAGCAAGAAGCCGAAGAGAACCCTTTTCATAGACGGTTTTCCGAGGGATCTTGACCAAATTTCTTATTCTTTGTTTTTCAGGGACTTGATCGGATACAGGGATGACAAAGACGTTTTTGTTCTTATTGACGTTCCGGGGATAGTAATAGACGAGAGAATCAAATGGAGAAGAATTTGTCCCGTCTGTCAGACTTCAAGGAATTTAAAACTGTTGGTTACTTCTAAAATAGGATATGACGAAGAAAAAAAAGAATTTTATTTAATGTGCGATAATCCCGCCTGCAATGGCGCGGTAATGGTTCAAAAAGAAGGAGATGAGTTGGGGATAGAGCCGATAAGGGAGAGGCTGGAAAAGGACGAGGCTTTAATGAAACAGGCTCTTTCTTTGTACGGCGCGCCAAAAGTTTTTTTAAGAAATTGCGTTCCTGTTGATAAAGCGGAGGAAAACACCGATGCTTACGAGCTTACTCCGGAATATGTCTGCGAGGTAAAGGAGGGGACTAAGGAAATAAGCGTTAAGGAAAGGCCTTGGGTAGTCAAGGACGAAGAAGGAATCGATTCTTACAGTCTGATGCCGCCTCCGGTCGTTGTTTCCATGATTAAACAGCTGGTAAAAGCGCTGGATCTCTAATTTGAAAAAAAGTTATTTTAATTTATAATCAATATGGTTCTGCTCGGTAAATTTTTTATTACAAACTTTTTCTTCGGGAGCCGGATATGATTTCAGCCCTTGGGCTGGAACTTGGGCACCCACATGGAATTTATTTTTAGAATTATTTACTCAAGCAGGACCCTAACAAAAAATCGTTCCGAATTATCAGAACGATTTTTTGTTTGAAGAAAATTTGACAAAATTTAAGCGATTTGGTTTACTTAACGTGATCTGAAGGAGGACCTTAAAAATTAAAAACAAAAGAAAATCAGGCCCGAATGGCTTTCAGATAATCTATTTTAAAAAAAACGAAAAAATCAAAAAAATGAAAAAAGGTGAAGACATCAGAGAGGTACCGGAACCATCAGAGAAATTAGTGCGTAAAATTAAAGAAGAAATAGAGAGATTGGGGAGGGCCATGGAAAAGGAAGATATTGTGCGTATTCTCAAGGAATACGAAAGAGATAGGATGAAAAAACGGAGAGAAGAGGATTTATTCGGTGATTTAGAGGGTATGGAGGCGGAATCAGGTCTTGCTACGAATATTAGGAATGCGCGCCATTTGGCTTGCAGTATTCGAGAGCATATTGACCCGGGACACATTAATTCTTGCGATGATCTGCTTCAAATACTGGAACACGAAATTGAAATGGTTAAAAAATGGGTTAAGATTGAAAAGGCGTCGCGAAGTTAATCAAATAGCTGGGGAATTTAATTCTTCAGTTTTTTTATTTATGCAGTTTCCGCAGTTTACAATGCCTGTTTATGATGGATGTGGACGATGGACTGATGATGGATGCAATGATGGATGTAATGATGGATGTCGGACATCTACGGAATTGGAAAATAAAAATTAATTGAGGGTCAAGAATCGTCTATGTTGACGTCTGACGTCAACATACATTTGAGCAGGACCATCACAAAAAAATCGTTCCGAATTATCAGAACGATTTTTTGTTTGGATTGATCGGATGTTTTTGTTGAAGTGTCGGGCTACCCGGATTTGAACCGGGGTCTTACCCACCCCAAGGGCAAATACTACCATTATACTATAGCCCGCCGAGATTTTAGCGGGTTAAAAATTATTTTGGGCGGCCCATTGATTTAATGCATTTGGCGCAGGCCATTATTCTTTTTCCGCCAAATTCTTTGAATTTTTTATCGCTTATTCCGGCAGGAACAAAAACCCTTTGTAAATTAGGGTATTTTCTTGTCTTCGGGGCCGGGTTATATTTACCCCTAAGCTTGTTCATATGTCCGACCATCGTTGAACTTTTTTCGCAGATAACGCATTGTTTAGCCATGTTCCTTCGCTTCGCTCAGTCAAATGTAAAATGCAAAACGAAAAATGCAAAATAACAATTAAATAGAGCGAAAATTTAGATTATTTTAATTACCTTTTTGATGTTATCATATGTTTTGTTTTTTGTAAATTTTTTGTTATACTTAAATTTACAAATTGATATTTTTTTAAATTTTTAGCTGTTGTTTTTAATTTTTCATTTTTAATTTTTAGCTTCTAATATGTTTGAATGGTTATTTTTTGTTGCGATTTTAATATTCTCAATCGTCATCCACGAGGTTTCTCATGGCTTAATGGCTTATCAGCTTGGCGATACTACAGCTAAAAACGCCGGCCGTCTTACGCTAAATCCCATAAGCCACATAGATCCGATCGGCTCCATTCTGGTTCCCTTACTATTGGTTATCACCAAGAGCCCTTTTCTTTTTGGCTGGGCCAAGCCGGTTCCGGTCAATCCTTTTAACTTCAAAGACCAAAAATGGGGAGATTTAAAAGTTTCTTTCGCCGGACCGGGCTCAAATTTATTGATCGCTTTATTTTTTGGCTTGATTTTACGGTTTTTCCCGGACATAGCCGGCCAGTCTCCTGCTCTTGCTTCAATGTTCGCCGGGATTGTTTTCATCAATGTTCTTTTGGCGATATTTAATTTGATTCCCGTTCCTCCTTTGGACGGTTCGCATATTCTTTTCAGCCTTCTGCCTGTTTCCATGAATAACGTCAAAGACTTTTTACAGAGAAACGGATTGATTATTTCTTTATTGTTTTTTTACCTTATTTTTGTCGGGATAATTCCTTTGTTCAGCGCGACTTTTTTTATCTTTAGTCTCATTGCCGGTCAAGGGGCAACCGCTTCCCTCGACAACTTCCTCCAGATAATTTGACATTCAAAAATTTATTTGATAACTTTATCTGTAAGCATTTAAAATTTATGCCGACGATTAATCAACTGACAAAAAAACCAAGAAAAAAATCCAAGGAGAAAGATGAGACTCCTGCTTTGGCTTTCGGATTTAATCCTTTGAAGAATCGTCCGGTGAGCGGCTTCTCTTCTTTTAAGAGAGGCGTTTGTCTTAAGGTTTTTACGGTTACTCCGAAGAAACCGAACTCGGCCTTGAGAAAAGTTGCCAGAATAAGACTTACGAATGGAATGGAGGTTACCGCCTATATTCCCGGAGTCGGGCATAATCTTCAAGAGCACTCGATGGTTTTGATAAGGGGCGGAAGAGTAAAAGATCTGCCGGGAGTGAGGTATCACATAATAAGAGGCAAATTGGACACATCAGGAGTTGAAGGAAGAAAGCAGAGCCGTTCAAAATACGGCGCTAAGATTGATAAAAAAACAGCTAAAGCCAAGAAATAGATATGAAGAAGATTAAAAAACATATTGTATTGCCTGACTCTATTTATAACAATGCTGATGTCAGCAAGTTTATAAACAACATAATGAAGGAAGGGAAAAAGACGATTGCCAAGAAAATAGTTTATGACAGCTTTGACATCATAAAGGAAAAAACAAAAAAAGAGCCGGTTGAAATTTTTGAAAAAGCGCTGGAAAACGCTTCTCCTTTGCTTGAGGTTAAATCTCAAAGAGTCGGAGGAGCGACTTATCAGGTTCCTAGAGAAGTGAGGAGGGAGAGAAAATTAACCTTGTCCATCCGCTGGATAATCGGCGCGGCCAGGTCAAAGAAGGGAAAACCAACGAGAGAAAAACTGGCTGAAGAATTGATTAACGCCGCCAATAATACTGGCGTGGCCATAAAGAAAAAAGAGGATATGCACAGAACAGCCGAGGCTAACAGAGCTTTCGCTCATTTCGGCCGTCGCTAATACCAAAAATTGATAATTTAGAGTTCGAAACTTAAGTTTTATAGTTTAAAAATAATCAATCTAAAAAATAAGTCAATCTAAAAATTATGTCTATTTTTGGGAGAATTGAGAATATTATTAATCCAAAGCCAGTGGAAGTGGAGAAAGGGAAAAATCCGGAAGAAGAAATAAAAATTAATCCTGACATAAAGGAGATAAAAGATTAGGAAGGTACAATTTTTAGGATAGGCGATTCGTTGGTTGATAAGAGTCTTTATAATAGCGGGAAGTGTGGAATTGGGTTAACTATTGTTGGTTTTAAAAATTTCCAAACGGTTGTCACTAAAACATCTGGCGGAGATGGCAGCTTAAGTCTCTCTTCAATAGAGAATTTTTTAAAAACCGGATTTAAGATACCAGAAGCACGTAATTTTCAAGAGCTGTATGTGGCTATTATTCAAAAAGGAACAATTCCAGGCACGCAAAAATTTTATACGCCAGGGGAGTTAATAGAGGCCATTGGGCTTGTCAGGAAGGGAAGGGTAGACATAAATACGATAACAAGGACAGAAGGATTGAGAGACAAAGTCCTAGAATTGCTTCAACAATAGTTGAATATAAATATTTTTAAAATTAAGTCATTGAAGATTTATTAGAAATTAGAAATTGATAATTGTAATTTATGGCGAGAGAGTATCCAATAGAACGTTATAGAGACATCGGCATTATTGCCCACATTGACGCCGGGAAAACAACGGTTTCCGAGCGTATTTTGTTTTTCACCGGAATTTCCCATAAAATCGGCGAAGTCCACGAAGGCGCGGCGATAATGGATTGGATGGACCAAGAAAGGGAAAGAGGGATTACCATTACTTCCGCCGCCACGACCTGTTTTTGGAACCCGACTTATTTGGAACATGCCAAGGAAAATAAATACAGAATAAATCTTATTGACACTCCCGGCCACATTGATTTCACAGCTGAAGTCCAAAGGTCTTTAAGGGTTTTGGACGGGGGAGTGGTTGTTTTTGACGGAGTAGCCGGCGTTGAATCACAATCGGAGACAGTTTGGCGCCAAGCTGACAAATATAACGTTCCGAGAATATGTTTTATAAATAAAATAGACAGGGTCGGAGCTGATTTTGAAAAGAGCTTAATTTCGATTTGGAACAAGCTGACTCCTAACGCCGTGGCCATGCAATTACCTCTGGGAGCTGAAGAAAATATGGGGGGGGTCATTGATTTATTGAAAATGAAAGCTTTCAGATTTGAAGGCGAATCAGGCAAGGATATAAAAATATCAGACATCCCTCAAGATTTATTGGAAAAAGCAAAAGAGTGGCGGGGAAAAATGGTTGAAAAGATTGCCGGAGAAGACGATGTTTTATTGGAGAAATACTTGGGACAGAAAGAAATTTCAGAAGAAGAGTTGAGAGCGTCTTTAAGGAGGGCGGTAATCAGTTGTAAACTCGTTCCTGTTTTTTGCGGTTCGGCTCTTAAAAATAAAGGAGTCCATCTTCTGCTTGACGCAATTTGCGATTATCTCCCCAGTCCGGTTGACCTTCCTCCGGTTAAAGGCCTTGAGCCTAAAACAAGAGAGGAAATAGAGAGGAAAGCTTCAGATGCGGAACCGTTCAGCGCTTTGGCTTTTAAAATCGCCACTGACCCTTTTGTAGGAACGCTCACTTTCTTCAGAGTTTATTCAGGCTCTCTCCAAAAGGGTTCTTATGTTTTGAATACGGAAACAGGAGAAAAAGAAAGAATCGGCAGAATTTTGCGGATGCACGCCAATAACAGGGAAGAGGTTGATGAACTTTTTACAGGGGATATAGCTGCCACAGTCGGACTTAAAAATACATTTACCGGGCACACATTGTGCGCAGAAGAATCGCCGGTTATTCTTGAAGAGATTATTTTCCCTGAACCGGTTATTTCTATTAGGGTTGAACCGAAGAGCAAGGCTGACAGGGAGAAAATGGGAGCGGCTTTGAAAAAACTTTCTGATGAAGACCCGACCTTCAGGGTGAAGGGCGATCCTGAAACAGGAGAAACAATTATTTCCGGCATGGGAGAGCTTCACCTTGATATTATTTGCGACAGAATGAAAAGAGAATTTAAAGTGGAAGCGTCCATCGGCAGGCCTCAAGTAGCTTATAGGGAAACAATCAGAACAACAGCAGAAGCGCAAGGTAAATATATCCGTCAATCAGGAGGAAAGGGGCAATATGGAGATGTTTGGTTGAGATTGTCGCCTAAAGAAACAGGCAAGGGATTTGAATTCATAAATGAAATTAAAGGAGGTTCTATTCCGAGGGAATATTTCCCGGCGGTTGAAAAAGGAGTTAAGGAGGCAATGGACAAGGGAGTCGTTGCCAACTATCCGATGGTAGACGTGGAAGTGGCTTTATATGACGGATCTTTCCATGAAGTTGATTCTTCTGAAATAGCTTTTAAAATCGCTTCTTCTATGGCTTTCAGCGAAGCGGCCAGGAGAGCCGGGGCTTTCTTATTGGAGCCGATTATGAAATTGGAAGTAGTTGTTCCGGCAGAACATTTCGGCGATGTTATCGGCGATTTGTCTGCGAGGAGAGGCAGGATTGATGAAACTAAAGACAGATTGAATATGAAAGTTATTGACATAAAAGTTCCTTTGGCGGAAATGTTCGGCTATGCCACTAATTTGAGGAGTCTGACTGAAGGCAGGGGAACATTCACTATGGAATTTGATTCTTATCAGGAAGTTCCCGGAAATATCGCTCAAGAAATAATAGAAGGCCGACGCAAATAACATGGTTAATGATGGCTGAAAGCGCTTTGACAAATCCACAACTAAGGGGCTATTGACTTGTTCAAATAGATTTGCTTAAATGAATAATATTGGAAAATTAAAAACATAAAAAATTAAAAAAAATAAAAAAAATAAAAAAAATAATTAATAAATAAAATCTATGGCAGAAAAAGCAAAATTTGAGAGAAGTAAACCTCATCTTAACATCGGTACAATCGGCCACGTTGACCACGGCAAGACAACACTTACCGCGGCTATTCTTCATTGTTTAAAATTGAAGGGTTTTCCGACAACGGAAAAGTCCGTTGATCAAATTGACTTTGCGCCTGAAGAAAAACAGAGAGGAATTACCATTAATATTACCCACCTTGAATACGAAACGGAGAAAAGACACTATGCTCACATTGATTGTCCGGGACACGCTGACTATATCAAGAATATGATTACCGGAGCCGCTCAAATGGACGGAGGTATTTTGGTTGTTGCCGCTACTGACGGCCCTATGCCTCAAACAAGAGAGCACATTCTTTTAGCCGGTCAGGTTGGTTTGCCGGCCTTAGTTGTTTTCTTAAACAAAGTTGACCAGGTTGATGACCCTGAAATGGTTGATTTAGTTGAAGGGGAGATAAGAGACCTTTTAAAGAAATATAACTTCCCTGGAGACCAAATTCCGATCATAAGGGGTTCAGCTTTAAAAGCTTTACAAGCCACTTCCGTTGATGATGAAGCGGTCAAGCCGATTTTAGAATTAATGAGCAAGGTAGATGAATACATTTCTGAGCCAATAAGGGACATAGAAAAACCGTTCTTGATGGCTGTAGAAGATGTTTTCTCAATTGAGGGAAGAGGAACAGTTGCCACAGGCAGAATTGAAAGGGGAATAGTTAATTCCGGAGACGAAGTTGAAATCGTCGGAATAAAAGACACAAAGAAAACAGTAGCTATTTCCGTGGAAATGTTTAATAAAATTCTTGACCAGGGAAGAGCCGGAGACAACGTCGGCATCCTTTTAAGAGGTCTTAAAAAAGAGGACATTGAAAGAGGACAAGTTTTGGCGAAACCGGGCACGATTACTCCTCATACTGAATTCAGCACAGATGTTTATGTTTTAAGCAAGGAAGAAGGCGGTCGCCACACTCCTTTCTTCAAGGGATACAAGCCTCAATTTTATTTCAGAACTACTGATGTTACAGGAGACGTTGAATTGCCGGAGGGAACAGAAATGGTAATGCCCGGAGATACCGTAAAAGTAAATGTTAAATTGATTGCTCCTATCGCTATGGAAGAAAAACAGAAATTCGCCATCAGGGAAGGAGGAAAAACTGTCGGAGCCGGGGTTGTGACAAAAATCATTAAGTAATACATTTAAAATGACCGTTAAGAAGAAGGCAAATACAGCTATCAAAGAAGAGGTAAAACCGAGAATCAGGATTAAATTACGCGGTTATGACCACAAGGTGATTGACAATTCCGTCAAGCAGATTATTGATACTGTTTTGCGCTATGGCGCTGAAATTTCCGGACCGATTCCTTTACCGACTGAAATAGACAAGCAAACCGTCAACAGATCAACTTTTGTCCATAAGGATGCAAGAGAGCAATTTGAAATAAGACTCCACAAGAGATTAATAGATATTTTGAGTCCGAATCCGAAGGTTATTGACGCTTTGTCAACGTTGAATTTGCCGGCAGGAGTGTTTATTGACATAAAGTAGGTTTATAATATATAAGTTGTAAAACTGTGAATCAGTTTGCAAACTGTAAAAAAATTTGCTTTAATCAAATTTTACAAGTGCAAACTAGTCTGCTGAAAAGCTGGGCTAGCGCCCAGTTTTTCTTTAAATATAAATATGAAATTCATTTTAGGAGAAAAAGTAGGAATGACCAGGGTTTTCAATGATAACAGGAAGTATGTTCCGGTGACTTTGGTTTCAGCCGGCCCTTGTAAGGTTTTGCAAGTCAAGACAAATGATAAGGACGGATATGAATCAGTTCAACTCGGATTTAAAAAAATAGAAAAGAAGAAAAACATTAAAATGACAATGAAGGGGAAGGAGTTTAAAAATATAAAGGAATTCAAGTGCCTTTCTCCGGAGAATAAGGCCGGGGACGATATAAGTGTAGCTGTTTTTAAAGAAGGAGAAATGGTGAATGTTTCAGGAATTTCCAAAGGAAAGGGTTTTCAGGGAGGAGTTAAAAGACACGGTTTTGCCGGAAGGAATGCTACCCATGGAGTGAAGCATGAACAGAGAACAATAGGTTCAACCGGATGCAGGTTTCCTCAAAGGGTTATTAAGGGAAGGAGGATGCCCGGGAGAATGGGATATGAAAGAATTACTGTTAAGAATTTGGAAATTATGAAGATTGATGCGGAAAATAATTTATTAGTTCTGAAAGGAGCTGTCCCGGGGAGAAAAGGAACATTGTTGGAAATTATAAATTCCAAATTATAAATTCTAAATTATGGTAATGTTTGTTGTCAAAAATAAAAAAGGAGAAGAAACAGGAAGAACAGAATTGCCTTCTGCTATTTTCGGGGTGAAGATGAATAATGATTTGGTTTACCAGGTCGCTGTCTCCCAAATGGCAAATAAAAGACAGGTTTCAGCTCATACTAAAGACAGGGGAGATGTAAGCGGTGGAGGAAAGAAGCCTTGGAGACAGAAAGGAACAGGAAGGGCGAGGGTAGGTTCTAATCGTTCACCGATATGGATAGGAGGAGGAGTGACTTTCGGCCCGACCAATGAAAGGGTCTTTAAGAAGAAATTGAATAAAAAGATGAAAAGAAAAGCTCTTTTTATGGTTTTGTCTTCTAGGGTAGAAAACAACTCCTTGATCTTATTAGATGTTTTGGAGTCGGAAAATGCGAAAACCAAGGAAATGGCCACTCTTATTAAAAATGTAAAAAATGAAACGAGCAAAGAAGTAGTAAAGGAAACTGCAGGAGCTGAGACTAAGAAAAAAGCAAGAAAAGGATGGAAGGAGAGCATTTTAATCGTTTTGCCTAAAATGGAAAAGAAGATTATTATGGCTTCCAGAAATATCGCCAAAGTTAAAACAATCCAAGCGGAAGATTTAAACTGCCTTGACGCGCTTAATTCCAAATATATAATTATGCCGGAATCAGCGGTAAATGTAATTAAAGAAACCTTCACAAGGTAAAATGTATGGCGATAATGGATGTTTTTAAAAAGAAAACCGATGAAGAGGTTATTAAAGAAGAGGCCGATAAGCCTCGCGATGTTGCGCCGAAACAAAAAGGAAAAGAACATGAAAATACCTATAAAATTTTGAAATCTCCTCATGTTACGGAGAAAGCAACGGATTTAGCCAATAAGAACATGTATGTTTTTAATGTTTACAAGACTGCTAATAAAAATGAGATTAAAAAAGCGATAGAATCTGTTTATGGCGTGAACGTTTTGAACGTAAGGGTTATTAATGTCCCAAGAAGCAAGACGCGCTTAGGCAAAAGCATGGGATGGGTTAGCGGTTATAAAAAAGCGATTGTAAAAATAAAAGAAGGCCAAGAAATTGAGGTGCTACCCAGATAATTACAAATTACAAATTTCAAATGA
>Ga0210049_1000606_pt1 | contig 30784 bp, 38 predicted proteins | sample CryGeyCG2014_300_2_FD_183964 | JGI IMG/M metagenome (GOLD analysis project Ga0210049, IMG submission 183964) | Groundwater microbial communities from aquifer - Crystal Geyser CG06_land_8/20/14_3.00 (SPAdes) (version 2) | ecosystem: Environmental > Aquatic > Deep subsurface > Groundwater | place... | reverse complement strand
ATTATTGAATTATTAAGGTCGGACGCCCCAGCCGTTTTTAAGATAGAGGGTGTTGATAATTTTTTTCACATTATAATGCCAGTGAGGATACAGGAATAAGTCTATAAAGTCTGTAAAGTCATAAAGTCTGTAAAGTCATAAAGTCATAAAGTCATAAAGTCTGTAAAGTCATAAAGTTTTTAAAGTAAAAAAAATGGAGTCATTTATTCTTGATACAAATTTATTTTTCAACATTGGGGCCGGTCTTGGGATGGGAAAAAACACGGAAGGGATTGTTGTTAAACTAACAGAAATAATAAAAAAACTTAAGAAAAATTCTAAAGCAGTCTTTTATATGCCTCCACGGATAGTCGATGAATTCTTGAGTTTTTTTGAAAATAAAGAGCAATTATTTATTAAAGATTTCTTATCAGTCGTTAATATTAAATCACCAAATTTTTCAGAAGCAAAATTTTCAGGTCTTGTGTTTTATAAATTAATTGAAGATATTCGCAATCGAAGTTACAGAGGGTTAAATATTGCTGAAGAAGAAATTGTAAAAGCCGGAGAGATGACAATGGGTAAAAAATATGAGTCAAAGAAGGAGTTCCAAATTACGATTGGAAAATTTGTAAAAAATTTCCGGGATCGTTATCGAAACGCTACTCGGACCGGCTTTTTAGATAGTGTTGCCGATTTGGATTTGATTGTCTTATCAAAAGAAGTTGATGGTTTTTTAGTGACTAGTGATGAGGGTGTACTTGTTTGGGGAAGAACCTTTGGAATTAAAGAGATGCCCGCCTCAGTCTTTCAGAAACGGCTTGAAGACCTTCTTGTTTAACAGCTTCCTCTTCATCGGGAACAAGGACAGAAACCCAATCAAGCATCTTATCAGTGATAGTTTTGTGGGGGGTTTCTTGGTAAAGAAGGTGGGCGGATAATATGTTGATGAGTTTTTTTTTCATTTCTTCAGTCGGGACGACTAAATACATATGATAAAAATATGGAGATTGGGAAACAACTGTTAGGGTATTAAATCCAAATCTTTTTCCAAAATAAAAATGAGAAAGCATCTCCCAACGGAGTGTCACTCCGGCCGCATCAATTCCAAAGGTGGTGATTTTATTTTCCACATCGGGCGGAGGGGTGATTGTTAAGACATAAAAAATAAAAACTAATGCCCAAATAGGAATGATTAAAATTTTATCACCAAAGAAAAAGACGATAAGAGACGATAAAAGAGCCACAGTCAAATAAAACCTTAGAATTATTGAAGACTGTTTTTTATATGGCCTCAAAGGAGCCTTCCAGGAAAACAATACTTGAGGATTTGATTCCATATTATAAATATACAACATAAATGATAATAAATAAATCCGACCAATACTACAAATAAGCAAATACTACTAATGAATGATAAAAATAAAAAAACAAATGATTAAATAATTAAATTATTTGTTTATTAAATTATTTATTGGTTTATTGGTTGGATTGGTAGTATTTGCTTATTTTGTCTTTTATGCTATAATAAATACTATATGGATAGTTTTAATAAGGTAATTTCATTCGTTTTGGGTCTGGTTGTTGTTTTGGTCTTTTTTGCTGTGGTCACTGGTAAAATTAATTTAAAAAGTAAAACAACTGCCACTTCAACGCCAACACCAACGCCTATCACAAAAAAAGATGGAGGTTTTTTTAGTTTTTTAAAAAAATCCACCCCAACTCCAACCCCAACTCAAAAATCAACTTCTTCAATAACAATAAACGCAAACACAAATGCAAACACAAATGAAAACAATATTTATAAACAAAATAATCAAGTTTCTTCACAATCAAATGCGAAATCAATTCCATCAACTGGTTTGCCGACTCTCTTTATTCCCCTACTCTTTTCAGGTTTGGCCGGAGGAAGTTTTTTGAGGAAAGCAGGTAGGAGTGGAAAATAAACTACTCTCCGAATCCCGGTATCTTTAATATTCCTGAAGCTATAAATTTAACTATAAACACTGAGCCAAGTGTAAAAATCAAACCGGCGATGGCTCCATAGACAACCCTTTTCCCATAATTTAATTTTTCAGGCTCCTCTTGAGAAGTCGCAATAACAAATGAGCCATAAAGTAGATAAAGAAAAGCTATCCCGCCAGCCATAGCAAATATAATATTTAATAGAGATTGAATAACTCCACCAGCCGATCCTTGATCTGAAAAGGCACCATTTCCACTACCTAAACATCCTAAAAATGTATATTGCTTTCCAGGAGCCGGTGCTATTGCTGTATTGGTTTCAGGGTCAATCACCAAGCTTTCCATGGTTGAAGGATCAGATGATATATCAGGGTAAAGGCATTTCTGGCAAGCCGACCAGCTTTGAGGGAGTGGATTGGGTGGGCAATATCCACAGAAGTCACAGGCCGCGTAACGGGGATCAGTTACAACCGTTGGAGACTGTGCAAAAGTATTGGCGGTTATAATTTTTATAAAAGTTATAAAAATTATAAATAGTATAAATTTTTTCACATTTTTAGTATAGCAAAAACACTATAATGATTGTATGAAGAAGTTTTTTTTAAAAGCATTGCTATTGATAATATTTTTGTTATTTTTTTTATCGGTAAGAGCAGATGAAATAGATGATATTAACAATGCGATTAATTCATTAAAAAAAGATTTGTCGAGTAAAGAGGTGAATTATCAAAGTTTGAATACAAAATTAAAAGAAATAAAAAATAAAATTGGAACTTTAGAGCAAGAAATAGGCAAAAAAGAAGTTGAGGTTAAAAAAGGAGAACAGGCGCTTACCTATCAAAAAGAACTTCTTAATGAAAGGGCTAAGTCTTATTATAAAAATGTCAACAAAAATTCAACTCTTTTTTTGAGTGTTCTGGTCGCTGATGATTTGTCGACTTCTCTAAGAAAAATTTTTTACCAAAAATCGATAGTTGATGAAGATAAGAAGATGATTATTAAAATTGTTTTGTATGTCAAAAATCTTGAAGAAATAAAAAAAAACTTAGTAATAGAAAAATTTGGATTGGCAGGATTAAAAGCAGAGGTTGATAAGCAATCTCAAATTGTAGCCGGGCAAATAAGCCAAACAAAAACGCAGATTACTGAATTAACGGTAAAACAACAACAATTAGTTGCAGCGAAACAATCGGCGTTAGCGAGCGCTGCTGGTAGGTCGGCAGATACACAAACATCGGGAGGAGCTTGTGGGGCAACACAAATTCCCTATCCATCAACAATACGAGTTAAATTTCCAGATGGTCATATCGAAGCTATGTCTTTTGAGGATCAGTATTTAAAAGGGCTTGGAGAAATGCCTCGTGCATGGTCAAGTGTTAATAATTATCAAGAAGCATTCAAGTCGCAAGTAGTCGCCGCAAGATCATACGCTCTTTTTAAAATGGTTAGAAGTTCATGTAGGGATTTTGATGTTTTTTCAACAACTGCTGACCAAGTTTATTCTGGTAATACAGGCGATGGGAATTGGAATAATACGGTTAACGATACCAAAGGTCAGTTTTTACAAAATGGTGGGAACGTCATAATAGCCTATTACTCTGGTAATTCTGGAGGGCATACACTTTCACCCAACGAGGCATGGAACGGCGGTGGTGATTATCCATCTGGTGTTAATGATATGGGTGGAGACGGAAAAGCAAATGGAGATTTGGATGCTCGATGTATTGGCACGCTTCGTTGGGAATATCACTACAATATTGGAAGAGACGGAAAAATTCAATACAATGACACTTGTGGTGGAGATATAAGTAATAATAATTCTCCTATGACCAACGAAGAGGTCGAGGATATTGTTGATGCAACAACATGGGCAATAAGAAACGGAAGCGTTCCAGACAAATCTCACGATCAAATAAAAGGTGAAATTGGGGGTGATGTTGTTGGCTCAATACAATCAATATCTGCATCTATTGCAGATGACAAATATACAAATAATGTTCATGTAGTTGGGTCAAATAGAACAATTGACTTTTCTGGAAAAGATGCACAAACATTCAGATTAGTTTTTAATATCCGTTCTCCCGGTAACTTCTTAATTTTATCAACAGCTTACGGAGTGCAATATGTTAAGTTTGATATTTTAAGCTCATCAGACGCTCATGGAACGCAGGGGCAGGGTTGGTATTTTTATACATATGGATACGGGCATAGAATAGGATTAGATCAAGAAGGTGCTTTGGGTATGGCCTCACAAGGAAAAAATTATACAGAAATTCTTTCTCATTATTATCAAGGATCATCTTTGACGTCAAAAGACTATTCTGGACAAGTTCAATAAAAGATGTAGTATGCTGTTATCCCCGTGAAGACGGGGATCCAATCTATAATTGATCAACATATTCAATAATATTTGGTCATTCCCGACCTAATCGGGAATCTATATAATTACACTATATGTTTGATAAAACATATTGCGTTTATATTCTGTCTTCTCAAAAGAATGGTACTCTCTATATTGGGGTAACTGATAATTTAAGGCGACGTGTATGGGAGCATAAAAATAAAAAAGTAGATGGATTTACAAAAAAATATGAAATTCATCATTTGGTTTACTTTGAACAATATAATAATCCAGAATCAGCCATTGATAGAGAAAAGCAAATAAAGAAATGGAATAGGGCATGGAAAATAGAATTGATTGAGAAAAAGAATCAGGAATGGAAGGATCTTTATCAAGATATTTTATAAGGAATAATTTATATAGATTCCCGTTTTCACGGGAATGACAATACCGCCGGAGCCTGCCCTCGACTCCGATCGGGGGCGGGAATGACATATTATCGGTAAATTTTTATTTTAAAGTTTAGTCCTTATTTAACATTGAAAAGAGATAATGATATAAAGTATTATATAAGTAAGTTGTAATAAATATGATCCTTCGACTAACGCTCAGGATCATATTGAGCGAAGTCGAAATATGAAAAAAATTCTAATAATGATTCTTTTAGCTTTAGGTGTTTTGATAATTCCAAATTCTGTTTTGGCGACGGCTTTTGATTTAATTGCTCCCACTGAACAGTTAGTGAGAGGTCAAGATGTAAAATTTACAATCAATATTGATACGGAAGGAAAATCTTTATCTTCAACGTCGGTTGGAATGACATATGAAACTCAATATCTGGAATATATCTCGACTACCCCAGGCAATACTTTTACCACTGTTTCGGCCGATGTCCAAGACGTAGGTAAACTTTTAATTACAGGATCCTCAACTACACCTTATTCCGGATCAGGTACATTTGCCTATGTAACTTTTAAACTGATTGCAACGTCATCTGGATCAACTCAGCTTTGCGCGCTTTTTAGTCCGTCAACTCCAACCGCCACCCCAGGTCCAACCGCTACTCCAGGTCCAAGTCCAACTCCAGGCGGTCCAACCAGTCCCCCAGTCCCAACGTCTTTACCAAAGACAGGTGAAAGTGGTTCGACTGTTCAGGGGGCTATATTAGCTTCACTTTTTTTTGTAGCTGCTGGCGTAGGCCTTTTTGTTTTTAAAAAAACATGAACAGATTTAATTGGGCAAAAAATATATTGGTTATTTTCACAAGCTTTTTTTTGTTAGCAGGCTTGAGTCCTGTTTTTGCCCAAACAACTCCCATTCCGACGGAAACCCCTCCCTTACTATGTCCAAATAAATCTGGCCAAAGAGGTGTTTGTTCTGCTGAACTTGACGCTATCTATCAGGAGCAAGGTAAAGGAGAAGAATGCACGGCAGATTATGAAAAATTTAAATCAGACCCGGCTAAATATCATATTTGGATAGAAGATAGCGAAGTCACAACACAGGGAAAATCTAACGATCGGGCCCGCCAATTCATTTATTGGGTAACGACTCATGCAGCTAATGACAATCACCCTATTTTAACAAAGATCTGGGGAACTGCTAGAAACTTAAGTTATTTTTTTGTTGTTTTAACGGCAGCTCTTTTAGGTTTGGGAATTATCATTGGTCAACGAACAAATTTTGAAACCGGAATTAAGCTTTGGCCAGCAATTTCTAAAATATTAGTATCAATTCTCTATATTGCCTTTTCTGCCACTATTGTCATAACCATTGTTCAACTTTCGGAAGTAATGATGAAATTTTTTATTGAAAACTTGGGAGGAGGAGACCTTTTTAATATTTATTTTTCCGGTATCAGCAACGAGAAAAATTATGTTAATTTTATCGGCTGCCGTGATCTAAATATTCGCGTTCAAGAAGCTGTAAAAACAGAAATGTTTTTACTAAAATTAACAAACATAAGTTATTATTTTATGGGAGGAATGTTGTTGCTCCGAAAAATCATTTTATGGTTTCTCCTTTTTGTCTCTCCATTTTTAGCAATTTTATTATCTTTTGCTTTTATTAAAAATGTTGGAATGATTTGGATAGGGGTATTTTTTCAATGGATTTTTTATGGTCCGTTATTAGCACTCTTCTTAGGAGGAATGGCGTCGATTTGGAAATATGGAATTCCCTTTATTTTTGATTTTTCTAGAGTTGACACAGTTGCTGGCTATGTTTATCCATCGGCAATAAGCATACTGTATGGTGGACCAGCACAACAACTATCAATGACGAACAATGGAAACTACATTGATACATTTGTTGAATATATTATTACTTTGATAATGCTTTGGGCGGTAACATTCTTTCCTTGGTGGTTACTTCGCATATATAGAGATTATTGTTGTGAAGGAATTAATGCCATGAAAAATATAATGTTATCCAACTTAAATCCCGGACATCCGAATGGGCCTCCACCTCCGCCTTCACCAACCCCGATTCCAATCAATATCAACTCAAATGTTGGAGTAGAGATGAAAATCCCAAGAGAAACAGGAGCAACGGTTAAAACAAGAATAGAAACGATAGAGGAAATAAAAAGAGCAAAAACAGAAGATATCAGTAGGTCTCTGAATATTAAGGCGACCAATCTTACTGATATTGCCCATTTTGAAACTAACAAAACCCTTAATGAAACTACCAATAAAAATATTAATTATTTAAAAAATCCAATTCAGGCCTCAACTCCAGCTGAAAGACAAAAATACATGAATATTAGGAGCGAACTTTCATCCCGGGCAGCTAAGTCAGATTTTGCTGCCCGTCAAGTAATAAATGTTTTTACAGCTACAAAAACAGAGCAATCCCATATTAGACAAAATATTATTACTTCCCTACCAAAAATGGTTCCGGTTACTCAAGTAGTTTCATTTAAGGTCAAAATATCTCCGGAAAAAACTCAACAAATATCGCGTGCTATTACAAATACAGTTATTAACAATAAAACTACTATTGATATTATTTCACAAAAAAGTGGCGTTGGACCTGAAAAAACAACCCAAGTTCTTAATTCTTTTCATCAAAATATTAATACTCCAGCAACCGAAGTGGCTCAAAAAATATCAGATGATACAAAAATAGAAAAGGCAAAAGTTACTTCAGTTATCAAAGAATTTTCCGTTCAATTACGATCGGATGAAAAAATTAGCCAAGCAGTGGCTAAAGATAACAATCTTGATTCGGACCAAGTTAAAAAAGTTATAGAAGCTCAACACTTAGTAGTTAGTGAACCGGAAAAAAACATTGAGCAAACTGTTACCATACCTAAAACAGTGTCAATTGATGAATATGAAGAAGTAAAGAAAATGTGGACACGCCAGTACGAAAAGGGCGAGGTCCCATTAACGGAAAATCTTAAAACCAGAAGTGCTTGGGTTGAACAGGACATTGTTATTATCACTAATACTTTAAATAAACTTTTATCTTCTGATGAAGAAACGAAACAACAAGGTTTGGATGATGTTGGATATATTCTCCCAATTTTCTTGGTTAATAATCTAACAGGTGAACAATTGCTTGCCTATCTCAAAGCAAAGATTGAGGCAGCAAGAACGGTTAAAGATTTATTAGATCGGGAAAAAGAGGTGACGGAAAGACTTAAAGCCGGAGCGGAAGAAAAAGTAGATGTTATGAAGCCAAAGATGAAAGAAGCGGAGAAGACGATGGAGTTGAAGCAAGAGCTTAAAGAAGAATTACCTAATTAACCTAATTAATCTAATTTCTAAATAAAACCCAATTACCCAATTGGATATTGGTAATTTATTAGGTTAATTAGAAATTAGTAATTAGAAATTATCAATAACTTCTTACTAAACTTCGTCAGCACTTCAATTTCTCCCTTCTCTTTAATTAACACCGTGTCCTCAATCCTCATCCCCCACTTATTATTAATATAAACTCCCGGCTCAATTGTGACGACTTGATTTAGTAATAGAACATCAGTTGAAGTAAATGAGATTTTTGGAAATTCATGAATTCGCAGACCAACTCCATGCCCTGTTGAATGGGAGTAGGAAGAGTGGTTAGTGGCGAGTGAATAGTGACTAGTTAGTTGTTGACGGCAAAATTGATCAACAGAAACGGGATTATTATCAGTCTTTAATCGTTCAATGGTTTTTTCTTGAGCATTTAGAAGGATCTTATAAGTATTTATCATTTCCGAAGTCGGTTTCCCAACAAAAATCATTCTTGTTGTGTCTGAGTGATAGTCTTCAAACTTAGCTCCATAATCTATTAAAATAATTGAATTTTTTTTAACTTTTTCATCATTGCCGGCCCTTGTGTCGTAGTGAGGAACAGCAGAATTTTTATCAATTGCAATAATCGGATAAAAAGATAGGTCATAGCCTTTTTCTTTTAACCAAAATTCTATTCTAAAGGCTATTTCTTTTTCAGAAGTTCCGGGTTTGATAGTTTTGACAATCTCTTCTAAGCATTGGTCCGCAATTTTACAAGCTGTCCTCAAATTGCTAATTTCTTCTTCATCTTTTATCTCCCTGATTTTAATAATTAATTTTTCTAAAGAAATAAGTTCAACATTTGTCAAAAATGTCTTCATTTTTTGCAGTTCATTAACCTTTAAATCGTCGCCTTCAAATCCCAATCTTTGAATTTTTTCCTCCTCAACAATCTCCTGCAAGTGTTTTATCAATCCTTTTTCCGGTGTGATTAGTTTTGTTTTGTAATTATTATTTTGAATTTGTTTCGGATTTCGTGCTTCGGATTTCGAATTTATGTTGATATATCGACTATCTGTAAATAAATAAATATGATTTTTTGTTACCAACATCCATGCTTCTCTCTCATTCTCCGTCAGCGTCTTAAATCCGGTTAAATAAAGAATATTAAAAAAATTTGAAACCAAAAATCCATCAAGACTTTTTTCCTGTAAAATTTTTCGAAGTTTTTCAACTCGCTGGATTAACATAGATATTAATTTTATCACACCAACTGTCATTCCCGCCCCCGACGAAACTCGAGGGCAGGCTCCGGCGGGAATCCAGACTAAATATACATTTGACTTTTAAATAATCTTGTTATAACATTGTTATAACGTTAGAAGTTATTTACATATGAAAACACAAAAAATAATTAAAGTTGGAAATTCACTAGCGGTTACATTACCGGTCGCATTTGTACGTGATGGCAATTTAAAAATGGGAGATGAATTAGTTGTTGAAACTGCTCCAATTTATCAGACGATGGTAATAAAATCAAAAAAAATGGCTAATAACTCTAAGTTAAGTCCGGAATTTTTTGATTGGTTAGATAAATTTACAAAAGATAATTACGATCTTCTAAAAGAATTAGCAAAAACACCATGATCAGATATCTTTTCATCGACGAAGTAATGGTAATTCATAATAGAATGATTGAATTATTCGGGGGTAGAGAGGATGTTCACGATTTTACAATGCTTCATTCGGCAACAGAACGATGTAAAGCAACTTTTGGAGGGAGGGATTTATATCCGACCATATTTGATAAGACGTCTGCCCTGGTTCAATCTTTGATTCTTAATCACCCTTTTGATGATGGTAATAAAAGAACAGCCTTCGCTTCATGCGCCCTTTTTTTATATTACAATCAATATAAACTGGAATATTCAAAACCTGAAGCGATTCAATTTACGTTAGATGTTGATTCACACAAGCTTAATTTTGAACAAATCTCTCTTTGGATTCAAAAACACGCTAAAAGAATTCATAAATGAGATATAGTCGTAGATTTTTTTCCTCCAAAATTTTCCTCAACTTCCCCACCCTTTCTTGTAGTATAGAAGCTAATTATATATAATTAGCTTTAAGTAAATATGAAAAAGTCAAAAAGTTTTTTTGGAATATTATTTCTTCTTATATCTGCTTTTCTTTATGGGGTTATGCCAATCATGATAAGGCTTCTCAATATTGGAGGGCTACCGCCAATAACTCAGGTTTTTTCAAGATATATTTTTGCCTTTATTTCAGCAGCAATATATTTTTTGATAACAAAAAGTAAATTGAAAATAGAAAAAAATGACATTTTTCTATTACTACTAACAACAATTTTCGGATACGCGTTGTCTAATCTTTTCTTTACTTACGGGATCATTTATACGTCTGTTGGAAACGCCTTATTTCTTTTCTATATTTATGGAATTATTACACCAATATTTAGTTTTTTTTTACTAAGAGAAAAACTTAATAAATTTAATTTAATCTCTTTATTTTTAAGTTTAATCGCTCTCTTTTTTTTATTCCAGCCGAACTCAGTTAGCACCTGGAAATTAGGGGGATTTTTTGCGATCCTATCAGCCTTATGTCAATCCCTATATTTAATATCAAGAAGAAAGTTATTAAAATATTCAGCGGCAATAATGATGATTATGAATACGATTATGGGCGTTGTTATCTTGGGTATATTGAGTTATATTTTTGAAAAAAATTTTTATAGTGGAGCAATCAAAACAGTTTCATCAAAAACTTGGATAATGACAATTATTTTTGGTATTGATAATTTTCTTGCCTGGTTATTTATGACAAAAGGCTTTGAATTATTTAAGGCATCAACAGGAAGTGTTGTTTTGCTTGTTGAAAATGTTTTTGCGATTATTTTAGCGGCTATGTTTTTAAAGGAAATTCCCACCATTCTAACTGTAGTTGGCGGTAGCTTGATTTTATTATCTTCAATAATTGTTATTTTAAAAAGTGAAAATTAATTCTAATAAAAACAAAGGGGTTTTAGCTTTAATTGGATTGGCTTTTATGTATGCTTCTTTTGGATTTTTTACCAGATATCTATCGATTAGTTTTGGATTTTTCCAACAATTATATCTTCGCATTTTTGCCGGTTTAATCATAGGGTTTTTAATATTTGGAAAAAGTTTTGATTTTTTAAAGCTTAAAAAAATTACCGCGAAAGAATGGCTGTTATTAGTATTTAGGGCTGGAGCATATTATTTATTAGGAACAGCTTTGTTTAATAAGGCGGTATTATTAACTAAAATAAGCACAGTTGCTTCTATTGGCTCACTTCCTATGACGGCAGTGCTGGGATTTTTAATATTAAAAGAAAAAGTAACGAAAGAGAAAATATTTTACATTGTTTTATCTTTTATCGGTGTTGTTACAATTTCAATAAATAGTTTTTCGGATTTTTCATTTGGTCAGGGAGAAATATTAGCATTGATGTCTTGTATCTTTGCTTCATTAAGTATTGTTTTTAGAAAATATCAAACAAAACTATTAAATAATGTTGAAATAACCCAAATTCAATTATTTTTTGCTTTTATCTTTATATTAATTGTCTCTTTATTGACCCAGGAAGGTTTGCCGATAAACAACTGGAACGGGAGTGTCTTTTTAATTATTTTACTGTCAGGACTGGCAAATGTTTTAATGATATTTTTTACAAATTATGGATTTGAACATGTAAAAACGTCGATCGCCAGTAATATTTTGACCCTGGAAATGTTTTTCGCCGTATTGATAGGATTAGCGTTTTATTTGGAAATTCCTTCTTTGAAAGAAACACTAGGAGGAATTTTAATTTTATTTAGTGTAATTCAGATGAATAAGTTAGAATAGAAATATGAAAAATGCTTTAATGCTTCATGCTTGGTATAGTAATCCGGAAGATAATTGGTATCCATGGTTAAAAACTAAGTTGGAAGAAAAATATTATCAAGTATTTTCTCCAAAAATTCCCACTTTTGATTCAGCCAGTCCACAATTAAAAACATCAATGGATTTTATTGAAAAAAACTATCCAATAGTTAAGGAAACAATAATTATTGGTCATAGTTTAAGTTGTCTTTTGGCGATGAGATTAGCTGAGAAATATTTATGTAAAAAAATGATCTTAGTGGCCGGTTGGGATTTTGATGATCTGACAAAAGAACATAAATCATTTTGGCTAAATAAAATTGATCATGAAAAAATAAGACGAAATGTAAAAGAAATTTATTGTATTACTGCGGATAACGATCCTTATATTACTCTTTTCCAGGTTCAAGAGATGGTCAAAAGATTGGGGGGTAAACTAGTTTTAGTAAAGAAAGGTGGACATTTTGCAACGGCTGAAAAAACAAAACAAATTGTTCAGTTACTTCCAATAATTTAACCTTTCCCAAACCAACCAATTCTGACCTCGGAGGTTATGTTTTACCATTTGACAAACCTAAGGTTAATCTATAGAATAGTCTTATGTTAATTCCAACTTCAAAGAATGTTAAAACCATTACAGATATGAGAGAAGATGCTTTAGGTCTTCTTGATTTGGTAAAGAAAAACGGGATTGCTTATATTTTTAATCGCTCTGAACCTAAGGCAGTGATGGTGGATATTGATGAATTTGTTCGAATACAAGAATTACTTGAAGATTATTTTGATTCACAGGAAGCAATAAAACTTGAAAAAGAACCTCGGGGGAAAGGTATTCCAATAGAAGAAATAATGAAAGAATATGCATAAAATTATTTTGACGAAAAATGCAAAAAAAGAACTTACCCATTTAGTCAAAAAAGAAATAACAATAGTTTTAAATAAAATCTATCTTCTTGATTCTCCGTTTCCTCAGAATCTTAATATAAAGAAACTTACAGGATCTAAATATTTTTTTAGATTGAGAGTAGGCAAAATCAGAGTGATTTTTGAATTAGATAATAATAAAAAAGAAATTTGGATAAGAAAGATCGGATATAGAAAAGATATTTACAGGTCATTTTGATTAGGTTTATTTTGTTAAAATAAAGAATGCTCAGAAGACTGGTGATTTTCATGGCGGTTTTGGTGGTTGCAGTTCCTGCAATATTCTATTCTTTTCAGGCATTTTCCCGGGCATCGGCAATCAAAGCCAATATCGTTGTTGACATTACTAAAACGACCGGACCATTCCCCGACCGCTGGAAAGCGTTGGCTCAAGGAGGGGAAGAGTCTGGAGTAAGGATGCTTGAAAATGTTGTCTCAAAAATTTCCGGACTCTATCCAAAATATATTCGCCTTGATCATATCTACGATTTTTATGAAGTTGTAACGCGTGATTCTTCAAATAATTTAAAATTTGATTTTTCAAAATTAGACAAAACTGTTTGCGATATCTACAATACCGGGGCAAAGCCGTTTTTTTCACTTGGATATATGCCCCAAACTATATCGGAGGATGGATCATTGATTGGTAAACCAAAAAATTGGAATGAGTGGACCTTTTTAGTTCAAAAAACCGTTGAACACTATAGTAGTAAAAATACTGTTTTACCTTGTGGTGCAATGGAGAATTTTTGGAAAACAAATATATATTATGAGGTGTGGAATGAACCCGATTTAGAAAGTTTTGGTAAATGGAAATACACCGGGGCAAAAAGTTACAGTGACCTTTATTTCTTTTCAGTTAAGGGAGCGCAACAAGCACAAAATATTTTACCTTATAAAATTGGCGGACCGGTGACAACGGCTTTGTATAAAAATTGGATTCAGAAATTCTTAGATTATATTATTGCTAATAATTTAAGAATAGATTTTATTAGCTGGCATCATTATTCAAAAAAAACTGATGATTATACTCAAGACATTATTAATCTAAATAAATGGCTGGGAGAAGATCCAAAATATGATAAGTATGAAAACCTGCCAAAAATTATTTCCGAATGGGGCTATGATTCAGAAAAAAACCAGATAGCTGATACTGAAGTCGGGGCCGCTCACACAGTTGCTTCTTTAAGAAATTTAATTAGCTCCAAATTAGAACAATCATTTTTATTTGAAATAAAAGACGGACCAACTCTTTCCTGGGGAATTTTAACTTACCAAGGGGAAGAAAAACCCCGCTATAAAGCCCTAAAACTTTTAAATGATCTAGAAGGAAGTCAACTAATGGTTGATGGTGAGGGCAGTAATGTCAGTGCGATTGGTAGCATAAATAAAGATGATAAAATTGTTTTGATTTTGACTAATTATGATGGTTCCGGTCGTAATTATGAGGCGGTTCCTGTTCTTTTTAAAAATTTAGATGGAGCGAAATATAATTTAACAAAAAAAGAGTTAAATGGACGTTCTAACACTTCATTAAATATTCAACCAGAGAATGGTGAGATAAGATTGGATAAAGAAAAGTCTGTCATTATGCCAGCCAACACAATCGTTGTTTTAGAATTAATAAAAGTTGAATAAAAATATTTTATATGTTTTCCTGCATGTAGCCATGGTCGGAAGTGACATAAATCTTTAAGCTTCGGAAACTAAAAAACACTTTATCTGCTAAAATTATTTCATGAAAATCATTAACAAAAAATTCCATCGCAACTATCGTGAGATTGAGAAATATGAAGCAGGAATAGTCTTAACAGGAGCCGAAGTTAAATCGATACGGTCAGGTGGGCTTCGAATCGATGATGCTTTTGTACGCATTATGGATGGAGGTATTTTTTTAATTAATGCTGATATTCCTATCTATAAATTTGCACGTTCCGATACTTATGAATCGAAAAGGAGTCGAAAATTACTTTTACACAAGAAGGAACTCTTGAAATTGAAGATTAAAATGGCTTCCGGCGGATTGACTTTGGCCCCGGTTTCCTGCTATAATAAGGGGTCTCATATTAAGTTAGAAATAGCTTTGGTAAAAGGTAGAAAAGATATCGAGAAGAGAAAAGTAGAAAAACAAAGAGATATAAAGATTAGAGAAGAGAGAGAAATGAAAGAGTATATAAAGTCATAAAGTCATAAAGTCATAAAGTCATAAAGTCATAAAGTCATAAAGTCATAAAGTCATAAAGTCATAAAGTCATAAAGTCATAAAGTCATAAAGTCATAAAGTCCATAAAATTTATAAAGTAAAAACGGGGTTTACCCCTTAAAAAATTTGTTGACTCTTAATAAATTTTTTAAGGGGATGCAAGGCATCGACGGGAAATTCGCACTTTTAAAAATGGCTTAGACGCACCTATGCGTTAAATGGAAAAACTTAACTGATAATCAACTGTCAGAACGTCTTGAGTACGAACAGGCAATTACCGGAAGGGAATTTGCTTTTTTGTCAGCTTAAGACCCTCTCTTTAGATTTCGTCCGATTCAATCTATAGAGGGGTAAACCAATCGGAATAAGGCGAGATAACCTTAATATTTAGTTACCCTCGTCCACAATTTAGAAATAGCTTTCCGAAGCGCTTTGATTACACAAGCGGTCGGAATAGAGTAAAAATAATCTATTCTAAGCTAAACCTTTTTATTAGTGTTTTCTCGGACTCCGGTTCAATTCCGGACATCTCCACTCTTCGCTCCTTACTTAACAGTAAGGAGTTACGAGGTGGTAAACCACCCCTTATTATCTATTACCATTTTAATATCTTATCTGCGAAGAGTGTCCCCAACGTAGTCCCTAATGAAGCTCGAAGAGCGAAATGGGACGAAGTGGGGCTTCTTTTGTTAAAATTATATTGTGTTTTACACATATATTCTCCAACTTAAAGATAAAACTTATTATGCTGGATATTCATCTGATTTAAAAAATCGTGTAAAAGCTCATAACGAAGGATCGATTTCTTCAACTAAAAACTTAAGACCAGTTAAATTAGTTTATTATTCTGCTTTTTCTACTCAAAAGAAAGCAACGGATTTTGAGAAATATCTTAAAACATCATCGGGCTTTGCGTTTAGAAATAAAAGATTAATTTAAAGTTTTAAAAGTTTGTCAACCAATTTTTTACACAGGTTCCTCCGGCATCGGGGTAGTTCCCACTATATTTACATACAAAACCATTTGGGCATTTTATTCCGGCAATTCCGCCACAAAATTTACCTTGTTCAGGCTTCTTAACAATGGTTGGACAGGGAGAAAATTCGCATTTAGGCCCACTTCGGCTAACCGAAGATCCATCAGGGCAAATAAGAGCCTCTTGTGTACAGGCGATTTTGTTTGTTGGAGTAATACCGGAAATAAAATACATGACAGTTGCAGAAATAATTATTATTATTAAAATTAACAAATTTTTATTTATATGCGGCATTTGTAATTGTATTATAATATAAAAATGAGTTTTATAAAAAAGCATCTTTTATTTTTTCTTTTTTTACTTGGGCTCATTCTTCGGCTCCTAATAATTTTTTATGACTATAGTTGGGATGTCAATAATCATATGGTTTGGGCAAAGGATTTTTTAACCAGAGGCCCGCAAAACTTTTATGAAACCCAATCTTCAAATGTGTTTGCGACTCTTACGCCAAACTATCCCCCGTTGGCAGTTTTCATTTTTGTCGTGATGAGGTTAATCAATCCTCTAATACATAATATTTATTGGTGGTTAAACTTAAATATTCCTCTTATTCCATCAGGTCTTATTTTTTTCCTGGAAAAGCTTGTTTTTTTGGCCGCATTAATGAAAGTTCCGGCGATTTTAGCCGATCTCGGAATTGCTTTTCTTATCTTTCTTTTTGCAAAAAAAATAATTCCCAAGGACAAAAAGAACCAAATTATTGCAATTAGTCTTATACTTTTTAATCCAGCGTTCATTTTTAACAGCGCCCTATGGGGGCAGATTGATTCAATCCCGATTTTCTTTGTTCTCTTGTCAATATACTTTCTTCTTTATACGAAACGGAGCGTTATTTCGGCAACAATGTTTACATTGGCTCTTCTTGTCAAACCAACCGCCATAATTTTCTTACCGGTTTTTATAATTGTATTTATCAATAAATTTGGAATAAAAAAATCAATCATCAATTTATTTATTACTAATATTATTTTTTGTCTTTTCTTCCTTCCTTTTACTTTCTCTCCTTATAAAACTTATCTCAATAAAATTTTGGCAGCCCAGAGTCTTCCTTATGTTACCAATGGAGCTTTAAATTTCTGGGTATTGATCGCGGGTTTTAGAGGGATAAAAGACGTGGCCCCTTTCCTACTAAATATTCCCTACAGGTATTTTGGATATTTTATAGTCGGGTTAATTAATATCTTTATTATTTTATGTCTTATAAAAAGTAAAAAAATAACTGAAGATTTTTTTATGGCTTTATTCATTGCTTCTTTTGCAGCATTTTTATTTTTGACTAAAATGCATGAGCGTTATAGCCTGTTACCTTTAGTTTTTCTGCTTGTTTATTCGTTTAAAAAAACTAAATTTACGGGATGGTTTATTATTCTTTCAATAGTAAGTTTCATCAACCATTATCGTAATTGGGTTGTGCCGCGGATAGAACCGGTGACAAAGATTCTCGAAAGCCTGCCATTTGCTTATATCGTTTCTGTTATAAATGTTTTTATTTTTCTTTATTTGTCCGGATCTTTCTTTCTATCGATTCTTTCAAGGCGTAGGGCTTTGACAACGAAATAAACGACAAAAGCGAGAATTAAAAAGTCAATACAACTACTGACAAAATGACCCCAAAGAATTTTATTCTGACCTAATTTGAAATACATCGTTTCCAAGCTTCTTGTTTTGGATAGCAACACTCCTAAAATTGGGTTGACAATATCGGTTACCAGTGAGGCAACAAGTTTGGTGACCGCCCCTCCAACTATAAAGGCAACGGCAAATCCGACCACTCCCCGCTCACGGATAAAATTAACAAAACCCTTCATATTATTTATTACTCAAAATTAACAGTCGCTTCTTCATAAAGTCGTGATCTTTTTTTTGAAAGTATTTTGTCCTGTTCTTCATTTTGTTCCTTCAATGATTTATTATCGTTATAAAGACTTAAAGGAAGATTAATATTAAGGACACGGCTTTTAACTAAGTGACGAGTAATTCCGGTCGGAAGTAAAATCTCACTTTTGACTGATTCAATAACTTGTTGAGGTGTAAAAGTGGGAAAAATGACGATAAGATTATCTTCAGGATATTGTTTAAAAAATTTTTTGATTGTGTCACCGTTTAAAGTATATGGAAGAGCACCCCGGGAAAGATCATTTTTATAAAAGGAAACCAAATAATTCAATCTTTTAATCTTCTCTAAAAAGTTACCGGCGGTTGAGATAAAAAAAACTTCCTTCTTATTGGTAATGATTGAGCAAAGTCGGCCAAAATCTTTTTCTTTAATATATCGATGTCCGACTTGGTCCATTTTTCCCTGAGCCACGACCAATGATGGATCTTTTTTGATAAAAGTGAGAAACTTTTCCAATTCGCCTTTGAATATGTGAAGCCAAGAAGATAATTCAATCTCTTCTTGGTTATTATAGTCTACGATCTGGGCGGTAATCGTTTTTATTCCAAGGGTTCTGAAAGAATAGATCCTATTCATTCCATCAAGTTGGACATATTTTTTATTACCAAGAGAGGCAACAATAATGGGGTTGCTAAGGTTTTTGCTTTTTTTAAGAAAATTGATTAATTCCTTGCTGTTTGAAGGGTCTAGTTCTTCATGAACTAATATATCTTCGATCTTAATTACTTCCAAATGAAAGCGGTCGGTTTTCATATTATTTTTTTCCTAAAATTTTTATAATTTCATCAATGACGGTTTTTGTTCCTTTTTCTAAGGCTTCATTAGTTGAGGCGCCGATGTGAGGAGTAAGAATGACGTTTGGTAATTTTCTCCAGGAGGAGACAGGAGGTAATGGTTCTTGCCAGAAGACGTCAAGAGCCGCTCCGGCAATCTTTTTTTCCTGAAGCAGTTTAAAAAGAGATTTTTCCTCAACGACCCCACCTCGCGAAGTATTAATAAAAAAACTAGTCGGTTTCATTAATGAAAGTAGATCATTATTAATTAAATTTTTTGTGGCATTGTTTAGTGGTAGATGAACTGTAATAATGTCAGAGTGTTTAAAAATATATTTTAAGGAATTTGTTTTTTGGGTTCGGCTATAATAATCAACCTTGGCTCCAAAAGCGGTTAAAATTTTTGCTACACTTTTTCCTACATGTCCGAAGCCGATGACTCCAACCTTTTTACCTCCAAGTTCTTGTCCTTTAAAATCTCTCTTTAACCAGAGGCCCTGGCTCATAGATGAATATGAAGATGATAATTTGCGCAGTAATGATAATATAAGTCCTATGGCAAGCTCTGTGACAGCTTCAGAATTAGATTCCGGAGAATTAATAACTTTAATTTTTCTTTTTTGTATCTCGACTAAATCAATATTATCAAGACCACTGCCAACCCGTCCAATTATCTTTAAATTATGACCGAGGTCAATCACTTCTTTAGTAACTTTTGTTCGACTGCGGACAACTAATGCTTCGTAATTAGAAATGGTTTTCAATAGCTCTTCAGGAGTAATTTCCGGCTTGTAATCAAAAAAAAATTTGGAATTTTTAATCTGATCAATGACACTTTTATCTATCTTGTCAGCGATTAGAATATTAATCATAATGTAAATTAAGGAGCAATGAACTGCTCCACTACCAATGATTTTTTAAAAGCACTGATCACCTGGTCAAGATCGGATTTTGTGACAAATCCCATATGGGCTACTCGGACGATTTTCCCTTTATAATCGCCCATTCCACCGGCAATTACCAAATTATATTTTTCATTAAGGAGATTTCTCCAATTTTTTTCATCAACTCCATTTGGTGGAAAAAGTGAGGTAACGGTTGGCGAAGCTTCGAAATCTTCTACTAAAAGTTTTAGACCTAATTTTTTAATTTCGTTGCGGAAATAATCTCGTAATTCTATATGTCTGGCAAAAACTTTTTCTCTCCCCTCTTTTTTCATTATATTCAAAGAGGCTTGGAGACTATACAAGACAGAAACAGCCGGAGTGGCCGGGGTTTGATTTTTCTGAGCAAATTTTTCATACTTTGTTAAATCAAAATAATATTTTGGAAAAGTTGATTTTTGATGTTTTTCCCAGGCATATGGCGATACAGCAATCATTGCCATTCCGGGAGTTGACATCCAAGCCTTTTGAGAGGCGGAGACCAGAACGTCGATATTTAATTTATCCATCGGTAAATCAACCCCACCTAAGGCGCTGACAGAATCAACTAATAACAACGGCTTTGAAAGATGAGCTTTAACTATTGGAGCAATTTCAAATAAATTATTTAAAACTCCGGTTCCAGTTTCGTTATGAGTGATGAATACACCAGTAACATCTTTCATCTCCGAAAGTGTTTTCTCAACAGTTTCTTTTTTGACTCCGGTGCCATCTTTAAATTTAATTTGAGTGACATTTAAGCCGTAACGCCGACCAATTTCAGTCCAACGATTACCAAATTCACCGCAGGTAAAAAAAACAACCGCATCTCCCGGTGAGAAGAAGTTGACGACTGCCGTCTCGAGCCCTGCCGTCCCTGACGCCGTTAGTAGATAAATGGGATTTTTTGTTTGATAAAAATATTGAAGATTTTCAACGACTTCTTGATGTATTTTTTCGTAGCTTTTACCTCGATGGCTTATCATTTGTTTAGAGAGTGAAGACAACACTTCTGGAAGTAATGGGGTTGGTCCTGGGATTCTCAAATTCGCCATAGTGAGGAAATGATACAAAATTTAGATTAAAATATCAATAATGATTAATAAAATATTATTTTTCTTATTTTTGTTATTAATTCCAACTCAATTTGGAAAACATTTTTTTCTTGCTTTTTCTTATCTTTCCGGAGTGAGAGTAGATTATCTTGCTCCAACAATTTATCTGACAGACATAATTATTTTTTTATTGGCAATCGCTAATTCAAAAATTGTATTTAAATTTTTTAAAAACAAAAAAATACTTATAAGTTTGTTTTTTCTATTGATTAATATTTTGTTTTCCCGACTTCCGATAATTTCTTTTTATTGGTTTTTAAAGACAATTGAATTATTAATAATTTTCTTTTTGGCAAAAAAAATATTGACAACATTAAAAGAAAAATATATTTTAATAGCTTTGTTTATATCAAGTTTATTTCAGTTATTCATATCTCTCACTCAATTAATTAATAAACATTCAGTCCAGGGGATTTTTTATTATTTTGGGGAAAGATTATTAACTCTTTCCACCCCAGGGGTGGCAAAAGCATCAATTCAAGGAGCTGAGTTTTTACGCCCTTACGGGACATTTTCTCATCCAAATTCATTGGCAGGATTTTTTTTACTTTTGTATTTTTTTGTTCTAACTTATAAAAAGTTTAACCGTTATTTAGCCATTAAATATTTGCTTTTGTTTATTTCCAGCATTTTAGTTTTTGTTTCTTTCTCAAAAATAGCAATCGCCTGTTATCTGATACTTAATACTTACTACTTAATACTTAATACTAAGTTCAACTGTCGAATCTGTAAAATTGCCCGAATAATTGTTGTGTTTATTGTTTCCTTAATCTTCTTATCTGCGACGACGGATCCTTTAACAGTTAACAAAAGAATTGAGCTGATGAAAAATTCAATAGAGATTATCTTTAAAAATCCACTGTTTGGAGTTGGTATAGGAAGCTATTTAATCGAACAAGCAAAATTTTCCTCTAAATTTTATTTATTTTTTAATCAACCGGTTCATAATATATTTTTACTATTTATAGCGGAAACAGGCTTAATTATAGGAGGATTTATTTTGTATCAATTAATCAATAGATTGATACGGGCTCATCTGAAGAAGGAACAATGGATATTGATTTTTGTAATTATTTTTACAGGATTTTTTGATCACTATTGGCTGACTCTTCAACAAAATTTTTTACTGATGGGATTGATTATGGGAGTGATTCTATCTCCGTCTTTACCTGCTGATTGAGACTTGTCAACTGTGAAAGAGGTTCGTTTAAACCTTGAGGTAAAATTTTGATTAGCTCATCAATTAATTCTTTATGTTTGGCATTACTCAATTTCAAAGTTTCAATAAAACTTGAAGGGGCTTGTCCACCTTGTTTTTTAGCAGACGCAAGTAATTGGGGTATTTTGAGGAAATATTTTTCTCCTTTGACAAAAGTGCTTATTGCCATTTGGTTTTTTCCTTTTGAGGCAAGGACAAGTGACATTGAAACTCTTTTATCAGAATATAATAGGTATAACTCCGCCTTTTTTATATTATCTCTTGTTAAAAAATCTGTAATTTTATCTCTAAATATTTTCGTGAAATAGAGAGGGCTATCAGGAAGTAGCCCGGGATATGGTAAATTATAAATAACTTTTTCTTGAGGAGTTTTAACCAAAGTATCTGATGCACCTAAGACAAAATAAGTGATAAAGGGAACTAAGATAATAAAGGAAATTAGAAAGATATAACGCCCAAAATTCTTCATAATTATTTATAAATTATACAGAACTTGGGCGTTAAAAACAATACAATCACTTAACCATTCTTTTCAAACTTTTTCCAGCGGTAAAACCAGGGGTTTTAGTGGCTGGGATTTGAATTTCGGCTCCAGTTTGAGGATTTCTTCCTTTTCTGGCGGCTCGACGTCGGACCATAAAAGTACCAAATCCTGTCACAACTATTTTTTCACCTCTCTTCATTGCATCAGACATGGTGGAAAAAACTGTGTTTACAGAATCTTTAGCGGCTTTTGTTGTAAGACCTGCTTTTTTGGCTACTTGGGCGACTAAATCTGCTTTTGTCATAATGTTTCACCTTCCTTTGTGGTTGACATCTAACTTTTAATAATTAAGACTAACAATCAAAGAATAGTGAAATTAAGGCGCCCTGTCAATCTATATTAAGAATATCTTATTGTAACAATCTATATCAGTTGTGGAGCGTTGGAGCAGGAAGAAAACAGACTATAGATAATGGACGATAGAAGATAGTAGTTGATGATAGATAGTTGAGGATAGATAAAAATAAAGAAATCTACCTTCTATCTTCAAGTAACTATATCTTAGTCGTTGCTTCGGCGCGTGTTTCCCGGATGACGGTGACTTTAATCTGTCCTGGGAAGACCTCGAACTTTTGTTCCAGCTCTTCTTTTATCTTTTCGGCAGTAATCAAAGCCTCGTCATCGGTAATTTCATCCGGTCTGACAATTACTCTCAATTCCCGACCAGCCTGTAAAGCGTAAGCTTCCTTAACACCTTTTTTAGTTTTGGCAATATCTTCAATTGTTTTAATTCGTTTTAGATATTCACCAAAATCTTCATGTCGAGCTCCCGGTCGTCCACCCGATACAGCATCGGCGATGTAGACAATGACCGCTTCAAGACTAGTAAAAGGAACGTCTTCGTGATGAGAGGCGACACAATCAATCACTAATTGGGGAAAACGATTTTTTTTCAAAACTTCGACACCAAGCTCAATATGAGATCCTTGTTTATCAGTGATAACTTTTCCAATATCATGGAAAAGACAACCAAGCTTAACAAGATTGACATCAAGATGTAATTCATGAGCTAAGGCAACCCCGATTCTTGTTTCTTCTAAAGTGTGAGCAATCATATTTTGCCCATATGAATATCGATATTTAAATTTTCCTAATAAATGAGTTAGTTCAGGAGGTAGATTGTAGACACTGACGCTATGGGCGAGCTCTTCTCCGGCTTTAAAAATAATTTTATCTACTTCTTCACGGGCTTTTTTGACAATTTCTTCAATTCTCTCAGGTTGGATTCGGCCATCCTTGATTAATCTTTCAAGTGATATTCGGGCGACCTCTCTTCGGATAGCGTCAAATGAAGATAACTTAATTACTTTTTCCTCTTCCAAATCAACGTCAACACCGGTGGCGATTTCAAAAGCACGAATATTTCGTCCTTCTTTACCAATAATTCGACCTTTCCAATCTTCACTCGGTAAATTAATTACTGATAAAGTATATTCTGATACATAGTCTATAGCTCCATATCTAATAGCATCGACTAATATTTGTTTTGCTTTATCATCGGCAGTTAATTTGATTTCCTCTTCAGCTGATTTAATTTTTTTAGCTACTTCCCCTTTTAGCTTGTCCTCCCAGCCGGCAAGCAATAAATCCTTTGCCTGATCTTTTGTTAAGGAGGCGATTTTTTCTAATTTCTTCAATAGTTGATCTTTTTTTAATTCGAGCTCTTTTTTTATATTTTCAACATTATTTTTGACATCCTGGACAGATTGCCTTTCCCGATTTATTTCATTGTCTTTTACTTCAATCTGCTCTTCGCGATGAGCTAATCTTTTCTCCACTTCAAGAGCATCGGTGGCAACTTTTCTGGCATCCTCTTGAGCTTTATAAATAATATTTTGTGCCTCTAATTTAGCGCGTGATAAAAGCTCATCCCTTTCTTTCTTAAGCGAAGTGAATTTCTTAAAAAATTTAACTAACATAATGGTAAAATGGAGCCTGGAGGAAGAAAATATTAAAAATTAATTCAACGACAAAATCGACAAATTTACGTTTTGTACACTCATTTGAAAATTAATAATTAATATTTAACTTTGTAACTCCAAGCAATTTCTAATTAACGATATTTTACTCTTTTTTTTTAAAAACTACAAATTGAATTTATTAAGAAACTCCTGTGGGGTAAAAACTTTAATTTCTTTAAATTTTTTAAATCCGTAGTCATAGGTAATAATTGTTCCTATTTTATTTTCAATACAAGTAGCTACGTGAAGAGAATCTCTGCTATCACTTGTTGAATGTTTAATAACTAAATCCAAATAATAGTTAATGGTTTTTTTATTGATAGATAACAATTCGTCAATTACTTCAAAAACTTTCTCGATTGTTTTTAATCCATAGCTAAGCTTCTTCATTTTTTGAGATACATAAACTATTTCTTGAATAGATTCAGATGAAGTTAGGATTAATGTCCTGTCATTTTTTAAATGTCTAATTAATTCGACCGATTCCAAATAAAAAGAAGATTTTTTTTCTGAAAGATATAAAAATAAATTAGTGTCGATATATACAGATTTCATATTTTTATTTCGTGCATTGTGGAAAGAATTCTATTTATTTCTTTTATTGGTAGAGCAGGTAATCCTATTTCTCCCATTTTTTTTAAAATTTTATCAATATTTTTTTTTCTTTTTTTTTCTTTAATCATTGTCATCTTGAACTTAATATTTGTATCTTTTTTCATCACAATTGGTTCTTTCCCTGCTTCAGCCATACGGAGAAGCTCAAAGAAATTTTGACGGGCCTCGGTAGCAGTAAAGACGATTTGATCACTCATATGTACATAATGTACATCAGCTCAATTAATTTGTCAAATGGAATGAGGTTTGACAATCTGTACATAATTATGTAAGATATAAAAATGATACAAACATTACCTATAACCAAAGCAAGAGAGGAATTAACTAATCTTGTTGATAACGCAAAAAGAAAGCTTGACGAATATATTATTACGGTCAATGGGTCTCCGGCTGCCGTCATCATTTCCGTAGCTGAATACGAATCTTGGAAAGAAACAAATGAAATTCTTTCAAACCCTTTCCTTATGGAGTCAATAAAAAAAGGCGAGGCAGACGTTAAATTAGGGAAGCTCTACGATTGGAATGATGTTAGGCGAGAACTTGGCGGTTATTTACTACATGATGTATCAGATAAAAATTACGGCTCAAGCAAAAAAAGAGCTAAAAGACATAAAAAAAGAATATTACGAGGGGATTAATCTTTCTTTTGAAGAAATAAGAGAAAATCCTTTTATTGGTAAACCACTTTTAAGAGAGCTTTTTGGTAAATATTCTTATCGAGTCGGACAATATAGAATAATTTATATTATTGATAAAAAAGATAAAATTGTAAAAGTTCTAACTGCTGGCCACAGAAGTTCTGTTTATATTTAAGAATTATTTTCAAACTTCTTAATTATTTTTATAGCAATATCAAAACCAAACCCCCTACTTTGAAGATAAGAGACTGTTTTTTCGAAGCGTTTATTAAGTTGCGATATTTTTTCTAAAAATAATGGGTTTGACTTGACAAAGATTACAGAATCAGTATATAATACTGTAATATGATACAGCAATTAATCAATGATGAAAAATTTACCAATATTCAAACTGCACAGGCTGGATTAACCCGTTTATTTCTTGATGCTCAAAAAACAGGCACTTTTTATAGGGTTTTAAAAAATGATCAACCGTTAGGAGTTCTTTTACCCAATGACCGTTGGCAAAGTATAGTTGAGGATTTAGAGGCTCTTTCATCTCCTTCTTATAAAATAAAAATTACTAAGGCGAGAAAAGAAAAAAACACTATTAAATCATCGGTAATTAAAAAACAATTAGGAATATAAAAAATGTACTCTTACGAATTCAAGCCTCAAGCAATTCGTGATTTAAAAAAACTTCCAAAAGATATTCAAATAAGAATTATTAAAAAATTAGATTATTTTGTTTCTGCAGAAGATCCTTTAGTTTTTGCCGACCACCTCATTAACTACGAACTTGGAAGTCATCGATTTAGAGTTGGAGACTATAGAATAATCTTTGATGCTGTTGATGAAGCTCTTATTATTCTAACACTTGGTCATCGGAAAGAAATTTATCGATAGTTTTTCTTGCAATATCAAAACCAAATCCCCGACTGCGGAGATAGGAAGTGGCTTTTTCGTAGCGTTTTTGTTTAGGAAGATTTTTAATTATTTCCCAGCGACGAGCCAAGGCTTTTTCCGCCAGTTCTTCTTCATTAATTTCAGTATTAGTAAAATAGTCATTAACGATTTCTCTATCAACTCCAAATCTATAAAGCTCTTGCTTAATCGCATAAACTCCTTTAACTTTTGTGGCTGTTCGAGACCTGACCAAATAATCGATAAACGCTTTATCATCTAAAAATTTTAGCTCAATAAGATGATTAATCACTTTATCAACTGCCTCGTGTGACCAGTGAGTCGTTCTGACCTTTTTATAGAGATGCTCGCGGGTTTCGGATATAGTTCGGGGACGAAACTTGAGGTAGAAGAAGGCAAAGTTTAAAAGAGGAATTAGATCATCATCCATAAATTAATAACCAATAACCAAATTTCAACCTGCCTGCCGGCAGGCAGGGAAACAAACAACTTACAATTACCAATTAACCAAACACGTTTTCAATATTGATTATTGGTAATTGGTTATTGTTTGGAATACTTGGTAAATTGTATCTTGGTTATTTTTTAATTAACTGTTTTAATATCTGCTCCCTAATTTTTATGTCTTTCATCAATATTTCTTTTACCTCTGCTTTTCCATGACCAAGGACTTTATCCTGATATTTTATAAAAGAGCCACTTTGAACCAAAAGTCCGGCAGCAATGGCTGAGTCGACGATCCCCTCTTCCTTATCAATTCCTGATGAAATAATAACTACTTCAGCTTCTTTGAAAGGTGGCGCAACTTTATTTTTAATTACCTTGACTCGGACACGAGCGCCATAAACGGCATTATTCTTTTTTAAAGTTTCAATTTTGCGGACATCCATCCTAATACTACAGTAAAATTTTAATGCCAAACCTCCCGGTGTTGTCTCTGGATTACCAAAGAAAACGCCAATTTTATGTCGAAGCTGATTGGTAAAAACAATGGTTGTTTTAGACTTTGAAACAATGCCAGTTAATTTTCTAAGGGCTTGAGACATCAATCGAGCTTGAAGTCCCATCTGTGAATCACCCATTTCACCTTCGATTTCAGCGCGGGGAACCAAAGCAGCGACTGAGTCAACAACGATTAAATCAATTCCACCGGATCTAACCAAAGTTTCGGTAATTTCCAAAGCCTGTTCTCCGGTATCAGGTTGAGAGACTAACAGATCTTCAAGTTTAACTCCTAAAATTTTGGCCCAAGCCGGGTCAAGTGCGTGTTCTGCATCAATAAATGCAGCTGTTCCACCAGCTTTTTGAGCTTCAGCAATGAGAGATAGGCAAACAGTTGTTTTCCCGGCTGCCTCAGGTCCAAAAATTTCCACAATTCGACCCTTTGGAATTCCACCAACTCCAAGAGCCGTATCGAGGGTGGGAATACCGGTTGAAATTACTTCGACCGGAACAACAGTAGATTGTCCCAATCTCATAATCGAGCCTCTTCCAAACTGTTTTTGAATGGCATCAATCGCCGTTGTCACTGCCTGTTTTTTCTCTGCATCCTGGGTTTTCATATTAATAATATTTGTAAGGAAAAAAAATCCTTTTTCCCTACTTAATAAACTTTATAACTTTACAAACTTTATAAACTTTTTGAATGTTTGTCAACCGCTTATAACCTACAATCCATAAACCAGACCCCGTATAGTGAAAACGGTTCAGGATTGCTCTAAACCCAATTTGGTTTTTGGCAAAAACCTACAATTTACAACAAATATATGAGGCTGATCACAATAATTCCCCAGAGAGCAATAGTCACTATTAAAGGAATATCGGTTGTAATTGTTCTTTCCGGTCTTTCCCCTTCCGCTTTCTCATAAAGCAGTTGCGCATAGCGGGCAACTCCATAGACAACTAAAGGTATGGAAATCATTAACCATTTTCTTGCTTCAAATCCAGGTATAAAACGAATAAAAAATTTAGAAAATTCTGTATCAGTCTGGGGTGGCTTTTCTGCATAAGCATAAGTGGAATAGGCAATGATCGTAGCTGTGCCAAAAGTGTATGTAAGAAAATCTAAAAAATGTTCGTTATAACGATAGAGTGATAGCCGGGTTTTAATTCCTTGAATTACCAATTCCGCGTGACGTTTAACTGAGGCCATAAAAAGAGAGCCAAAAAATATTGTTAAAAGAAGCCAAATAGGGATATGATAGCCGGTGGCAACTTCGCCGGCAAAAGTCCTTAACATAAAAGAAAAAGAGATTGTAAAAATATCAATAACAGGCTGTTTTTTTAAAGTAAACGAATAGAAAAAATGAAGAACAATAAAAAATAAGCTTAAGAAAAAAAATGGTAAAGAAAAAAACAACGCTAACATTAAAGAAATTAAAGTTAGGATAAATAGAATGAATGTTGCCTCAGGCATAGAAATATCCCCTGACGCAATCGGTCGCATTTTTTTTATCGGATGTTTCTTATCATAAGGATAATCAATAATGTCATTCAAAATATATGAGGCGGATGAAAGGAGGCAAAAGATAATAAAGGCGTAAAGAGATTTTGTTAATAAATCTAAATTAAAAAGTTTTCCTGAAAAAATAATGGCGGTAAAAATAACAAAATTTTTTAACCATTGATTGATACGAAGAGTATTAAAATAAATAAGTATTTTATTTTTTTTCATATCGATTTGAATTATACAGTATTTATTAATATCATTAAACAATATGATTGACGCCGATAATATTGTTCAAAAATCAATGAATTTATTTCCAGAACAGATTAAGGATTCATTCGAAAAATCCTTCATACTAAATATACCGAAAGAATATAGACAGGTAAAAAATATTGTTGCCTGTGGTATGGGCGGATCAAGATTTCCTCATTACATTATCAAAGAACTTTTTAAAAAAGAAATAAAAATCCCATATATTATTAATGATGATTATAACTTGCCGGGTTTTGTTGATAATAATACATTAGTGATTTTATCTTCATATTCAGGGACGACTGAGGAAGTATTGGAGTCAGGTAAAGAAGCTTATCAAAAAAATGCAAAAATCTTAGGGATATCATCCGGTGGGCCTCTAAAAACTTTTCTTGAAAGTATTAATGCACATAGTTTTTATTTTGATCCTATTTATAATCCGTCAGGTCAACCGAGAGTTGGATTTGGCTATTTAATTGGAGGGATAATGGGCATATTACTAAATATAAAAATATTAGATTATCAAAAAGATGAGATTATTTCCGCAATTAGTGGGGTTGATATTCGAAATATAGAAAAGGAGGCAGAACAAATGGCAAATAAAATATTTGGTAAATATCCTTATTATATTGTTTCGGAATTTTTAACCGGGGTGGGCAATGCGATCGCCAATCAAACTAATGAAACAGCTAAATCAATTTCTTCATTTAGAATTATTCCTGAGTTAAATCATCATTTAATGGAGGGTTTGAAAAATCCAAAAGAAACAGTAAAAACATCGCTATTTTTATTCTTTTTTTCTAAATTATTTTCTTCATCAATTCAAAAAAGATATTTGATTACAAAAGAAGTAGTTGAAAAAAATAATATTGAGACATTATGGTATGAACTAAAAGGAGAAAATAAAGTTGCTCAGTCAGTTGAGTTGATGACTTTTGGAAATTTTCTTACAATGCATCTTTCGATGTTGTATGGCGAAAATCCCGCCACAGTCCCCTACGTTGATTATTTCAAGAAAAAATTAAAAGGGATTTAAATGTTTGATAATAGGCTATTAATTTTCTTGTCAAAGGTGGAAAATTTATCAGCATTAAGATTATTTGCATAACTAATATTAAAACAATCTTCTAAATCAAGATTGTGTTTTTCAAAAATATTTATTGTTTCTCGGAGAATAAATCTATTCTCTATTTCTAAAAAATCCATTTTAAGAATTTTTTTTAAATATTCAATAATTTTTAGTTTGTCTTTTTTATAGAAACTAGAAAGTACCCAATAAATTTCAAAAAATACGATTGTTGAGGTAAAAATTTTTATTTCTTGGTTAACCGCTTGTTGAAAGGTTAAATAAACTTCATTGAATTGTCTTTCCTCATCTTTGAGAAGTAGTCTTAGAAAATAGTTTGTGTCAATAAAATA
>Ga0210049_1000604_pt1 | contig 30829 bp, 34 predicted proteins | sample CryGeyCG2014_300_2_FD_183964 | JGI IMG/M metagenome (GOLD analysis project Ga0210049, IMG submission 183964) | Groundwater microbial communities from aquifer - Crystal Geyser CG06_land_8/20/14_3.00 (SPAdes) (version 2) | ecosystem: Environmental > Aquatic > Deep subsurface > Groundwater | place... | reverse complement strand
GGAAGTCACCACGAGCTCGGGGCAGGTCTCCGACCGCCCCGAAACCGGTGACCGAAGGTCTCAGAACGAGGCTGGAGACCTCACGGTCGTGGGAGGGGCGCGGTCAGGAGACCTGCGCCCAGCGGAGGTGGTCGTGGCGGCGCCGGAGACGGGGTACGGCGCGGAAGTCACCACGAGCTCGGGGCAGGTCTCCGACCGCCCCGAAACCGGTGACCGAAGGTCTCAGAACGAGGCTGGAGACCTCACGGTCGTGGGAGGGGCGCGGTCAGGAGACCTGCGCCCAGCGGAGACCTCACGGTCGTGGGAGGGGCGCGGTCAGGAGACCTGCGCCCAGCGGAGACCTCACGGTCGTGGGAGGGGCGCGGTCAGGAGACCTGCGCCCAGCGGAGAACGAGGCTGGAGACCTCACGGTCGTGGGAGGGGCGCGGTCAGGAGACCTGCGCCCAGCGGAGAAGGACGAGACAAAGCCGAGCCGCGACGGTGACGGAGCGAACGCCGACCGCGGGTCGTACCTCCCCATCCGTGGTTCGTATCTGCCGATCCGTGGGATTGGCGGCGTCAGCAGCATCTTCGACCAAATGGCGTGGACGCCGCTGCCGGGCGCGAAGGCCGAGGGCGAGTCGGTGTCGAAGCAGTTCGCCGAGTCCACGCTGCTGACGGCGAAGGACGCGACGAAGGCGAAGCTGTGGGCCGCGGGTCTGAAGGCCGACGTGCTGCACATCGCCACCCACGGCTACGCCGACCCGGAGGTGCCGGAGTTCTCGGGTCTCCTGCTGGCCGGCGAAGGCGACGAGCCGTACTCCGTGCTGACCGCCAACGAAGTCTACCTGTGGAACCTGCAAGCCCGCCTGGTCACCTTGTCCGCCTGCCAAACCGGACTCGGGAAGACGGTGGACGGCGAGGGCGTGCTGGGTCTCACCCGCGCGTTCCTGTACGCCGGCGCGCGGGACGTGCTGTGCAGCCTGTGGCCGGTGTCGGACGAGAGCACGAAGAAGCTGATGGAGACCTTCTACGCTGATTGGCTGAAAGGCAAGTCCACCGAAGAAGCGCTGCAAACCGCGCAGCTTGCGCTGCTGAAGGACAAGGCAACAGCGGCTCCGTTCTACTGGGCGGCGTTCGTCGCCGTAAGAGGACCCCGGTAGGTCAGGTTGCCAACCTGACACAGTGACAGGTCAGGCGACCTGTCCTACGGGCGGCGTCTCGGTGGGGCGGGGCCCGGGGGGAGTGCGACGGGGGGGCGCAGAGAGGGTGGCAGGCGGCAGGTGTCCGAGTATAATGAGCCGTACCCATCCGGCTACGCCGCTCACTGTGAAGGCGAGGTACCATGCAAACGCCGCGAGATGACTTCGATACGGCCTGGAAGGAGATGGTCCAGCGTTACTTTCGGGACTTCGTTGCCTTCTTCTTCCCGGCGGTCCATCGGGACATCGACTGGCAACGCGGCGTGGAGTTCTTGGACAAGGAACTCCAACAGGCGGTTCGAGTGGCCGGCCGGGGCCGGCGAACGGTGGACGTGCTGGCGAAGGTGTGGACCCAAGCGGGCGAGGAGACATGGGTGCTGGTACACGTCGAGGTGCAGAGCCAGGTGGACAAGGGGTTCGCGCAGCGGATGTACGTGTGCAACTCGGTCCTGTCCGCGCGCCACAAACGCGCTATCGCGAGTTTCGGCATTCTGGGCGACACCAACCGGAACTGGCGGCCCTGCAGCTACTCCCACGAGCGGTGGGGGTGTCGAGCCAGTCTGGTGTTCCCGGTGGTCAAGCTGCTGGACTTCGAGGACTGCTGGGCAAAGCTTGAGCGCAGCGCGAATCCGTTTGCCGTGGTGGTCGCGGCGCATCTCCGAAGCCAGACTACGCGCCGCCATCCCGAGACGCGGCTGCAGTGAAAGCTGCGGCTGCTGCGACAGCTTCGCCGTGAAGGGCGCAATCTGGACGAGTTCGTGGACCTCTTTCGGTTCCTGGACTTAGTGTTGGTTCTTCCAGCGGACCTGTTGCCCGAGTACGAGGAAGCCCTTCGAAAAGAGGTGTCGTCAACCATGGAATGGATTTCCAACTTTGAGCGCAGAGCTATCGATCGCGGACTCCAGCAGGGACTCCAGCAGGGAGCTGTCCAGACGGCGCGGGAAGGCATCCTGGATACCCTGAAGCTCCGCTTCACACGGACGCCCCGTTCTGTCTCGGCTCGCCTCCGCAAGCTCGACGATCCGGCTACCTTGCGGAGCCTGCATCGGAAGGCGGTCACGGCTGAGTCGCTGGAGGAGTTTGAGCAGGCACTGCTGGAGACGGCTGGCGGTGTGTGAATGGAGCGTTGCGACGCGACCACGAGTGAGCAGCTACGTTGAGCGCTGAGAGGTCCTGTCCGAACTGCCGCAGACCCGTCGCCGCGGACGACCGCTTCTGCAGCGGTTGCGGCACGTCGCTTGGCGGCGCCGCTTCGGCGCCGTCTGTTGAGACGGTGAGCGGCCGTCCCGGGCTGGACCAAGTGTTCGCCCATTTGCGGTCGGGCGAGCAGCGGCCGGCGACGGTCTTGATGTCGGACATTGCCGGATTCACTACCTTCGGGGAGGGGGCGGATCCGGAGTGGGTCTTCAACCTCATCAACGAGGTGTTTGCCGAGTTGGGTGAGTGCATCCTGGCCCATGGAGGGCACATCGACAAGTACGTCGGGGATGAGGTGATGGCGCTCTTCGGTGTACCCTTCGCCCAGGAGCGTTCCGCCGAACGCGCCGTCCGGGCCGCCCTTGCCATGCATGACCGCCTCAACGAGCTGAACCGGCGGGGACGGTTTGGCGGCCTCGAGTTGGGGCTCCACACGGGCATTAACCTGGGACCGGTGATGGTCGGCCCGGTAGGGCACCGCCGATCTGCCGATTACACGGTCATCGGCGACGCCGTGAATGTGACGAAGCGGCTGGAAGACGAGGCACCGACTGGTGAGATATACGTCAGCGAAGCCGTCCGCGACGCTGTGGGCGAAGCGTTCGAGCTGCAGGCGGTAGGGTCGCTGCTGCTCTCGGGGCGTCGGCAACCGGAGAACGTGTACCGGGTGAAGGGCGCGCGTCCCACGGCCGAGGTGGCGGGCCGCGCCGAGCGGACCGAGACTCCTACGGTGGGGCGGGAGAGCGAGTGGGCGCAGTTGGCAGAAGAGGGCGAGAGGACGGTCGAGGGGGCGTTCTCTGTTGTGTGCGTGGCCGGGCCGCCGGGCATCGGCAAGTCGCGACTGATCGCCGAGTGGCAGCGCTCACCGCAGGCTCGGGGGTTCCAGAGCGTGCCGCTTGGTTGCCACGCCTTTGGGGAGCACTTCCCGCTACTGCCGATTGTCGACCTGGTGACCCGCCTCGCAGGCGTGCGCTTGGACGGCTGGCCGCCCCGGGTCAGTGGCGACCTCGCGGCGGCGGTCTCGGGGCTGCCTCTGGGAGCTGACGAACGGACCGTCCTGCGGCAGTTGCTGGTGAACGTTGGTCCGCCTGCCGACGATGCCACCGGCGAATGGCGCGCGCAGTTGTGCGCGGCGCTTCAGTCGCTGCTTCGGACCGTCTGCTCGGAACGGCCCCTCTGCGTGATCCTCGAAGATGTCCATTGGATCGACGAGTCCAGTCGTGCGATTCTGACGGAGGCACTGGCGGCACGAGACCTCGGCGGCATGCTGCTCCTGCTGAGTGCGCGCGATCCGGGAGACGCTTGGCCCGAGCAGTTGCTGCGGGCGAGGATCATTCGCCTGGCGCCGCTGTCGCGCTCGGCAATGGAGCAGCTCATCGAGCGCTGGGCGGCGCCGACCGCACTGCCGCGAGAGACCGTGCGCGCCCTCGGCGACCGCGCCCAGGGGCATCCCTACTTCGCTCGGGAGTTGATCCGTGCTCTGAAGCGGTCCGGGAGTGAGACGCTTGCGGCGGAGGCAAGTCTGCCCAACACGCTGCAGGAGCTGTTCCTGGCTCAGTTGGACAGCCTGCCTCGCGTTGTGCGCCATCTGGTGCAGAGCGCCTCCGTGGTTGGGGAGCCACTCTCCGCGTCGCTGCTGCAATCGGCGATGGGCGACGAAGCCCACCTGGCGTTCTCCGCACTGACGGAGGCGGTCGGACAGGGGTTGCTGCGGGCCGGGCCGGCACAGGGGCAGTTCTCGTACGCTCGGCGGCTGCTGTTCGAAGCGGCCTACACAACCATCCCGCCGAGCCGGCGCCGGAAGCTCCATGCGCGCATCGCCGCGCACTTGGAGGACCGACTCGCGACCATGGGGGAGACGGCCGTGCACGCCGTAGCCTACCACGCGTATCTCGGCTACCGCGATGTGCGAGCAGTAGCGCTGCTGTTGCGGTCAGCGAAAAGGTACCGCGACCAATGCGCGAGTCGCCTGGCAGTCCGCGACGCTACCCGAGCGGTTGAACTCATCAGCGCGCTGCCCGCTCCGGACGCGCACCTCGAGGAGCGGCTTGAGGCGCTCTGGGTCATCTCCCAGGCGTATCAGGTGGTCGGCGACTTGGAGCATGCCGAGGGGACGTTGGCCGAAGCCGAACTCCTGGCCGAGAAGTGCCCGAACTCAATGCCGGCGGCGCATCTCGCCATAGCGGCCGCCACGCTCCACCACATGCGCGGCCGGATTCCTCTGGCCGCCGAGGCCTTCCGCCGCGCGCGCGACGCCTACGCGCAGTTGGGCGAAGAGCCGCGGGTGGGGCATGCACTGCTGGGCATGGGGCTGTGCGCCCAACAGTCTGGTGACCGCAGTCGGGCGGTGCAGCTCTTCGAGGAGGCGGCTCAGCGAAGTGGAGAGCTGCTCTGGGTGAAGGCGGCGGCGCTCAACAATGCGGGCATGGCCCTCTTGGAGGAGGGGCGTTACGCGGAGGCGGAATCGCCGCTCCGAGAAGGACTGCGCGCCAACGAGGAGTCGGATGAGGGCAGGGGAGACCGACGAGGCATCGCGCACTCCCATGCCAGCCTCGGCGAGTTGTGCTACCGACTGGCGCGGTTCGAGGAGGCGCAGCAGTGGCTTGCGCACACCCAGGCGGAAGCGAGGGAGATCGAGGACGGCCACTGTGAGCAACAGGCGGTGGCGATGCTGGTGCGTGTGCTCGTGCTACAGAACCAGACACGCGAGGCCGAGCAGCTATCCGCGAACTTGGCGCCGGGCGCCGAAGACCCCGAGTTGGCCGCGCTCTGCCGACTGGCGCGCTTGGAGGCGGCATGCGCGGGCGAAGCGCCGCCCCGGAGTGACCTGCTCCCGAGCGTCCAGGTCGGAGCGTCCGGGGAAGGACCTGACCTACCCAGCGCCGGCGCGCTGAATGCCCAAGTCGAAGCGCTTTGTGTGGCGCTCGAATGCGCGCTGACGCACCGGAACGGTGCCGCCCTGCGCCAATTTGCCGCAGCCTTGGCGCAGCATGTGCCGCTGGCCGTCGATGTGTGCCTGCGCCGGTACGGGGAGTGGCTGCTGAGCGCCGGCGCGGCGCCTGACGACGCCCCTCTTCCCGGCGAGTTGGGCGGCACGGTGTTCGCCGTCCGCGCGAACCGGCTCGCGGAGGCGCTTTGAGCACTGTCCCCAGACTGATCTCACAGCCCGCCTCACTCTGGCGGGGCCCCGTTGTCCTTCGACTTCGCGACCATTTTGGTGGCCAGCGACAGCAGGTTGCGGATGTCGGTGACCATTTTGGAGTTGAGGAGGCGGGCGGCTTTGGCGACGGAGAGGGCGTCCCTCAAGGCGCTCAGCGACTCTTTGTACTCCTTCTGGTTGTAGTGGATCTTGGCGATCCGGAACTGCGCGTCGGCTGCCTCTTTGGAGTCCGGGTAGTCGGCCACGACCTTCTCGTATGCCTCGCTGGCGCGGTCCCAGGCTTCCTTCTGGCTGAGGATGTCGCCGACCATGAGCTGGCATCTGGGTGCCCACTTGCTGGTCGGGCACTCGTTGACGACCCCCCTGGCGTGCTTTGCAGCCGCTGCCAGGTCGCCCTTCTCCAGGCACATCCCGGCAACGAGGTACTCCGCGTCCGAAGCAGGCCGGCGGGTGGCACGGAATGCTTGACCCGTCGAGTGGGGTCAGTGTACAATGCCGGCGCCACGGTGTCCAGAAGGCTCACGGCTTCAGGCAAGGCCGGAGCCACCTACCACCGGGCACCGCCGACGGAAGCGAGGACAGCGCAGCACCATGGTTGACTTGGCTGAACTCTACGAACTCGCCTTCCTGTTTGGTCTGTGGACGGCCGCGGCGCTACTTTTCTTGCTGGCGACGAAGTGGCGTAAAACACCGTCGACCGAGGAGGGCGAGCTGCCTGTGGGTGCGCGTCTGGGCGGCGGTGAATCTCAGCGCGAGCCTGAGGAGCCCTTCGATCCCGCGGACCGGAGAGCAGTCCGGCGGACTGCATTGGAGCACGTGGGTGACCGCAGCGAGCTTGCGGACGAGGGGCAGCGCGTTGCCCGCCGCCGCACCCTCCAGTTGATCGCCCGAATCCAGTCGCGACCGGACGACGTGACACTGCGCAGGCAGCTCATCCAGGCGTACCTCGACGGTCAAGACAAAGCGGCGGCCATCCAGCAGTTGCTTGTACTTGCCGACTTGCTGGAAGAGCAGGGCGACGTCGCGGAAGCCCAGGACTGCCTGCGGCAGGTACTGGAACTCGATCCAGCCGACGAATATGCACAACGGCGACTGGGGGCAGGGAGCCGAGACTGCGGTCAGCAGCGGCGACGATTGACCTCCGCCACAAGCCGCCGTGTCCTGCCCGGAGAAGGAGCGCGCAGCGGGACCAGTCCTGCTACCTTCCTGTCAGGCTCCACGCCGAGCGAAAGCTCTGCGTGGTCGAGGAGTTCGGCCAGTTGGGCAGCCCATTTGCCACACTTGCCACGCCGGGCGGGTTGCGCCCTCCCCACGACGAGTCGGGGTACGAGTATGGGAAGCCCGGATAGCGGTTGGCGTTCGGAACACCGATGTACCAACCCGCCGGAGCGCTGCCATGATAGAGGTAGTCTGAGTTCATGTACGGGCGGCACGCGTAGGGCCGCTGCCACTGCTGGATGACGACCCGCGAGTTGCCGGTCACGAGGATGGTCGTCGGTTGCTGCGTGACGATCACGGTCGTGGGGCGCGTCACGTGGACGACCTGGGGAGCATTCCCGAGGGTGAAGCTCTGATACGAGGAGGAACCGCAGTTGGAGCTATGGGAGGAGCCGGTGAGGTTGAAGTAGATTCGGTCGGCGCGGGTTCCGTGGAGGGCGACGGACAGGAACGCAATCGTGCAGCGGGATGTTGCAGGTCCCATGGGAAACCTCCCCAGGTCGGATGACCTGTAGAGACAGGTGAGGCGGTGCCAGGTTTCCGAGGGGAGTGGGGTGACCGGTCTGACTTGTTTTCGGTGGGTGCAGCCGTTGTGCTCCGGTGCGGAGGAAGGGCGGGGGAGGAGGACGAACAATGGCTCGAGCTGACTTGCGGCCGGGTTCTGCGCGGCTGTCGTCAATAGGGAGGCGTAGTCGGTGAGATTCTGTGATTCGGCTTGTCTACTGCTGCTGTTTGCTGCCACACTTCACGGGGAGCCGGTGGTGTTCTGGGCTTCCGACCCGGTGGAACCCGATGAGACGGTGCTCGTGTCGGGAGACGGGTTTGGGGAATCGCCGAAGGTGGAGTTGCAGAAGCTCCCGGACGGTCAACTCGGGACGCCTTCGCCTGGGGTGGCGTGGAAGGCGGCCGGCAGGCAGGTGGAGTGCCTGCAGCCGAGTGACACTTCAGTGAAGTTCGTCGTGCCGAAGTCGCTCGGCAAGGGCGGGTACCTGTTCCGGGTGGCGGGGCAGGCGGCGTCTCGAAGCCTGTGCGGTTGAATTGCCCGACGGTCTACTGGGTGCAGGGGGACACTGGAACGACAGCGGCGCCGGGCGGCTGGGTTCGCATCTTCGGCCGGTGCCTGCAGGGGGACGCGAGGAAGCCGCAGGTGTTGCTCCGTCCGGAGAAAGGCAAGGACGTTATTTTGGAGGCGGAGCGAGCCAGCCCGTGGTCCCTCACGGTCCGCCTTCCTGTGGCGAGCCCGGAAGGCGTGCGGCACGTGTTCGTCCACAACGGATTCGCTGGCCCGCAAGGATGGACCGATGCCGGCCGGATCACCCTCGCGAAGGCCAAGCCTCGTGGCACAGGTTTCCTAACCTGTGTACCTGCCCCCGCAGGGCTGCACGCGACGATAGGCGCGTTCACAGGTTAGGAAACCTGTCTGACTTGCCAGGCCGGGCCGTCAGACACTCCGGTCCTCTCTGCGCCTCTGCGGTGAAACGCACGACGGCTCGCAGCCACGACCATTGGCACCCGCGACGCGTAGCCCCTGAGCTTTGGGGACGTGGTGTTCAGGTTGCATGGAGGTGCATCTGCGAAGCGGAACAGAAGAAGGTGTTGGGCAGGACTGTTCGGACTGGGCCTGGTGTCAGCCGGGATCTATACAGCAGGCGCGGACGTGACGCTGCTGCATGAGTTCGCCGGCGGCGCCTCGGACGGGAGTGGCCCCCGCGGGGACTTGACGCTGTCGGACTCGACCCTCTACGGGATGACTGGCCAGGGCGGCGTCGCCACGCCCGGGGAATGGCGCCACGTGATCGCTCAGGTGTTCGCCGCGAAGGTGCAACTCATCGTCGACGGCAAGCTGGCCTTGGAATACGTCGACCCCAAGCCAGTAACCAACGCCGACATGCCCGGATTGATCGCGTGGTCGGAGGGGGAGTTTGACAATGTGAGGATCTATGCAGGGGGGGTGAGCGGGCGTAAGGACGTGCCGACAAAGGAACCGCCCAACGAGCACCGAACTGAGAGGCGCGACCCTGTTCCAGTCCGAGGTGTTCCCATGATCCGATTCGGCGGTCCCCTGTTCGGCGACCAAAGCACGCCAGAGAAGCTCATTACTGCAGCCCGCGAACTGGGCTACGGCGCGGTCTACGCGCCGCGACTGGACCCCGAGAACGAAGCCTTGTGTCAGGAGTACGGCGAAGCACTCCTTGGCGCCAACCTGATGGTTGCCGAGGTCGGCGTGTGGACTGGGCTGAACGTGCCCGACCCCGAGAAGCGCGGCGCGGCACGGGCGGGCGTCGTGCGTGGGCTTCGTCTCGCCGAGCTGATCGGCGCCCAGTGTGTTGTCGCCATCTTCGGCGCCCAGCACCCGCAACGGCACAGCGGCCCGCATCCCGACAACTTCGAGCCGCGGTTCGTCGAGGAGGGCGTCAGAATCGTCCAGGGCATCCTCGATGAGGTCCAGCCGCGGCACACGAAGCTGACCATGGAGATGCTTCCGTGGGCGGTGCCTGACAGCGTGGAGAACACCCTCGAGCTGATCGCCGCGGTGGACCGGCCCGCGTTCGGCGTCCACCTCGACCCGGTGAACCTGATCAACTGCCCGCGGCGCTACTATGACACCGGCGCCGTGCTCCGCGAGTGCTTCGAGAAGCTCGGCCCCCATATTGTTGCCTGCCACGCCAAAGACGTGGTGCAGGACGAGAGCGTCTTCCCAATCCACCTCAACGAAACGCCAATCGGCACCGGCCGGATGGACTACGCCACCTTCCTCCGCGGGCTTGACGCCCGCGGTCGCGACGTGCCGTTGATGCTGGAGCATTTGAAGACCGCTGAGGAGTACGCGGCAGCCGCAGCCCAAGTGCGACGGGTGGCGGCCGAGATAGGGGTGGGACTCGGTTACGCGGCATAGGACCCATCCGACTTATCAGTCCAATCAGTCCTATCACTGCCAGCGACGACCTACCATGACCCTCACCTTCCTCGGAACTTGCTCCGGCACCGAGCCTATGCCCGGCCGCAGACACGTGTCGTTCACCATCGAGCGAAACGGCACGGTCTACTGGTTCGACGCCGGCGAGGGCTGCTCGTATACGGCGCACTTGCTCGGCATCGACCTACTCGCCGTCCGTGCGATCTTCATCACCCACTGCCACATGGACCACGTCGGCGGGCTGCCAAACCTGTTGTGGAACATGCGGAAGCTGAACGGCATCTCCAGGGACAAGCCGCTGTCCGGGAAAACAGTGCAGGTCTACCTTCCCAACCTCGTCACGTGGATGGGCATCCAGCAGTTGCTCGCCGGGACCGAAGGCGGTTTCAGCCTCGACTACAAGCTCGCCGCTTCCGACTTCCGCGACGGGCTGATCTTCAGCGACGACGGCTTTGAGGTCACCGCCCTCCACAACAACCACCTCGGCCCGCCGCCGCGCCCGAACCAATGGCAGTCCTACTCCTTCCGGATCGAGGCGGACGACAAGAGCGTTGTATTCTCCGGCGACGTGGAGGACATCAGGGAGCTGGAGAGCCTCCTCGACGACTGCGACCTGCTCCTGATGGAGACCGGCCACCACCAGGTTGAGGACATCTGCAGCTACTTGAGAAGCAGCGCGAAGACCGTCCGCCGGCTAGGCTTCCTCCACCACGGTCGCGACATCTTGGACGACCCGGAGGGTGAGCTGAAGAAAGCCCGAGCCCTCTTCGGTGACAGCGTCTTCCTCGCCGACGACGGAATGACCATGGAGATGTGAGCCGCAAAGAGGCGCAAGCCGCGCAGAGGGGAAACGCCCTCTTTGTGCCTCTTGCGCCTCTTCGCGGCAACACCCGGAAGGAGACCTCAATGATCTATGTAATCGCCACCATCGAAGTCGTCGAAGGCAAGCGTGACGCCTTCCTGGATGAGTTCCACAAGCTCGTCCCCAAAGTCCACGCCGAAGTAGGCTGCCTGGAGTACGGCCCCACCGTCGACGTGCCCACCGGCCTGCCCCCGCAGGTCCCGCTCCGCGACAACGCCGTCACCATCGTCGAGAAGTGGGAGAGCGTCGAGGCGCTGGAGACCCACCTCGGTCAGCCGCACATGGCGGAGTACAAGGAAGCGACGAAGGACCTCGCGAAGGGCGTGGTGTTGCAGGTGTTGACGCCGGCGTAGGGCAAGCTGTCAGCAGTCAGCTTTCAGCCGTTGAGCCACGGTGGTTCCGGGATGAACCGACAGGACCTCGAAACCTATCTCGCTGCGTTGGACGAGCGCTTGGAGCGGCCGGCGACGTTGGTTGTGTATGGCAGCGCAGCGGTCATGCTGTTGGGCGAGACAGATCGGACGAGCCTCGACATTGACATCGCCGGGCCCTATTCGTCGGCGGACTACGGCCAGTTGAGTTGCGCAGCAGCAGCGATCGGGGTGCCCGTTAACCCGAGCGAGGACTTCGCCGGCGATCACCTCGAATGGGTTTCGCCCCTACTGCTTGCGCTTCCTGAGCCGGACGATGCCTCCTCGGTGGTGCTCTGGCAAGGCGCGCGTCTGACGGTCAAGACGGTGTCTCCCGCGCAACTCGTCGCCAGCAAGCTCATCCGGTACGACGAGATCGACCAAAGCGACGTGCGATTCCTGTGCTCGCAAAGCCGCCTCACCTACGACGAAGTTGCGGCAGCGGTCGAACAGCTTCCTCCCCGATTCCGAAGCGATCCCGTCGTGCGCGACAACCTGGAGAATCTCCGAAGTGATCTGAAGTCCTGGGAGCCAGCGCCATGACCCCGCGCGAGAAACTGCAACGAGCCTATGAGCTTGCCTTTCACCCGCCGACGCTTGATCGAACCTGGGGGCAGATCAAGCGGGATGAGGTGGCAGACCACGAGGAATTGGTTGAGCTGCTGCAGATGGCGCTTGACCTGCACCAGGCACTGCCCGAATCGGGGTATGCCTCGCACCGCGCCCTGCAGCGGCTGGCGGTTTATCAAGCCAACTCGCGTCAGTTTGGGACGGTCAGCTTCCTGCGCAACGTCCTGAAACGCCTGGGCGTCGAGACGACGTTCCCACACGGCACCGTGCCGGGGCACATGATTCGAGACATTGGATTGCCGCCGTTCTGCCGCCAGCGGACCGGCCCCAGCGGTGCCACCGCTCCGGGGCAGGAACGCTGACCGTGGTGGACTTCAGGTTCTGTTGGACCGGACGGGAAGGGGGAGCCAATGGATGTCATCAGCATCGCCGGACGCACCTTTGCGCTGTATCGCCGCAGCTTCGGGGTCTTCTATTGCGTGGCCGTGACGGCGGTGCTGGCGACCCCTCTGTTTCCCCTACTGAAGTCGCTGGTTTGGTATGTGGCCTCGGTCTGGATCAGAGCCCCCGGCGGGTCGGGCGTTCGGACTGCGCAGGCGGTCACCAAGGCCCTTAGCTGGGTCGCACACGGCGTGGTGTCGCTGCTCGGGTTGGCCGCGGTGGTCTTCGTCGCGGCGGAGATGGACAAGCGGCGGAGCGTGGCGGCACGGGAAGTGGTTACCCGCGTATTGAGGTCGTCTCCGGTATACTGGTGGACCGTGAAGTTCCTGCTGTCCGTCGGCCTGCTCCTTGCTTTGTACTGCGTCCCCTCGTGCATTGCCGGTCTGGCCATTGCTCGATGGATCGGGGAGAGTCCGGTCGCGGCATGGCAGAATCTGATGCTGGCCTGCCTTGTCTTCGGAGTGATGCTCTCTGCTCCCACGGCTGCCTGGGTCGTTGCGACACGGCTGCCCGCGCTACCGGCAGTGGTCCTTCAGGGACGTTCGCCTGGGAAGGCACGCGAGGTCACCCGCAAGCGCATGAAGGGCGCCCGTGTGCAAACGTTCGTGATATTCGCGGTTCTCATTGCGGGTCCAACTGCCATGCCACTTCTCGGGTTCTCTATTGGGTCATTCGTGCATGCGTTCCAGGTAGGTCTCTCTTTGTGGACGCAACAGGTGTACTTGCAGACCCTGCAGCCGAAGCCGTTCTGGTTGCTGTACGGGGAGACGGCGACTTGGTTCTTCTATTCCGTGCTGGTCTTCCCGGTGCAAGGGATCGCGCTCTACTTCCTACACCAGGATCTGCGGAGACGAGGTTGACCCCCTCAGGCTCGGGTCTGACCTTTCGCGAGCGCGGTCCCGGGGCTACAATCCGCTCGCGGGAACGCGTGCCGGAGACGTCTGGGACCGCCATACTGCTACCGAACGGAGCCACCCATGCTCACCCTCACCAGCCAAGAACGCATCCACAACATCCTCCACCGCCAGCCCGTCGACCGCATCGGCGTCTACGAGCACTTCTGGGGTGCCACGCACCAGAAGTGGCAGCAGCAGGGGCACATTGCCCCGGGGGAGGACCTGACGAAGCACTTCGGGCTGGACATCCACTCCTGCTGGTGCTTCAGCATGGTGGCGGACCAGGACTTTCAGCCGGAGGTGCTGGAGGAGACGGACGAGACCGTCCTGACGCGGGACGGCAACGGCGCCGTGCTGCGGCGGCACAAGCTGCATGACTCGACGCCGGAGCACGTGGACTTCGCCGTCAAGAGCCGGCCGAAGTGGGAGGAGTTGATCAAGCCGAGGCTCACGCCGGAGCGGCGGCGGGTCAACTTCGAGGCGTACCGCAACGCCAAGCAGCACGCCGCCGACCGGAAGCTGTTCTTCTGCTGGGCTGGGGTGAACGTGTTCGAGCTGATGCACCCCGTCTGCGGTCACGAGTACATGCTCATGGGCATGGCGGAAGATCCGGACTGGGTCAAAGACATGACGGCGACCTACGCCAAGCTGACCGTCAACCTGTTGGAGATGCTCTTCGCCGAAGAAGGCAAGCCTGACGGCATCTGGTTCTACGAGGACATGGGCTTCAAGCACCGGCCGTTCATGTCGCCGGCGATGTACCGGGAGATCGTCCAGCCCGCCCATCAGCGAACGTTCGATTACTGCCACTCACTGGGGCTGAAGATCATCGTCCACTCGTGCGGCTTTGTGGAGCCGCTGGTTCCCGGGCTCGTGGAGGCGGGGATGGACTGTCTTCAGGTGATCGAGGTGAAGGCAGGTATGGACCCGCTCCGGATCAAGCGGAACTTCGGCGACCGGCTCTCGCTGTGCGGGGGAATGGACGCCAGGAACCTCGTCGCCAACAACCTTGACGCCGTGCGCGCCGAGCTCGCCGAGAAGATCCCCGCCCTCAAGGACGGCTACGGGTACATCCTGCATTCCGACCACTCGATCCCGACGACGACCGACTACGAGACGTACCGGTTCTTCGTGGATGAGGGGCTGAGGCTGGGGACGTACTGACAGCCGCAACTGCCGCAAAGAGGCACAAGAGGCGCAAGGGAAGGGCACGTCTGAGGGCCGATCTCGGTCGCTCCTCCTTTGCGTCTTCTGCGCCTTCTTGCGGCAACCGCCAGGTCACACCATCCTCAACTCGCCCCCCTCAAACAGCTCGATCGCCTCGTCTAGGTCGGAGAGCCGTCCCACGTCGTGCCAGTAGGCGTCGGGGTCCAGGAAGCCGCAGACCTTCTCGCCGGCGGCAATCATCTCGGGGATGACGTTGGTCGCCACGTCTTTGCCCTTGTCCATGTACTCGAGTGCGGCATTGGCGTAGATGTGCATGGCGGCGTGGCACGGGTCGGTGAGCGGCGGCTTCTCGACGAAGCGCGTCAGCCGGTTGCCCTCCATGGTGCCGAGGCCGGTGTGGATGCGGACGTTGGTCACGAAGCCGACGGTAGCTGCTGCCTGCTCCGTCAGGTGCTGCTTCGCCATCGCGGCAGCGTCGAGATTGGTCATGATGTCGCCATAGTGGACGAGGAAGTGGGCCTCATCGGCAAGCTTGTCCCGCAGGTTCCACAGCTCGCCGGCGGTGCCCAGCGGCTCCGTTGAGATGGAGTAGTCCAGCTCGACGCCCCATCGGGAGCCGTCGCCGAAGTAGTGCTCGACCTGCTCGTGCAGGTGCGACACCGCCACGGTCAGCCGCGTGAAGCCCTGCTTGCGCAGCTTGTTGATGACATGCTCCAGCAGCGGCTTGCCCGCCAGCGGGATCATGCCCTTGTTGAGGTAGTAGGTCAGCGGCCGCATCCGGGTGCCGTAGCCGGCGGATAGGATTACTGCGCGCATGGGGTCACCTCGGGAGTGAGTGGTGAGTAGTGGGCGAGCACGGGGCGCTCGTTTCAACGCAGAGACGCGGAGTCGCAGAGGCGCAGAGAGGGTCTTGGGGGGGCGGTCCGGGTGCTGGTCTGTCAGCCCATGCCTGTGTCCGGTCACCTCTACTGTCCCTCATCTCTGCGTCTTCGCGTCTCTGCGTTGTGATCTACGTCAGCCTGTACTTCGCGACGCCGAACTGCACCGCCCCTGGTGACGAACCGACGAATACGTCGGGCGTGACGCCCGTCTTCTTCAGGTACTGCTTCGCCACCCACTCGACGTCTTTCTCGCAGTTCCCGAGCCCCAAGACGGCAACGGTGCCGCCGCTGCCGCCGCCGGTGATCTTGGCGCCGAGCAGGTTGCCGCCGCGCTCCTTGACCAGCTTGACGATCACGTCGGTCTCGGGTGAGCCCATGCCGCAGCGGTTGCCGTAGCTCCAATGGGAGCCGTACATCAGCTCGCCGGCGTCCTTGGCGAAAACGGTGGACAGCGTCCGGTACGAGATGCCGAGGTCCTGGATGAACTGCTGGACGCGGGCGTTCTCGAAGATCGGATGCTCGGTGCGGGTGCGGACTTGGTACGTCTTGGCGGGGTCGGGCGAGGTGATCGGGTCGACCGTGTCGCCGTATCGCTTGAGGAACTCAGCGCCTGTCATCTTCGTGGGGAGCAGGTCCCGATAGAGCGCACCGAACTCGCGAGGCGAGAGGTTGCACAGGTAGTCCCCAAGGGGCACGTACTCGGCCGGCGTCACGCGCGCTCGCTGCATCTGGGCGGCGACGATCTTGTGCCCCATGAACGCCGCAGTGCGGGTGTCGGTGTACTTCGAGCCGCCGACGGCGTGCTTCACTTTCGAGTTGATCCCGAAGAACTTCCAGCCTGGCGGGATCTGCAGGTTGGCGAGGACGCGGTGCGGCTGGCACAGGATCACGAGTAGCGAGTCGTTCGCGCCGAGGGCGGAGGTCATCTGGTCCATGATGCCGCAGGGCGCGCCGACGAGGCGGTTCTCGACGAGCTGGCAGAGCCGCGCCAGCTCCAGCCCCTCCAGCTCGATGTCGTACGCGCCGCACACCGCCCGCATCGCCGCCACCTCGATGGCGGCCGAGGACGACACGCCCGCTCCCAACGGGACGTCGCTGGCCACGGCGATGTTGGCGCCGCCGGCGAAGCCCGCCGTTGCGCCCTCCGTCTGGAGCACGGGGAACGCGCCCACGAGGTATGCCGCCCACGCCGCCGACGGGTCTGTGGCGAGTTGCCGCTGGAGCGCGTCGTAGGGCTTGAACCGTTTGCGCCTTCGGAGCTCGGCCGACGACAGCTCAACTGTAGCGGCCAATCCCTCGCTGGCGGCGTTGGCGCTGTGGACGATTAGCCGGTCATCCTCGCGCTTCTGCACGGCCACCAGGGCCGCTTCCGCCAAGGGCAATTCGCAGACCAGCGAGCCGCTGTAGTCGGCGATCCCGCCCATGCAGTCCAGCCGGCCCGGCGCGCGAGCGACGACGATCGGTTGGCGTCGGTCGAAGTGCTGACCGAGGTTGCCCCATTTGCTGCGTCGGCCGGCCAATGCCTTCTCGAACTCGCGCAGGTCTCTCAGTCCGGGGACTGCGGGTTGGTGCGTGCATTTCAGAGTCATGAGGTCTCTCCTCCGGACACAACGCAGAGCGGGGCAGCCTGCCCGGTCAAGCTCCCCTCCTCAGTCGAAGAAATGCGGCAGGATCGCCGGGCAGGAGCGGGCTAGCAGCGCCGCTCTACGGTTCTCTATGGCTGGCTTCTCCCGGAGTGCGCGGAGCGCCTTGCGGACCTGCGGCGGCTCGTCGTGGAAGAGCTGGTTCTCGACCAGCACGGGGCACTGCAAGTGAACGAACGGGTCGGCACTGTCGAAGTCCTGCGCCGGCGGTTCTTCCCCCTCACTCTCGGCGTCCAACTCCGGGTGCTCAGCGGCCACAACCTCCCACAGTGCGTCCTGATCCAGCAGCCCGGTCGCCAACACGGAGACGCCGCGGCCGAGTTCGTCACAGGCGGGCTGGTCCATGGTTGTGTCTGCCATTGGCGAGCTCCAGTCGTCGGAGAGTCAGCGGTCGGTCGGCGGGTCCTGCATCGCCAGAGCCAGTTCCTCGCGAACGTCCGGGTCCGGCTCTGCGGCCATCCGGCCGCGCAGCGCCCCAGTTGCCTCTTCTCCACCAAGCCTGCCAAGCGCCCAAGCTACATGCTTGCGGACGAGTGGCTCGTCGTCCGTCAGTGCAGCGGCCAGGGCTGGCACTACGCCGCGGTCGCCGCTGTTGCCCAGCGCCACCGCGACGTTCCGTAGAAGCCGCTTCCGCTTGATTCGCAGAATCGGGCTGCCGCGGAAGCGCTGCCGGAACTCCTCGGGTGACAGCGCGAGCAGCTCTGTCAGCTCCGGCGTCAGCAGCTCCTGTCGTGGGTGGAACGCTGCGTGCCCCGATCTGTTGGGGGTGAGGTTCCACGGGCAGCAGTCCTGGCAGGTGTCGCACCCGTAGACGCGGTTGCCGACCAGCGGGCGCAATTCCCGGGGGAGGGCGCCCTTCAACTCGATGGTCAGGTACGAGAGGCAGCGCCGGGCGTCGAGTTCGTTGGTGGCAACCAGGGCCCCTGTCGGGCAAGCTTTCAGGCACGCTTGGCAAGTGCTGCAATAGTTGGCGTGCGGTTGGTCGGCCGGGAGTTCCACGTCGGTGAGAACCTCGCCCAGGAATAGCCACGTCCCCAACCTCCGGGCGACCAGGCACGTGTTGCGGCCGATCCAGCCGATTCCGGCCCGCTCCGCCAGCGCCTTCTCCAGCACGGGCCCGGTGTCGATGCAGGTCTTCGTGTTCCCGCCGGTCAGTTCGCGCACGTACATCGCCAGTTCTGTCAGCGGCGCCGCCATCGCGTCGTGGTAGTCCTCGTTCAGTGCGTATCGACTGATCCGGCCGACAAGTGGATCGCGCTCGCGCCGTCGCGGGAATGCGCCGACGCAGTAGGCCAAGGCGACACAGACGACCGACTTCGCGCCGGGCAGTACCCGGTCCGGATGCGTGCGCTCCTCAGCAGTACGGGCCAGGTAGCCCATCTCGCCATGCCGACCGGCCGCAAGCCAGTCGCGGAAGTGCCCGGCGTGTTCGCCGTACTCGGCCGGGGCGATCCCGACCGCGTCGAAGCCGAGGTCAAGCGCGCGGGACTTGAGCTGGTCGACGACCGAGGTCATGAGACCGGCCCGAACTCCTCGACCCGCTGACCGATCCGCAGAATCCGCTCAAACTCCGCGGCCGGTGGCGTCGTGTCGGAGATGCCAAGGATGAGGTGATCGCCGGCGCCCAGTTGTTCGAAGAAGCTGTCGAGGAACCGCTCGAAGTCGCGGTCTGCCATCGACCCCTTGAGCAGAACCACCGCCGGAATCCCGCCCATGATGGTGATTCGTCCGGCGAACGCCTCTCGGACTTCGCCGAACGTCAGCTTCGTCATCGGCGCCGGGCAGACCGAGTCGGCGATGTCGAACCGCGACTCCACGTAGTGCTGAAGGAGCCCGGTGTTCTCGCCATCGGTGTGGGTCAGCAGGTACTTCCCGTTGGCGTGCAGCTTGTCCGCGAACGCCGCCAGACCCGGCTGGATGTGCTCCGCGAAGAACGGCGGGTACTGCACGCTGCCGTCGTAGTTCGCCCCGAAGAATAGCACTTCGGCCGGAGCTTGGGCAGCGACCTCAAGCACCTGATCCCAGTAGGGCTGCATCTGCTGCGTGAGTTGGCGCAACTCGTCGGGATGGTCGTACGTCTCCAGGAAGAACCGCTCGAGGGGCAGGATCTCCCGCTGCAGCAAGTGAGTCGGCGAGGCGGCGGCGCTGACGAACCCGACGGCGAGACCGCGCTCTCCGACTCGATCGGCGAACGCCTGATAGCCGCCGTAGTGGGGGAAGACTCGGGCGTTCTCGAACAGGTAGCCCAGCGCGCCGTAGTCTTCCGCCGACTTGAACGCGTACTCCTCGACGTGGGTGATGGTGATGCCGGCCGCGCGCATCCGCTCATCGTGGAGCGTGACCGTCCTCAGGTTGCCGGCAGGGGTCGCGTACTCGACGAGCTTGCGGTCACCTTCCTGACGGACCGTTCGCCGGACGTTCTCGAACTGCGTCCGGTAGGGCATCGCCGGGAGGTTGTAGACCCCCAGGGGCCGACCCGCGTCGTCTTCCGGCCGGCGCAGGCCCCGGAAGTCGGGCACCACTGCGTGGAAGCCCACCCCCAAATCGTCGACCAGCTCAGTCAGCGTGGCGTTCCGGTACCGCGACGGCAGCGTGCCCGCCCGCTTGTTGGCGTTGTACCAGAGGTCAAGCCGCGGGGCCCACGGAATCCTGTCCGTCGGGCGCCCCTGGATTGCCGCCAGCATTCGTTCCTTGTGCGTCATGGGCGGTGCCCATTATAACAGCCCCGACTCGGCAGTTGCAGGAGAACAGCCACGGGTAGCCAACCTCGACAACGGAGGTGCAGGAGCGGAGGCAGGTCGCGGACTTCACGGCGTCTGCACGGCCCCCGACGTGTCCTGACTCACCCAGATGAACCCAAACCAGATAGCAGCCAGCACTGCCTGCGCACCGAATCACACCTTGGACGACGCGGTCGCCCTCCTCACCCGAACCGGGTTCCCCGGCATCGAGTTGCTTGCCTTCGAGGGTGCCCGGCACAGCCAGGGCGACTTGCCGGGCAGGTGGCTGCATGATGCCCCGGCCGTTGACCTAACTGCCCTTCGCGAGAAGCTGTCGGCGTTCTCCTTCGTCACCAGCCACGCTCCGTTCATCGAGGTCCGGCTCTTCGCCTTCAACCCCGGCATCCGTGCCGAGACCCGGCGGCAGCTCGAAGGCTGCATCGTCGGCACAAGCGCCCTGGGCGGCACGGCGACCGTGCTTCACGCCAACACCAAGCCCTTCTACTCGCTGGAGGAGACTTGGACCGAGATGGTCACCACCTTCCGCGAGCTGGCGGACGTGGGCGCCTCCCACGGCGTGCGGGTGTGCGTCGAGACGATGTACCCGCCGACGGTCGAGCAGTTCGCGCGACTCGTGCACGAAGTGGCCCACCCGCACTTCGGTGCGTGCCTCGACGTCGGTCACGTCGCCTGGACCGTGCCCAACGAACTGCGCGGCACGGCCGACGGCGTCCGGCTGTACAACGACAACCTGGAAACGCTCTGCCGACTGCTCGGCCCGAAACTGTTCCATACCCACCTGCACGACGTGCGCCAACGCGACTGGCGCGACCACCGCCTCTGCGGCACCGGCTGCCTGGACTACCCGCGGCTCATGGGAACGCTGACGGAGATCGGCTACAACGGGCCGCTGACGCTGGAGTTGGAGGAGCCGGAGGTGGAGGGGGCGCTGAGGCGCGGGCGAGTGTATCTACGAGAACTGGTTGGGGAGCCCGGACTGCCACCTGCTGATTGACGGGGGCGCGACGGGCCGAGTCTGCTCCACCTGCCGTTTGGTACACTCGTTGACGTATGCCGAGCACACGCACACACTACAAGTCCCCGCTCCGCTACCCCGGCGGCAAGCAGAAGGCCCTCAAGCAGATCGTGCCGCTCTTGCCGCAGGGCGCCAGCGAATACCGCGAACCGATGGTCGGCGGCGGATCGGTCTTCCTGGCAGCCCGCAGTCTTGGGGTCGCGGAACGCTTCTGGATCAACGACCTCTTCCCCGACCTGTTCCACTTCTGGCAGGCCGTCAAGGACCCGCCGACCTGTGCGCGTCTTCAGACCGAGCTGGAAACGCTCCGCGCGAGCTTCGCCGGCCCGGAAGAGACCAAGGAGTATTTCCTGCGCAGCCGGGACGAAGCGACGGACGACCCGTATCGACAGGCGCTGCTGTTCTTCTTCTTCAACCGGGTCACGTTCTCCGGGACCACTCGGGCAGGCGGGTTCTCGAAGCAGGCGGCGGCGCGGCGGTTCACCGCCTCCTCGATTGCACGACTGGCGCCAATGCCGGCGGCCCTGACGGACGTTGCAGTGACCAGCTTGGACTTCGCCGAGGTCATCCAGGCGTCGGGCGAGGACGTGTTCGTCTTCCTGGACCCGCCGTACTACACGGCACAGCGGCTGTACGGTCGGTCAGGCGGCTTGCACGAGTTCGATCACGAGCGACTCGCCGCAGTGCTCAAGGGCACACGACACCGATTCCTGATGACCTACGACGATTGCCCCGCGATCCGCGACTTGTACTCCTGGGCGAATCTCCGGCCGTGGAAGCTGCAGTACGGGATGAACAACTGCAGCAGGGACAACCTCTCGAAGGTCGGCGCGGAGTTGTTTGTGAGGAACTACGAACTGCCCAGCCTTGCCCGGGGCGACGACGCACCGCCGCGAGTGCCTGGCGAGCAGCTCGCGCTGGGTTTCGGGTGACGGGGGGGCAACTCCTCACTCCAGGCCGATTGCTGTACATTGATATGGACACAAATCTGCACACCAGAATGTGAGGGAACAGCGCAATGAGCACCGTCACGGTTCGAATCAGCAGTGAAACGCACAGCGCTCTGAAAGAACTCGCAGCTTCCGGAAAGCAGTCGCTCCGGTCGGTCCTGACGGACGCCGTCGAGCGTTACCGCCGCGAGCGATTTCTCGCACAGTGCAATGCGGACTACGCACGGCTTCGGCGAGACAAGGAGGCGTGGGCCGAAGAACTCGCAGAACGCGCTTCATGGGAGGTGACGTTGCTGGATGGACTGGAGGAGGAGTAGAGAGGGTGAGTCCTGCCCGGGGTGAGGTGTGGCGCGCCGAGCTCGACCCAGTGCGAGGCCGAGAACAGGCGGGCGAACGGCCAATTCTCGTGGTCTCCACGGACACGTTCAACCGCGGTCCAGCCGATCTTGCCGTCATCCTCCCGCTGACGACAGCGCGGAAGAAGGTGCGCTGGCACGTCGAGGTCTCGCCGCCAGAGGGCGTCGTCGCAGCCGTCAGCTTCGTCAAGTGTGAGGACGTTGGGTCGATCAGCAAGGACCGCCTATCGGAACGTTGGGGCGAAGTGAGCGAGGATGTGATGCGCGCTGTCGAGGACCGTCTGCGAATACTGCTGCAGCTCTAGCCGCGGCGCACCGAGGGACCCGGGCCAAGGCTGGGGGCGGCGGCAACCTCGGTCCGTGACTGCCGCTCTACTCCAGCCGTCACTTCCCCAATCACCTCCCGCCCATTCCGCCAGAACAGTCCTTCCACAATGCTATCCGCGGTCATGCCCAGCTTGCCCAGGGCTTTCTTGCATTCGCGGATGATCTCGTAGGCGTAGAAGGTGCAGCGGATGCGGTAGGCGCCGGTGGGGTTGTGGATGCTGAACGGGTCGGGGTGCTTGGTGAAGAAGAGGTTCTGCTCGTTGACGATCACGAGCTTGCCCTTCAGCGCCGCCACCGGGAGGTCGAGGCCATAGAACAGGCGGCGGTGGTCGACCTTGCGGAAGAACACTTCGAAGACCTCCCAGTTCTGGACGTTGCTGAAGTCCCAGTAGAGGTTGTCGAGGTCTGCCGCCAAGAGCTCGTCCAGCCGCTCCAGCGCGGTCAGCATATACGCCCGGCCCAGGTGCGCCAGGACGATCTTCGCCCGCGGGCACTCTCGACAAAGGCGGATGATCCCGGCGACATTCTTGGGGTCGGCAAGCCGCCCGGCGCGGGGGAGGTGCAACATGAGGATGCCGCCCAGCGCGTCCGCCGCCTGCCGCACTTCCGCGGGCAGCATATCCTCGAGGGTCACGTCATCCTTCGGGATGTTCGGCACCAGCGTCCAGTACGGCTTGTAGCCGAGGAAGCCGCCGGCGCGCGCCTGCTCGAGGAGCTCTTCCTGGGTCGCCGGCAGGATCGGCACGCACAATCCCCAGGAGTTCCGCGCGGCCGCCACCTGTGCCACGTACTTGTTGTTCAGCCGCAGGTCGGCGTCGGCACCCACCGTGCCGAACAGGAGCGCGCTGCACTGCTTCCCCGGGAACAGCGTCGCCCACACGTTGTCGAGATCCTCGCCGGTGAACTCATCCGTCGTTCGCGGCGCCGTCTGCGTTGGCTCAACCACATTCGGGTCCCGCGGTGGAATGACGCCGGGGCCGTAGAGATGACTGTGGAAGTCAAGCAGCTTGTCCGGCAGGAAGCCGTTCAGCTCTTCGCGCCAGATCTTACCGTCGAGGTCGGGTTCGAAGTCGAGGTGTAGCATGGCAATTCAGTGGTCACCCAGAGGCGGGATTGGGTTCGAGAAGGCAAGCAGTTCTTCGAGGGAAGTCCACCTCAAGCCGGAACCGGGCCAGGACCTCATGAATGCCGAGCAGCAGTGGGACACTATTCGACCGGGCGAGATAGACGAGGGGGCGGAGGTGGACGACCGCTCGTCCGTTGTCGAGAAGCGAGAACCCGATTCGCCCAACGTAAGCAGGAATTCCGCGCGTGGTCGGCAGTGCCAGACCCTTGACCTCGTGCTCAGCGGTGATCTCGACCGAGCAGTTCTGCCAGATCCGCTGAGGCACGACGCTCATCGGCGCCCCAGTGTCCACGTAGGCGAAATCGGAGAACGGCTCGCCATTGGTTGCCGGAAAGAGGACTCCGGCAACCACGCGAGTGGCTTTTGCGTCGGGGAGGACGTCCTTGAGGCTTGGCGATGCCGGCAAGGCGACAACGGCAAGCTCAACCCGCTTCATGGTAGATGTACCCCTCGGTATCGACGAGCATGACCACGGCGCGTCGCCAGTCGTGTTTCTGGGCCTCGTCGTGGGCTTCGTCGCACGTGCCAGCCGCCGTCACCGCTCCGTCCACGATGCAGACCCACTGGTTCGGGTACTTGGTGCCGAGTTCCTCCGCGTGCTCCTGCACCCACTTCAGCTTCGTATGCTCGAAGTCGGGCCATTGGGTGTCTCTGGCGATTGCCTGTGTGCTCATGGCGGCACCTCTGACACTACAGTACCAAAGCAGTGACTTCCCGACAAGCACGCGGGGGAAGGGCTGCGACCAAGCGTCTGAGGGCGCCTTTCCCCGGTCCGCCCGTGGCCAACAGCCGTCAGCCGATCCCCAGCAACTCCTTCTTCCGTTCCCAGTAGTAGGCGAAGTTGTCGTAGGGCACGTCGAACGGGATCGCGTGGTCGATGGTCGGCACGTAGCCGCCTTCGTGCGCCAGCGGGACCTTGCGCTCCAGTTCCGCATCGATGGCTGCTTTGTCCTTGGTCAACACCCGTTTGTCGAGGCCGCCGGTCATGAGCAGGTCGCGGCCGTAGCGTTTGCGCAGGTCGACCACGTCCATCCCGGCGGCGACTTCCATCGGGTACACGCCGTTGACGCCCGCTTCGAGCCACAACGGGAGGAGTTGCTCCACGTTGCCGTCACTGTCCACGAAGATGACGTCGATCCCCTGGGATCGCGCGTAGTCGGTGACGCGCTGGTACCGCGGGATCATGAACTCGCGGAACATCGCCGGCGAGAGGAGCGGCCCGGCTTTGTAGCACATATCTTCCCAGAAGTGCAGAACCGTAATGACCCTCTGCGGAAGCACTGTTCGCAGTACCCCGAGCGTCAGCTCCGTGACCGTGTCCATCATCTCGTGGACCATGCCCGGCTCGTCGAGCATGGCGCAGAGCGCCCGTTCGGCCCCCATCAACTCACGGACGAAACCAAACAGGCTGGGAGCGCGCGGCCCCTGGAAGATGACTACCGTTCCCTGCTCGCGCCACTGCCGACAACGCTCATCCCAGTCGGCAGGGAAGCGCCCGGACGCGTCGGGGTCGAGCCGGGGTTTGAGCGCGTCCCAGTCGGCTCGCGTCTTCACCGGGTGCTCCAGGAACTCCGGCATGGAGGTCTCGCTGTTGGTCTTCCACACCCGCTGGACGATGCCCCGGTCGATGATCTCGACGCGTGAGGTCTCGTTTTCGCTGAGCACCTTCGCCTCGAAGGGGGGCTGAAACCAGAGGTCGATTCCCGCCCGAGTCTGCAGGTCGCACTCGGCGAACTGAGGCGGCAGGTTCCCCGCGCCGAGCCCTTCGCCTTGCCAGCGGCGCAGCGTGGTGGGCCAGGGCCCCCACTCCTGTAGCACCGGTCGGTCGACTGATTGGTAGCGCATGCACGCCAGGAATCGCTCAGCAGCGGTCATCGTAGTTGCTCCATTCGCGCGTTGCCCCGTGGGCATGGTCAGTACGTGGCGCGCTTCACCAGTCCCTTCTCCACAAGCTCCTCGTTGACGTCGGTCTCGCCCAGGTACAGAGTCGCCAGGTACCGGCCGTACTTCCCCGTGCGATCTTTCTCGGTGCGAAGCACGACTTCCTTGCCCTCGACGCGCTCGCGCAGGTAGTCGGCGGCGCGCTTCCCGGCCTGGTACTCATCCGAGTCGTGGGGCACGCCATACGTCTCGGGGGCATTGATGCCCAGGAGCCGCACCCGCATCTCCTGCGAAGTGTGGAAGCCCAAGTCGACCACGAGGTCGGCGGTGTCGCCATCGACGACCCGTTTGACCGTGGCGGCATAGACGAAGCGTTGCAGTTCCATCTGTCCGTTCCCCCTTGGTTGCGTCAGTACGCCACCCGTTGACCGGTCTCCTTTCGGGGACCCACTTCAGGAACGCGATGCAAAGGAGGCTATAATGCAAGCCACTGTTCAGACGGAGGCCCACCGTGCTGCCACACCCAGCCGTGACCAAAGAACTCATCGAGCGCGCCCTGCAGGAGGATCTTGGTTCCGGCGACCTCACTACCGATTCCATCGTGCCTGCCGATCATCGAGCGACGGCGACGATCACTGCGAAGGCCGCGGGCGTGGTTGCGGGGCTGTTCATGGTCGAGCGCACATTCCACGCCTTGGACGACGAAGTCTCGATGGAGGCGAACGTGACCGAAGGGCAAGGCGTGGCGCCGGGCGACGTGGTGGCTACTGTGCGGGGCCCGGCTCGGGCACTGCTGATGGGGGAGCGAACGGCACTCAACTTCCTCCAGCGCCTGTCCGGGACAGCAACGCGCACGCGGCAGTTCGTGGAAGCCGTGGCCGGTACCGGCGCCCGGGTCTGCGACACCCGCAAGACGGTGCCGGGATTGCGGGTGCTGGACAAGTACGCCGTCCGGGCGGGAGGCGGGACGAACCACCGGTTGGGGCTGTTCGACGCCGTGCTGATCAAAGAAAACCACGTCCTCGCCGGCGGCGGAATCTCCGCGGCAGTTGAGGAGGCGCGGAGGCGCATTCCTCACACTGCCAAGGTCGAGGTCGAGTGCGAGTCGCTGGCCGACGTGCGCGAGGCGCTCGACGCGCGGGTGGATATCCTCATGCTGGACAACCTGCCGCTGGCTGAGATGCGCGAGGCGGTGAAGTTGGTGGCCGACCGGGCGGTGGTCGAGGCGTCGGGCAATGTGTCGCTGGGGTCGGTGCGGGCCGTGGCGGAGACCGGAGTAGACCTGATTTCCGTCGGTGAACTGACCCATTCCGTGATCGCGCTCGACCTGAGCATGCGGATCACGATATCGGGAGTATGCCTGCCCTGATGACTACGCGAGAACGCGTCCTGCGCGCTTTGCTGGACAGCCCGACCGAGTTTGTCTCCGGTCAGTCTCTGGCCGCCGAGTTGGGCATCTCCCGCCCTGCAATCTGGCGCCACATGGCGGCCCTCAAAGGCCAGGGGTACGAGCTCGAAGCCATAACCGGCAAAGGGTACCGGCTGCCGCAACGCCCGGACGTGCTGTCCAAAGAGGAGATCCTCTGCCGGCTGGAGACAGAGTCCTTTGGCCGCGCCTTGCGCGTGTTGGCCGAAGTGGGCTCGACCAACGACGAAGCGAAGGCGTGGGCGATGGCTGGCTGCCCGGAGGGCGCTGTCGTCGCTGCCGACACGCAGACCGGCGGCCGCGGCCGACGCGGCCGGGCTTGGGCGTCTCCGGCCGGGAAAGGGGTCTACGTTTCTGTAGTGCTGCGGCCCAGAGCGGCGCCAGCGGCACTGGGCCAGTTGTCGCTCCTGATGGCTCTGGCGACGGCGCGAGCGATCCGCGAGTCCACTTCACTGACTGTCAGCACCAAGTGGCCCAACGACGTGTGGGTGGACGGCCGCAAGGTCGCCGGCATCCTGTTAGAGGCCGACGCGGATCTTGAGCAAGTGCGCTCCGCGGTTGTCGGCATCGGCATCAACCTCTCACTGTCCGCTGAAGACCTGCCTGCGCAGGTCCGGCGCACCGCCACCTCTCTCAACCAGGCGGCTGGCCGGCCGGTTCCTCGGGCGCCGCTGGTCTGCGCCCTGTTGCGCGAGATGGAGACAGTGTACGGGCAGTTCTCCTCAGGGCACGTGGCGCGATTACTGGCCGAGTGCCGGGCGCTGGAGGTTTGCCTCGGCCGCCCTGTTTCGGTGGAGCTTGGGAAGCAGTCCCTCCAGGGGACTGCCGAGGAGATCGCGGCCGGCGGCGAGTTGATCCTGCGGCTGGCCAGCGGAGAGACGCGCGCCTTCATGGCGGGCGATGTGTCGCTGCGACCACGCGAGACAGGCGCGCCCGAGTCGCGCCACGAACCTGCAACGGAGTGAGGACTATCAAACAGGCAACCATCATCGGCGGCGGACTCGCAGGCTCCGAGGCGGCCTATCAAGTGGCGCGGCGGGGCGTGCCGGTGCGGCTGTACGAGATGCGGCCGGAGCGCAGCACGCCCGTTCATCAGACAGGCTGGCTGGCGGAGCTGGTCTGCAGTAACTCGCTGAAGTCCGAGGAGTTGAGTCGCGGGGGGGGGGTGTTGAAGGCAGAGCTGCGCCGACTCGACTCCCTGGTGATGCGCTGCGCCGACGCCACTCGGGTGCCGGCGGGGTCGGCACTGGCGGTGGATCGCGACCGGTTCGCGCAGCGGGTGACTGAGGAGTTGGCGGCGCTGCCCGAGGTGACCCTCATCCGGGAAGAGGTGACCGAGATCCCGCCGGAGGGACCGGTCATTGTCGCCAGCGGTCCCCTTACGTCTGCGCGCCTGAGCGACGCCCTGGCTGCTCTGGTGACTGCTGGCTTCCTGCACTTCTACGATGCGGTGTCGCCCATTGTCGAGACCGACTCCCTCGACCCGGAGCGTCTGTTTGAGGCTTCGCGGTACGAGCACGGCGAAGGCGCTTACCTCAACTGCACGCTGACCGAGGCCGAGTACGACCGGTTCCGCAAGGCGCTGATCGCTGCCCGGCGCGTGCCGTTGCGGGACTTCGAGAAGAAGGCGTTCTTCGAGGGGTGTCTGCCTGTCGAGGAACTGGCGCAACGCGGCCGCCAGACACTTGCCTTCGGACCGCTCAAGCCGGTGGGGCTGGTGGATCCACGCACCGGAGAGCGGCCCTTCGCCGTGGTTCAGTTGCGCGCGGAGAATGAAGAGAAGACGCGCTACAACTTGGTGGGCTGCCAGACGCGGCTCCTGTGGTCCGAGCAGCGAAAGGTGTTCCGGCTGATCCCGGCGCTGCGCGAGGCGGAGTTTGTGCGGTACGGTGTGGTGCACCGCAACACGTACCTCAACGGCCCCAGAGTGCTGTCTCCCACGCTGCAGTGCCGGAAGCGGCCGGACTTGCTCTTCGCGGGGCAGTTGACGGGCGTAGAGGGCTACGTCGAGTCTACTGGTTCCGGGCTGGTGGCAGGGATCAACGCCGCCTGCCTTGCCCGAGGGCTGCCGTGTCTGCAGTTCCCGCGCGAGACCGTCTTGGGCGCGTTGGCCCAGTACGTCGCCGCCGCCGAGACCAAGGACTTCCAGCCGATGAACGCCAACTTCGGCCTGCTCCCGCCGCTGGCAACGGAGGGAAACCGGCTGAAGAAGAAAGAGAAGTATGAGGCGCTGGCCAAGCGGGCACTGGACGCTCTGGACAAGTTCGTTGAGGAGGAGTTGACGGGGTGACGAGACCGGGGACTCCTCGCTGCCTCCTACGAGAATGCGTTGTCAATCCGGGCCGCGACCGTGAGGGAGCGCGTGACAGGCTGACTTGGTTTGCGATGCCGATGGCTCACGCGCTCCCTCACGGTCGCGGCTCGGATTGGCTCGCGCCTTCACCTGCATGGGTGCAGCCAAGGCTGCACGCGTGAGGCCTGTGGGCGCCACGGGTTCCCTCCGGGTACCGCCATGCTCCAACACATCGACAACTTCACCAACTACTTGGTTCAGGTGCGGAACGCTTCGCCACACACCGTCCGCAGCTACTCTCGCGACCTGATCCAGTTCGTGGACTTCGTCGAGGAGCACCGGTTGCTGGCCGGCCGGAGCGAGTGGGGCGCGGTGGACTACCTCTGCGTGCGGCGCTACCTCGGCGACATGAGTAAGCGAGGGTACTCGCGCCGATCCGTCTCGCGCAAGCTGTCTTCGCTCAAGTCATTCTTCAAGTACCTGCTGCGGCAGGAGGTCATCGAGGTCAGCCCGGTGGCGCATGTGAGGGCGCCGAAGGTCGAGGGGCGGCTGCCGCGGATGGTGTCGAACAGCGACCTGGAGGCGCTGCTCAACGCGCCGCACCTCGACGAGCCGCTGGGCGTTCGAGACCGTGCGATTCTCGAGACGCTCTACGCCACCGGCATCCGCGTGTCGGAGTTGGTCGGGATCGACCTGGCGGACGTCGACTTCGTCCGCGGTGAGGTACGGGTCCTGGGAAAAGGGGACCGCGAGCGGATTGTCTTGCTGGGGGAGCTGGCATTGGAGGCGCTGGGACAGTATGTTTCCGGCGCGCGGGTGACGCTGACAGCGGAGGCGCAGAGCGCCAAGGTCGGGCCGGAGGAGGCGCTGTTCGTCAATCGCTTCGGCGGGCGGCTCGAGGCTCGGAGCGTCGGCCGGATGCTGACCAAGTACCTCAACCAGTGCGGCCTTGGGGAGCGGATCACGCCCCACATGCTCCGCCACACGTTCGCGACCCACCTGCTCGAAGGAGGAGCCGACCTCCGCACCGTGCAGGAGTTGCTGGGCCACAGGAGCCTGTCGTCCACGCAGATCTACACCCACGTGAGTCGGGAACGACTGAAGAAGGTGTACGACCGGACGCACCCGCGGGCCTGAGCCTGAGCGGCGCTACACAGAGAAGAACGACGCCTGCTGCAGTAGCCCCTCGATATCGAGCAACTCCTGGCGGTCAGCCTCCAACTCCTGTCGGCGTTGAGGCGCAGTGCGCTCCGCCGACTCCATGTCAGCCGCCAGGCGCGAGAGCGATTCTTCCACGCCGCTGATCGTGCGCTCCAAGCTGTGGTCGACGGCCACCTCAAAGTCGCACAGGTTCGTGTGGACTTCCGCCCGTACGTTCGCCTGGATCCGGTCCACCAGTTCCCCGACCGGCTCCTCGATCTCCCGCTTGATCTGCTCGCGGGCGCGGCTGCGGAACACATTGTTGAGCTTCGTGCCGGCCAACACGCCGCCGCCGAACATCACCAGCGCCCCGATCCCGCCGAAGAGGAAGCCGGTGGCCAACGCCAGTGCCAACGTGGAGCCGATGGTCAGGGTGCTGATCTGCTTCAGGTTGGCCCGGAACAGGTCGGGGTGCAGCTTGAACTCAAACTCATCCTCGGCCAACTCGCCCAGGTCCTGGAACTCGAAGGCGAGGTTCGAGTTCATCGTCCGGATGGCCTCCTGGCAATCCTGGAGGACCTCCGCCCGCAAGCGGCCCAGGCGGTGCGCGATCTGCTCCAGATTGCCGCGAACCTCGTCGTTCACAATCTCCCGCACGAAGATCGGGATCAACTCGGCCGACTGCTGAAGCTGCTCCCAGGTGCACTCGTCGATCTGCGATTGCACCTCGCTCTGGAGGATTGCCGTCAGCCGCAGCCAGTCTGTGCCGGTGTCGCCCAGCACCAGGTCGCTCACCCGCCGCGACTCTTGATCCAGGCGCTCCACGATCCGCCGATGCGCAGCGCGGGCCTTGTCCAGTTCGGGTCGAGAGCGCTCGACGCGCTGCCGCAGCTCATCCAGGTTCAGGTTAATACTACAACCGTACTTAGCTCGGGGCAGGTCTCCGACCGCCCCGAAACGCTTGACCGGAAGGTCTCAAAGGGCTGCGAATCCACGGGATTCGAGGAGACCTGTCGGTCCGGGGAGCGGCG
>Ga0210049_1000602_pt1 | contig 30897 bp, 27 predicted proteins | sample CryGeyCG2014_300_2_FD_183964 | JGI IMG/M metagenome (GOLD analysis project Ga0210049, IMG submission 183964) | Groundwater microbial communities from aquifer - Crystal Geyser CG06_land_8/20/14_3.00 (SPAdes) (version 2) | ecosystem: Environmental > Aquatic > Deep subsurface > Groundwater | place... | reverse complement strand
TACACTGTATCCTTGAGCATGGCTGATATGAATGGCAATCGTGCCACTTCAACCAATACCAACTGGACATATGACATTGAGATGGCAATACCATCATTTTACTTGATGAATAAAATTACCAGGAGCCGGATGTACACACATACTCCACGGGTTGATGTCAGTGTCAAGGAACATTCAGAGGCAATTGGTTGGCTGATGAGCGAGACCTTGGGTATACCCACAGAGGAGGCAGCGGTAAATGCCAAGCCATTTGAATTTACCTTGAGTCCCGGGGATGGTACCAAAACCGTGTATCTTTGGGCAAGAGATATGGCAGGAAATGTTAGCCTACCGGCAACAGCAAACATTATATTAAACTCAAACATGGATGTAATCCCACCAGTGGTTAATCTCATATCCCCTGCATCTAATGGTGTTGACAATGAAAGCATTCAGGTTATTTACACCATTTCAGAGGACATAACCACGCTATCTTTAACATTTACCCGTACAGGGGGAGTGGGTACAGTTAATGGCTCGCATTCCTATTCCCTCGGGACAACGAGCCTTACTGCTGGACAGCACGAGACTGTGCTTGCAGGCAATGGGCTTGGGCTGCAACACGGAGCAGTCTACACGGTTAGTTTGAAGGCTACGGATGCGTTTAGGAATTCCGGGCAGGGTGTCAGTACCAATTGGCGGTACGATATATCTATTGCCACCCCTACCCTTACCCTGAACAATGGGGCAGGCTATACCAGAACACGACAGGTGAGTGTGAGTGTGAATAATGATTCAGAGGCAATTGGTTGGTTGATTGGGACTGCGACCGGCAAGCCGACTGATGATGACTCACGATGGCTGGCAGAGGAACCAACAACCTTTGATCTTGGAACGGCTGATGGCACGGTTAGTGTTTATCTCTGGACAAAGGATGCGGTGGGTAATATCAGTGCCACAGCCACAGCGAGCATTGTGCTGGATACCGTGCCAGCGACCATGACCCTGACCATGCCGATCGTGGACAATCAAAGCATTGCCGTGGCGTATCAGTTTTCCAAACTAATGGCAACCGCAAGTATCACATTCAGTAGTCTGGCAGATGCCAATTCCCCACATCGGGTATTGGTTTCTCCTGCAAGTGGTAGCATTACCCTCAATGGTGTAGATCTGAACAGCGATGGTGAGCGGACACTGTATGATTATCTCAAAAATGCAATATACACAGTAACTCTTGAGGCTTGCGATCTGGCTGGCAATATATCAAGTACAAGTACTCTCGAATGGAAATACGATGCCATCTGCATAGATACAGAATCCCCGCTTATCATCCTGAGTCAGCCGGCAACAGGCGGCTTTGGGACACAGGGTGTACGAGTTTCATACAGCCTTTCGGAGAACATTGCCTCAGGCACACTCAGGCTTAGCTTTATTCGGACTGGCGGCAGTCATGATGGGTATTCGCCACATCGAATTGTATTGGGTAGTAGCTCCAAGGGTGAGTATTCCTTTATTATAGACGGCAAAGCAAACCAATTGGTTGATGGTGCTATCTACACAGTAACACTTGAGGGTGAAGATGTTGCCGGGAACAAGGCACAGATAGCGGCAAACACTAATTGGACATATGACCTGTCTGCCCCGATAATTACCCTGTGTAAGCCTTCAAATAATGGGCGGGATAACCATGAGCTTGAGCTTATGTTCGTACTTTCTGAGGATGTTAAGCCAGAGAGTATGGTGCTGCGATTTGGTGGTATGGCAGCAACGGCTACTCTGCCATACGCAAAAGGTACAAATACGGCTAATATTAACATTGCCGGGCTTGGGCTGGTTCACGGGAATACATACACTATAACCATGCAGGCAGTAGATATGGCTGACAATCCCTCTGCAATAATAACAAAAACCAACTGGACTTATGATGATAATATTGGCACCCCAAGCTTGAGTATGGCTACGACAACCATATCAAGGTTGATTACTGTTATGATAATAAACGATAATGAAACAGTTGCCTGGCTCCTTGGCGAGGAAAAAAACGCCCAGCCAAACGGGGATGACCCGGGCTGGAGGAGCACCAGACCAACTGCTTTTTATATCAGTAGTGCGGGGGTAGGTGAGAAACAGGTGTATTTATGGGTCAAGGATGCAGCGGGAAATGTTAATTCTGCTACAACAAGTATTACCCTTACCGGATCATCTACCACTGCACAACTGGGGGTTTCTATCCAATCACCCCAGTCCGGTGATGTGGGAAGTCAGACCATTCGTCTTCAGTATACCCTTACCGAACCGGTAGATCCTGAGTCCTTGAGGTTGGTATTTATCCATACCGCAGGTGCAAATGATCCGAATTCACCCCACACAGTAACATCTGGGCTTGAACCATCTGCGGGTGTGCATAATATCTGGATCAAGGGTTATTCACTGAATCTGGTTGACGGAGCTGTGTATACCCTGCGGCTGGAGGCAATGGCTGGCACTCTGGCAACGGCTCAGATAAGCAACCTGCGATATGATATTTCCTCACCAATAATAAGTCTTATCTCGCCGGCAACCAATGGCTATGGCAATGGAACCATCACAGTTCGTTATCAGGCTTCTGAGCCATTGGCTGGGGATAGCCTGCAACTTGTGTTTTACCGTGGACAAGAGGCACATACCGTAACAACATTGTTATTATCCTCGCAAGGCAGCCTGTACATCAAGGGCAATGATTTAAGCAATGATGGTTCTTTAACCACAAATGATACCCTGACAAATGGGGCAACCTATACGGTGTGCCTCACAGCAAGTGATCTGGCAGGGAACAGAGCTGCCCCGATATTTAGTACCAACTGGAAATATGACACCAGTATTGGCATCCCAACCCTTTCACTTAAAGGGGGGGCAACATATACCAATTCAAGCATTGTTAGTGTAGAGACAACAGAGAATGAGGATATAGCAAAATGGCTGATAAGTGAGACACAGAAGGTAGCTCCAACAATGGATAATTCATTGTGGACAAACAAGCCCACAGCCTATTCCTTCAGTATCGGTGAGGGGAAGAAAACCGTGTACCTCTGGGTTCAGGATGGGGCAGGGAATATCAATATTACTCCGGCTGTGTCCTCTATTATCATGGATACGCAATTGCCAAAGATTACCCTGAACTTACCGGCAAGCAATGGGGCAGGTAATGGTACGATTGCGGTAAGTTATTACCTTTCTGAAGATGTGGCAGTTGATTCGCTTAAGCTGACATTTAAGCCAACTGGCAGAGGTTATGGTACAGAGTGTGTGATTACAGCATGGTTAACATCATATCGTGGAGAAAATATGGTTGAACTAAATGGACTGGGGCTAAATAATGGCATGATATATGCAGTTTCCCTTGATGCCACAGATTTTGCCGGCAATATTGGAGTTACAGCGGTAAACCATAACTGGAAGTATGATACAACCATTGGAACACCAACCATGTTGATAAGGGATTATCTGACCAATGGGACGCAGTGTACTGGTGCCCGATTGGTACGCCTTGAGATTAGCGGTGATGAGGAGGCAGTCAAATGGCTGATAAGTGAGGATATGCACGCCTCAAGCAACAAGGATTTGCCATGGCAACAGGATAAGCCGGCCTATTTTACCCTTGGAACGACAAGTGGGGTAAGGACAGTGTTCCTCTGGATACAGGATAATGCAGGCAATATCTCGTCAGTAGCTCAAGACTCCATCAATCTTGATATTGAAACCCCGCAGCCACCCGGTACACCTACGACTAATGGGCAATTCTTTCCAAAAGGCACATATACCCTAAGCTGGGATGCGTCCCTTGCTGCCGCAGGGATTGAATTGTATGAGGTGCAGGAATATCTGGGTAGCCAGACACCTGATGCAGATAATTGGAATACGGCAGCAACATATCGAGCAACGGTTACTCTTATGAGCCTTAAGGCTAAAAAACACGGGGACAGCCTCTGGTATCGAGTCAGGGCAAGGAATAATGTTGGGGTATGGAGCAGTTATTCGGGTGTATCCGAAGAAATAATCATTGCTGAATTGTTTGGAACAAATACGGCTGTAACTGGTTCAAGTATAGATGGAAGGGCATTGGTTAATATTCCTCAAGGGATATTGACCGATGAAACATACATTATTATTGAACGCGACCCATTGAATTATGGCAAAAATATTAATCCCAAAACAATCAAAGCTGCCAATGATAAGGATGATGTTGACCTGTCCTTTGACCGGATTGAGGATACGATTGCAGAGTTCAATGCTTACATTTATAATAATGGAACATCAACACGGATAACTACATTTACCAACAAGGTAAGGATAAGCCTTAGGTACAGGGATGTCAATCAAGATGGTTTTGTGGATAATGTTCCCTACAGGCTGGATGAGCGGACACTGAAGGTGTATCGTTTGAATGAAACAACCCAACAATGGGTTGCTGAAGAAAACTCAATTGTTGACCCTGTGGCAAATACTGTGAGTGCTGAGGTAGATCACTTTTCCATCTTTGTCCTGCGGGGTACCCCCTTACGACCGGCAACAGTACTTGGCAATGTCAGGGTCTATCCTAATCCATACAAGCCAAATAGCAACCCAATGCACAACTCAGGGGTTCACTTTGGAGGGACTGCCGCCCCGTTTGAGGAACGCTTGACCGAACAGGTGACTATCAAGATATTTACGGTTACTGGGGAATTGGTCAGGGTAATAGATGGGCAGACATCTGGTGAATATATCTGGGACGCTAAGAACGATGATGGTGATGAGGTTTCAACCGGTGTATATATTTATCAGATAACAAATGAGCAGGCAGGGAATAGTTTTGGGAAGGTGGCAATAGTGAAGTGAAACGAAAAGTGAAAAGTGAAAAGTGAAAAGTGAAGGTAAAAATCATAATAAACTAAAAGTGAAAAACGAAAAGTTACTTTTTGCAGTTTTAACGGTTGCAACAAGCATTGCAAGTAATTCTTTGCATTTTATTTGTAGTTCACCATAACTTTTATTTTTCAAAAAAGACTCTTCCATAAATTCTCCCACCTTCACTTTTCATTTTTCGTTTTTCACTTATTTTTCGGAGGCGTATAATGATAATAGCGATTCACAAACATGATGTTATGATAGCAAAGATAGTTGCAATAATGGTGCTAATATTTATTGATTTCATGCTTTTGATTTCCATCCTTACTACTACAGCAGCTGCTGGCGGTGTAGCCACAAAGGGTGCCCAATTCTTAAAGATTGGTGCCGGAGCAAGGGCAATGGCAATGGGCGGGGCACAGGTAGCTATGGCAGATGATGCCTATGCGTTATACTGGAATCCAGCCGGGCTATCTAATATTAAACGGCGGGAGGCAATATTCAGCTATCTGTTTCATGTTCAAGATATGAATGCGGGGTATATGGGTATTATTGCCCCTCACAAAAAAGGGGTAATGGGTACCAGTATCAGCTACCTTACCCATAATGATATTATAGGTTATGACTATACTGCCAAATCAACTGGTTGGTTTGAAGCCGGTGATGTAGCAGTAGATGTCTCTTATGGCCAAAGGGTAGGGGAGAGGTTTTCTGCCGGTGGAAATATCAGAATTGTGCAAGAGAAGATTGATGATAAGAATGGTACTGGTGTTGGAATTGACCTTGGTGGCATGTTTTGGATGAATAAATATGCCAGACTTGGAGCAGTTCTCCGTAATGTAACCCTGAAGGAATTAAAACTTGATAAAAAAGGCGAGGCATTGCCCACAACCTTGACCGTAGGAATTGCCTGCAAGATACCGGAAGCAGACCTGAACCTTGCTTGTGATGCCACCATTCCATCGGACAACGATGCTTATATCAATGTCGGGGCAGAGTACTCATATCAACATTCATTAACCGCCAGACTCGGGGTTAGAGGTGGTCCAGCAAATGATTCCGCCTTTACTGCCGGGTTTGGGTATGGCTTTGGGCTATTCAGCATTGACTATTGCTTAGAACCATTTGGAGATTTGGGCAATTCACATCATATGTCAGTGCAATATCGATTTTAGGGTCTGTCACAAATTATTATCCCTTACCTCAGCAATCACCTCTCCCTTATGCAGCTTTATCTGTATCCTGTCTTTTTCTTTTACCTGATTAGCATCACTCAGGACAGTTTCCTCTGGCAGCTTAAAGGCAATGCTATAACCTCTGGCAAGTATGGCTGATGGATTTAAGGCATGGAGTTTACCGGTAAAGTTTTCGAGCCGTGCCAGGGTCAATTTAATAAGATTAGATGTGGCATGAGACAGGGCAATGGTTGCATCATCAACCCGTTGCTGATATTGAAACACTGCATAATCAGCCCGCAACAGGGCAGGGGATTCTTGTAATCTTTTTAGTCTATAGGCAAGGAGGTCAAGGTTTTTTTGCAGGGTAGCTTTTAGACGAATAGACAACACCTCTATTCTTGCTACAATCTCTCTTTTATTTACTACCACCAGTTCTGCTGCTGCTGATGGGGTTGGGGCTCGCAGGTCTGCAACAAAATCAGCTATGGTAAAATCGCATTCATGCCCTACAGCAGATATTATGGGAATATTGGATGCAAATATGGCTCTTGCTACCTTTTCATCATTAAATGCCCATATATCCTCTATTGACCCGCCTCCTCTGCCTATAATAAGAACAGTCGGCAACAGGGTATCTGGCAAACTATTCATCTGTGCAATAGCCTGAGCAATATCAGCAGGGGCTGCATCTCCTTGAACCAGAACAGGATAAATGATTATCTCCATATTTGGAAATCTTCGGGTGATTATATTCAACATATCCCAGATAGCAGCACCAGTAGGGGAGGTAATAATTCCAATCCGCTCAGGAAGCATGGGCAAAGGTTTTTTATGTGTTTCATCAAAAAGCCTTTCAAGTCTCAATCTTTCTTTTAATTGTTCAAAGGCAAGATATAATTCACCATATCCAGTAGGCTCAAGAATATCAGCAATAAGTTGATACTCACCCCTTTTTTCATAAACACTTATTTCTCCATGAGCAATAACAGTTAATCCATCCCGAATATCAAATCTCAGGAGGCTTGCCTTATTCCGAAAGATAACCACCCTTATTTGTGAATAATTATCCTTGGGAAGATGGGGGAAGATGGGGACAGCGCCCTATTTTTAGAAGAAAAAATAAGGTGCTGTCCCCATTTTCCCCTTAATCTCTCTTTTGTGATCTGTCATTCCCGCTTGTCGGGAATCCTTCTTTGTTGAGTACATCAGATGTGATTGGATAAGAAGAAGGATTCTGGACAAGCCAGAATGACAAGGAGAAAAAGGATCCTGTCGATTCGTAGTTATCTCTTGATAGCTGAGTAGTTACAATTAATAATTATAAATGAGAAAAACAAAGGGGAAGTAGATTAAAATGGTTGAGTTTTACATTCATAATTCACCATTCATAATTTATAATTAAATATATGAAATTGATATTCAAACAACAACCCTACCAGACAGACGCCACCATGGCGGTAGTCCGCTGCTTTGAAGGACAAAGCAAAGGATTTAGAAAAGAGGTTATCAGCAGAAAAACCCTCGACCACGGGCTATTCGGAACAGAAGTCAAAGTAGAAGAAATCTTTTCCAACAAAAAGCTGGAAATTACCGAAAGCGATATTTTAAAGAATGTGCAAACCCTGCAAAAAGAACAGGGCTTAAAACCCATCAGCAAACTGGATGGTCTCAACTTTACCATTGAAATGGAAACCGGTACCGGTAAAACCTATGTCTATACAAAAACCATGTATGAACTGAACAAGCATTACGGCTGGAACAAGTTTATTATCATGGTGCCTTCAGTGGCTATTCGGGAAGGCGTTCATAAATCCCTAGAAATTACAGCCGACCATTTTCAGGAGATTTACGGTAAAAAAATCCGTTTTTCCATCTACAACACCCAAAATAAATCCAACCTGATTAACATCAAAAGTTTTGCAGACACTTCCAATATCGAAGTGATCATCATGAACTATCAGGCATTTGCTACCACCAGTAAGGAATCCAGAAAGATTTATCAGAAACTGGATAGCCTGCAAAGTGAGCGGCCTATTGATATTATAAAACGAGCCCGTCCGATTCTGATTATTGATGAACCCCAACGCTTTGGCGATAAAGCCGAAAAGATATTTACCGACAGAGAGTTTAATCAGCTTTGTACCTTCCGTTACTCAGCAACTCACAAAAAGGACTTCAACAAAATTTACCGCCTGGATGCCATTGATGCCTACAACCAGAAACTGGTTAAAAAAATCAGTGTGAAAGGGATTGAGGTTGTCGGCAACAGCGGAACCAACAGCTACCTGTTTTTAGATAGAATTCAAATCAGCGCCAATCAATTTCCGGTTGCCTATGTCGAGCTTGAAGTCAAACAGGCGAATGGAATCCAGAAGAAAATCAGGCAGATTAAAGAGAGAGACGACCTCTATGTTTTCTCAAACGAACTGAAACAATACAAAGGCTTTGTGGTAAAAGAAATCAACGGACGCACCAACGCTGTTTTATTTACCAACGGAGTTACCCTGTCGGTCGGCCAAGCTGCAGGGGATGTGGACGAGGAGCATGTGCGCCGTATTCAGATTCGCGAAACGATCAAATCGCATATCGAAAAAGAACGGATCATGTTCCAAAAGGGCATCAAAGTCTTATCCCTTTTCTTTATTGATGAAGTGGTTAAATACCGCGATTACAGCAGACCCGACCAGAAAGGTATTTACGCCAAGGTTTTTGAGGATGAATACCGCCAGGCAATAAGGGAGCTGAGTCTTTTTGAACCGGAGTACAACGATTATCTGAATAAACATTCTGCGGAAGATATTCACAAAGGGTATTTCTCCATCGATAAAAAAGGTCAGTTTGTCGATTCCAAAGAAAAACGAGGCGAAGGCGGCAGTGATGATGAAAGCGCCTATGACCTGATCATGAAGAACAAGGAAAAACTTCTTGATTTGAAAGAACCAACCCGGTTTATCTTCTCCCATTCCGCGCTTCGTGAAGGCTGGGATAATCCCAATGTATTTCAAATTTACACCCTGAAACACAGCCAGTCGGAAATCAGCAAGCGACAGGAAATCGGCCGTGGTCTTCGTATCTGCGTTAATTCCCAGGGCGAGCGTATGGATGTATCAGTTCTCGACAGCGATTTTTTTGATGTGAATAAACTTACCGTAGTTGCCAGCGAATCCTATGATTCCTTTGCCAAAGCATTGCAGAACGAGATTGTCGAATCACTTTCGGAACGCCCGGTTACCCTTACTACTGAAGTATTAAACAATCGGGTTATTCAAAATGAAAAGGGCGAGAAGTTTGTCTTTGACAGCCAGACCTCTATGGATCTGATTATTGACATGAGAACAAAGGGTTATCTGGATTCAAATTACCATATCACTGAAACCCTTATCAAAGATATTGAAAACAAAACCTATGAAGTACCTGAAAAACTAAAAGGCTTTGAGGCTTGCGTTGCAGAACTGATGACTGGCATTTATAAAACGGCAAACTTTAAGGCAGCCGAAAACGAAAATGCCAATAATATCAATGAACCGATTCTTAAACCCAACGATAACTTTGCCAAAAAAGAATTTCAGGATTTGTGGAAGAAGATTAAGGTCAAAACAGTTTATGAGGTTGATTTTGCCAGCCAGGAGCTTGTAGAAAAATGCGTTAAAGCAATTGATAACAATCTAACCGTTAAAAAGATATTGATAAATATTACATCCGGTGAACAGCAAGACAAAATCGATGAGGCGGCACTCAAGTCCGGCGAAAGCATGAAGAAAGAAAAGAGTGTTACCGAAAGAACTGAATCCCTGCTGGGTTCATTGAAGTATGATCTTGTAGCGGAAATTGCCAAAGAGACCAATTTGACCCGAAAAACAATAGTGAAAATATTGCAGAGATTGAGTCAGGATACCTTTCATAACTTCAGGGTAAATCCGGAAAGCTTTATTCGGGGTGTCTCCGATATCATCAATAATGAAAAAGCAGCTACCCTTATCAACAACATTGTCTACTCAAAAACAGACAAGACTTATGATGACAGCATTTTCACCATAAATAACTTTAAGGGGTCGCTCTCAAAGAATATTCTGAAAGTCAAAAAGCATGTTCACAACTATGTAAAAATCGATTCCAATATTGAAAGAAAATTCGCTGATGACCTTGAGTGCGAAGAGGTGCTTGTCTATGCAAAACTGCCCGGTGGCCCGAATGGTTTTAAAATACCAACACCGCTGGGCAACTATAATCCAGACTGGGCAATAGTTTTTAATACCGACAAATTCAAGTATGTCTATTTCATAGCAGAGACCAAGGGAAGCATGGAAACCTTGCAGCTAAAAGAAATAGAGCAAAAAAAATCAGTTACGCCAAGAAGCATTTTGAAGCATTAGGTCATGCGGATATTAAATATGATGTAATTGATTCATATCAGGCATTGAGAGACAAAATAATGTATTAATATCAGCCTTGGCCGTCTGGCTGCGGCTGGGGGAAAATAGGGACAGACACTATTTATTTACTCTTTCTGGGTCGTCCTCTGGATTTTGGCATTAGTATTTGTTCTGTTAACCCTTCTAATCTCATCACAAAAGATTCATTCCCTGCAGGATATCCTGTATTTGTGCAGCATTGACTATTGCTTAGAACCATTTGGAAGTCTCGGCAATTCACATCATATGTCAGTGCAATATCGATTTTAGGGTCTGTCACAAATTATTATCCCTTACCTCAGCAATCACCTCTCCCTTATGCAGCTTTATCCGTATCCTGTCTTTTTCTTTTACCTGATTAGCATCACTCAGGACAGTTTCCTCTGGCAGCTTAAAGGCAATGCTATAACCTCTGGCAAGTATGGCTGATGGATTTAAGGCATGGAGTTTACCGGTAAAGTTTTCGAGCCGTGCCAGGGTCAATTTAATAAGATTAGATGTGGCATGAGACAGGGCAATGGTTGCATCATCAACCCGTTGCTGATATTGAAACACTGCATAATCAGCCCGCAACAGGGCAGGGGATTCTTGTAATCTTTTTAGTCTATAGGCAAGGAGGTCAAGGTTTTTTTGCAGGGTAGCTTTTAGACGAATAGACAACACCTCTATTCTTGCTACAATCTCTCTTTTATTTACTACCACCAGTTCTGCTGCTGCTGATGGGGTTGGGGCTCGCAGGTCTGCAACAAAATCAGCTATGGTAAAATCGCATTCATGCCCTACAGCAGATATTATGGGAATATTGGATGCAAATATGGCTCTTGCTACCTTTTCATCATTAAATGCCCATATATCCTCTATTGACCCGCCTCCTCTGCCTATAATAAGAACAGTCGGCAACAGGGTATCTGGCAAACTATTCATCTGTGCAATAGCCTGAGCAATATCAGCAGGGGCTGCATCTCCTTGAACCAGAACAGGATAAATGATTATCTCCATATTTGGAAATCTTCGGGTGATTATATTCAACATATCCCAGATAGCAGCACCAGTAGGGGAGGTAATAATTCCAATCCGCTCAGGAAGCATGGGCAAAGGTTTTTTATGTGTTTCATCAAAAAGCCTTTCAAGTCTCAATCTTTCTTTTAATTGTTCAAAGGCAAGATATAATTCACCATATCCAGTAGGCTCAAGAATATCAGCAATAAGTTGATACTCACCCCTTTTTTCATAAACACTTATTTCTCCATGAGCAATAACAGTTAATCCATCCCGAATATCAAATCTCAGGAGGCTTGCCTTATTCCGAAAGATAACCACCCTTATTTGTGAATAATTATCCTTGAGGGTAAGATACACATGCCCTGAGTTGGGGATAACTAAGTTAGAAACCTCTCCCCTTACCCAGATATTATACATGTTTCCTTCCAGAAGAAGCTTGATTTTAGAGGTAATTTCTGAAATGGTATAGATATGAAGATTATCCATAATTCTCCTTGCATACGATATCTGTGTCTGATTTTGCAAATAATCCTTGGATTTTGTAACGATTGTGTGCTTGCTTGAGCGAGGACACTTGGCAAATCAGTCGATGCACAGACAGATAGGAGGATATTTTATTGTTAACTTATTGATGTTAGGAGAGTTAAATAAAGCGTCCTTCCTCCCTTTCAACTTTACCGTTGCAACAGTTTTCTCTGATTTCGAGCAGTATCAATGACATTCTTATTGGCTGTAAAGACTTGTATTCCTGGAACTGTGACAAAGTCGCCATCATCGGTAATAATTTTTACCACACCTGCCCTTGAAATAGTTTCAAGGATAAATAGATCATAGCCGTCGAGAGGCTGACTTGAAAGCCTTGAGAGAGCAGCATTGGTAACAAGTTCATCTATTTGAATATCAAGCAGTTGGGACATATTATTGACTTGGTTCTATGCGGTTTGAATTTCTTCTACGACTTTGATCCGTTCTGTTGAATAATTATGACGGTATTATTTATTCCTCAAATTCCCATTAGAGCGAATGTAAATCTCCCACTCCGTCTTTTCAATCAGATGAGCTAATTCGGCAAGAGAAAGTCCACATCTGTGAAGTTGACTTCTTACTGAAATGGCATTGCCAATGTATGATGGGTAAGCATGTATTTGATATGGCTGTGTTGACTGACTCGCACGAGTATAGGCAAGCCAGTACCACACATTTGTATCAACAAAGAAAATATCGTCAGGTTTTGGCACATCTTGCCGAATATCAATTACATCTGCATGGATTAGATAATTAACAGCCATCAAAGGTTCTCCGATTGTTCAAGTAAGACAGCATCTAATGCCTTACGGGTATTTTCATTGGGAGAATAATATTCTTTAGAGTTTTCAATAACCCGTTTCAATACAGAGTAGCCTACGGGGGCCAAGTTATTCACCTTGAGCAGACGATTCAGGTCTTCAGATTTTATATCCTTAAGAAGACGGCCTATGGCTATATTAAAAAATGGAGAGGCAAACACTTTTGCCTTGTCAAAATCAAGTTCTATTTGGTGACTTGCTATCAGTTCAGGATGAATGAGGTCATAAATCTTTTGTCCGTCATCCAATGTTAGACAGTTCTCACCGATTAGATCATATACGATTAGTTTCATCTTAAAACCTCCGTTTCTTAGAAAAGCGGTTCCTCTACCATCTCTGATACCAAACGGTAATGGGACTCATCACAAATAAATGTAATATTAACAAGAGTTCCTTCAAAAAAGGTTGTCTTGTTCGCAAATTTTTCTTGTTTGTTGTCTATTATAACATAACCCTCATGGCTGAATATTTCAAGTTTTCCCTTGTTCAGTTTTACAAACTCTTTAAGCAGGTCAAGACCCAGTCCGCGACCGTCAGGTTTTGTGGTATTACCTCTTTGAAAAGCCCATTTCAAACAGCTTGCGGCATTCAAAGACTGTGCTCGTGGATCAGGCTCGAAAAACAATCTAACATTAGAAGGTATTCCAGCCCCAAAATCAACCACAGTTAATTTTAACTCATGACGGTGTGGATAATGTTGTCCACAACTAAAGATCCTAACAGATGATTTCCCATGCTCAAAGGCATTGGCGTAAATCTCCCAGACTGTACCTACAATAGCGTCTTTCAGCATTTCACTTACATGAACCCATTCTTGCCCCAGCCAATACATTTTCAAGTAATCAACTACAACATCTTTATCTTGGTATGAATCTTCACGATATGGAATTGAATTACCTGTCTTTGGAACACTCCCATTCCCTAACCCTAATGTTGGAATAAAGCCATTCCGCTCCAAGTTTGCTTTTACTGTTTTAGAAATACTTTCTAAGTTAAACCAAACAGTACCGCCTTTGGATTGTATCAATCGAATAAGTCCGCCAAGAAAAGCAATCGCATTCTGCCGCAAAAAGTTACAATTACTAAATTCAAAAGTTACATCCATATTATCATTATTTGTTTGATTCCAGAGATTAAATAAAATATCAAAATCAGTGGCATTGTCATCGATTGTAGGTATAGAAAGCGTTTTCTTCACAATTTCCCTCGAAAATAGGGCTGGAATAAAAGTAGCCAGTTCTGAATCCTCATATCCTCCTGACCCATTACAAATTTCAGCATGGTTCAATCAGGGAAATAGTTTATTCAAGGAGTCTGCCTTGACCTATCGTGGCTGAACAACAAGTCTGATAGCTGTCTTTTCCTGTCCATCCACACTAATATCAGCAAAAGAAGGGATACATACCAGATCTATTCCAGATGGAACAAGGAATCCACGGGCAATAGCAATGGCTTTAATGGCTTGGTTCAGGGCACCAGCACCAATGACCTGCATCTCTGCACGCCCTTTTTCTTTAATAACTCCGGCTAAGGCTCCGGCAACAGCACTTGGCTTGGATGTTGATGATACCTTTAATGTTTCTACCATTAAAACCTCCTGCAATAATATTGTAAGCATTCATCTGTCAGCCAAAATTAGAAAACGAGACTGTCTGTGTCTTGCTTTTCCTTGCTGGGGGCTGGATGAAGTGGCAACCGAATACAGTTATTTTGTGATAGACCCTTAGCTGAACGCTTCCTCATATTTCCTGTTGAATCCTTCTGATACTCAAGGCATTACCTGTATCTGAACTAATTTCCATAATTACCCCACAAAATATGCCAGGACCTGTTTTTGTTACCTCAAATCGATGTGGCATTAAGGTTAAGTACCTTTTGATAATAGTAGCACTATCTACCCCAATAACAGAGTTCTTTGCTCCCACCATACCTGTATCAGTAATATAAGCCGTTCCTTCAGGCAATATTCTTTCATCCGCAGTCTGGACATGGGTATGTGTTCCAATTACCGCACTGACCAGACCATCTAAATACAACCCCATGGCTATCTTTTCAGAGGTAGCCTCAGCATGGAAGTCTACGATGATATTTGGCGTTTCTGCCCGCATTTTTTTCACTTCAGCCATAACCGTCCTGAAGGGACAATCAAGGGCATCCATAAATACCCGACCACAAAGGCTTATTACCCCAATTTGTTGATTATTAACCGTATAGATTCTTCCACCCTGTCCTGGTACACCTGGCGGATAATTCAATGGTCTGAGAATCTTTTCATCATTATCAATAATCTGGTATATTTCCTTTTTACTCCAGATATGGTTGCCGCCGGTAAGAACATCTACCCCGGCTGTATATGCCTGTTGTACTGCCTTAGGGGTCATACCAAACCCACCAGCCAGATTTTCTCCATTAGCGATACAGAAATCAATCTTTTCTTCCTGTTTGAATTCAGGCAGCATAGAGGCTACTATCTCTCGTCCCTTTTTACCTATAATATCACCAATTAATAATATCCTCATTTTTTCTCAAAAGGGAAATTAACAACCCCCTGACCCCCTTTTCTAAGGGGGAATACAAAACCCTTCCCCTCTGTGTCCCTACCTTCAGCCTTCCTACTTAGCATACTCAACAGCCCTTGTCTCCCGTATAACTGTTATCTTAATCTGTCCAGGATATTCCAATTGCTCTTCAATCTTTTTGGCAATGTTTCTGGCTAAGGTTGCCATCTCCACATCATCTATTTCTTCAGAAACTACAGCCACCCTTACCTCTCTACCAGCCTGAATAGCGTAGGCTTTTTCTACACCCTTAAAATCTTCGGCTACAGCTTCGAGCTTTTTCAATCTCTTGACATATGCCTCAAGGTTTTCTTTTCGTGCCCCTGGTCTGGCAGCAGAAACAGCATCAGCTGCTTGAACGATAAATGCCTCTATGGTTTCTGGCTTTTCCTCATCATGATGAGCAGCAATGGCATGGATAACAGCCTTAGACTCACCAAATTTTCTGGCAAGGTCTGCCCCTATAGAAGCATGTGACCCCTCTACATCAGCATCAATTGATTTACCAATATCATGCAAAAGCCCTGCCCGCTTTACAAGGGAAATATCAGCACCAATCTCTCCAGCTATTACAGTTGCAATAAAAGCTACCTCTTTACTGTGTTGAAGTACATTCTGACCAAAACTTGTGCGATACTTAAGCCTTCCTAAGAGATATATAGCCTCATGGGGTATTCCATGAACACCTACATCAAAGGTAACTTGTTCCCCTTTTTCTTTTATTGATACCTCCATCTCCTCCTTAACCTTTGAGACAACCTCCTCAATTCTTGCAGGATGGATTCGTCCATCAAGGATTAATCTTTCAAGGGAAATCTTAGCAATAGCCCTCTTTACCTGATCAAAGCCTGAAAGAATCACAGCCTCAGGGGTATCATCAATAATCAGGTCTATTCCGGTTAATGTTTCAAGGGCACGGATATTACGACCCTCTCTTCCAATAATCCTTCCCTTCATTTCATCACTGGGTAAATTAACCACAGAAACAGTTGTTTCTGCTACCTGATCGGATGCACATCTTTGAATTGCCTGAGCCAGTATCTCTTTGCCCTTTTTTTCAGCTGTTTCTTTGGCTTCATCCTCTATCTGCTTGATCATCTTATTGGCTTCATGCCTGACCTCACTTTCAATACCTGCCATCAGCATTCTTTTAGCATCAGCACTGCTCAATTCAGAGATCTTTTCAAGTTTTTTTATTTCTTCTTGTTGAAGTCTGACTAATTCCTGCTCCTTTTCTGTAATCTTAGTCTCATAATTTTTTAGATCCCGATTTTTTTTCTCTATATTTTCTATCTTTTGATCTAAACTTTCTTCCTTTTGAGATAATCTGGATTCTATCTTACTTAATTCTCCCCGTCTATTCCGTATCTCTTTTTCAAACTCTCCCTTTTCCTTATGCAGTTCATCCCGTGCCTCTAAGAGCGCCTCTTTTTTTAGAATTTGTGCTTCTTCCTGTGCACCCTTAAGTATTTTCTCAGCAATTTCCTCTGCAGATGAGCGTTTAATTTTTTCTAAGTACCGTCGTCCAAAGTATCCACCTGCCCCAGAAATCGCTATTGATGCGAACACAATAATTACTATTCCTACAATTCCCAATATATTCCACCTCCATTATTATATGCCCCCTTGAACAGCTAAGTACTTATCCTTTTTTATTATTCTTGAGTAAACATATTCTCCCCCCTAATAGAAAAACTTACCTCAAGTTATGGATCCCTCTCAAGCAGAAACACAGATATATCCATGCTGTGCTGAAAAAATCAAGTATTTAGTATTCTGGAAGTAGGATAACTTTAGGATTGCAAGATTATTGGAGGATAAACATAATTATCTACTTATTCCTTTAAGGCATAGTAAATACGATAAGTAATAATAAGTAACGATTAAGTTTATATTAATATCCCTGCCATTGGATCTGGCTAAAAGGATTCATCTTGCAACCTCTATGTATTCCTGACTAATATTGTATATGTTTTTTATGAGATTGTCAAGGGAAAGTTGCTGTATTTTTTAAAAAATACAAAAAAAGGGGGTGCCAATCAAGCCTGAACCTGATTGGCACCCCTGAAGTCAACAGATATAGAAACTGGGAGGGGAACTACATCTTCATTAACTTCAATATCTTTATCGGCAAAAACCGTTCAAAACTTTAAGAAAAATATGAACTGTTATCCTTTTCCCACAACTTAGCATATTTCACAAAAACATAGAATGATGAAAGAACAGCCAGAATAAACCCATGCATCCCATCCATCCAGCCCTTTTTCAAGACATACATCTTTACAAAGATAAACGATGGTCTGATGATAATATCCCCAAGTGATGCCTTTTTGTTTTTTGCCGCAAGCTCATCTGCCGCCAGAGTGGTATAGCAACAGAGTTTATGGAGATAATGCTCCAGGCATGTGTCTGTATAATGAAGTAATACACCCTTTAATTGATCCATTTTGCCGTCTAATTCTACGAATTCATGCACTGGTTTCTCCACAAATCTGGCTTTATCCTTGCGAAAAAGCCTTAAACAATAATCCGGATACCACCCACTATGCCTGATCCATTTGCCCAGAAAGTATGCTTTGCGAGAAATTTGATAACCATCCATTTGGGAATGGGGCATCACTGTTTGAATCTCCTCAGCCAATTCTGGTGTTATTCGTTCATCAGCATCAAGTGAGAGTATCCAGTCACCATTGGCGAGGCTCAAGGCATAATTCTTCTGTTTGCCATATCCCTGCCATTTTACTTGAAAAACCTTTGCCCCAAATTCCTCTGCGAGTTTTTTTGTATTGTCTGTGCTAAAAGCATCCACAACTACTATCTCATCTGCCCATTTAACACTGGAAAGACATGCCAGTATATTTTTTTCTTCATTATGGGTAATAATTATCACGGATATGTTCATTTGTAAGCCCCCTTCGTGGTTTTGTGGCTGAAAATTTCATTATACCATTTGATTAGGAGTCAAGAAAAAATAAGTTATACACCAAGAGTTGCTGAGTCGCTTGACTGGTAAGGCGTGAGAAGCGAGCATACTACTGTATGTAAGCGACGAACAACGAAGCCAGCCAAGATGAATCGGTGACACGACTGTATAAGTTATTTTTTCTTGACGACTTAACTTCCTATGGTAAATCATCGTAACTACTCAGCTCTTGCTTTATTTCTGTAAATCTCCGATCATCTGTTTAATTGTCTGCGACAATTTTGGAAGTTCATTTTTGCATAGATAAAATATTTCTTCTACATCTACATCAAAGTAATGGTGAGAAACAATATCTCTAAGTCCTTTAACACCTTTCCAGTCTATCGTTGGATATGTTGCAAGCAGCTCACAATCTGTAATCTTATCGATTTGCTTGAGACTTTCGCCTACAGCAATAAATAACATACAAATGCTATCCAATTTTTCCATTCCTTGCGGTGAATCGGTAAAATCGGAAGTAGAACAAACAGAACAAAATCGAAAAGCGATAGTCTCAATCGCAGTATCAATTTGTATCAGGATAGTTAAAATCAACTCTTTATCGAACATAGATACCCTCTTGGTCTATACGATTTTTCAAATAGGTGCTCATATTTTCACGAATACGGACAATATCGACATGAGTCAAAAATAATTTTTCAAGGTCTTCTTTAATATGAACAGCCAAGAAAGGGTTTGGTGTTTCCGTTTTAACAAATATATCAATATCACTGTCAGGTTTTTCTTGTCCTCTGGCAACAGATCCAAAAATCCCCAGTGCATTAATTCCATACTTAAAAGAATTCTGTTCTTTATATTTTTTTAGTTGCTCGAGAATTTTTTGTTTGCTCATAGGTTTTCCTTTTCCTGCTTCTGAAAATGGTCGCTGTTCATAGTTTCTCCTGAAACCTTGTTAGCCTATCATCCAATTACCCCTTCCACTGTAATACAAACCTGAATGTCACCCTTCCCCATTGGTCTTCCTGATCTACATCCATTGATAATGGTGCAAACCTCCATCCTTTTAATGCCTGCAAGGCTAATGATCCAATTGGGCATACCCGGAAGTCTGTTCAGCTTTGGCATCAGAATTAACCATACCATCAGGGGTAACCTTACAAATCTCATCATTAATCTTTCCCTTGTCAACAAATAGGAGTAAACTTATGTTTGTCACCCTCACTGGAGGTCTAACGCCCTCATCTACATTCACCAATTAAACACCCACCACAACACCCAACTCAAAAACATAAATGTCAAAACACCCATGAGAATACCCACTATTAATGATGGCATTGTTTGTCTGGATGATCTTATTCGTGAGGAATTTGACACCACTGTTTCGCCTTGTATTCCCTGTCCTATATTCACGATTATCTTTGAATGATTTGTGTCCATGTCAAATATCTCTTCTACCTTCCCCTCAATCATACCGCCTCGTTTCATTCGGATTTGATCGCGAATATATTTTATCTCGGTAATATCTATTATCTTGCACGAAATCCAATCTCCCACCTTGATTTTTGAGGCAAGTATTCCGGCAATAGGGTCTGCAATCATTCGTATCTTTAATTTGGCTATCACTGGTGACTTAGTAACTTCTTCAACCTCTATTGGCAAAGGGGGCAGAGAATTTTTCTTTTTCTTCTCCTTTTCTTTCCCTTTTTTTGTTTCCTCTCTTGGCAGAGAATCAAGGGATATGGTGGCAATTGGTCTTTTTTCCCTTACAACTACATCCTTGACCATTGTAATCCCTGCGGGTTCTTCAAAGGGAAGTGTTTCTATCTTTCCACTGGAATGGGAGGCAAATGTTACAAATTGATATTCTTCTTTGACCACAAAGGTAGCGTTTCTGATTGTAATTCTTGTTCCAGGATGAACAACCCTATAAACACAGACCTTCCCATGTCTTGTCTGAAGAATATCACTCTCTAAGGCAGGTAAAGACATACTCATAACATATATCTTTTCCTTGAGCATATTTTTTGCTTCTATATGCTGAACAAGCAGTCTTTCCTTTTCCTCAGGAAAGTTATCCCCTGTTTTTTGTTTCAGATTCAGGAGAAATCTTATCCCCTGCTCTATCCCATGAAATCTTTCTTCATCATCAGCCAATTCCTGTTTAAGCCGATATATTTCCTCACGGATCAAAGGCAATGCTCCAACCTCAATCTCTGTTTTTGCCTCAGTTAATGTTCCAATTATCTTGGCATTAACCTCTTCACCTGCCCGAATTCTTCCACCAAGTATTGCCCCTGTTTTTCCCTGAACAATAACCCTTTTCTTTGCATCAACCTGACTATATCTAATGGATTCATTAACAATAACATCCTCACCGGCATCAACAATGCCATGTTCAATAAAGTTTGCCCAAATGGTTCCCTTTGCCCGAACATTTCCATCGCCCTTGCCAATTATTCCACCATCTACGACAATATTTCCATCGGCTGAAACGAAAGCCTTTTCAATACATCCATGTACCTCAATATTTCCTGTTGATTTGACAATAAATTCATCTATCACATTCCCATGAATAATAATTGAACCAGGAAAATCAATATTCCCCACAGAATAATCCACATCACCCTTAACCTCAAGGGCAGGCTCAACATGGATTCGATTATTCTTCCAGACAACCTGACCATCAATAGCAGCCTTAAGTGTCAATCCATTATTGCTGAGATCTGTATTTCTCCCAGCCGGCAGATTTTTATCTATTCCGTCCCGGGCAGGAATCTCTTTACCTGTTACTGTTACCCCTGGAATACCATCGCTTGGACGGGTCTTTACTACCAGAACCTCACCGCTATGAACAACATCAATGATTCCGAGCTCTTTGAAATCAATCCGTCCATCCTCTTTTTCTTTAAGATGAATCATTTTGGTTTTTTCAAAGTTGAACTCTATAACGCTGTCTTCCCCTGGGACAGGCATACTTGCTTGAGCAATGAGAATAGGGGTATTGTATATCTGTTGCCTGAGGGCATCAATAATGGCATGTTCATCAATATTTACAACAACACCCCTTTCCCGAAGGGTGCGTTCGATTTCATCTAAGGGAACATTTCCCGGCAAGGTAAGGTATGCCCGCAGTTCATCATAAGTAATCTCAACCAGCACCCCTCCCTCTTGTGAGCCATGCTGCATCTTGCCAACCTTAATTGGAATCCCTGTGGAATCATTTACTATCTGACTCACTAAGTTAAGGTCAATAGAAACATTTGGTACACCCTTAATCTCTTCAAGGACATCATCCAGCCTGACCCATTTACCTTCTCCAACAGGTGAATGTACGGTCAGATACAGGTTATGACCATCTGTTTCTAACTTAAAATGAGCGTCAATATCATAAAGCTTTGCCATTTAGCACTCCATGCTTGGGCTAAGTCGTCAAGAAAAAATAACTCATACAGTCGTGCCACCGATTCATCTTGGCTGACTTCGTTGTTCGTCGCTTACGAACAGTAGTATGCTCGCTTTTCACGCCTTGCCAGCCAAGCGACTCAGTGACTCTTGGTGTATAACTTATTTTTTCTTGGCTCCTAACGAACTTTTTCATAAAGAATCCTTCATATCTTGAACGACAATCTCTCCAGAATAGGGTTTTATTTCAATTTTGAAAGAAGTAAGAAAATCCATACCTAATAGCCCATCAACATAAGTTCCAAAAGGCAAAGTATGTGCTAAAATCTCTTTGTTGTTCATTGTCTTACCTAAACAATGAAACCGACTCACTACAACTACAGGAACAATTTCATATCCGCTTCCTGTTGTAATCCTCTGTTTTCTCTTGGGAGTAGCAGGACTACATCCTATTAATTCCAAAAGCTCCTGGGAAATAATGGTATAAGTTGATCCTGTATCAACAAGGAGTTTAGGATAAACTTTATTCTCTATTCCTTCAAGGCAACTTCTAACTACCAGAAGAGATCCAACCCTTTCGGCTTTATAAATCTTTTTCATAACATCACCGCTAAATTTTCAGGAATTTTGCCAGTGTATTCAATTGCACAATTCTTTGGTTTTGATTCTAATAGATTTCTGTACACCTCATCTTTATCTTTAGAATGATAAAGAATCTCACCTTCAACTATCTCAAAGTTCTCATCTACCTGTTTACATTCAACTAATATCCATTCGTCTTTATATTTTCCTAACATTTTTTTTCCCCCCATAATCTTCAAACACCTCCTATCTATCTCTCCAATTCTCTATCTCAAGGGCAACATTATCATCCTTGTTAGCCAGTAGCAAGTACAATACTACTGGGTGGCGTTACTAACAAAACCACCAACAGAACTTCTTTGCTGATATAATAAATTCAACTCATCTCTTGAAGGTAAATACCAGTCATCATAGATAACACCATTAACTGTTACTGAATACTCGGCAGGCTGTTACGGAACTAAAAATCGAAGGCAACACCCTACCATATATAGTCACTCTTAATGAGATTGGTACAATATATCGTATGCCCTTTGTGCGAGTTTCCTATTCCATAACAGCCTGTCGGCACATAATCTTGCCACATAATTATAACCATCTCCCTTTCCTTGCTTAGCCGATTGTGTATTTGCGGCACACATCCACACACCTCGGGCATAATTCAGCATGAACAGGATCTTCATAATAACGCCAGCAGCGGATACATTTCTTGCCTGTTGCTTTTTGCACCTCTATCTGCTCCTCGCCTTCCCCTACAACCACCTTAGAAACAATAAAGACAGTGGCTATATCCTCAGCGTATTTTTCCAACAACGCCATGTCTTCCCTCGGAAGAGTCAGGTGTACCTCTGCCTCTAATGATGTGCCAATCACCCCATCTGCCCTGTATTTTTCAATCTTTCCAGTCACCATCTCACGAATGGATAATATCCTCATCCATGCAGAGGCTAATTCTTCATCAACGAAAGCATTATTCACTACAGGAAATGGGGTTAAAAAAACGCATCTTTCTTTCTCCCAATTAAGATGCTGCCATATCTCCTCACAGGTAAAACTCAGGACAGGAGCAGCCATTGGGATTAATGCCTCCAAAATCTCCCTTAACACGGTTTGAGCCGCCCTCCGAGACAGAGAATCTTTTCCATGGGTATAGAGCCTGTCCTTGATCACATCCAGATAGATAGCACTCAGGTCAACGGTACAGAAATTTATCATCAAATAATATATCTGATGAAATTCAAAATTGTCATATGCCTGACTTGTCTTTGCAATGAGTACCTGCAATCGGTGCAGGATCCACTGATCAATTTTTTGTAATGATTCATAAGGGATTTTATCCCCCTCAGAAAAATCATAGAGATTACTTAGCATAAACCGCCAGGTATTACGAATTTTTCTATAAGCTTCAGACATTCGCTGGAGTATCTCTTTACTCATTCGGACATCCTGACGATAATCCTCAGAAGAAACCCAGAGCCTCAGAATATCTGCCCCATATTGATTGATAATCTCCTCCGGGGCAATAACATTCCCTGCGGATTTGTGCATTGCCTTACCACTGGCATCTACCATAAAACCATGTGTAAGAACCCCTTTATATGGCGGACACCCCTCTGTAGCACAGGCAGTAAGCATTGAAGATTGAAACCATCCCCGATGTTGATCGCTGCCCTCAAGGTAAAGGTCTGCCGGATAGGCAAGGTTATTTCTCTCCCTCAAAACCCCTTGATGACTTGCACCTGATTCAAACCAGACATCCAAAATATCAGATCCCTTGCGAAGGTTATGGCTATTACATTTGGGGCAGGTGAACCCCTCAGGGATAAGCATATTTGCCTTGGATTCAAACCAGATGTCAGCCCCAAATTGCCTGATTTTCTCCTTTACAAGACTGATTATTTTTACATCTAAGATATATTCCCCGCAATCCTCACAAGAGAAAACAGGAATAGGCACACCCCATGTCCTTTGTCTGGAAATGCACCAATCAGGTCTGGCACTGACAGTATTATAAAACCTATCCCTGCCAGAGGAGGGTACCCAATTAACCGTATCAATATCCGTAAGTACCTTTTCTCTGAAGCCATCCTTGTCTAAGTTGATAAACCATTGAGGTGTTGCCCGAAAGATAATCGGCTGTTTGCAACGCCAGCAATGTGGATAAGAATGTGTAATCGTCTCTGTATAAAGCAAGCGATTTAGTTCCCGAAGTTTTTCTATAATAACAGCATTTGCCTTAAAAACATCCAGACCAACAAACTCGCCTGCCTCTTCAGTAAAACACCCCTTTTCATTTACCGGTGCAATCACCGGCAATTTATATCGCATCCCTGAGCCATAATCTTCTATTCCATGACCAGGTGCGGTATGAACACACCCTGTCCCCTGTTCACGGGTAACATAATCAGCCAGAATAATTACTGAATCCCGTTCAATAAATGGATGACGGCATAGCTTTCCCTCCATGGTACGACCCAGGAAGCTATCCAATATTTCATAATCAGTGATCCCTATCTTTTCTATGGTGGCATTAAGCAATGCCCTGGCCATAATAAACACCTCTTCTAAACCCTCTGCCTTCACTTTAACCCTGACATATTCAAAATCCGCATGAAGGGCAATGGCAACATTCCCCGGCAATGTCCAGGGAGTAGTTGTCCAGATAAGGACAAAGGTATTATCCTCTTGCAGCATGGGAAATTTAACAAACACAGAAGGGGATTGTTTATCCATATATTCCACCTCTGCCTCAGCCAGGGCAGTGGCACAACATCTGCACCAAAAGACAGGCTTATTGCTTTTATAAACGAACCCCTTATTTGCTAATTGTTCAAATACTTCAATGATACCGGCTGAATATTCCGGGGACATGGTCAGGTAAGGATTCTCCCAATCTCCAAATATTCCCAGCCGCTTAAACTCATCCCGCTGAATATCAACAAATTTAGCTGCATAATCAGCACACATTTTACGAATATCCTTTGCCTCCAACCCCTTTTTGTGCCCCATATCCTTCATCACTTGATGCTCAATAGGCATACCATGGCAATCCCAACCCGGCACATACGGGGCATCAAACCCTGACGAAGCCTTGTATTTGACAATCATATCCTTAAGAATTTTATTCAAGGCATGTCCCATATGAATATGCCCATTAGCATAAGGTGGACCATCGTGCAGAATATACTTAGGCTTATCTGCATTTTTTTCGCATATCAAATTATACACTCCGAGCTCTTCCCAGAAGCCCTGTATCCGCAGCTCCATATCCTTCAGGTTTGCCTTCATGGGAAATGTTGTTTGTGGTAAATTCAAAGTATCTCGATAATTCATTGTTTTTGTACGCCTCCTGTTTACTGAATAGTTACAGCTAATTTTTTAATCCGTGCAAATCAGTGTTACAACGAATCCGTGTCATCAGCGTTCTATTTATTATAATCTGAACTTAAATGTAATTATCCCCCATTGATTTTCCTGCGTTGTATCCTCAGGTAAGGGAATAAAGACCCAATTCCTTAAGGCTATCATTGCCAATTTATTCAATTCCTTGTGCCCTGATGTTCGTTCTATATAGGCATCAACAACCTTACCCTGGGATGATACAGTGAAATGAATGGCTACATCTGCTTCGATACCCTCTTTTTCTGCCCAAGCAGGATAAATCGGCAAAAAGGTTTTCTTTTTACCCCTTTTAGATAGCTGTCCGGTAATCTGAACCATATTCTCTGTTAATTTCTTGACTGGCTGAACGCTGGCAACACCTGCCCCCTTCTCTCCTCCCTTTTCTCCAAACAGATCACTTATGCCTTTACCCTTGCCAACCCCTCCTTGTCCTCCCTTAGCTGGTTCAGATGCAGGCTTGCTCTGCAGGGCTATTTTTTCTCCTTTTCCGTTGCCAGATTCTCCTTGTTTGCCAAAAAGCTGACTCAACCCTGGTGATCCCCCGGACTTTCCCTCTTGTGTTTTTACCTCTCTGGCACCCCTTTCCATCTTAATCGTCGTCTGTCCTGTTTCATTACCACCAAATAGAGGGATTATTCCTTTCACATTTGCCGGACTGCCCTTTATATCTCTGGCTAATTGTCTATCAGTTGATGCCTTAGAAAGCCCCTTGCCTTGAGAGCTGCCAAAAATATCTGACATCCCCCTTGGTTTTTCCTCTTCTCTGGCTACCTCCACCCGTTTTCGTCCAACCTCTTCTATCGATAGCCCTGGCTCATTAGATGCTTGTAATATTCCTTCACTTTTCTACGGCATCTCTTTTGACAATTTTATTTCAGCTACCCCTCTATTTGATTCTGTGTCAAACAATCTGGCTAAGGCAGGTTTTTTCTCCTCTCGTGTCAACTCTTGCGGCAATTTCTCTTCTTTCTGGAATATATCCTTTACCTTCTTGGTTGTTTCTAATTTTTTGGCTATATCTGCAGATTTTTCTTGTTTTTCAGGCTCAAATGCAGGCAGGGTAAACTTTTTAAGTCCTTCCAATGCTTTTTTAGAAAATTCCAGGATGTTTGGTTTCTTTTGCTTTTCTACTACCATTGGTTCAGGTGCCCCAGGTGGAAACGGTTCAATAAATTCCACACCCTCCAAGACGATAAGCTTTTTCTTATATTGGGCATGTGAGAGATACATCTGGCTCAAGATAGAAAAATGGATTAGCAGGGCGACTAAAAAACAACTTATAACTCGTGGTTGTAAAAATGCCATGTTCTTCTCCCATTCCTCTATAATAGAGACACAAAAATTTGCGTCTCTACTTTGTCTTTTGTTCCGTAGCAATGGTCTGCTTTTTTGCCCCTGCATCTCTGGCAATACGCATTACTTTGAGCATTTCCCCATGAGAGGCATTCTCATCTGACCGAATAATTACAAACTTATCTGTACTGCGTTTAATCCTTTCTGTCAATTCTGCCGGGAAATTCCCCCAGGTTACTTCCTTTTCGTTTACAGCTATCTTTCCATTCATGGCAATGGTAACAGTAATGTTTTCCTTTTCTTCACCCTCAACAGTAACTGCCTTGGGTAGCTTTACCTCCATAATAGGTTGCATCATCAATGGGGCAGTAATCATAAAATAATAACCAGCACAAGGCAAACATCGACTAATGGCAAAACATTTACCTTGACAATCATTCCTTTACTGGCTGGTAATCTTCGAATCATTGTATTTTACCTCGTTCGTAAAAGTGTAACAAAGCCCTCAATATTTCATTCAATCGCATCTTTTATCCATTTTTTGAACATATTGATTTCATCATCCTTTGTTTTGTTAAGTGCAATCAGAAATTTTCGGAAGTTTTCATCCCATTGCCTTACACCATGCAATTTTTCTGGATCATCTGGAACCCCAATCTCTGGAAAAGAAAGTTTGTTGCGTTTAGCTATTAAACAAAGCCAATCTTCAAGCCGTGGACAAATCTGTATCAACCTTTTTGTGTTGTTATCTTTTCTCTTCAGTAATTTGATTGATTCTGTCCCTCTACTTTGAAACTCGTATTCATTCATTTTTGGATGCTGCCCAGCTCCAGGATCCTCATCAATGATCCCAATAACTGCCTTCTGTTTTTCCTCCACTTTTGCTAAAACCCTTGACCTGCCGTATTCATGCCTTACCATATTCCCAGAAAATCCTATTCTATATACCAATTCCGTATCATTAAAACACTCTGTGATAATCATTATTCTTTTCCCTCAATAAAGGAGTCCAAATTAGCAAACGGGTCATAATCCATTAATTCTGATACCTCATCATTACTGAGACATTTAACCTTTGTCTGATAATCTCTAAAATAGGTGATGAATACATTCACAGAATCTTTCTTTGCCTTCTCAAGGATTGAAAGCAGAAGATACGGGTTGTGAGTAGCGATGAAATACTGATTGCTCTCGTCAAACCCGATTTTTTCACCAAGATATTTTGTGTAATAGGGAAAGGTATGTGCTTCTGGTTCTTCAAATATAAGGGTGGAATCCTTATTTGATTCCATCGCAATCGCATAGAATATCATTCGTTGAAGCGTATCTGATAATAATACATAGGGATAGTCAAAAACCATATCCTCTACTTGTTTCTGAAATCCAAAAACCCTTTCCATGGGCTTCAATACAAATCTAAGGTCATAATCCTTAAAAAATCTGGTTACTGTTTCCCTGAGGTTTTTGTGAGCCATTACAACTGAAAACATATTATTCCCATGCGGTGGTATAAGAAAAGAAGTCTTTATATTTGGGAATTCGGTTAGTCTCATAAATCTGTAAAATTTCATGAACAAAAGCTCAGGAATGGGAGAAGTTGTCTTAGTCGGAAGTAAATTCCCAGAATAATCCCAATAAAATTCCGTAGTATTTTTTATTGAACCCATTATTGGGATTGGAGACATAGCCTCCAAGTAGAATTCATCATTTGCAAATTTCATCTCGATGTTTGTCTCAATATTGCCTTTGATCTTTATTTCAATCGGCTCGTCGATCAAATTATCACAAAATAAATTTTGCATAGTATGAAATCTTATATATTCCTTAAGGTCTGTATATCTACCTCCACACCAACTTAGCAAGCCAATAGCCTCAAGTATATTCGATTTACCTGCATTCGGCTCGCCTATAAATAGATTTATCCTTCCACAGTCTATCTCTAAATCCTTTATAGATTTGAAATTCTTTACTGATAGCTTTTCAACCATTCAAACCACCCCTCTTGTCTTTCTTTTTTCTTGACTCCTAAACTATACTCAAATTTTTGCCTGTTTCTCTATAGTTCACTCAGCAATTCTAATTATGGTATTAATGGGGTAGCTCAAGATTCTATCTTGGTTTATCCATCCCTATTTTATAAAGCCAACATAGAATGTTGGGCTACGATTATTGCTCGCCGAGTTTCATAATTAGAATTGCTGATAGTTCACTGCATTTTTCACATATCCTGCGATAAATATTTACGCCTCTGGCTTACTGATAATAGCCACCTTTTTGGCTCCCTGTTGTTTGGATATATCAAGTATTTCTACTACCCTGCCAACCCGATTTTTATTATCTGCGGTTACAAACACGAGTTTGTCTCTGCTCTTGAATATCTCCTGTCGTATCTTGAGCGGAAAATCCTGCCAGAGTACCTCTTGTCCATTTAACGAGACCTTATCATCCTCAGTCAGGATAACCTCAATATTCTCCTCTGCCGCATGTTTTCCGGCACTTGCTCCAGCCTGAGATTCAAGGATCTTAATCCCGGCTTGCATAATCATTGGTGCTGTAACCATAAAGATGATGACCAATACCAGACAAACATCTATTAATGGAGTAAGATTTGGCTCGGTCGTCATCTCCTGTTCCCCAAGTGTCCTGAAGGGTGATTTTTTAACTCCAAACATTGGGTATCTCCTTTTTTTGTTCTATATAATCAGCAATAGATACCTCATCATTAATGGTAGATCGGTCTGGATCCCAGATAATCATGGTTCGGTTCTGGTTAATCTCATATTTTTCTCGCTCCTCAGGCATTGCATTATATAGCGTAGGAATCCACTGTAATGGTACAGAAATTACCCTTCCATCAAGCAATTTCACATGTATACATTCATTGTCAAACCGCACTTGGTGGATGCGAGCTTCACGAGGAAATGTATAGGTTGATATGGGATACTGATTCCTTGTTCTCCAAACCTGTATGGATAATTGCCGCTATCGGACTGCGTTTTTTCTTTTCGCAAAAGGTCAGGGCATCTTCCATCTTCCCCCTTCTCAGATAGTCTTCAATTGCCTTCATAAACTTATTTGAGTTAAGCCCTATCCGCAAATAAAACCACCACCTCTCCAAGGCAAAGGTAATAACCAAAAGCGAACAAAATAGCATGACAGCCATAGTTGGGCTTTCCTTCAATGTCTCAAGAATATTAAATGTCATTTTCGTATGCCTCCTATTATCTGAAATCTTTATTCCTCAACTTGTTATAAGTTTTAAGGTTAATTCTTCAATCTTAGTTATGAATTCTTCTGCTTTTTTGAGCCAGATTTCTACATCTTTTTTCTCAAATCTTACAAAATCTGTATAATCGCCTTTTTGTCTTCGATCGAACATGCTTGAATAGAATCTCCCCATCTCTTTCTCCATCAACCCATTATTAACAATCTCTTTGTTGAAAAGGGCACGAATTCCTGAATGTTTTGAGGCTGACAAACCTTTTGTTATTAACAAAGCATTGACAGCATAAAATATTGCATAATATATACGGTTTACTGTAGACTCGGCAGTAGCATCTCCAAAATACTTTTTAGCATCTATCATAGTATTTTTTGCCCTTTCCAACCGATACATTGCCAACTCGTAACTACTCAGCTATCAAGAGATAACTACGAATTGACAGAATCCTTCTTCTCCTTGTCATTCTGGCTTGTCCAGGATCCTTCTTCTCCTTGTCATTCTGGCTTGTCCAGAATCCTTCTTCTTATCCGATCACATCTGTCGTACTCAACAAAGAAGGATTCCCGACAAGCGGGAATGACAGATCACAGAGGGGAAGGATTCCCGACAATCGGGACAGATCACAGAGGGCATGGACCTCTTGTCCATTCTGGCTTAGCCTGTCCTCGATTGTCAAGAATCGACAGGATCCTTCTTCTCCTTGTCATTCTGGCTTGTCCAGAATCCTTCTT
>Ga0210049_1000601_pt1 | contig 30943 bp, 34 predicted proteins | sample CryGeyCG2014_300_2_FD_183964 | JGI IMG/M metagenome (GOLD analysis project Ga0210049, IMG submission 183964) | Groundwater microbial communities from aquifer - Crystal Geyser CG06_land_8/20/14_3.00 (SPAdes) (version 2) | ecosystem: Environmental > Aquatic > Deep subsurface > Groundwater | place... | reverse complement strand
TAAACGAAAAGAAAATCATAATGGCTATCTCGACTCTTTCTGATTCGTCTTACTGTCGTTGAGATTCAAAACCGGCGATGTCGTTTCCTCTTTGTTAACCTTTGGTTTCTGACAAACTGTCTGATGCCACAGAAACGAATCGTTTTCTTGCCTCGGTAGTTACTAGCCAGATGTTTCCCTAATCTTGATGCAATATCCCTAAGTTTAACCAATTCGCTGAGGGGCAAATATACTGCTTCATAGATGCTGACGTTCTTCACAGTATCCCCTCCTTACCGGTTATTCTACCAACACGAAGGCTTACCATTGTCACATCTTAAATGGAATTTATCGATAAAAATGGTGTCTCAAGCTAGTGATATGGTTCATTATATTCTTTCTGGATTGACAATTCAGACTCGTCATAATACAATATATGAATATGAGTTCATATAGTTGCTGTTCCCCATCAACCTCAGAATCAAAACAAGTGTCCTCATTGTCTGCTTTATTAAAGATTATTTCCGAGGAAAGCCGATTAAAATTATTGTGTATCCTTCGCCGAGGAAAACACTGTGTCTGTGAAATGATGAAACACGTTGATCTCTCCCAAAGTCTCATCTCCCATCATCTTCGTGATCTTAAAGAGGTTGGAATCGTTTCTGATGAAAAACAGGGTTTGAGGGTGTATTACTCGCTGACAGAAGAAGGAAAACGGATCACTAATTTACTGTTTAATATCCCCAACAAGGAGGGTAAAGTATGAAGATTCAAGTTTTAGGTTCAGGCTGCCCAACCTGTAAGAGACTGCTGGAATTAACAGAGCAAGCGCTATCTGAGTTGGGAATGAATGAAGAAGTGGAATATGTAACCGACGTATCGAAGATCGTGGAAATGGGAGTAATGCAATCGCCAGTTTTAGCAATTGGCGGAAAACCAGTCATGGCGGGTATAGTTCCTGAGGTTGAGAAAATTAAAGAACTTATCCAAAAAGAAAAAGAGAGTCAGTAAACTTATGAAAAAAATCGGTGAAATTATTCGCAAAAACTGGGTTTTAGGACTTTTAGGAGGAGCTTACTTAATAATCTACCTGTGGCAAGAATCGATCGGTTCTCTTTTAGTTCAGGAGAATGTACAAAAAGTGGTTGGTGAATCGATTTATCAAGGTTGGCTAGGGTTAGTAGATTATCTTTCTGCTCACGTACTTTTCTGCTTGATCCCTGCTTTTTTCATTGCCGGCGCGATTAACAGTCTCATCGATTCCCAAAGCATTTTGAAATATTTGAGCGGCAAAACCAAGAAATGGTTAGCTTATCTGATTGCGGCAGTGGGTGGATTTTTTATCGAGGTTTGTTCTTGCACGATTCTGCCTTTATTCGCCGGGATTTGGAAAAAAGGGGCGGGGCTTGGAATTGCCACTACTTTTCTCTATGCCGGTCCGGCGATTAACATTGTGGCTTTTTTGCTCACCGGTCAGAGATTAGGTTGGGATTTGGCTACGGTTAGACTTATTCTTTCTATTACCTTCGCCATAAGTGTTGGTTTAATAATGGAGTTTGTATTTAGAAACGAGAAAAAAATTGAGGGAGAGCTCGTTTTTGTCGATCAGGAGAAAAGTTTTGATTCAAAGCGAAAATCCCAAATCTTTTGGGTAACTCTTTTTGCCATTCTTATCGCCGGAACGGCTCCGATTAACAGTACTCTTCGTTACGCAATTGTAATCCCCTTAACGTTTACGTCAATTTTAATTACCTTTTTATGGTTGAAAAGGGAGAAAAGAGGTAGATGGTGGGAGGAGACGATTAACTTTACTACCCAGATCATTCCACTTTTACTGGTTGGAGTATTCTTTGCTTCATTTTTAACTCACCTTATACCACAAGAGGAATTTCAAAGATTAGCTAGTAACAATAATATACTAACGAATTTTGTGGCCGTGCTTTTTGGATCGATTGCTTACTTTCCGGCGCTGGTAGAAGTTCCGATTGCGGAAAACTTTTTGCGGCTAGGAATGAATAAAGGACCGCTTCTAGCTTATTTACTTTCGGATCCGGTGCTTTCTTTACAAGGACTGCTTATCATCAGTAAGCTTATCGGTAAGAAAAAGACCTTGGTTTACGCGGTTTCAATCGTGATTTTAACCACCCTCGCCGGCTATATCTATGGACTATTTACTTAAAAGGAGTAAGTTATATGGCTGACAATTTTGCTTTTTGGTATTCTATAGAACGTTCTCAAATAGACTGGCATCCCATTATCGACGAAGAAAAATGTATCGGATGTGGTCTTTGTACGACTACTTGTGGAAGAGGCGTTTACAAATACGATTATGAAAACAAAAAATCAAAAGTCGTCAACCCCAATCTTTGTATGGTGGCTTGCCAAACCTGTGCTAATTTATGCCCGGTAGGGGCGATTAGTTTCACTAAAGCTGATGAGTTGATAAGAGAGAAAGCACAAAAAATTGTGACCAAGTTTGAGGTTCTGGCGAAAGCAAAACAAGAACTTAATGAGCAGAAAGAAACTCTTAAATATCAATTTAAAAAGGAGGATTGATGAAAGTCTTAAAATTTGGCGCTGTCTGGTGTTCTGGTTGCCTAGTGATGAAGCCTCGCTGGCAGGAGATTGAAAAGGAAAACCCCTGGTTAAAAAATGAGTATTACGACTTTGACAAAGATAAAGGGATGGTAGAAAAGTATCAGATTAATAAAAACCTACCGACATTTGTCTTTTTGGATAAAGATGAAAATGAATTTTTGCGTTTACACGGCGAGCCCTCCAAAAAAGAGCTTTTAGAGATTCTTGAAAAAAATCACGACCGATAATTAAATTTTAACCTGATTAAAATGAAGAAAATCTTTCTGGCGCTATTTTTATTGTTGATTTTTTTGACCTTTGGGTCTCAGCTTGCGCTTGCTCAAGAGAATGAAAGGGTAAATGTCTATTTTTTCTGGGGCAAGGGTTGTCCGCACTGCGCCGATGAGAAACCATTTTTAGAGAAGCTACAATCCAAATATGAACAGATAGAAATCAAAGATTATGAGGTTTGGTACTCTCAGGATAACCGAGATCTTCTTGTTAAAGTTGGCAGGGGGCTTGACGTGAATGTCTCAGGTGTTCCTTTCACGGTAGTGGGAGAACAATCTTTTAATGGGTGGTATTCGGAGGATTCAACGGGCAAAGCCATTGAAGATGCCGTTCAATGCGCTCTTAATAACGGCTGCAAGGATGTCGTAGGAGAATTTTTAACCCCAAGAAAAAACTCGAATGAACCCTGCGAATGTGAAAAGGAAGATAAAACGGTTATCCCAGAAATCATTAAAATTCCTCTTTTGGGAGAATTGAAGGTAAGAAATTTATCTCTGCCGGTTTTAACAATTGTTTTAGGAGGCTTGGATGGCTTCAATCCTTGTGCGATGTGGACGCTTTTATTTCTCATTAGCTTACTCTTGGGGATGAAGGATAAAAAGCGGCGATGGATACTGGGATCAGTCTTTATTATTGCTTCGGCTCTGGTGTATTTTGTTTTTATGGCCGCGTGGTTAAATCTGCTTTTATTTATTGGATTGATCGTTTGGGTAAGAATTATTAATGACCGGTATCAGTACCAAATACAGCCGATTGTCTCACTTAATTGGAGGCATAGTTATGGTGATAATCGGTCTTTTAATGATTTTTAAGCCGGAGCTTTTAATGTTTGGCTAATTTTTTAGAAAGGATACTTCAGAAATGAAAAAAAGTTGGTTGATTATTATTCTGATAATTATCGGGTTTGGAGGATTATATTTCTTTTCAAAATCACACTCTCCTCAAGAAACCAATTCAAATCAAGCAAGTCAAAATACGCAAACCCCAGTTTCGAGTTCGCAATACAGTCAAAATACGAACCCAGAAACCCAAAACCTGAAAGCCGACACAATTGAGGTAGTGCATTTTCACGCTACCCAACAATGTTGGTCGTGTATTACAGTGGGAAAATACGCTCTGAAAACGATTGAGGAAAAATTCCCTGATGAATATGCAAATGGAAAAATCGTCTATAAAGATATAAATGTGGAATCTCCGGAAAACAAAGAAATCGCCAGGCGGTATCAGGCCACCGGTGCGTCTCTTTATATTAATGCCATCAAAAACGGCAAGGATTTTATTGAAGAAGACACAACTGTCTGGCGCCTGATAAATAGTGAATCCCAATACACCACCTATTTTGAAGGTAAGTTAAAAACTTTGTTGGGTACATAATGTGGATATAATTAATCATCTTATTGATACGTACAACATTCCCCTCTTAACCGCTTTTTTGCTTGGAATACTTACCTCCATAAGTCCCTGCCCTTTGGCCACCAACATTACCGCCATTGCCTATATCTCAAAAGAGCTTAAAACTCCCCGTAATACGCTTATTAACGGGTTATGTTATACCCTTGGCCGCGGTATTTCCTATACCCTTCTTGCCACTCTTATCTATTTTGGAATATCAACTTTTCGTGTTACTTCGCTTTTTCAGGGGTGGGGCGACAAAGTTTTGGGACCTATTTTGATTGTAATAGGACTCATTATGTTCGGTATCATTAAGATTAACCTAAATACTCAAAACGAAAAATTAGAAAAATTCAAAGCGTGGATTGCAACCAAAGGATTCTTGGGCGCTTTGATTCTCGGAATGTTATTTGCCCTGGCGTTTTGTCCGTATAGCGGTGTTCTCTTTTTCGGGATTTTAGTGCCGCTTACTCTCCGTTCTCAAGAAGCGCTTCTGCTTCTGCCATTTTTTGCTCTAGGCACAGGATTGCCGGTCATTGTTTTTTCATTTTTAATTGCTTTCAGTATGCAAAAAATCGGTAAGGCATTCAAAGTAATCGAAAAAATTGAAAAAGTGGTGCGGTATTTTGTGGCCGGGATTTTTCTTATGGCCGGTCTGTATTACTTACAATTTCTAGTCAGATTCCTCTTTCCGCGTTAACCAGTCTGCACCTTTTTCTATAAACTAATTAATCTCTCAATACTTTTTGTGAGCATTTTCATCTACTGTATACTAAAAATCCCGTCATAGCGGGCTTAAATAGCACTATCTGACTCTGGTTGAATATGTAAGAACGTTTTTTGTGAATTTATAACCGGCGTTCGTTAAGTCGTCCCTGCGACAATGTAACTCTCTAAGTCTTTACCGGTATCGCTTCTTTATCCCGTAAGCGGGTGATTATCAGTGTACTTATCACAAGCAGACCCAAGGAAACGAGCAGGGCCGGGGTAAAAGAACCATCCGGTGTTTTCATGGCTTCCATAATGTACACAAAGACTACCGATGCCTGTCCGAATAGCTGAATGAGCCCATTCGAGGTGCCTTCAGGTGTGGGGTACGTAATCTCTGCTGCATACTGCATTCCGACAGGCCCGGCGCTCACGATGAAAAATCCGATAAAAAAGACAGCGATCGACAGCACAACCATACTTGTCCCATAGGCGAGCCCGACAATCCCCGGAAGACCACCCAGCATGCTGATGAGCAGAAAAAGTTTCCGTTTGTGAAAACGATCAGACAAGGCCGGCAGGATATAGGCACCCACGGCACCACCCACCAGAAACAACGCACCAAGAGTTCCTGCGTCCATGGGTGAAAAACCGCGCGGACGGACAATACTCTCAATCCAGGTGGTCAAACCATTAAAAATCCCCATGGCGATGACTGAGACCATCAGAAAAAGCCAAAATTGCCTGACGCGCAGCGCACTTTTTAACCCATCGAGCATCAAAGCCCGCACTTGCATTCCTTCCGGACAGGGCTGGGTTGGAGGACTTTCCCGGGCAAAAACAAAAAAAAGTAAGGCCGTGACAACGGTGATGAATCCATACAGTAATTGTACCTGTGAAATCGAAAGACTGAGTATAAGAACAGGGGTCAACGCCATACCAATTGCGATACCGAAAAGACTGGCAATTGTGACCAGTCCTACCGCCGTAGCCCGTTGGCTTTCGGCAAACCAGCGAGCCGCAACTTTTGTCCATGCATTCAGCAAAAAGGGTTGCGCCAGTGCAATGCCTATAGTACTGAGCATAACCAGATTGTAATTTGCTCCGGCAAAACCACGCAAAAGGCCAAAGATACTCATCAGAACCGCACCAATACTGACTGCAACCCGAAACCCATAGGTATCAATAAGCCATGATGCCGGCATTGACAGGGGAAGATACACGATCATAAATATCATTGCCAGAAAGCCGATTTGTAGATCGGAAACTCCGTAATAGTGGGCGGCGGGACCGGTGATGGGTGCGTAGGCAATCCAAAGGATTTGAATGGTTATGTTAATCAGCATGAACGCACCCAGCACTACCCAGCGGTACCCATAGACCCGAAATTTCTTTTTATCCATGACAGATTGCATGTTTAATCCGCCTCTTGATTGCGTATGGGGATTCCTTCGTGCGTCATAGCCTGTAAGCATTCATTGCATTTTCATTGTATCACGGGATTGTCTGTCAGCAAAGGTATTGCCAATATTACACGGTTAGGTGCGTGTTTTGTACCACGTCATAGAAAAGATGCACGTACGAATCATTGAGGACCGTACATTTTATCAATTTCAAGGCTTTCACATGCGTGAGATCTTTTTGACTGTGCAGTGATTCCCCGTCGACAAGCGAGGGTGTATTCTTACCACCTATTAAACAAGGCGCAATAACCACAGAAATATGATCAATAAGACCTTGTCTCAGCCATTGTGAATTTAAAGTTCCTCCCGATTGAAATGTTATCCTCTCCGCCCCAAAATCCCGTTTCATTCTGACAAGCACATCCCGAAGATCAATCTGCTTTTCATATTCTAATATTTCTATATTCGGATATTTTCCTTTGACCTTATAGACAGGGTGGTCTTTATTGGCAGTAACCAGATACAGGGTTTTTACCCACTTTGCCAGATATTCCACTCCCCTTTCCGTCAGATGCGGCTTATTGTCAATGATTATAAAACTGCAGCCCATTTTTTTCGGTTCCTTGTCTCTTTCGTTGACACCGATTTTTGCCATAACTTTACCTGAATTTAGAGAGAAAGGGTCTGTTTGTTTTTCGAGCTGATAGTATTGGGAAAGGCCTTCTTTAACACCCGTGATCCGTTTAAAATCTAAATCCACATCCAACTCGTCAGCATCCCCCGTGGATATTTTTCCATCAAGAGATTCAATCATAAAAAGCGTGGTTTCCGGTCTGCCTGAATGCTGATTCATAGCATCATTATACACGAAAAAAGATTTCTATAAAACATGAATGAGTTAAAAAATAGTGGTGGGGAAAATCGGGTGAGAAGTCAGATGAATTTTCGTTTTAATGAGGAATTATAAATGCCGTCAGAACGGCGTAAAAAGGAAACAAAACAAAGCATCTCTTTTTGTGTAGGTTAAAAACGGGCAAAATGGGAAATACTTTCAAACTTATAAAAATTTTTATTTTGCGAGTATAATCCCATGGGCGTAAATCCGTGGATATAATGAAATTGTTTGAAAGCAATTTAAAGCCAAAGTTCCTCGCGAAGCTCGTCCCGCCATGGGCGGGGCTAGCAAAAGAAGATGCCACGGACCTCAAGTCCGTGGAGCTTCATTTTTTATATAGTATGTGTGTTATTTCATCAAAGGCCTCGGGATTTTGTTTGACAAAGTCGGCCACGGCTTTATCGGCAATTTTTTTAGCCTTCTCCTTAGAGTAACCAAAAACGCCCGTGCTGATCGCTGGAAAGGCAATTCTCCGAATTTCATTCTCCATGGCCAATTTGAGGCTATTAAAATAGCAGTTGTACAATTTTTTTGCTTCGTTATTGCCGCCTCCATACCATATTGGACCAACTGTATGAATGACGTATTTGGCTGGAAGACTGTATCCTTGAGTAATTACAGCCTCTCCTTCTGGTAAACCATTAGGGAATTTGGTCTTGCGGATTTCTTGACATTCATCAAAAAGTTTTTGGCCGGCGGCATTGTGAATGGCCAAATCAACCCCGCCGCCGCCGGCAAGTTGTGCGTTGGCAGCATTGACGATACAGTCAATTTCCAATGCCGTAATATCACCGAAGTAAGTTTTAATTTGCGTCGGCATATCGTCTATTTTCCTTTCCAACCAGCATTCTCAGTATCAAAACCCAACCTGGTAATATAAGTATAACACGAAGAATTGGATTGTGGAATAAACTGTAATACTCGTTCGGGGAGAATTGGACGATGAATAATGATTATATGATTTTTTGGAAGAAGAAATCAAAAAAGGTTATGGGAAGGCCATCAGAATGACCCAGAAAGAATCAAAGCAATGTCTTGAATTACAAATTTCTGTTATGGAATTAACGACACAACTTTTATATACTCAACTTCCTCAGGTTTGCAATAAATATAGTTGAGTATCCCTCAAATAACAACATCTTAAATTACAAATCAAAGTTATTTGGGTATAACAAAAAGATAACACCACGGATTCAGGCGTGGCAGTTTATAAGCTTTTTTCTTTTCTTTTTCTTCTTTTTTCCTTCAGTGTCAACTGCGGTTTCTTTTTCTCATTTTTTACTTGCTTGTCTTTTCCTTTAGCCATACAATACCTCCTAAAGTATAGACATTTTACTAGTATATTAATAATAACATGGTGTAGCTAATTCTTCGTCTGCTGACTATTCCACTTCGGTTTTGCAGCTTCTGAAAATGAAACCTATCTACCGGCAATTTATTTCCTTGAATTTTACTCCCAAAACAGGACCGCCATTTTGCGGGTCTTCCGCCAGTTCAACTATAATTATGCCATGATCGGTTTCGAGGCTGGTTTTATCCCCCGGTTGTTTCTTTTGGGAATTGGCAATCAAGTCATTTACGGAGGTAATTTTTACTCCATCAACGCCAGTCACCACGTCTCCCACCCGTAATCCGGCGTCATCCGCCAGAGAAAAGTCTGAAATGCTGACAACCGAAAGACTACAACCTTCCGTCTGCTGGTTTACAACTGTCGATGGTTTGGGTTTAATCAAGACCTTTAACATGTAATTAAAAGTGACAGGATTCCACAGCAAAACGACAAGAATCGGAATTAAAAGAGACCACCATTCACTCTTTTTTTTAATGGCAGCGCAGATTCCGAACAACCCGCAGGACATGGGATAGTATAAAAGCGTAATAACGTTTACGCTGACTGTAAGATTCAATAAAGTTTGAAAAAGAGAATCGCCTTTATACGATACGCTCAATCCGAAATACGGAATACTGTAGACAATAATCAGGTATAAAACGGCTACTCCGAAGGCAAAAACAACTTTCATCAGCGTGGGCTTGAAAATTTCTTTTAACATACTTAATTTCGCCCCAACCTTTCTGTTGTTAAGTCTGGCAGGATATATTTCGAAATGTCACCTTTATCCCTTTAACAAAAAAACTTACCTGGCAGCACTGCCGCAGTGTGAAGTTATAAACATTTGAGTAGATGAAATCTCTTCTATTTCGACAGTTGCACCCGGTTTTATGACAAATTCGCTCAGGCCGATTCCACTGGTCGTCCCTCCCCAATCATAAGTGTATCCCAAACGTGTCCAAGGATAGCCGTTAACCCCGTACGAAATTGATTGTTGATGCTCAAGTCACGTTTTGTAATCCTCGCTGACTGCGCTATATGCCGATTCTGGGTAGGTTATCTCACATTCGCTGTCATTAATTTCCGGGTCTGGACAAGGCCTGAACAGGTCATCGGGAGAAACCCACATTTTCACAAACAGCGTTTTACCGTTTTGAGGAGGAAGCCCCAGCACTTGCTCAAGCCGGAAAATTGTATCCTCCTGAGTATATTCTAAATCTTGACAGAAATTTTCCAGCTCCGGTGCAGTCGTCACCCAGACTTCCCGCGCCAGGGTCAAATCTTTACCGATATAGTCCGAGTAACCTTGATATTTGGTCCAGGTCGTTACCAAAACCTGGCCGGAGTCGTTCCGAACAAGATTTATAAAAGCACAGGCAGTAATGATTTGTTTTATATTACCACTTCAGGTTAAATACCCTTTTTCCGTCCGGATAGTTATTAACGGTCACTGTGCCCTTTATATGAAAACTATTTCTGAGTGCTTCTTCAAACATTCCCTGAAAGTAGGTTTGCGGATACGGATCATTTTCGTAGATCATCTCGACTTCGCGCTCCCCCTTGTCAACAACCTGAACCTTGATTCCGCGCGAGACGGCGTTAACTATCGAAGGCAGAGCCATGGCGGTGCTTTTAACATCTTTAAAATAAAGAGCCTTTAAAATTTTCCCCAGCTGCGTATCCATTACGATATGATAATCCCAGACTCCCAGCTTATAGAAACTTTCCAAACTATCATTCCCGTAAAGAATTTTAGCTGCTTCCCGTTGATATTTTAAGGTGATCTCGATGGGGTAAAAAGTAATGGCTGAAAACTTTTTTCGGCCGACTTTTGCATCAAATTCTTCCAATCTTTCCGGTTTTCTTTCGGCTATTTTATCCCGATCGTTATCAACTAAAAACCCGGCCATCGAGATCTTATTGCTCTCGCTTTTCAAAGCTTGTTGTTTGGCTGGATCCGCGAGAGTAGGTGATGTATTATTTTGGACAGTCTTCATATCAATAATTTTATCTTGGGTTTGATATCTTTCTAAAATTCAAGTATAGCTTATTTAAGACAACTTAGCCATGTAAAATATAAATTTAAAATCAGGTTAGTAATTTCATAATATATATTTTGGTGAGCCCGGAAGGATTAGCCTGTCCGCCCCTTGGCGGAAACCTTCGACGCACAGCTTAAAAGTCCGCCAGATAAGCGGATCTACCTCTTAAGCTACAGACCAAGATCGACACGTGGTAAGGGATTAAAACATATGAACGTTTTTAACAAAATTCGAACTCATTTTAAATCAAGTTGTTAGCTCGCCCCGCCAAGCGGGGCTCGCAATGTTGCGCGGCGCCCCCACCCGCCGCGCTTCCGTTATTTTTTGCGCGCGCGATTTTTCTCTCGCTTTCGCTCGAGTGCGGTAAGTTATCAGTGCTTACTCAAATCTATCCTGCTAATAGACGTTTATATTTTTTATCAGCAGCGATTATTGTATCAAAATTTTGATCCGTTCCAGTTGAAAAAAACCAAAATCTTTCTATTGGTTTCTTAGATAATTGTAAACTATCAATAAACTCCTTTCTCGCTTTTTCACTTTGACTATCAATAACGTACCGGGGCATTCGGTTTCTTACCTCTTCAGTTAACCGAGGGTGGTATGCCCAAACGTATGAAAGACCAGTATTTACACCAGCACTATCCATGTTTTTCAAATTTTGTCGTACATTTTCAAATCTTCCATGTTCTACACCATGAAAGGTCATATAGGCTGCTTCTGAACTTACTGCATCTATGGATACCATAATCCTATCTGCTCCTACATTTTTCCATTGATCGGGAGTCAAAATATATTGATTAGCAGTGGTGTCAATGAATAGTGGTATATCTGGAAAACCTTCTTTTATCCGTGCAACAAGTCTTTTTGTAGTTTCGTAATCAGCCATAACAGGATCACCACGAACATCTCCACTAATTCTTATCCTTTTATCACTATTAGCGATCGGTTTTTTGATACGCTCTTCAGCTCTCAGTTGCGAAGTAGCCATAAACTTTTCCAAAGTTGGATTTAAATTCGCGGGGGTAACTTCTTGGACATCGCTTATGTGCTGGGGCAAAGTCCTAAGGTAACTTTCATCGAAAAAGCATGAGACACAACTATTCCCACACCCCCTGGGAAGATTACTTCCATTTTTTTGAGGATTATAACCTACCACTGTATGAACTAATCCCCAAACCTCTCGCCATTCAGGGTCATTCTGTACTTTATTGAGGAGCCAGTCATTATTAGGTGAATTGTCTCGTAAGAGTAAAGGTGTATTTTCAAACTCGTGTGTTGGGACAAATTCAATTCTAAGTTTTGGTCGTAAAGTTTCAGTCATTCTTAGTATTATACAAATTTAAACATATTTTTGATAGCTATTGTTATTGTTTTTCGTACAGGAATTTATTATATTAATAATGGACTCAGTTAGAAATTGCTTTCAACTGTCCGATTGCGCCATCAAAAAAAGCAATCCGCAAATCTGTGTCCACTATAAATATATTAAGTTTTCCGATAAAATACAAGCATATGAATCTTTTGAAGAAATTATCAAATTTGAGTAATGTGGAAAAATTGGCGGTTGTAACTTTTTTCCAAAACCTTTACCTCTACAGTCATGTTGGTGCTCTATATCAACAGTCAAGAGGGCTTTCGTTGTTACAGATTAATTCTATCTGGTCGATAATTGTGGCTACAATTTTTTTAGCTGAAGTTCCAACAGGTGTTATTGCTGATAAAATTGGCAGGAAAAAATCGGTGGTTATTGCTCTTTTTCTTCAATTTCTTGGAGAATTCTTTTATATATTCGCCAATAACTATTTTTCTTTTGTTTTAATCGCAATCCTAGCTGGAATTGGCTATTCATTTTTATCGGGGGCAAACGAAGCCCTAGTTTATGACTCATTACCAAAAAACGATAGAGAAAACCTAATGAAAAAAGCAATGGGATTAATAGGTGGTTCGTATCAGTTAGCTTTTTTCATAGCTCCTCTTCTTGGAGGGTTGATAATTTCTGAACTTGTAACGAATAAGTTTTTGTTAGGGATTGGTCTTACAGCAACATCTGTTTTCATCGCATTTTTGATCAGCCTTACACTTAAAGAACCGGAAGATGAATATAAACACAAAGAAGAAAGCCCACTAACAATTCTGAAAAATGGGATTTACCAAATAACTAGAAATAGAAAAGTTCAATGGATAGCTGCTATTGCAATTTTGACTACAGCATTTCCTAATACTCTCTTAAATCTATATCAACCATATTTTGTTAAATTTGGTCTTAATACTTCTCTGCCGATAGGAATTGCTTTATCCCTCGGTGGGTTAACTGCATTTTTCATTCAAAAAAATATTTACTTAATTGAGAAAAAGTTAGGCAGATATGGACTTTTCGCAACAACTATTTTTCCTGGTTTGTTTTATCTACTTTTTGCTATTGCAACTAATATTCTATATCTGTTCCCAATTTTCATTTTTACCTATGCATTTGCCGAAGCAAAAAATCCCTTAATATCCTCCTACCAAAACGAACAAATCGATAGCAAAAACAGAGCTACAACTATTTCTTTGATAAATATGTTGATTCAGTTTTATGTTGCTATAATGGGTTTGGTTTTGGGCTGGATTGCAAATTATTCAATTCCTGCTACATTTTCTACAATTGGAATTATTGTAATATTAGCAACAATATTGTTAAGAGTCGATAAAATTACAGTACACCTAAAGAATGATTCGTAAATGCTCGGCGGAGCCGAGCAAAAGTCGCGCGCGCAAAAAATAATTGCCATGATTTATCAATCATGGCAAAAAAAGTCGGCTCGAACTTCTTTTTAATGAATCGGCGGCTCTCGGTGAATTTGAATTTTGTCTTTAGGGCGCTCGCAACGGGCGGGGGCGTTGCAAGCGCCCCACCTTGCGAATCCGCAATTTCCAAAATGGTGAGCCCGGAAGGATTAGCCTGTCCGCCCCTTGGCGGAAACCTTCGACGCACAGCTTAAAAGTCCGCCAGCCGGCGGATCTACCTCTTAAGCTACAGACCAAGATCGACACGTGGTAAGGGATTAAAACATATGAGCCCGGAAGGATTCGAACCTTCGACGCACAGCTTAAAAGGCTGTCGCTCTACCTCTGAGCTACGGGCCCTAATAGATATTCTTTTATCCACCTTCTTCCCTGATATGACTTGAGTTGTTTTTCTCGCTTTCTTGCTTCTTCCCTTGTTTTATATTCTTCTTTGTATATTAAGTACCACGGTCCGCTGTTTCTGCTGGTATAACTGGTTTTCTTTGAACTCAAATCTCCATTATGGCGCTTTAATCTTTCCTCAAGACTCTCAGTATGTCCAATATATATTTTATCAGTTCTTTTGCTTTTAATCACATATACAGCAAACATCATTCCTTAAAGTTCACTCTAATCCGTAAGTCTGTTGGTCGCCCCTCAATAACTTCTTCGACTGCGCACAGCTTAAAAGTCCGCCAGATAAGCGGATCAACCTCTTGAGCTACGGGCCCACAAAGATATGTTAAGAATTTAGCATCAGGAAGGCAAAATGTCAAGGAGAAAGGATCACAAACACTCTATGCACCTATGATATTTTCAAAATGTTCAAAGCGCTCCGCTTTCCCCTGCTCGTCAAGGTTTATGGCCACCAAATCAATTTGCCAAGAAAATCCTTCAAAATTGCCTCGGGAAAGGTAATACTTTACACTCCGCATTAAAGACTTCGCTTTTTTGTAGGTTATGGACTCTTCCGGCAAACCGAACTGCCCGGAGACGCGTGTTTTGACTTCCACAAAAATCAGCTGTTTTTTAGCCCGCACGATAAGGTCGATTTCTCCATGATGAAGCTGATAGTTTTGGGAAACGACCGTATAGCCTTTCTTTTGAAAGTAATGTTTAGCTTTTTCTTCGCCTAAGGCTCCCAGTACTTTTCTATTCATGATATCTTCCTGCATAGCCTCTCATTTCCCTCAAGATTGCTTCACCGCCGGCTGGCGGATCGCAATGACGATAAAGAAACACCTTCACAATAACTATACTCTAAATCATCTTTCCCAAAAAAGTCATTCGATGATGGAGGCTTGGGCCTCTTTCCCGGATCACCTCTCGATGTATTTTCGTTCCGTAACCTTTATTATTATACCACCGATATTGTGGATATCTTTCATCTAATTTCTCCATTAATTCGTCCCTGTAAACCTTGGCCATGATTGAGGCCGCCGCAATCGAATACACTTGCCGATCGCCTTTAATAATTGCCTTTTGTTTTCTCGCGGGAATATATTTTAGAGGAAAGGCATCGATTAAGAAGAATCCGGGCTCAAGGCTTAAATTTCTGATGGCCTGACGCGCTGCCGCCTGAAAAGCAAAAACAATACCTTTACAATCGATTATTTGAGGGGCAATTTCGCCGAAGGCAAAAGCTTGAGCCTGCAGCCTGATTTTTTCCGCCAGCCCTCTTCTCTTTTTAGCGGTTAGCAATTTAGAATCGGTTATACCGCCAATGGGTTTGCTGAAAGGAGGAAAGACGACTGCTCCCACAACCAAAGGGCCTGCCAAAGCGCCACGCCCAACTTCGTCAATCCCACAGATTAATCTCATTCCCTTTTCCCATAGGAATTTTTCTTGAGAAAGAGACGCTTGATGCATAGTAATTTAAAGAGGGTTTTAAACTGGTGTTTCTTGAAAGGCTCGCACTCTCAGCGCTGCTTTACCGACGCGCTTACGCAGATAATAAAGTTTGGCTTTGGTAAACTTCCCTTTTTTTGTAACTTTGAGGGAATAAATAACCGGAGAGCCAAGCAACCAGATGCGTTCAATCCCCACTCCTCCTGATCCAATGCGTCGGACAGCAAAAGTCTTATTTTGTCCCCGGCCTCTTTTGGCAATAACCACCCCTTCAAAAAATTGAATTCTTTCTTTTTCCCCTTCTTTAACTTTTACTCCAACCTTGGCTGTATCCCCGACTTTAAAATCATCTATCTTCTTTGCTTGATGCTCGGATCCCTTCTTTTCTTTTTCTTCCATGCTGGTTTTGGCCTTATCATCTTTTTTGGGCGCCTGTTCGCGAAGGTCGGTCTTAACACTCTGACTTTCCGGGTTCTCCGAATCTACAACAACCGGCTCTTTTGTCGCCTCAATTTCGAGAAGTGGTTGTGCGGAAACAACTTTTTCCTTTTCTTCGGTTTGATCCAACAGATTCTCCTTTTTGTCTCACTTAAATATTAACAACAGGTGAAAATAGTAACATACTTAAGCCTTAAAAACAAGGTCGGGATCTTAAAAACTCATGCCGGAATTTTCATCCGAATCTTTTCCTGATCACGGGAAAATTTTTTAAAGCCGAAGCAAGTTTGGACTCGCTCTTTCCTGATTCTGCTTTTCTCTGAAATTCGCTTCTTTGAGTCTCAATGGTCGATTTCAAATGCCTGGCTTGATAGGTTTCAAGCTCCGGGATGGTATAATTTAACCTTCCCTTGCCCTTGATGCTGACTATGCAATAACGGGGGTCATTTTGTGTCGGATCCATCTGAATAGCAACATCTTCTATTTCTCCAATCTTGATTTTGTCCCGCAAAGTTTGAGTAGGAAAATGGGTGTTAATTTCGACTTCTTCTGAATACACCTTCAACGAGTGTGAGCGCGAAAGATTGTCCAGTTTTAAAATATAGCCTGCCAAAGTGTTCTCCTTTTTTAAAAGCGATCTTTATACTCTTTAAACTGATTATGTAATTCAATCTAATCAACCGAGGCCATCAACACCTCAATTTCTTGTTTAAGCTGCGGGCTGTCTTCAACTCGAAACGGAAGTTCCATCTTTCTTTGAGAATCACCGTCGGAAAAGATTAAAATTGCTTTTGCTTCTCCAGGATACTTCTTGAGTATCTCATACATTTGATGAAAACGGCGATGGTCAAGTTCTGCAAAAACAGCTATCTCGAAAACCTTTTCGACAACTGACTTTTGGTTTGCAATCTCCTCCGGTATTATCTTGAGAGCGTTATCGGCGATGACTTTTAATTCCTCGTCTTTAAGGTCAACTTTGCCGGTGATGAGGAGCATCTGGTCTTTAATCCATAAATCTTTGGTTGAAGCAAAAATCTTTGGAAAGACGATAACTTCGAGTGTCCCCGTCTCATCCTCAACTTTGACGAAAGCCATCTCGTGATTGGTAGCGCGGGTGAAAATTTTCCTCACTTCCGAAACCAAAACACCAAGCTTCACCCTCATCCCTACCCGATGATCAAACTCTATCTCTCCTATCGAATGGGTCCTTCTTTCTCCCAACTTCTTGATCACAGATAAAAGAGGATGCTCGGACAGATAAAATCCCAAAAGCTCTCTTTCCCAGGTCAGTTTTTGTCTGGCTGATACCTCTTCGATTCGAGGCAAAACAAAATTATTCAAAGATGGATCGCTTTCAAGACCGTCAAACAATCCCAGCATGCCTGAACTTTTTCGACTTTTTTCCCGATGCGACATCTCCATGATTTCCTCTAAGGCCTTGAGTTGTGCCGCTCTTGGTCCAAAGGAATCAAAAGCACCGGAGCGAATCAAACTCTCAAGCACCTTTTTATTGATTTGACGCAAATCCACGCGTTCACAAAAGTCCTTCAGAGATGTAAAAGGACCGCTTTTTGAGCGCGCCAAAAGAATATTGCCCACCGCTCCTTCGCCCACGTTTTTAATCGCCGAAAGTCCGAAGCGTATTTCTCTGTTTTGGATGGTAAAATCAATCTCGGAAAAATTGATGTCCGGCGGCAAAACATTGATGGTCATTTTCCGACATTCGGCGATCAACATGGCAATCTGATCTTTATTAGAAGCTTCAGCCTCAAGAAGCGCACACATGAATTCGACCGGATAATTAGCTTTCATGTAAGCGGTCTGGTAAGCAATCATGGCATAAGAGGCCGAATGGGCTTTACCAAAACCATAGCCGGCAAATCTCTCGATAAATCCCCATAATTCCTCGGCAATCTTTTTTTGATATCCCAAGTCGAGAGCCCCTTTGATAAATTTCACTTTTTCCTTTTCCATAATTGCGCGCTTCTTCTTGCCGATGGCCTTTCTCAATTGATCGGCCTCTCCCATCGAATAACCGGCAATTTTGTTGGCTACATATAAACATTGCTCCTGATAAAGCAAAATGCCATAGGTGTCGGCTAAAATATCTTTTAAATCGGGATGAGGATAGCGGATTTTTTGCGGATTCTTTTTGCCAGCCACAAATTGAGGAATAAGATCCATCGGCCCTGGTCTGAAAAGCGCCACCATAGCGATAAGATCGGAAAAGCGGTTGGGATTCAAATCTTTAGCCAGACGTCGCATTCCTGCGCTTTCCAGCTGAAAGACTCCCACAGTGTTTCCGGCAGCAATAAGTTTATAAACCGCTTTATCATCCAAGGGGATTTTGGCTAGATCAACTTTTTGCTTGCGGTTTTGATTGACTAAGTTGATGGCGTTTTCCAGAATGGTCAGATTTCTTAAACCCAAAAGATCGATTTTTAAAAGACCAATTGCGTTGTCGGAACTGTTTAAATCAATCGAGTACATGTCATATTGGGTGATGATAGCTTCGCCCTTGCTCTCTTTTTGTAACGGAACATAATAGACCAAAGGTTTATCGGAAATGACCAATCCGGCGGCGTGGGTTGAAGCGTGCCGCGAGACGCCTTCCAATTTTTTGGCTAAGTCTAGAAGTCTTTTGTATTTCGGCTCTCTGATGGCTTCTTTAAGCTCAGAGACCGTTCCTAGGGCTTCTTCAATGGACGAACCAAATGGAATCATTTTGGCAATTTTGTCGGGTTCTGAATAGGGCATCCCTAAAACTCGACCGACATCCCTGATACTTCCCCTGGCTTCCATTTTGCCGAAAGTAATAATCTGCGCCACATGATCTTTGCCGTACTTTTGGGTGATATAACTTATCACCTCTCCCCTTCTTTTATCAGCGAAATCCAGATCAATGTCGGGCGGACTGGGGCGTTGAGGATTTAAAAAGCGCTCAAAAGGAATACCATATTCAAGAGGGTTGATGGTGGTAATATTTAAAACATAGGAAACCAGGCTGCCTGCGGCCGAGCCTCTGCCGGGGCCTACGCTTATTCCCTGCTCTTTTGCCCAATTCACGAAATCCGAAACCACTAAAAAGTAGGGGATGTATCCTTTGTCATCTATAACGGAAATTTCATAATCTAAGCGGTTTTGCACTTCTGGTGTAATTTTTTTAAACTTCTCTTTGGCCTTTCTGAAAGCCAATTCTTTAAAATAGGCGCCGGCTGGTTTATCTTCTGGAATGGTAAAATGGGGAAAAATCATTTTCCCGGTACTGATTTTTAAATCAACTCTTTCAGCAATAGAAAGCGTATTTTTTAAAGCTTCCGGCGTTTCATGAAACAAAATTTCCATCTCAGCGGGTGAACGCAGATAAAAATCCGGAGATTGAATCATGGATAAGGGACGATTTTTCTCCGCTAGGGTTTTTTGGGTTTGGACGCAGAGCAAAACCTCCTGAGCTTCGGCATCCTCAGGATTGATATAATGAGAATCGTTGGTAGCAACCAGTGGAATCCTGAGATCGGAAGCTAAAGCTATTAATTCTTTATTGATCTGATCCTGCTCTTCAATCTGATGTTTTTGAATCTCAATGAAAAAATTTCCCTTCCCAAACAAATCTTGATAGAAAACGGCTTTTTCTCTCGCTTGAGTATCATGTCCTGCCAAAAGCAACTGCGGAATTTCTCCCTGAAGACAGGCTGAAAGAGCAATCAACCCTTGATGATGCTGGGCTAAAAGTTCAACGTCAATTCTGGGTTTATAGTAAAAACCTTCGAGATGGGCCATTGTAACCAGCTGGATTAAATTTTTATATCCCTTTTCATTTTCGCACAGGAGAATGAGGTGATTGGCGTCGGAGCCGACTTTCGGGATCTTATCAAAACGCGATTTTTTGGCAACATAAGCCTCACAACCGATAATCGGCTTAATTCCGGCTTTCAATGCTTCTGAATAAAAAGATATCACGCCGTGCATTACTCCATGATCGGTGATGGCTAGGGCCGGCATGCCATAATCTTTCGCCTTGGAAATTAGGTCTGGAATTTTCGATAATCCGTCAAGGAGTGAATATTCCGTGTGGGTATGCAGATGGACAAAATTAGCCATGTGTAGTCGTTTTCCTTCAATAATACTGTTTTTAGATGCTGTGTGTTTTGGGCGGTTTACCAAAAGTCTCTTTCAGGATAACACAGGCTTCTAAAATTTCAAGAAAAACTTGCGGACTGCGGATTTTCTTGCGAAAGAAAGTCAATCTAACACTGGCGGCAGCTCACCAACTCAACGAGTCTGCTTGCGTAATCTTAACGCTGAAGATGTAATGGTTGTTCCGATAAAATCCTTGCCTTGGAGAGCTTTTTCAAAATTCGACATATTCTCACCGTTGAAAAAGATTACCTTGATTCCTGATGTTTTGGCTAAACGAGTTGCCGAAACATCAAAGGGAACGTGAGCTCCGGGAAGATGCCTGGTTGGATCGGTTATCTTTCTTAAAAGTTTTTGATACGTATCCCAGGTCAGAGAAGTTAGAGGGCGGGCACCCTGATTCTTTTTCGGGTCACGAGTATAAATATAGTCCGTGTTTGAAGCCACCATTAAGGTTTGGGAGTTGAACTTTTTGGCTAACAAGATGGCGTCGGCGTCGGTACTCCAGCCTGGTTTCCAAGCTGAAGCAACCAAAATCGGTTGAGTCCAGCGGATTGTTTTTTTAAAATTATGATAATTTTCAGGATAGGCTAGGTCCCCAAAAAAGGACCTCACTACTTCAGCATTAGCTCTGGTTACGGCTGCACCGATTCTATTTAAATCTTCCTTTGAACAAATCCCCAAATATTTTTTGGCATAGTCTTGATACCATCGGCAAATTGTCCCGCCTCCGATAATCAGGATAAAACGACTCCCCTGATTTATATATTCTTGTAAAATTCTTTTTAGCTGCTCCAAATAGTTAGTATTGATATAACCAAGCTTTGGAAAAATAATTGACCCGCCCAATTTGATAACAAATATTTTATCCGTCATCTTTTATTTCCTTGCTTTCTTATACTTTCTCTGTTTTCTCTTGTTGCTTCTCAATCGCAAGAACCGGTTTATGGTTATTTCTATAAAAAAAAGAGAGGAAGGTTCCGCTTAAAATTAAGACTCCAATTACTAATAAAAGTACCTTGACTCCTAAAATATCCGCTAAAACGGCCGAAAATACGGTCGGAATAATTAAAAAGATTCCTTGTAAAAGTTTTTGGGCTCCAAAAACACGCCCCCGAATTTGATTGGGCGTTTCCTCCTGCAGAAGAGTCTGGGCGGGAATCATGACTAAACTGACACCAAAACCCAAAACAGCAGCCAAGGGCAACATTATAACTACCAAATTTTCTGGTAAAAAAAGAGTTGACTCTCCTAATCTCGCTAAAAAATAGACCGCTAAAAGGACTAAGCCGCAGATTAATCCTCCTAGGCCAATCAGTTTCCTTTTCCCAGTGGATCCTATTCTTTTCTCCACTCCTATGGCTCCTAAAATTGCTCCGATGGCAATTGGAAAAATAATGATCCAGGAGATATTTAAAAGATTGATATTTAAAACCTGCTCGCCGAAAGCAGGAAGAATAACAGCCATCATAGCCACAATCATCATAAAAAATAAAGTGATTAACATGGAAAAATAAATTTTTGGTCGACTCCAAATGAACCTTAAATTTTCTAAAATATCTTCTTTAGTTTTTACAAAAAAATCTTGCTTCAAAAAGTGAAAATCTTTCGGTGGTGTATCTTGAGGCAGTAAAAAGGCTGAAAGAGCAGCGATCCATAAAAATAAAGAGGCTAAGTAAAAAGGAGCGTTTACACCAAAAGCCAACATTATGGGCCCGCCTAAAACAAATCCAAAAAAAAGACCACCGAAAGAGGCAAAATTGAAAAAACTATTGGCGACCGGCAACTCTTCCTTTTTTACCAATTCTGGCAAATAAGCCGATTCGGCCGGTAAATAAAACTGATCGATCATAGAATAGACAAAAATGATGGCATAAATGAGCCAGAAATTATTCCCTATAAAAAGATAGAAAAGAACGCAGATAGCTTGCAGAATATTGGTAATCAGCAAAATTCTGCGCCGACTGAAATGATCAATAAAAACCCCTGAAAAAAATCCGAGGATATAAACCGGAGCATAATAAAAAACATACAGAAGAGAAACAGACAAACTTTTACCGGTTAGCGTGAAAAGCTTATATGAAAGTGCAAAATTGAGCATATAGGCGCAAAAGACGGAAAGAATTTGAGATCCCCAGAGACGGTTGAAGTTAGCGTTTTTTAAAACCTTGAGAAAATTATTTTCCATATCTTATGAATTGATTAAATCGCGCAGGGATTCTTCAAAAATATCCATCACGCGTTGGAGTTCTGTAAAAGCCAAGTCGGTATTAATCTCATGCGCGATGATATTTCTGACTTTATGTGCATACCATAAATTATCATAAAGCTCTCCGTTTTTAATTTTCGGTTTAACCTGTTTCATTTTTTCAACAAAATTTTTACCTGGATAAAGACTCTCTAAAGCCAAATTCAAACCTTTATCCAGTTCCAGGATCGCTTGTTTGAGTTGCGCCGGCTTGGCTATCTTTTTTAAGGTCTCTGCTTCGGCTAACTGCCTTTGAATGATCTCTCTTGTTTTATTATCAATTCTGAGGTTGACTGAACTTCTGGCAGCTGATTTCCCGGAATAAAAAATTTTTCCCTTGGGGCCCAAAAAAAGAATTAAGAAAAGAAGAGCTATACAAATCAAAATTCCGATGAAGTAGATCATGTTTAAGGAGTCATCCTTTCGAGCATTCTGGGGAAAGGTATGGTTTCGCGCACATGCGGCAACCCACACACCCAAGCCACAAGACGTTCCAGTCCTAATCCGAAACCGCTATGGGTAACACTCCCGTAGCGACGCAGATCCAGGTACCATTCAAAAGCTTTTTGGGGCAGATTATGTTTTTTAACCATCGCTAAAAGCTTTTTAAGATCGGTCTCGCGCTGACCTCCGCCGATTATTTCCCCATATCCTTCAGGAGCCAGAAGATCGTTACAGAGCACATACTTGCCTGTTTCGTCAACACTCATATAGAAAGCTTTAATCCGGTGTGGAAAATGACTGACAAAAATTGGTTTCTCGTGAGCTTGGGTTAACATAGTTTCATCGTCATTACCAAAATCCTCGCCTTCCTTAATATCTGATCCTAATTTTCGCAACATTTCCAAAGCTTCAACATAGGTCAAACGCATGAAGGGGGCTTTGATTTTTTCTAATGATTTTGTATCCCGCTCTAAAATTTTCATCTCTTGTTGACAGTTTCGCAAGACTCGCTGGACGAGTTGTGCGATCAGCTTTTCTTGAAAGTCAATATTGTCCTTCCAATCGTAAAATGCCATCTCCGCGTCCATCATCCAGAATTCCGTTAAATGTCTTCTGGTCTTTGATTTTTCGGCGCGAAAGGTCGGCCCAAAATCGAAAACTTTACCATGAGCAAAAATCGCAGCTTCTAAATACAGTTGTCCGGATTGGGAAAGATAAGCCTTGTTACCGAAATAGTCGACCTCAAAAAGAGTAGTGGTGCCTTCACAAGCATTGGGAGTAAAAATAGGGGCATCGATTTTGATAAAGCCTTCCCGATGAAGAAAATCATAGATTCCCAAGATCAGATCATTGCGTACTCTCTGAATTGCCCACTGACGTTTGCTGCGCAACCATAAGTGCCGATGGTCGAGTAAAAAATCCGGTCCATGCTCCTTTTTAGTAATCGGGTAGTCTTCGGCTACTTGAATTAATTCAAGATTAAAAACCAGGATTTCAAATCCAGATGGTGCTCTTTTGTCCTCCCGAGCTGTTCCCGTCATCACCACCGATGATTCCATAGTTGCTTTGACGGCATTCTCAAAAGTCTTTTCCGAAACTTCACTTTTGACAACTACACCTTGAATAAAACCACTTCCGTCCCGCAACTGAAGAAAAATGATTTTCCCCGATTCGCGCTTGTTATAAACCCAACCTTTAAGTTGAACTTCCTTTCCGGCAAAATCCTGAATTTTAGCAATTGTTGTTTCTAACATGTTTTTTGTCTTTTGCCATGCGCAGGAGCTTAGAGTTTTTAGGCCGAAGTGAATATTAAAAATTTGCATATTTGAGAAGTTCTCCGAATCAGAGAACGACGAGTTTGCAAATTTTAGCGAACGAGGCCTTGTAAAAAATCTTTGCGACGAGCACAGGCGACAGTTTTTTGTTACTTTTTTCTGTAAAAAAGTAAATGATAGATTTTACTCTAATATTTTTAAGAGTTCTTGTCTAGCCAGATTCGGATCAACCTTGGTTTTTTGCATCATCTGACCGACTAAAAACCCGACTGCATTCGTCTTGCCCTTGCGATAATCTGCCACCGCCTTTGGATTTCCGTCAACGACTATTTTGGCAGCCTTTGCCAACTCAACCTGATCAGAAAGTCCGCCTTCCTGCAAAACTGCAACCTCAGCTTTGAAATCAGCCGGACTGATATTTTCCCAATCAATCTTTTTATTGATTATCAACCTGGCCGTTTCTCGAAAGTCTAGATTGAAGTTTTTTTCCAGGTATAATACCTCAAAATATTGAGCAGCCGAAGGATTGGACACAAAATAATCGGCTTCTTGCTCGTTTAACGAATATTCCTTGACAAACCTTTGCCTTTTTTCCTCTGGAAGCTCAGGAATTTGTTTCCTTATCTTATCTAATTCACCATCTGTGAAAACGATCGGTGGAATATCCGGCTCCGGAAAATAGCGGTATTCAAAGGCTTCTTCCTTCGAACGTTGGAGGTATGTAACGCCTTTATCGCTCTCAAAACCCCGTGTTTCCTGCTCGATCTTTTGACCTTTTTCGAAAAGCTCTGTCTGTCTTTGAATCTCAAACTCAATAGCTTTTTCCACAAACCGAAATGAGTTAATGTTTTTGAGTTCCACTTTATAACTTGGCAGCTTTCCGTTTTTGGAAACCGACACATTAGCTTCAAGCCGCATTGAACCTTTTTCCATGTCGCAATCAGAAATGCTCAAAGATCTTATAACTCTCTGCAACTTTTTCAACCATTCTTTTGCATGCTCTGCCGACTTAATTTCAGGTTCAGTTACTATTTCCACCAGCGGCACGCCGCAACGGTTAAAATCAATTAAGGTAACCTTTTCCCCCTCAATCTTTCTGTGGATAAGCTTGCCTGTGTCTTCCTCAAGATGAACACGCGTGATATTGACTTCGTCAAACCAACCCTTAAAACAAAAAGGGCGCTCATATTGGCTGATTTGGAAGCCTTTGGGCAAATCGGGATAAAAGTATTGTTTGCGCTCAAAATAGGAATGTTTGTTGATACGGCAACCCAGCACCAAGCCTAAAAAAACAGTCCAGTCAATGGCTTTTTTGTTGGGTACCGGCAGCGCTCCCGGCAAACCCAGGCATACCGGACAAGTTTGCGTGTTCGGTTCTTTGTGGAAATGATCAGCGCAACATCCACAAAACATCTTGCTTTTGGTTGCCAGCTCAACATGAATTTCGAGACCGATAAAAGGTCGATAACCACTCATCCCATCTCCTCAACTAAGGGCGGTCTTTTAAGATGCCAGTCGGTAACATCCTGATACGCTTGACCAACCTCAAACAATTTCTTTTCCGAAAACTGAGGCCCGATAAGTTGCATCCCCATTGGAATATTGTGCCAAAAACCGCAGGGCAGAGCCAACGCCGGCAAACCCGCCAGATTGACCGGACCAGTTACATAATCTTCTAAATAAAGTTTTAATTTTTCTTGTTCTTTTTCACCAATTTTACGGGGTTTTATCGGAACCACCGGCGCTAATAATGCGTCGAATTTAGCAAACGCTTTTTCAAAATCTTGCCGCAACAAGGTTCTGACTTTGCTCGCCCTAAGATAATAGGCATCATAATATCCGGCAGAAAGAGCAAACGTTCCCAGCATAATTCTCCGCTTCGCCTCCTCGCCAAACATTTCGCGCGCATGACCGAAACGTATACCATCAAAACGGGCTAAATTGGCGCTTACCTCAGAACTCATAATAAGGTAGTAAACCGGAATCGTATAGGCGGTGTTTGGAAGCGAAACTTCGTCGACTTCTGCTCCCAGATCAGTAAATTGCTGCGCTGCCTTTAGAATTAAGGTTTTGATTTCGGGATTTAATTCACGACCAAAATATTCCTGAGGAAGACCAATCTTCAATCCCTTTATAGCAGGATGGCTAAGATCTTGCAGATAGAAATCCACAGGTTTCCTGGAGCTGGTAGCGTCTAATGGATCATAACCGGCGGTTACTGAAAGTACCAGGGCGCAATCTTCCACGGTTCGGGTAAGATGTCCCATCGAGTCTAATGAGGAACCCATGGAGATTACTCCAGAACGGGAAACCCGACCGTAGGTGGGTTTTAAACCTACCAAATTGCAGTAGGAAGCCGGATTTCTAATCGATCCTCCGGTATCAGTTCCCATGGCCATCAAACAACCGCCAAATGCCACCGCTGCTGCCGAACCTCCACTTGAACCTCCAGCCACATACTCCAAATCCCACGGATTTTTAACCGACCCGAAATCGGAGTTTTCGCCGGTCGCTCCGTGGGCAAAGGCGTCACAATTAACCTTCCCCATGATTATTGCGCCCACCGATTCAAGCTTTTGAACCACGGTCGCTGAATAGGCAGGAAGATAATTATCAATGATTTTGGAAGCAGCAGTAGTCCGTAGGTTTTTGGTTGAATAAATATCTTTTAAGGCAACCGGTATTCCTGCTAGAGGGGGCAACTCCCTACCTTTGACTCTGTTGTTATCCACATCTTGAGCTTTTTTGAGCGCCTGCTCCTTATTAAGCGTAAGATAAGCGTTTATGCTGAGGTTATATTTTTCTATCCTTTCAAAACAAGCCCGTACAATCTCCTGGCAAGAAATTTTGCGTTTTTTGAAAAGATCGACCGTTTCTCGAATTGAATTGTCAACAATATCCATGGATCTTAGTTTTCCGGAAGAATCCCTTTTACTTTAAAATATCCTTTTTGGGTGTTGGGGGCATTTTGCAAAGCTTCCTTTTGGGTTAAACTGCAATGCTGCCTTTTATCGTCACGACAAGCATTTTTGATCCCCGTCGTTTGGTATGTTGCCTCAACGTCTTCCACCTGAACCTTTCCAAGCGTCTCAAAATGTTCCAGAATAGTTTCGAGTTGCCCTTGAAATTTATGTATTTCATTATCAGTAAGCGTAAACCTCGCTAATTTAGCAACCTGTCGAACTTTTTGTGGAGAAATCTTTGTTGTTTTCATACTTACATTGCCCTCAATCGTGCAACACGATCCGCGGCAGGCGGATGGGTGGAAAAAAGTTTATTTATTCCTCCTTTATAATCTTTCAAGGGATTGACGATATATAAATGAGCCGTGGCTTTGTTAGCAGCCTCCAAAGGTTCAGTGTCGGCGGAAATCTTTTCTAAGGCCCGCGCCAATCCTTCCGGATAGCGTGTGATTAAAACTGCAGAAGCATCAGCCAGAAATTCTCTCTGACGCGACAATGCCAGTTTGATCAATTGAGCAAAAATGGGCGCCAAAATAGCCAGTAGAATCCCGATCAGCATAAAAACGGCTTGAGCTTGGCCGCCGCCGGAACTGCGGTCGCGTTTCCTGCCACCTCCCCACCACATCATACGGGTGAACCAGTCCGAAAGCAAAACTACAAAACCCACCAAAATCACTACAATCGACATTAAACGGATATCGTAATTTTTGATATGTGAAAGCTCGTGAGCGACAACACCTTCTAATTCTAATTTGTCCAATTTCTGCATAATCCCCGTCGTCAGGCAAATCACCGCATGCTGAGGGTCGCGCCCCGTTGCAAAAGCATTAGGAGCGGTATCTTCGATGAGATAAATTTTAGGCAAGGGCAGACCTGTCCCGATACACAAATTTTCTACTAAATTATAGATTTGAGGATTGTCTTCTTTTTTGATTTCCTTAGCTTGGGAAATAGCCAGTACGATTTTGTCCGAAAAATAATAACTCCCAAAACTCATAAATCCCGAGACAACCAATGCTATTCCTGCCCACGACCAACCATAACCTGAAGCTTCGCCGAAAACATAAGCCAGGACGGAAATGAATACTATAAATAAAATCATAATGGTGACGGTGCGACGCTTATTGGAATCAATTTCGGTATAAATAGTCATATTTAAAATTTAAAAGCTTGCCCTGAGCTAGGTCGAAGGGTCAAAAATCAAAATTCAAAATTCTAATCTCAAGGATAGCACAAAATTAGGCATTAAAAAAGAGTTTGCTTGCGAGTCAAACCTGTTTTTAGAGGTTTAAGAAAAACGACTAGCCTTCTTGCCGTTTAGCGGATTAAAGCGGGCAAAATCCGAGTTATTGATAAAACTAGCCTCATGAGCAATCTGATTGACTTTTAAAATTTCATCCCGGCTTAAAATGTTATTTTCGAGTAGAAGCCTGAATTCTTGACGAATATTAGTCTGGAAAAACTCAGGCCCATCGGTATTGACGGTAAATTTAACGCCTTCACTTAGAAAGGTTTTTAAAACAAAACTCAGTTCTTTTAGGTCTTGAATCACTCCTACGCGTAAATTCGAAGTTGGACAGATCTCTAAGATAATATTTTGTTCTTGCAGCTTATGCATGAGATTTTTATCCCAAGCAGCTTTGACTCCGTGCCCGACTCTCAGGGGCTGAATTTCTTTAATTACTCTTCCCATCTCTTCACTTGAACCTTCCTCTCCGGTATGAATGGTTGTTCCCAAACCGTTTGAGGCTGCCTCCTGATATATTTCCGCATAGGCAGAATAGTCAAAATCATCTAATCTTGGCCCGGCGATATCTATACCTACCACTCCTCGGTTTTTATATTTAAGAGCTTTCTGTAAAATAATTTGATTTTTTTCAAGACTAAAGCGCCTGTCCATTTCGAAGATGAGTCCGGCTCGAACCTGCGGATAAGCCAACAAAGCCCTATCTAATCCTGCTAGCGAAGCCATAATAATATGATCTAAATCCTGTTCTCCTTCTCTGTTGCGCAGCATGGGGCAAAAACGAAGTTCTAAAGTGGTGATATTATTATTGCGATAGGCGCCGCCTATGGCATCATAAATAATCCGCTCCATAGCCAAGGGGCTTGATTGAATCAGCTCTGTTAAATTAAATATTTTAAGATACTCATTAAATTTAATGACGGGGTTGTCGCCTGTGAGCGGCTTTTTAACCGTAACCATTTCCTCAAATTCCCAGAAATCGCCAACCGGCAGTTTTAATCCGGACTGATGAGCAATATCCCACATGAGAGCCGGGCTGCCAGAACTGCCTACGTGTACATGTAATTCAGCCAATTCAATTTTCTTGGTTAAAAAACTAAGATCAGCGACCGGCATAATTGTCCTCCAGTTTGAAGGCAACCAGCGTGTGAGGATGACCTTCACTGGTACCTGCATTTGTTATACGTATTAACTTAGCTTTTTCTTGCATCTCTTTTATGTTCCATGCACCTACCAAACCCATGGAGGCCTTTAATCCGCCTACCAATTGGTACAGTTGATTCTTGACCGATCCTTTATAAGCCACCATACCGGAAACTCCCATAGAAATTTTCTTTTTTATTTTTTCCTGCTCATATCTATCTGAAACCGGCCCCTTTTCCATGGCATCGCGCGAACCCATGCCACGATAACTTTTGTATTTCTTGCCATCAATTTCCACCAATTCTCCCGGTGATTCATCAAAACCTGCCAAAAGATTACCTAACATAACCGTGTCTGCACCAACGGCAATCGCCTTGGCAATATCTCCTGAGGAACGGATACCACCGTCAGCAATAACCGGAATGCCGTATTTTTTGGCGACAGACATCACTTCCGACACTGCATTCAATTGAGGTACGCCCACGCCGGTTATTATCCTCATCGTGCAAATCGAACCCGGACCAATCCCCACCCTGTATCCGTCGGCAATTTCGGCGTAGATTTCCGCTCCCTCTTTGGTGGCGATACTTCCGCAGATCAAGTCGCATTTAATTTCCTTTTTAATTTTATTGGCACTCTCCAGAATATCCTTTTTCGATCCATGTGCCACTTCAATCAAAATTGCGTCGGCGCCTGCCTCTTCAAGCATCTTGGAGCGTTCCAAATCGAACGGACCGACTGAACCGATAACCTGCAAGTTTTTGGCTTTGACATTTTTGACTTGTTTCGCCTCATTTTGAGCGGTCATATTGCGGTGGATAACTCCGATTCCTCCCTCCTCAGCTATAGCTACCGCCATTGCTTCCTCGGTGACGGTATCCATGGGTGAAGAAACTATCGGGATTTCAATTTCGACATTTTTTGAAACACGTGTTTTGATGTTACCGTCTTTTGAGCCGACATCGGAAAACTGCGGTAAAATTAAAACATCGTCGAAGGTTAAATATAAAGGCAAATTTTTAAGATCCTGCATAATTTTCTCCTTGTATTATTTTTTCTTTACAGCTATGACTTCAATTTCGAGCAAGCAACCTTCTTTGACAAGTTTGCTGACCTCAATCAAAGTTGAAACGGGCTCGGAGTTTTTGAAATATTTGTTGCGTACTGGTGATATTTTGGCAAAATCATCCATGTTGGTAACAAAAATTGTGGCTTTACAACATCATCCAAACTTGCTCCTGCCTGCTTGAGAATTCTTCCTAGCGCTTCAAAAATGAATTCGGCTTGTTTGGCTGGATCGTCTGGATACAAAACATTCCCGTTTTTGTCCATAGCGATTTGACCTGTAGTAAAAATCAAAACCGAGTCTTCCGAATCTATACTATAACCATGTGAGTAAGCTCCCATCTTTTGTGCGAAATCAAAAGAATTTACTTTCTGCCTCTGCATAATTTTTCCTCCTTGTTTTATCACTTTATTGTTGACTTTAAATTTTCAAGTCAGTTAGTTTTGGCTTTTAACCTTTGATGTCTTTCTTCTTTCCTTTAAGGAGAGGGTGGTTTGAGGAAAAGAAGAGGGAGAGATTTTTCCGATGGCAACCTTAAAGTTACCGTTATCTTTAAGTTTTTGATTTGGAAGTTAGCTGTTTTGCAGCTTTCTTTGACCTGTGACCTTTAAGTTTTGAGTTTTTTCATTCCCACCGAATCGTACCCGGCGGTTTTTGGGTGATATCGTAGACTACCCTGTTAACTTCATGGACTTCGTTGGTTATCCTCCTCGAAATCTTGGCCAAAACGTCATACGGAATACGCGACCAATC
>Ga0210049_1000597_pt1 | contig 31005 bp, 25 predicted proteins | sample CryGeyCG2014_300_2_FD_183964 | JGI IMG/M metagenome (GOLD analysis project Ga0210049, IMG submission 183964) | Groundwater microbial communities from aquifer - Crystal Geyser CG06_land_8/20/14_3.00 (SPAdes) (version 2) | ecosystem: Environmental > Aquatic > Deep subsurface > Groundwater | place... | reverse complement strand
TCTGTTTTACGGACTGCAGAAAAGGCAAAAGAAAATAATTTATTTTTAATTATATTTCGAATTGCCGAAAACAAGCGTGATTTGCGTGAGAAACTGAGAAGGGCCTTAGTTGAGTTAGGTGCTGCAATATTACATTCTGGCGTCTGGATAGCGACAACCGATATTAGCCAACAAATTAAAAAAATTTCTAAAAATCTTAAAATTTCTGATAAGATTATGGTATTAAAAATTGAATCAACTAAAGATCTCAATAATAAACTAACCCATGTTTGGGACTTAAAAGTCGTCAATGATAATTATTCTAAATTTATCAAAGAGTCCCAACATCTAATAAAAAATCCAATAGGCAATAATGTTGCATATAAAGCCAAAAAATTAATTTATCTGTTCGCCACAATTTTAAAAAAAGACCCACATCTTGCTGGGGATTTACTACCCCAAAACTGGAAGGCTAAGCAAGCAAGAACATCTTATCAAAAACTTAGAAAGTTAGTTATTTAGTTCTGTCCATCTTTCTAAAGCTGAAGAGGCAGCTGATTCTTCAGCAGCTCTCTTTGAAGAGCCACTGCCTTCGCCTTTGAATTTATCCCCAATAAAAACGCCAACGGTAAAACTTTTGGCGTGATCAGGTCCATATTGAGTTAATATTTTATAAACGGGCGTCAAACCAGTTTGAGCTTGAGATAATTCCTGCAAGTGGCTTTTAGGATCAAGATAAAGTTTATCTTTAATTACACTTGGCACTTTAGTTAACAAAACTTTAGATATAAATTTTTTTGTAATGTCAATTCCTTGGTCTAAAAATATCGCTCCAACTAGAGCTTCAAAAGTGTTAGCTAAGATGATTTGTCTGGCTTTACCACCACTTTTTTGTTCACCCTTGGATAAATACAAAAATTCTTCTATACCCAATGAATTGGCTATTTCTGATAAAGCTTCTCCTCTTACTAAGGCAGAACGCCAGTTTGTTAATTCACCTTCTGGATTTTTGTATTGATTATACAAGAATTCTGTAACAATTAATTCTAAAACTGCATCTCCTAAAAACTCTAATCTCTCATTATGGTCCAAATCAAAACCAACATTTTCATTTAAATAAGAACGATGTACAAATACCTGCTTTAATAAATTTTTATCATTAAAACCAATTCCGATTTTTTTTTCAAATTCTTCAAGATTTTTTTGTGACATTTTTTTCCTTTAGAAATTCGTCTTCTTCCTTCTTGTATTTGTCACTACTTCTGAATAATGTACCTAAAACACCGTTGATAAATTTTGATGAATTATCACTGCCAAATGCCTTGCCTAATTCCACTGCCTCATTGATAGCTACTTTCGGAGGCACATCATCACAAAATAATAATTCAAAAATTGCAATTCTCAATATATTTTTATCAATTGGAGCAATTTGAGCCAATGGCCATTCCGGAGCCGCATTTTGGATTTTTTCATCAATTTTCTTATTTTTTTCTATAATGCCCTTTAACACTTTATCTATAAAATCTAAATCAACTTCTTTTTTAAACGCTTGCACATTGCGGCTTGCAACTTCAATGGGATTAGTTTGTCTAAAATCCCATTCATATAGACTTTGTAAAATAATTATACGCGAAAGGTGCCTATTCATTATTTAACCTCAATGATTTTTTCTCCCTTATAAGTACCGCAAACAGGGCATACATGATGCGGTAAAATTTTTGACTTGCATTTCTGACATGTTGCTAATTGATTAGGTTTTTTTGCTATATGGCTTCGACGATTGCCAGAACGGCTTTTGGTTAATCTTTTTTTTGGTTCAGCCACGTTCGCTCCCTTCGGTCGCTCAAAATCAAAAATTAAATCTCAAAAATCAAAGAGATTTTTTGAATTTTTATTATTTTCAATTTTAAATTTTCATTTTGCATTTTGTTATAGCGCTTTTTTAAATTTTGAATTTTCTATGAAGCCTTTACAATTAATTGAGCGTAATCTTTTTACTGGTGCTAACTTTGTATCATCCTATATTATACAACAAAATTGATCAATTTAAAAGGTATGTAAACTGTTTTCTTAATTTTGTTGCCGACGATCCATTTTTGTACATCCTGCCTTTTGATTGCCATATCTATAATATTTGCCTTGCTGTCATTTTTTTTAATTACTATCGTGTCTCTAACCTTGCCGTTAACTTGGATAACGAGCGTCATTGTGTCAGAAGCGATTTTGTCTTGATCGTAACTTGGCCAGCCGCTTTCAAAAACAGATTGCTCATTGCCGATTTTTTGCCATAATTCTTCGGCAAGATGGGGCGCGATAGGCGAGAGAAGTTTTATCAATGTTTCAATTTGAAATTTGGAACATTGATTTTTATCCTCCTTCGCTCTGCCGAGAGAGGAGAAGATGCCGCCGACTCCTGTCGGCGGAGCTTCTTTTTTGGATATAAGATTGACGAAGCTCATCAAGTGGGAGATAAGCGTATTGAAGTTTAAACGCAATAAATCATCTGTATAGCGCTTAATAAGTTGATGGGTCTGCTGTTCCATTGGAACGGAGGATTTTGCTTCTTTAAAATCAGCAACCAGCGTGTAAACTTTTTGGAGAAATCGATAAACGCCGTTAACTCCATTGACATTCCACTCTGAATCTTCGTCTGTCGGACCTACAAAGAGTTCGTAACCGCGTAAAGTATCTGTACCGTATTTTTGAATAATTTCATCAGGCGAAATTATATTGCCTCTGGATTTAGACATTTTAGCGCCGTGCAGATATATCATGCCAATTGTGTATAGTTTTAAAAACGGCTCATTAAAATCTAAAAGTCCAAGACTATGGAGTGCGTGAGTTATAAAGCGGGCGTAAAGTAAGTGCATTGTAGCGTGCTCAATACCGCCAACATAAAAATCAACTGGCATCCAATATTTAATTCTGGTTTTATCTGCAAATTTCTTTTTATTTTTAGGATCACAGAACCTTAAAAAATACCACGAGGAACAAACAAAAGTGTCCATCGTATCGGTTTCCCGTTTGGCTGGTCCTTTACATTTTGGGCATTTTGTATTGAGAAATTCTTCTGTTCGCGCGAGCGGAGATTCACCAGTCGGCTTAAAATCCACTTTTTCAGGTAGTAATACTGGTAGTTGTTCTTCTGGTACGGGGATAATTGCATATTCCTTACCGTCAATAATCGTAAAATCAGTTTTTCGTTTTTCGTTTTTAGTTTTTAGTTCCCAACATTTACGGCAGTAAATGATTGGGATGGGCGCTCCCCAATAGCGCTGGCGTGAAATCAGCCAATCCTTGAGCTTGTAGTTAACCGACGATATACCCAATTTGTTTTTTTCTAAATATTCTGTAATAGCGGATTTTGCCTGCTGGCTGTTTATACCGTTAAATTGTCCGCTATTAATCATAATACCATCTGATTCCCATGTTTTTTCCGACTTTTGTTTTTTGCTAGGTGCTGAAATTACTTGAATAATTGGCAAGTTAAATTTTTTAGCAAAATCAAAGTCCCTTTGGTCATGAGCTGGAACTGACATAATAGCGCCTGTACCGTAGTTTGAAAGCACATAATCGGCAACCCAAATGGGGATTTTGCTTTTAGTGATAGGATTTATGGCATATGCGCCTGTGAAAACTCCAGTTTTTTCCCGCTGTAGATTAGACCTATCGATCTCAGAAACTTTCAGTGCTTCTCGAACGTACTTTTCAACCGATTTTGCTTTGTCAACGGTCGTAATTTTAGTTGTAAGTTCGTGTTCTGGAGCTAAAACCAGAAAACTAGCTCCAAAAAGAGTATCAGGACGGGTGGTGAAAACATCAATAAAGCAATTTTCAATTTTTAATTTACAATTTACAATTTTAAATTTTACAAGAGCGCCTTCTGATTTTCCTATCCAGTGTCTTTGCATTAATTTTACCCGCTCTGGCCAGTCAATTTTGTGCAAGCCATCTAAAAGTTGCTGGGCATATTTAGAAATTTTAAAAAACCACTGTTTAAGTTTCTTTTTTTGCACGATACTATCGCATCTTTCACACAATCCACCTTTAACTTGTTCATTAGCCAGCACTGTTTGGCAATTTGGACAAAAGTTAACAAAGGCCTCATCTCTATATGCCAATCCGTTCTGATAAAGCTGTAAAAATAACCATTGAGTCCATTTATAATATTCCGGCTCGGATGTAATAACTTCTCTGGACCAATCGTACATTGCCCCGATATCTTTCAGTTGCTTTTCAAAACGACTAATGGTTTCTTTAATATGAGTTTTCGGATGCATTTTAGTTTTAATGGCGGCATTTTCTGCCGGTAAACCAAAAGCATCAAAACCTATCGGATGTAAAACATTTTTCCCCAACATCTTTTGGTATCTAGACCAGACATCTGAAAAAACATAGCCACGCCAATGACCAACATGCAGACCCTCACCAGAGGGATAGGGAAACATATCTAAGCAATAGTATTTTTTCTTTTTAGAAAAATCAGCCGCTTGATGCGTCTTACTCTCTTCCCATATTTTTTGCCACTTTTTTTCAATTGTATTTGGGTCGTATTTTTCCATATATTTTGATTTTATCAATTTTCTTCTTGAAAATCAATTCGAACTTATTTCAAAGAGACTCTTGACAAATTTACCGCTACTTAGTATCCTAAAATTAACCTTGACAATCAGGTTTCGGGCAAGGAAGAGAAAATCTTGCGTCAGTGCCCTCCCTAGACGCCAGATTACTCTTGCCTCTTCCTTGCCTTCGGACTGGTGGAATACGGTAGACCAAATCGCATTGGCCCCTCCCATTTTACCCCAATTCCACCAGTCCTTCCTCACCTGGTAGGCATGGGTGTGCTATCCACATACCTCACTTGTCTACTAGGTGTCCCCTCCGGTCAGTGGGAGTAAGAGCATTCGCCGTCGGCGAGTTTCTTCCTCCAAGGGAGGAAAATCTGCTCATAAGGTTGTTCTGATACCTCCTGAGAAATGGTGCGTGTTCAGCCCTCCAACAACCTCTCCCACTGGCCTCCTTCCTTGTTCCCTTTCCACCCGCCTTACACGCGTTAGTAGATTGAGAAGCCTCCGGCTCAAACTGCTAATGCGCCCTCCCCAAGGGTCAGTGGGAAACAGAGTCCATCAGTTACCTTAAATGCCTTTATGGCAACAGTCCAAGGTCGGTTCGTATAAAGCCGACTTAGCGAAAGCTGGACTGGGTTCGTTCAGACGAACCCTTAAGGTGGGGTAGATACTCTGTGAGATGCTTTGGGACAAAATAGTCTTGTCAATCGCAGCTAGCTGCGGAAGCATCTCTTCCCACTGACCAAAAGTTTCTTTCAGCCCCAGTGGGCGTAGCCCAACGGGCGAAGCCCAGCGGGCAAGTTGTGTAAATCCTCCTTGGTGACGAGTGCACAAACTACAACTTGCCCGCCTTTTTTATTAAAAAGAGACTACTTATGTTTATATCAAAGTCTCAACTTTCCTGTCCGCCGTAAGTTTACTGAAGGCGGATCTTTTTAACAATCTTGGTGATAAATTCTTGTGGTCTGACAATTTCAGTATTTTTCAATTGGGCGAATTTTTTAACTTTACTTTCTAAAAAATCTTTATCAAGTGTAATGAGATAGTCGCTTTTTAAAATCGCTGAAGCTAAAATAGGCAAATCGTCCTCGTCAACAATTTTGGGGAAAGATTTTAGCTGTAACAGCTGCGGATTATTTAAAATTTGGACTTTTCCAACTCCAAGTAAAAGAAAAAGGGTATTTTTTAAATCAGGTCGGGCAGAAAATTTTTGATCTAAAACCTCTAAAGTTTCATTTAAAACATAGTGATTAATCTGGAGAACAAATCTATCTTTTAATCGGGTTAGAATATAAAAGATCCGCCTGTAGAGGAAAGGAGGGCGGAGATTAGAATGCTGGTGTCTAAAAACACCCTATTTTTTACCATAAGTCTTTTTGTAAAGTTTTTTCCGTATCTTTTTTACTTCAGGGGTAATTTTTTTCCAGTTTTTCTTATCTATTTCAAAATCAGGCTCCCTGACGACAAGGCGCTTTAAAACCTCTATTTCACCCTCAAGAGTTTGAATTTTTTCTCTGACATTAGAATTAGTCATAGCAGTTTAATTTTAGAATTTATAGATGATTTTGTCAACTTTTTGCAATTTCACAATTTCAGCCCCTTTTTTGATATTTATTATAACTTTACCTGCCTGCCGACAGGCAGGTTGCTAATGTAATAATGATACTCTAAGCGGTTTTTATAATCAGGGAGTTTAAGATCGGGTTTACTTGACTTCCAAGATCTGGACACCCTGGGAAAACCGGAGCCCACCTACGCGGTAATCTTTAGGAGGTTAGAATTATGCGTTTTTAAAAATTACCATACGCTAAATAATATAACTGATGGGATTTTGGGCAAGGATTTTTAATCGAATCCTCAACTTTCCTGTCCGCCGTAGCCTTGACGAAGGTGGATGTTACAAAATTACATTATAACGGCATAAATGCCGATATATCGCAATCCTTTTTGCGTTATAAAAAAAGACTGTCACATTTTTTACTAACAAAAAACTTCCAAAAAATTGGAAGGTTTTTGCGGAATAGCAAGCAACTTGGGAAACAAGATTTCGTCGCTTGTTTACCTACGTTTATTAGGATGACTTAAAATTTTATCCACAAAATAATCTTCCTTAATAATCTTAGGAATATTTTGAGGATTGATAATTATAAAATTTTCTTCAATCAGTTTTTCTATCTTGATTAACTGATTTTGAGAATATTCAAATTTAACTTTGAGAACGCCCAATAATTCATCAAAGGCTGCTTTTGAGATTATGCCTGTTAATTTTTTCTCAATAATGATGAGTTCTAAAATAGTTCTCGGTTTGCCGCCAAAAACAAAAGCGGATATTAAAACATTAGTGTCTAAAACAACTTTCATTATTTGGTACGGTAACTAGATATTTCTTGGTTGATATTTTCAGAAGTGATGTTTTGCTTTTTGGCTTGTCGAGCGCCGTAACCATAAATAGCATTTAAATTTGCCCGTGTTGAAAGATAGCCACGTAGCGCTTCGCGGAAAAGTTCGCTTCGGGTTCGATATTCGATCTTAGCCAGTTTATCAGCATCAGCAAGTAAACTATCAGGGATGGAAATGTTAATAATTTTAGTTCTCATTTAATTCCTTTCTACAAACATTATACAAAGATTATGTAATGTTTGTCAAGTCCGCCCACCTACGCCTTTAGGCATGCGGCGAGATTAACGGCTAAAGTTTTCAAATCGTCTTCTAAAATTCCCTCGGCGATTTTTAGTTCAAAACCATCACACATTTTTTACGAATTTGCAGAGTAAAAGAGAACCGTCCCCTCTGACGTTTTTAAATTATACCAAATTAATGATATATCATAGAATTGGGTTAAATGCATAAAATTTTAAAATGCTCTGTACCACTTTTATGATATATCATGGGATTGGGTCAAGATTGAAGAAGTTAAAATACCGCTTTAACAACTTTCCATTTTCGTATCTTCTGCGGACAGGGATTTTTGCTTATCACGCGTAGTTTTCTTGACCCTCAAAACTTTAGTGAAGTGGGTAACGAAATGGGATAAAACCGAATTGAAAAGTTCGCGGAGGTGGGATTTTTGGCGGAGGAATGGGATTTCCGAACTAACCCGGCGATTTTTATTTCGACCCGCCCACGGCGGGGAGAAAAAAGCTCTGCTTATTTCGTTTGACTTAATTTTTACGAATTTGCAGAGTAAAAGAGAACCGTCCCCCTGACGTTCACGCTTGATAAAAATCTCTGTCTCAATTTTTTTCCCGCAGACCGGACAATTTTTCATTTCTCAATCATCTCCTCAACTTTTCTTTTGGCATCGTTAATTAATTTTTTAGATTCTTTACGAAAACAAAATGATTCTTGAATGAGTTTAGAAATTTTTTGTTGGGTTGATGTTGAAATTTTGGGAACGATTATTTTTTCAATATCTCTTGGGTAAAGTTCGGCTTGTGCAGCACCACTGACCAATTTTTTGATTTGTAGTTGACCCGGAATTGAATTGAAATAAAAAGATAAAAACACTGGGTCAAAATCTTTAACCCTCAAAATATTCACGTGGTTACTAGCTATTGCGTTAATATCGCCTGTGATAGCTTGAGTATTACCAACATATGCGCCAGTGGTATAAATTACCATATCGCCATTTGTTAATTTGGCTTCTTTGGAACTATAATAGAAATCTTCAGTGATGTTCGGCATAGAATCATAATCAATATATTTTTTTCCAATACACTTGCTTGTCAGGGCCATGTAACCAGTTACTCGATTTGTATATTCCGGTTGAACTCCTCTTTGATTAAACATGGCTATTTTGTTTATTTCTGTATGCTGAATTTTATTTAAATGATCCAATATAACTTTATATTTTGGCTGGTATTGTTCAGGATCGAGACGATCAATTTCTGAAAACTTTGTCTCGAAGGTTTTTTGAGTGGATAAATCCAAATCCTCAATTCCCAATTCTTTATTCAAAACCTCTTCCGCCTCTTTATATTTCTCCTCCGCCAATTTACGCTTTTCTTCCGCTTCTTTAACCATTTTTTCGATTTGGAGTTGGAATAACTGCGGAGGAATGAAAATTCTGATAGACGATAATCCTTGAGTATCTATATGCTTTTGCAAAGCCCCAATCAATTTTCGTTCTTCTTGGAGTCTTCCAAAACGAGAAGATAAAAATGTGTAAATATAGTATGGATTGATCGTTACATTTTTAATTTCGGTTTTTAATACTACTTTCAAAAAGTCAGCCGAAATTAGCATTCCATCATATTCATCTGTTACTAATACCGGAATACCAACCGTTCCAGATCGAGTAATTAATATGTTGCCCTCATAAATTCGATTTAAACCAATATTATTTTCTAAATTAACATATTCAATATCAGATTTATCTATATATCCATCTTTAACATTTGAAACCCTCAAATATGGTATTCCTCTATCACTTGAGGAATATTCTCTTTTAAACTCTCGCGGATGCTGAATTGCTTCAACTAAATCTCTGAGATAAAAAACATTGCTAGAATTATTTAGCCGTTTCTCAATCCCCAAATATTCCGGCTTGTAATATTCCGCATCAATTCTATCTTCGAGTTGTTTAAAGTTGATATTTGAAGTTATCATTTTTTTTCAGAAGTTTCGTTTGTCAAACTAAATTTTTCATAAAGCCAATTGAATATTTCGTTAATTTTCACAAGAGATTCCTTGCTCAAATTTATTTTTTCCTTTATGGCTTTTTCAAGAAACATTCTTGCAAGAATTTCTTTTCTCCCTTCCACCATCTTAGAATTAATCTCTCGACCCTTTTTAGATAGGGGTTGATTTAATACGAAATCGTAAAAATCTTTTACTCCGAAAACATCTTCGATCCCATTGCAATCTTTGATTTTAAAAATATGTTCGTGAGCTATCTCATCATTCTTTTCATAGAACTCATTCTTTAATAAATTGTAAGCTCTTCTGCCAGACTGCGGATCGTCATCCAAAACGGCCTTGGAATCAAATCCCCAGCCTATTAACACGCTGGCAAGATTCGGAACATTATTTACTCCGCAAGCGGGCAAAAAATAAAGTCTTTGATTCTTATTTAATATTTTCTTGAAAGCCTCTAAGTAATAATGGTCACTTATGCCTTCTACAACCACATTACAGCGATTAGCATCTATTAACGAACCGATGCTGCACATACCCATCGCCGTTATAACTGGAGATAATGTATCTAGAGACCCTGCTTGACCTTTAGAAGCAAATTGAGATACTGTATCGATTTTAGTCCCATCGTTTTTAGTATTTGAAACTAAGCGAATACGAGCGAATTCTTTACCTTCTACTCCAATCAAGTTAGGATAATGAGTCGTGTAAATTACTTGCGCCCCTTTAGTAGACAATTCTTCTAAAACTGTTTTTACGTCTTTTTGAGCTTTTTCGTGAAGACCTTGCCCAGGTTCATCGATTAAAATTACTAATTTATTTATCGTTGCTTCCTCAATTCCCAAAGACTTCAATCGCAGATTGAATGCGCTGAACCAACAAAAACCTTTACTTTTTTGTTCCATATAGAGAGGATCGCCATCATCTCTATCAATTTTGAATTCTATTTTCGAAGTGGCTTCAGGTGGTTGTTGTGTATTAATTTTTACAGAGAAATTATATTTTCCTCCTTCCTCTATTTTCTGTTTCCAGTATGTATTGAGGTCATCACTGGCATCTTTATTTAATCTTAATTCTGTGCGAGTAATTGCCCTTTCTTCCTTCATCACTTCGTCAGCAAAATTTACTTTGAACACCTTTTGGAAATCTAAAACAGCTGGAAATTTCTCGATCTCGGAAATAACGACTACGCCCGGTAATAAATCTTTAAAGGTATCGTAGAAAATAAATTGACGCAGTTCAGATATAAGTAAATTTTCTAAATCATCTAATCCAACTATTTGAGTTGTGTCTGTATCTGCAGCCTCAGCGGACTGTTGTTCAGGATTCGGGGCAGGTTTTTCCCCAACAAAAAATTTTTTTAATTCTTCTTTTGTATTTTCATTTAGATAAATTTTTTCTAAATCTTTAATATCTTTACTATCATTTTTACCTCTCACAAATTCCAATATAGAATTTCTCTGAAGATAATTTTTTAATTTCTCATTTTTAGTTGCATTCAAAATTTTGTCTAAATCGTCATTATCTAATTTAAATTTACAATAAACCTCAGGATAATCATCTTGTCTTTTATGAAGTCTTTCAAAATCAGGCGATGGACCATTCCTAAACAAATTCAGCGCTTCGATGACAGCACTTTTACCAGCCTCATTTTGCCCAGCTAATACAAGAATGTTGTCGGATTCGGAAAGATTACATTCACCAGTATCTATTATCGATTTAAATTTTTTTATTCTAAAAGAAAGAAGCTTCACGTTACCTCCTAAAACTCCAATTTATTTTTCTCCCTAAACTTTTTAAACTCCCCAATAATCTCGCTCACATCTTCGTCAACTACCGGCTCGCCTATTTCATCTTTAATAACTTGACCTTTTTCATCGCGTTTATAAACAGTCCGGCCGCGGATGTCGTAGCCGATTTTTTCAATAATCGCCATAAAAATTGGGTAATCCCTTTTCTTTATTTTCTCAAGCTCTTTCGGCTCTAATTTTTGTAAAAACAAAACTGATGCCTTAACACCTGCGCCAAAAGGCACGAAAGTCTCCGCCGGCAAGGAAACAACCGCTAAAATCCGGGCTTTATTTTTAACCCACTCGCGAACATACTGCAAAGAAGAATTCGTTAAATCTCCATCGGGTAAAACAATTGCCATACGACCATCATCTTTTAAAAATTCTAAACATCTTTCGATAAACAAAATATCCGGCACTTGGCCGCCTTCGCCATTGCCATGACTCATCAACTTTTCCAAATCCATCTGCCATTTTTCATCTTCTTTCTTCCACTTATGGCCCAAGTCATAAAGACCTAAAATCTTTTTATCTGTCACCTTGCCTTTACTGCCAAAAGGCGGATTAGTCATTAAGAGATCAAAAGAATTAAGGCCGATTTTTTCTTTGGCTTGGCCCCAATTCATGATATTTTCAAGCGAATTTTCGCTAAAAATGCCCGTATGGCCATCATCATTTAAGACCATATACATTTTGGAGACTCTGGCTAAATCGGGATTAAAATCTATACCTCGAATATAAGAATTGGCATAACTGCGAATAGATTCCATCAAATCAGCGCTTTCAAGGCCGGCATCTTCAAATTTAGTGCGAACATATTTTAAAGCTTCAACTAAGAATCCACCCGAGCCGCAAGCCGGGTCCAAAATAGACTCATCGTCTTTGGGATCGAGGATATTAACTACCAATCTTAAAATTGGATGGGGTGTAAAAAACTCGCCCCGCTCGCCGCGGGAATGGGCATGAACAAATGCTTGAAAGGCCGCACCCTTGATATCTACCGGAGTTTTGCGAAAATCATATTTTTGAAAACGCGAAACGACATAAGCTATTGAATTCGATTTTAATCTTAACTCATCATTGGCTCTGAAAATATCTTTATATTGATCCTGAACTTTTTTAAAAAGTTTTTCGATCCTTTCTCTAAAATTTTCATCCCTGCCATCTTCAACTTCCCGAAGCTCTTTTTCGGTAATTCTAAATTGACAATCGGCGCTTGCCGATCTCTCATCCACCATTTTAACAAAAATGAGCTTAAGAACTTCGTTGAAAACCTGTTCTTTTAGATAACCCTCGTTAGCATAAATATAATTATGAGCTGCCTCAAAATCTGACTTCAAATCTATGGCTGGGATTAAATCCTTCTTTTGATAAAGGCCTACATCGGCTAAAGTTTTGCCATGAGGCGGGATATCGGGGATATCAAAATGTTTGTGGGGCTCTCTTGTCTGTTGAATAAAAGCATATTCTTTGCCATTGAACCAAACACCAAATTCGGCTGTTGTAACATTCAAATAAGTTTCTAACTGATCAATGCCGTCAGAACGTTCTCTCTTCTTAGTCTCGACAATAATGTAAGCGTTAGTTTCTGGTTCGAAGTTAGAGCCATCACGGTAAACAACGATGTCAGCCCGTTTTTTGGTTTCAGTTTGGCCTGAACGGATGGAAACCTCTTTTTTTATGATATTCTTAGGATACTTATATTCCTTGATAAGTTTATTAATAAAAATTTGTCTAACTTCCTCTTCTGGCGTCCATTTGAGATCTTCGCCAGTTAGGGCGTCTCTGAGAACTTTTAGTTTTGGTGCTGGACCGATTATTTCTTCTTGTGGCTGATAAGTTACTTCATCCATCGATTCCTTTCTATTTCCTATACGCTCCACCCCTATGTTCGATTTCGATGACTTGGACAATTAATTCTTTATTTTTGATCGTATAAATAATCCGGTATGGCCAAACGCGGATGGAGTAGTAATTTTTATATTTCCCTTCAAGCTTTTTACCTAAATGCGGATTCACCGTTAATCTTCTTAAAACAATTACAATCCGGCCTTGCCAAGGCTCGGAAATTTCATCAAGACTTTTTTCGGCTTTACGCGCCAAAAAGACTTTAAACATTATTTTTTACTTTTCTTGGATGTTTTCGTACTAACAACCGTATACTCGCCTGATTTATCTCTAATAAAAGCAAGTTTATTCTTGGCCATATATTCGTCTAAAGTTATATATCTTCCTTCTCGAAGATCCTTTTTACCCTCTTCAATCCCTTTTACTAATTCAGGATTGCTCATAATATCAAGGGTTTCTTGCCAAGAATCATATTCTTCGGCATTCATAATCACCGCCTTGGGTTTTCCTTTAACAGTGATTGTATAGGGAACATTCGTTTGGGAAACCTCATCCAAAATATCAAAAAAGTTTTTCCTGACTTCAGTAGCTGGCAAAGTTGTTTTAATACTCATATTTTCCTTTCTTAGATAAATCATATAAGATGTACATAATTATGTCAATAGTTCTTTTTCTTTCATACTTAAGTAACTACCTTGAGAAATTACTATATGGTCTAAAACCTCGATTCCTAAAATTTTGCCAGCTTCCACCAGTTGTTTGGTTATTTTTATATCGTCATCCGAGGGCTGGGTGTCGCCTGATGGGTGGTTATGAACTAAAATGACTTGAGCAGAGTGGTTTGAAATCGCTCGTCTAAAAACTTCTCGAGGATGAGCGATATTAGCATTGAGACTGCCCATTGAGACAATTTCCTCTTTCATTATTTGATTTCGAGAATTTAAAGGAAAAATTAAAAAATGTTCCTTCTTTTTATCTTTTAAAATTGACTGGGCGAGCTTAACAACGCTTTTGGGTGACTCGATGGTAAATTTTTTGGATCGACTCTACTCGATCTCTTGAGTTTTAAGTCTTTCTCCTATCTCAAAACAGGCCTGGATTTGGGCGGCTTTGGCAGGACCAATACCTCTGATTTGGCAAAGTTGATCAATAGTGGCTTCGCTGATACCCTTGATATTGCCAAATTTACTTAAAAGTTCTTGAGCAATATTCATTACGGATTTGCCGGGAATACCGCGGGCAATAATTAAAGCCAAAAGTTCATGGGCCGAAAGCGCTTCAGGGCCCAACTTAATCAGACGTTCCCTTGGTCTTTCGGTTTTTGGCAGATCTCGGACAGTAAATAATTTTGCCATATTCACCTCTCAGTTTATTCATAATTTCTCCCCATAAGTATACCATCTGAAGAGCGGGACAAATTAAAGCTTAATTTTCCCTTGCGGATTTTTGGCGTGGATATATTTTTCAAATTCAATGTGGTGGAGCAGACGGGAATCGAACCCGTAACCTCTACAATGCCATTGTAACGCTCTGCCAATTGAGCTACTGCCCCACACCTGTAATTTAACACAAAAGATAATAATTGACAAGATAACGGATTTATATTAGCATTTATTTAACTGTTCTTTGACATATTACACTCTAAAAAGGGGGAGATAAAGTTGACACTTGAAGAGTATCTGGCAGTTGACCGAAGCAAAATGGAAAAAGACGATAGACGTGAAATTTTAGATGCGCTTGCCTGGATGGTTAGATTGCATCGGGGCCAAATGCGCCAATCAGGCGAGCCGTATCATACTCATCCTCTAGAAGTTGCTCACCTGATGGAAAAAGTGATTGAAGAAGGTAGACTTGATACAACTTTGATTTTAGTCGCACTTTTACACGACATTATGGAGGAATGTGACGTTTTCTTCGAGCAAATCAATGGGGCTTTCGGATGGGATGTGGCCTGGTTGGTTGATTGCCTTTCGAAAAAAGAGAGCCAAACTGATGAAGGGTACTTCCAGCAGATACGCGAGGGTATTAAGGACGACTGGCGCGTTTTATTTCTTAAATTGGCCGATAACATCCACAATCTCGAGACTCTTTCATTCTTAATACTTGAAAAACAACTTGCGTTTGTCAAAGAAAGCCGAGAGGCCTATCTACCAATGGCGCGACAGTTCAAACCTCAAGTTCCTCAAAGATATCATGCTTTACTTGATGATTGGTTACGAAAGATAGAGGAACTTGTAGCGAGACCATTTGCACCACCAAGACCTTGTCTTGTCCTACTCGAAGGGGAGACACCCACTATAATCCTATGATTTCACCACAATTTCACCTGAAGGCAGGAATTTATTCCTGCCTTTTTTTATTTCGACCCCGAGCTTGTCGAGGGGGAGAAAAAAGCTCTGCTTATTCAAAAAACGAGAACAAATTATTTATTAATAGTTAATTTTTTCTCAATTTTTTCTTTCTTTTTAATCAATATGTCACAAATTCTGCAAGTAAAACAAAAATTATTATTGACTTTTTATCCTAATTTTGGTAAAAAGAGTATAACATTGCATTCTTAACAAAAAGGTAGGTGAAAAAAAGCAGAATTTAAAAGCTAGTAGTCAGTATTACCAGTTTTGAATCCATACTAAAAAGGAGAAACAGCAGCAATGAAAGAAAAAACAGGTAGTCTGGTTTGGCCGATAACCTTGATTGCGATCGTTTTGATTATCGCAGGAGTTGTGGGATGGGGAATCCGGTATTCAAAACAACCTAAACCGCAATTACAAGTGATGGCCGTTCCATATCAGAATCCTCAAGTGATTTATGTTCCACAACCCGCCCAACCTGAACCGCCGCGTGTTGTCTACGTCCCCCAAGGTAACTTTGTTTTTCCGGATTCTTCCTATCGACGGCTAAACAGTAATGACCTACTTGGTAAAACTGACTGGGAACTTGCTATTGGCCGTAATGAAATTTACGCGCGTCACGGGAGACCATTTGTCAAGCAGTACTTCCGTGACTATTTTCGTAGCCAATCTTGGTATTCGGAAGATACAAGTTTTACAGAGAACCGGCTCAACTCCGTTGAAAGTCGCAACACCGTATTCATTCTACAAGAAGAAAAGAGAAGGGGGTCGCAATACAGCGGATGAAAAATTTTTGGCTGGCTTTGTCTATTCTTCTGACAATAATAGTAGTTGGAGTAGCGGTTTTAATCATTAAAAATACTACTTCCAAATCAACTCCAAAAACAGTTCTTCCTCCCGTTACTGTTTTTCAACCCGATCAACAGCTTATCCCGAAAAATGTCCCAAAAACTACCCAATCCTTCCACCCTCCACTCATCGTGCAAAAAACGAAAGGCAAAATTGTCTGTCTTGATCCTGGCCATTCGACAAGTACAATAGGCGCGAGCGCTAATGGTGTAACTGAAATCACCGTTAATTTTCAAGTTGCTCAAAAACTCAAGCAGAAACTAGAAGAAAAGGGCATCAAAGTTGTTATGACAAAAAGCCAAATTTTCGAAGAAGTTTCCAATGAGCAAAGAGCAGCGATTGCCAATCGCGCCAAAAGCAACTTTTTTCTGCGTCTCCATTGTGATGGAGGAAAAGGAAGTGGTATCACCTTTTATTATCCTTCTCAAGTAGGTGAAATAGGTGGGAAAACTGGCCCCACTACTAGCGTAATTCAAGAGAGCGCAAAGGCGGCGAAGTTAATCCACCAAGCGACTCTTGTAAAACTTGACGGCCAAATATTCGACAATGGCATCAAAACAGACCGTCAAACCCTCATTGGTGCTCAGCAAGGCGCCTTGACTGGCTCAATCTATTCGGAAGTTCCGGTTGTCTTAGTGGAAATGGTTTTTCTGACTGATAAAAAAGATGCAGCGTTCATTTCCAAACCCGCCGGCCAAGAAAAAATGGTTTTTGCCCTTGCTAAAGGGATTGAACATTATCTTAATACCCCGTAGACTTTCTATGGGGTATTTTTTATTTCGACCCCGAGCTTGTCGAGGGGAAGAAAAAGGGTTCTGCCGAACAAAGTGAGGCATGTTCCTATTTCGAACGTAGTGAGAAAAAGGCTTTGCCTATTTCGAACGTAGTGAGAAAAAGGCTTTGCCTATTTCGAGCGTCAGCGAGAAAAAAGCTCTGCTTATTTCGAGCGTCAGCGAGAAAAAAGCTCTGCTTATTTCGAGCGTCAGCGAGAAAAAAGCTCTGCTTATTTCGAGCGTCAGCGAGAAAAAAGCTTATGCTTATTTCGAGCGTCAGCGAGAAAAAAGCTTATGCTTATTTGAGACCTTTTAAAATTTTACTGCAAAGTTAATTTTTTTTTATTTTCTGCTTCTTGACCACCTTAATCGCACAATCAGGACAGGTAATTTGACAAATTTTACAGCCGATACATTTGTCCAAGTCTACCTGCGGCATTGGTGTGCCATAAACTCCCAAATCTACTTTGGAAAAACTCAAGGCATTTTTGGGACATCTTTCAATACAAAGCCCACATCCTTTGCAAAGATAGGGAAAACGGGCAAAGAAAATATGATTATTTTGCGACACAAGTGGTTTTAAGTACCTCTTGTAATAACCTAAATGCGAAGGTGCGTCTTTTTCAGTTAATAACTGTCCTAAGTGAAAAGCATTAAGATTTTCATTATAGTTTGGCTTATCTGCTAATTTCACATGTAGTTGCTCTTCGAGAGCTTCGATAGATAAAAATTGCGAAAGAAATTTTGCTAAATTGCCTAAAACGGCGATATTTAAAGAAGTAGTTTGAATTTTTCTCTCCAGCAATAACGTATCTAAATGAATGGCATTAATAATTTTAGTTTGGCGGCCAACATATTTTTCCACTCGTCCAACTGCTCTTGAGGCCAAAACGGCTAAAATATCAGCTTTTAAAAATTTAGGATAGGGGATGGGGGATTTAGAAATTTGCAAAAAAGCAAGCGAGACGCCGCCGCGTTGTTCCACGCCGAAATTGGGAATATGTAATGATTCTAATTTGCCAACAAAAGCAGCTTTGGCTATTATTTCAGCGATTGTCTGTACTCCTTGCCCTCCTTCTCCCGCAATTAAGATTTTGAGATTTTCGGACATTTAATTTCTCCAACTTTGAAATAATTTTGCATTTTTTCTAAAAATTTTATGGAGCCGGCGGCATCAGTTTTCCAATTTAATGGACAAAAAGAAAGTGCCTCAACGAAAGAAAAACCTCTATTTTCAATCTGATGTTGTAAAGCTTTTTTAAGATAGGATTTTAAAACTAATGGTTGCAGGACTGACCCTCTGGCTAGATAGGCATTTTTTGTCGTCATTGCAGATAATGTCTCTGGTCCTGGGAAGGGAATGCCGGCTGTCTGACAATTGCGACCTTCTGGTGTAGTAGTTGTCCTTTCATCGCATAAAGTAGTCGGAGCGTATTGACCTCCAGTCATAGCATATAATGTATTATTAACCACAATAACTGTAATTTTATCATCTCGATGAGCGCTGGTCAGTAGTGATTGCAGTCCAATCGCGTAAGCACCTCCATCTCCCATATAAGCGATGATAATTCCATTAGGTTTAGCTAATTTAAAACCAGCTGCCAGGGGAACAGTTCGGCCATGATGGGTTTGGATGGTATCAACATCAAATAAATCCCAAGCCAAAAGCGAGCAGCCAATATCTAAAGCCAAGAGTGACTTATGAGCAATAGCCAATTCGTCAATTACCTGTCCAAGCATCTTTAAAACTATTGGATGACCACAGCCAGGACAAAACAAAGATGGCCAAGATTTTTCTTTATAGCATTTCGGAAAAGAGGGTAAAACCTCGCTCATTTTAACCTTTCATATATTTCCTGCGCCATAATTGCCATTGCCGGCTTGCGTATATTTTCTGTTTCTATTTTAACGTCAATGGCGCCTTTGACAAGTTTTTCCAATTGGCCGGCAGACGATTCAATAAAAATAATTTTTTTAAAACGAGGCAATAAATTATTTAATGTTTTGGAGGCCAGCGGCCGCAGGGTAATTGGCCGAAAAAGAGCATAATTTTTACCAGCTTTTTTCAACATTTCAAGGGCTTGTTGGCAAGCGGACGCCACAGAACCAAAGGCAATAATGAGTTCTTTTGCATTTCTCAAATTATGTGTTTCAAAAGAGACGATTTCCTTACTTTTTTCTTTGTATTCGTGGATATTTTTTTCCAAAACTGCATTTAAATCCTCTTCCATATTAAAAGTGTTGGCTAAATTGACAATTTTCTTTTCATCACCCAAAACAGAAATTGTTGGATAATTTACTCTTGATTTTTTTAGGTTCACTTTACCTTTGGCTTTGAGCAAATAGCCGTCAGCCAATACAATGGTCGGAAAGCGGTAACGCCAAGCGTTTTGGAAAGCTAGAATTGTCAAATCGTAAAGCTCCTGCAAATTGGAAGGTGCATAAACCTGACGCAAACCTTCGCCGTTGCCACCAAAACAGGCCAAATTGACCTCCTGCTGGCTGTAAATAACCTGTCCGGTGGATGGGCCGCCGCGCTGGCCGATAATTACCACAAATGGCAGGCGCATGGCCTCAGCCATTGATATGGGGTCTTGCAAAAGTACATGGCCCGGACCGGCGCTGGTGGTAAAAGCCTTAACGCCGGCTAAAATTGCGCCGATAACGCCAAAACCAGCCGAGGTTTCGTCCTCGGTTTGCACAAATTTTAATTGAGATTTCTCGCCGGCAAATTTAGCCCAAGTTTCCAATATTTCGGTGGTCGGCGTGATGGGATAGCCAAACATTATCTTGGCGCCTGCGGCCTTGGCGGCGTAAGCGGCAATTTCACCTCCCATCATAAATTCAAACTTTGTGCCAAACAAAAACTCCTCCTAAAATTAGTATACAATTTTAAAGATGCTATAATCAAATTAAAGGTATTTAATAAAAGAAAAAATGAAAAGCGAAATTATCAAAAAGAAAAAAGAAAATTTGAAACTCAAACCCAATCTTGAAGATTACGATAAAACATATAAAACTTTTGATTGGAAAAAAGCGGAGAAAGAATTAGACTGGTTCGCCAAAGGGCGAATCAATGCTGCTTATAATGCCATTGACCGGCATGTTAAAACCGCGCGTAAGAATAAAGTAGCTCTGTATTGGGAAAACGAAGCAGGGGATAAAAAAGAGTATTCTTTTTGGCAACTGTCGGCGCTATCTAATAAATTTGCCAATTTGCTTAAAAAATATGATGTGCAAAAAGGTGAACGGGTTTTTATTTTCTTACCGCGCATTCCAGAACTTTACACAAGTTTTTTGGGAATTTTGAAAACCGGCGCCATCGCCGGTACGATGTTTCAGGCCTTTGGGCCATCGGGTTTGTTTGACCGGCTGTCCATTTCCGGCGCACGATTTTTAATGACCAACCGCGAAATGTCAGCCCGCGTTTATAAAATTAAGGATAAACTGCCGCGCTTGGAAAAAATAATCATTGTTGACGATAAACCGCGACACAGCTTTGAGATTGATTACCGGACTCAGATGAAGAAAGCATCTGACCAATTCAAAGTTGCGCAAATGGACCCAGAAGATTTTGCTTTTGAACTTTTTACTTCCGGCACGACCGGCAAGCCAAAAGGCGTCATGCACGAGCACTACGCTATTTTACAGGAACATATGACGTCAAAATGGGTGTTAGACATTCATGATGAAGATATTTTATGGTGTACTGCCGACCCAGGCTGGGTGACGGGCATCGGCTACACAATTTTGGGAGTCTGGTCAGCCGGGGCGTCGGAAGTAGTTTTTAACGGCAAATTTGACCCGGCGCGCTGGTATGAAATTTTGCAAAATTATAAAGTAACGGTCTGGTACACCGCGCCAACGGCAATTAGAATGTTGATGAAAGCTGGCGATGATTTGGTCAAAAAATATGATTTATCCAATTTGCGCCATCTAGCATCAGTGGGAGAACCGCTCAATCCCGAGCCGATTCGCTGGGGGATGAAAGTTTTTGGCCTGCCGTTTCACGACAATTGGTGGCAAACGGAAACTGGCGGCATTTGTATTGCCAATTATCTTAAAATGGATATTAAATTGGGCTCAATGGGTAAACCAATTCCTGGGGTGATTGTGGAAATTGTTGACGACAAAGGCAATGTTTTAGGACCCAATAAAGAAGGCAATTTAGCCCTAAAACCCGGCTTTGCTGGAATAATGAAAACCATTTGGCGCCGTCCGGCTAAATATAAAAGCTATTTTATTACACCAGTAATAAAACAAGGTTCTCGCCAAAGGCGAGGTTCTTATTTTGAGGATGGGATGGCCAGCCATGAGCGAGGAGCACAACGACGAGCCGAATGGTATATTTCCGGCGACCTCGCCTACAAAGATAAAGACGGTTATTTTTGGTTTATTGGACGCGCTGACGATGTAATAAAAACGGCAGGGGAGAGAGTCGGACCGTTTGAAGTTGAAAGCGCTTTGGTGGACAGCGGAAAAGTAGTGGAAGCTGGTGTCATCGGTAAACCAGATCCGGAGCGGGGCGAAATTATCAAAGCATTCTGTGTGTTAAAACCTGGTGTTGCACCCTCGGAAAGTTTAAAGCAAGAATTATCTGATTTTGTTAAAAAGCACCTGGCAGGTCACGCCTATCCTAAAGAAATTGAATTTATTCCAAGTTTGCCTAAAACTCGTTCGGGTAAAATTATGCGCCGCGTGCTCAAAGCCAAAGAATTAGGCCTGCCCATCGGCGACACCTCAACTTTAGAAGAATACTAAAAAAAGTAGTAAGTTTAATTTAACAGGTTTAAATTCAAAATCGTTCTGATATCGCAGAACGATTGTTTGATAACAGGAGAGATTTGAGAGCTCTTTAAAATTATTTAGGTTCGTCTAGTAAACTTTTGCCGGTCATTGCTTGAGGAATGGGTAAATAGAGCATATCTAAAATCGTCGGCGCGATATCAGCCAAAGTGTTTTTAGCCGCCATAATTTCGGGTAAGGCCGCAGGAGTTTGCGGCAAAGATTTTAATTTGCTGTGCTGATTATCCGGTGTAATTAAAATAAAGGGCACCGGATTTAAAGTGTGCAAAGTTTCTTGGTCGCCGCCTTCCAAATGCACTACTTGTTCGGCATTGCCATGGTCGGCCGTGACAATCGTTGCGCCACTGGCTTTGAGAGTTGTTTTGACAATATCGCCGACGGCTTTATCAACTATTAAAACTGCTTTAGAGATGGCTAAAATATTGCCGGTGTGGCCTAAAATGTCAACATTGGGAATATTAACCACTATAAAATCATATTTTTTACTTTGAATTTGCTTGCAAAGCTGGGGAATCAACTTGCGAATCGACATTTCTGGCGCTTGGTCATAAGATTCAACATGAGGCGAGTGAATAATGATTCTATCCTCACCACGGAACGGATCTTCATAGCCGCCATTGAAAAAATAAGTGATATGGGCATATTTTTCTGATTCGGCCATATGAAGCTGTTTTAAACCGTTGTCAGAAAGAATTTTTGCCAAAGTGTTTTCAATTTTAAGCGGGGGAAAAGCGACATTGACTTTTAATCTTAAACCATATGATGTTAAAGTTGTAAAATAAAGCGACAGCAAAGGAAATTGCCGAAAAAATAGCGTTTTCTTGAAAATTTCCGAGTCAACAAAAGCCCTTGAAAGCTGCCGGGCGCGGTCGGCACGAGTATTAAAAAAGATAACTGAATCGTAATCTGAAATTGGGGCAATTGGCTGGCCATCTTTGCAAACAACAACTGGCGGGATGAAGCAGTCAGAAATACCTTTTTGGTAATAATTTTTAATGGTTTGAGCGTAATCTTCTGTTGGCACGCCAATACCTTGAGCAATAGCTTTATATGACTTGGCAATTTTATCCCAGTGATTGTCGCGGTCCATCGCATAGAAACGGCCGCAGATGGAAGCCAATTGACCAAAACCAATATCCTTGAATTTATCTTCAAGTTGTTTGAGAAAACGCAAAGCTTCGATGGGTCGTGTATCTTGACCGTCTAAAATTGCATGAACAAAAACATTTTTAAAATTCTGTTTTTTGCACAAATCCAAAAGAGCAAATAAATGGTCAATATGCGAGTGCACCGCCCCATCGGAAAGTAAACCAATCAAATGAAGGTTAGATTTATGAGCGCGGGCATTGTCAATTGTAGCAAGTAGTACATTGTTGTTGAAAAATGAATTGTCTTTGATAGCGCGATAGATTCTGACTAAATCATGGGCTATCATTTTGCCGGCGCCAATGGAAACGTGACCGATTTCCGAATTGCCAACTTTGACATAGGGACCGGCAACTTCGGAAAGCGACTGCAAAATTTTATGGGGGTAGGTGCGCCAGAGCAAATTAAGGTTTTTTGGATTACTCATTGAAATCGCGTTCCCACCCCAAGCAGGAGAAAGCCCCCAGCCATCTATAATTATCAATACGATTGGTTTGTAGATTTTTTTGTTTTTGATATCTGTTATATTAGGCATTAATTTTCAAAAGTAAGCTTTTGCCAAGCATTTCTTTTGGTTTTCGTATTTTTAAAATTTCTAAAATGGTCGGCGCAATGTTGGCCAGTAAGCCATCCTGCGCAATCGGTCTTTTGAGTTTGGGTAAATTAGAAACTAAAATAAAAGGAACAGGATTTTTGTTGTGTTCAGTGCTAAGCTGGCCAGTGGCAGGAGATAACATTTCCTCGGCATTGCCGTGGTCGGCAGTGACAACCGCCGTGCCCCCCAAAGCTAAAGTTTCGGTGATAATTTGTTGCAAGCACTTGTCTAAAAATTCAATACCAACAATCTCTGCCTTAATATTACCGGTGTGGCCGACCATATCGGGATTGGCAAAATTGACTACAATAAAATCATAACGGTTTTCATCCAGTTTTTCAAGCAAGGTTTTGGTAATTTCCCCAGCGGACATTTCCGGTTTTAAATCGTAAGTGGCAACGCGCGGCGACGGAATTAAAATTCGTTCTTCTCCCGGAAATGGCTTTTCGCGGCCACCATTGAAAAAATAGGTCAAGTGGGCATATTTTTCCGTCTCCGTAATATGAAGTTGCCTAAGCTTATTTTTTGATAAAACTTCGGCCAGCGTATTGGGTATTTTTTCCGGATTAAAAGCCGATTTTAAACTTTCAGAAATTTCTTGTTCGTATCCGTAAGGAATTAAACCGGTAAAAAACAGGTGCTTAATTCTTTTGCCCCTTTGAAATTTATCAATTTTTTCAGTCATAAAAGCTTGAGATATTTGTCGCGCCCGGTCGGCACGAAAATTAAAGAAAATTATACTATCACCTGATTTAACTTTCGCTACTGGCTTGCCGTTTTTAATTATGACAGTCGGCAAAATGAATTCGTCAGTAGTTCCTTTGTTATAAGAATTGGCCACGGCCGATAGGGCCGTCTCGGCAGTGACTCCTTCACCATTAACCATTGTATTATAAACTTTTTCTGTGCGCTCCCAGTGGCTGTCCCTGTCCATAGCATAATAGCGTCCAGACACTGTTGAAATTTGGCCAAAGCCAATTTGCTTAAATTTATGTTGAAGTTTGGCGATAAAAGTTTGGGCCGACATCGGGTCGGCGTCGCGGCCGTCGGAAATTACATCAACAAAGACCTGCTGAAAATCTCTCCTTTTGCACAAATCAAGCAAGGCAAACAAATGGTCAATGTGAGAATGAACAGAACCAGCGGATAAAAGGCCTAAAAGATGCAAATTGCCATTGCGTTGCGCCGCATGGTCTATCGCTTCATTTAAAACCGGATTTTTGAAAAATGAGCCATCGGCCATCGTCTTTTTGATGCGTGAAACATCTTGATTGACTACACGGCCGGCACCGATATTCAAATGTCCCACTTCTGAATTGCCCATTTCATGGCCGGGTAATCCAACATATTGACCGAAGGCCTGTAAAATGGTGTGGGGGAAACTTTGCCACATTTTATCAAAAAAAGGTATTTTGGCTAGCGAAATTGCGTTACCGCCCCATGGCGGTGATGTTCCCCAGCCATCTAAGATAATTAAAACTAAAGGTTTTGGAATATCATTCATATTTTAACTCAAAGATGAAATTAAGCTGACGCCATTCATTTCTTTTGGTTTTTGCCAACTAAGCAGCTCTATTATAGTCGGTGAGACATCGGCCAGTATACCCGTCGTAGGCATAGAAAACAGTTCTTGTTTGGAAACAGCCGCGCCTTGGCCAATGTGTTGTTTGGAAATTAAAATAAGCGGTACCGGATTGACTGTGTGTTCTTTATCCGGTCCGCCGGTAGCCAGATTAATCATTGATTCGGCGTTGCCGTGGTCGGCGGTAACAATTATGGTAAAGTTATTTTTCAAGGCACTTTCAATCAACTTGGCCAGTTGTTTATCAACAAATTCAATAGCAAAAATTGTGGCTTTTAAATTTCCGCTGTGACCGACCATATCAGGGTTGGCAAAATTAATAACTGTGAGTGGAAAATTTTTACAAAGCGAATCTAAAGCTTTATCTGTCAGTTGCCCTGCAGACATTTCCGGTTTCAAATTGTATGTTTTCACTGGCGGCGATTTGATTATAATTCTCTCCTCGCCGGCAAATGGCTCTTTTTGGCCAGAATTGAAAAAATAGGTTACATGAGCATATTTTTCAGTTTCCGCAATTTTCAGCTGTTTTGCATTTTGGGAAGCGATGAAACCTGAAAGCGGATTTTTCAGCTCATTAGCTAAAGCAATTGAAGAAAAAACAATTGAAACTGGCAAGTTATCCTCATAATCAGTGAAAGTGGTAAACTTTAAATTTTGAAAATCATGACGGGCAAATGAATTAAAGTTTAGATCTACAAAAGATTTTGTTAATTGTATGGAGCGGTCTGACCGGAAATTAAAGAAAATTACTGCATCGCCGTCCGCAATTGTGGTTTTTGCTCCTATAACTTTAGGTGTTACAAATTCATCCGTCTGTTTATTTTTATAAGCGTTTTCCAGCGCTGTTTGGTAGTTGTCAAAGGTTTCGCCTTTGCCTTGAGTTAAAAGCAAAAAAGCTTGCTGTATTCTATCCCAGTGTTTATCCCTGTCCATGGCGAAATAACGTCCGCACAAACTGGCTATTTTGCCAAAACCAACCTCAGCAATTTTTTTATCAACTTGCGCCAAAAATCTGGTAGCAGTTTTCTCGCCTGTATCTCGACCGTCTAAAATAGCATGAATACAAACTTCTTTGACATCCCTTTTTTTACATAAATCCAAAAGAGCCATCAAATGGTCAATGTAGGAGTGAACCCCGCCGTTTGACACCAAGCCCAGCAAATGCAGCTTACCCTTGTTTTTGACACTGTCTATCGTATTGATTAAAACTTCATTTTTAAAAAAAGAGCCGTCGGCGATTGATTGAGAAATACGGGTAAATTCCTGCATTACCAACCTGCCAGCACCGATATTTAAATGCCCAACCTCTGAATTGCCCATTTCGCCCCAGGGCAAGCCGACCTCTTGTGAGGCAGCAGAAATAACCGTCTTGGGATAGGTTTGAAGCAGTTTATCAAAATATGGCGTTTTGGCTTGTAAAATAGCGTTGCCTTTTTCTTCCACACACGCGCCAAAACCATCTAAAATTATTAATAAAACTTTTACAATGTCTGACAAATATCCTCCTTATCAAATTTCAAATTACAAATATCAAATTCCAAATAAATAACAATTTTCGAAATGTAAAATCACAAACGGTTTTGAATTTTTAATTTTAATATTTCAGTCCGAGGTTTATCCGCCTTTGGCGGAGTTTGGGAATCTGCCTTCGCAGCACACTCACTTTGCTCGTAAGTGTGATTTGGTGCTTGTAATTAACGTTGCAGTTCTTCCTCAATTCTCAACAGTCGGTTATATTTATTGACGCGCTCGCCCCTAGCTGGAGCACCCGCTTTGATATATTTGGCACCACAGCCAACAGCCAAATCTGAGATAAAAGTATCCTCGGTCTCTCCCGAACGGTGGGAGACAATCATTACATAATTGGCGTCTTTGGCTATCTTGATAAATTTCAAAGTTTCAGACAGCGTGCCAATCTGATTGGGTTTAATAATGACGGCGTTAGCGACTTTTTCTTTTATTCCCTGCTGCAAAAGCTGAGGATTGGTCGCAAAAATATCATCACCGATTAATAACACTTTGCCATCAAATGTTTTAGTCATTTCTTGCCATCCTTGCCAATCATCATCGCGCAGGGGGTCTTCAATACCGATAATCGGATATTGCGCCATTAACTTCTGCCAGAAGGATATTTCATCGTTGCCGACACCGGCAATATCTAAAGCAATATTAACTTTGCCAGCCTGCAAAATCAGCTTGATAGCTTCTTCATTGTCGGAAATATTCGGAGAAAAACCGCCTTCATCGCCAACTGCCGTGTTAAGGGCTTGTGAGAGCAGAATTTTCTTCAAGCGGTGATAAATTTCAGTGCCTTCGCGCACCTTTTCTTTAAAAGTGGTCGGTTTGGTTGGTACGGCCATAAATTCTTGAAAACTAAGTTTGTTGTCAGCGTGCTGGCCGCCGTTGATAATATTGAACATCGGCGTGGGCGAGCTGAATGGCTGCTCCCAGCCCAAAAGCTGTTGAATGTACTGGTAAAGCGGTATTTTTTTAATTTGCGAAGCTAAGCGGCAACAGGCCAGCGACACAGCTAAGGTAGCGTTGGCGCCTAACACACTTTTGTGTTCAGTCTTATCTAAATCAAGCAATGTTTGGTCCAACTCCTGTTGTGATAAGGGATCTAAACCCACCACAGCCGGTAATATCTGCTTATCAATATTTTCAATTGCTTTCAAAACGCCCATGCCATCATATCTGTCAGCGTCGGTGTCTCTCAACTCAACAGCTTCTTTACTGCCGGTTGTTTGGCCTGATGGCACTGAGGCAAAAGCCGACTGTTCATCATCGGTCAGTATTTCTACCTCAACGGTTGGGTTGCCCCGTGAGTCCAAAATTTCCCTGGCAAAAATTTTTTTAACTTTAGACATTTTTCTCCTTTAAATTTATAATTAATAATTTATAATTACTTTTTACTGCCGGCCAACCGGTCTTTTAAATAATTAATAATTTCTACCGGTGTTGGGTCGACATTATTTAGCATCGCCAAATAATATGAGGAATAATCACCCAGTGTTATGGCGCAAAGCATTTCTGAAAACGAACTGTTGGCTTGTTGGATAAAAACCGATTCATAAGGAATTCTTTTTCGCTGTAAAATGGAAATAATGATGTTTGCGCGTAGCTGCGTACGGGGATGGTCATATTTGGACTGTAACATAATAGTGAAAATTTCATCGCGCATTTTTTTGGGAAAGTCATAGCCGACTACACTGTTATGGCAAAGTTCAGGTAGATTTTCAGAAAAAGCGGCAGTTTTGGCGTTTTCATTGAATTGTGTTTTCCAGCGCAAGCCGACATTGGTCAAACTGCCCGAGGCATAAACAATGGGAATTCTGTCAAAAACTCTTTGAGCGATTTGCTTGGCGCTGTTGGCGTGAAAAGGTACCTCGGGTCTTAATTTGCGCTCGTAACCCTTTAAAATTAAAATTGCTTCTTTGATTTCTTCTTTTTCAAAAGCAATTACACCAATTTTTTGCAAAATGCAGATAATCGACATCAGGGAAAAACCCAAGGCGGCGCGCGGTTGGGAACCATAATTGATCTGATAAAAAGAGGCCCGGTATTGGCTACCCACGGAAGCCAATTTGCCGCCGGAGCTGACAACTACCATTTTGGCGCCTCGTTTGCCAGCTTGCTCAAAAGCTGCCAATGTTTCTTCAGTTTCACCCGAATATGAAGAACCAATTACCAATGAATCCGAATTAACAAAGCCCGGAATGTGATAATCGCGGACCACATAAATTGGAATTTTTGATTGCTCAATTGCTAAACTTTTAGCCAAATCGCCACCAATGGCACTGCCGCCCATACCTAAAATGACGACATTTTTAATCTTAATATAGTGCGTCGGAATGAAAAAATTTTGCATATCATTGAAGGTTTCTTCACACTGGGAAGGAAAATCAATAATATGCTGAAGCATATTGTCTTTATCGATTTTAGAAAAATTTTGAGGTTTATTTAGATCCATATCTAATTTAAGTTTAGCATTATTTTAAAAATTAAGTCAATGAAGAAGCTGAAACTTCCTAGGTAAGGTGAAAATCTCTCCTTAATTTAAAAGTTAAAAGTTTTAAGTTTTGCCTTGTAGTTTTGCCTTTTTTGTTTTAAGTTTTGAGTTTTAAGTTTTTATAGTGGACTCGCCGAGAATCGAACTCGGATCTGAGCAATGCGAATGCTCTGTTCTACCATTAAACTATAGGCCCACTTTCCAGATATATTATAACATTTTTTTGTAATATATTTTGCATATTTTATAACTTTTATATATAATTGATATTAAAAGAGGGGCCGTATTGGGGAAAAAAGGATTTTTTAAAAGTCTAAGAAATCTAAATAGAGTAAAGAACTCTTTACTTAAATTTTTGTTTACAAAGCTCTCTCTAAAAAAGAAAAATTCTTCGGAAAAAGATTTTTTCTTACCTCAAGATCAGAGAAAAATTGCTTCCATTATTCATCAAGAACAGACCTTAGAAGAAAAATATCAAGGACTAGATAAAAAGCTCTATCTCATTCAAAAATCAACCAAAACCCTTATCCCGGCTTTCTGTCTTTTACACCACAAACTCCGCCAAAAATTCAAGTGGTATTACAACTGGCATCTTCGCCCAGCTTGTTCCAAAATCCACTTAGGAGTCTTAGCCCTCTACACGGCAGGAGTTATTTTCGCGTCAGCTCTGGCTTTGCTTTCTCCTCCTATCAAAGAGACCATTGCCCAGCCTCAACAAGCAAAACAAGAACTCGCAGACAAAAGAACAGAATTTACCAAAACCTTCCAAAACTCTGATGGCTCATTTACAGTTGAAGCTACCCTTGGTCCAAGCCATTACAAAGACAACCCCACTGACCCCAATGAACCTTGGAAAGAGATTGATACAACTATTGAGACCCAAGATGGCAAACAAATTGTCTCCAAAGTTCCCTATTTTCAAGCAGAAATTCTGGCAAACCCCGGTTACCGGATTGAAAGAAAAGATGGTCAAGGTTTTGTCCAAGAAGAACTTTTAGACAGCTCTGGCAATCCCATCCAGGCCCAAGGAGAAACCCAGGGAAACAAGAAAATCTATAAAGATGTTTTTCCCGAGACCGACTTTGTGGTTGAGGCGACAGCCGGAGGAATGAAAGGAAATGTTATTTTGAAAGGGCCCAATGCTCCCAAGGAATTTCAATTCAAACTGACTTCCGACAAAGAGCCAGAACCAGAGAAAAAAGAAGGCAAATTCAAAGACAAAGAAAAACTTTCAAAAGTTAAATTTAATAAACTCATCACCCAAGCTTTTGTGGTGGAACAGGCAGACATTCCAGTCACCCTCACTTACAACCAAAACATCTTAACCGTTGCTTTAGAAAATCTTCCCCAAGACACCACCTACCCCCTTACCATTGACCCGGTTACTATCCCCGAAGAACAGGTCTCTGCCTCAACTGATGATGCCAGAAACGCAGGAGCAACTCACCCTGGTGATGGTAATTATAGTGCTACTGCTACTACCGATTCCATCGGCTCCTCAACTGCTAATTTCTTTATCCTTGGAGCAAGATTCCAAACCCTTCCCATTCCCCAAGGAACGACCATCAACTCTGCTTCTTTATCTCTTATGGCTAATGCCGCCACTTCAATCTCAACTAATATCAATATCCACGGCGAGGCGGCTGACAATGCCTCTACCTTTGCCGCCACCACTCACGAACCCTATGATTCTTATGTGGCTAAAACCACAGCAGTTGCCAACTGGAACATCGGCACCACTGCCTGGACAGCCGGCACTTACTATGCCTCTTCTAACATCTCAACCGTTGTCCAAGAAATTGTTAGTCGGGCTGGTTGGGTTTACAACAATGCCTTGGTTTTAGTAGTTACCAATGTTGGCACCAGTTTGCCAGGCAGTGACAATTCCCGTGTCATAAGACAGTACAACTACTCCGGCAATGTCTCTGGTCCAAAACTCAACATCACCTACACCCCGGTTGCCGGGACAGGCACCAAAATCTGGGACGGGGGAGGAGGAGCGGATACCAACTGGTCCACTGCCTTAAACTGGTCAGGAGACACTATTCCCACTTCTTCTGATGTAGTTTTTTTT